>Ga0187893_10011843_pt1 | contig 12544 bp, 9 predicted proteins | sample MA1701074metaG_FD_139574 | JGI IMG/M metagenome (GOLD analysis project Ga0187893, IMG submission 139574) | White microbial mat communities from a basaltic lava cave in the Kipuka Kanohina Cave System on the Island of Hawaii, USA - MA170107-4 metaG ...
ACCGAAAGCATCGCAACTTTCCATGTTCGGAGGCAGTCAGCCTGCACCCGTGAAAGAAGGAGACAAGGAACTAGAAACGCCTGCAGGAAACCTGAAGAAATTCACACTCTCCGAAGTTTCTTATAAATTTATAGATACGCGTGAATTGAGAATTGAATTGGTAGAGAAACTGAAATCCCTGAAAGAATTTTCTGTTGAAGCAGTTTTTGATCATGCCCTGCTAATTGGATTTTCTTTTTCAATTGTTTCCGGAGAAGCCGGGTTTGTTCCGGTGGATAAAACAGGGGCAGAACAAATTTTGCCCGACTTCGCAACTGTTTTTACGAATGACAAAATTGGTAAAGTAGGTCACAACCTGAAAGCAACGTTACTTGTACTCAAAGATTTTGGAGTGGAAATTAATGGTACGTTGTTCGATACCATGGTTGCTCATTACCTGATAGAGCCCGAAGGCTCGCATGATCTGGGTATTTTATGCGCTCAGTATGTTAACTATCAATTGTTAACCGAAGGAGAACAAAGTCAATGGCAACATTCCTGCGAACGTGCTGACCTCGCATTGCAACTCAGGCAAAAACTTTCAAAAGAACTTGAGAACCGCAGGCACAGTAAACTGATGCAAGACGTGGAAATGCCGCTGATGAAAGTGCTGGCAGCCATGGAATACGAAGGCGTAAACATTGACGATAAAGCGCTCGCCAAAATGTCGGAAGAGCTCCGAAAGGAAAGCGATCGGGTACAAGCGGAGATTTTCAAAATAGCGGGAGTAGAATTTAACATTGGCTCACCGAAGCAACTCGGTGAAATTCTGTTTGATAAGCTTAAACTTTCAGAAAGTAAAATCAAAAAAACAAAAACCGGGCAGTATGCTACCGGTGAAGAAGTGTTGGTGAAATTGGCTGGAGAACACGAAATCGTAAAGAAAATTCTTGACTATCGTGAATACGAAAAGCTTCGCTCTACCTATGTTGATGCATTACCCAAAATGGCAGGCAAGCGAGATGGAAGAATTCACACCGACTATCGTCAGGCAGTAGCGGCCACGGGAAGATTAAGCTCGAACAACCCGAACCTTCAAAATATTCCGATTCGTACCGAGAAAGGAAGACAAATTCGAAAAGCGTTTGTGCCGCGAGATAAGGATTATCTTTTTATGTCGGCCGATTATTCTCAAATCGAATTGCGCATTGCGGCCTCATTCGCGAAAGACGAAATCATGATTGAAGCCTTTAAAAACAAACGCGACATTCACACCACTACGGCTGCAAAAGTTTTTAAGGTGTCGGTTGAAAAAGTGACACCCGACATGAGACGCAAAGCCAAAGAAGTAAACTTTGGAATTTTGTATGGCAGTACGGCCTTTGGGTTATCACAAAACCTGAATATTTCAAGAACAGAAGCAGCAGAGATCATCGAATCGTATTTCAAGGAATTTCATGCCATTAAGCGATACATGGATAACTCTATTTTGCAGGCGAGAGAAACCGAATATGTAGAAACCATTTTGGGAAGAAGGAGATACTTACGCGACATCAACTCCAGAAATATTACAACACGTGGTTTCGCAGAACGCAACGCCATCAACGCACCTATTCAAGGCAGCGCAGCCGACATTATTAAAATTGCGATGGTGAACATTCAGCGCTGGCTCTTAAAAGAAAAGCTGAGAACAAAAATGATTATGCAGGTTCACGATGAATTGGTTTTTGATCTGCATAAGGAAGAAGAAAAGATGGTGCGCGAAAACGTAGCCAAACTAATGCAGTATGCGGTTCACCTGGAAGTACCGATGGAAGTGGAAATTGGAGTAGGCGAAAATTGGCTGGAGGCACATTAATTCAGAAGCAATGGAAATCACGAAGCAAACCATAACGGAAGCACACGAACGCATTAAGCCCTATGTGCACCGCACGCCCATCATGACAAGCAAAGCTATTAATGCAATAGCCGGCTGTACTATTTTTTTTAAGTGCGAAAATTTTCAAAAGGTTGGTGCTTTCAAAGCTCGCGGAGCGATGAATGCCGTATTGCAACTCACACCTTGGCAACAAACCTTAGGAATTGCCACGCATTCTTCAGGTAATCATGCGCAGGCAATTGCACGCGCTGCCCAGATTCTTGCCATACCGTCTTACATTGTGATGCCGCGCACTGCACCCGAAATAAAAAAGAAGGGTGTCCGCGGTTATGGCGGGCAAATTTTTGAATGCGAACCAAATGTACAAGCGCGAGAGGCAATGCTGGCAATAATAGTTGCAAAAACAGAAGCGACAGAAATTCACCCGTTTAACAATTACCATGTAATTGCCGGACAAGCTACGGCTGCGAAAGAACTGATTGAAGATACACAACCACTTGATTTTATTTTGGCACCCGTTGGCGGAGGCGGCCTGTTAAGCGGAACACTCTTATCAGCAAAATTTTTCTCACCGGCAACAAAAGTAATAGCAAGTGAACCAGCGGGGGCTGATGATGCCTACCGCTCGATACAAAGTGGAAAAATTGAAGAATCGCAATCCGATACCATTGCCGATGGTTTGCTGACTTCCCTGGGTGATAAAACGTTTCCAATCATACGCGATCATGTGGAAGAAATCATCACCGTAAGCGATACAGAAATTATTGAAGCAATGCGATTGATTTGGGAACGCATGAAAATAATAGTTGAACCTTCGTGTGCTGTGCCGTTGGCTTCCGTGTTGAAACAAAAAGAGAAATTTAAGAGGAAGAAGATTGGAATTATTCTTTCGGGAGGGAATGTAGACCTGGCCAGGGTTGCTGATTGGTTCGGAAAATTCTAGAAAGCCGTCTGACCGCTTTACGCTTAAGCTTATAGCGGTCTGACGGCTGATGAAGGCAGACTCAGTCTGACATTCAGGTAGCTTTGTGTAACATCAGTTATTGATTCCCCTTTTTGAACTGATCAAACTTCGATGCTGTCGTTTTTTTTGGAAACACGTTGTTGCTTGTGTTCACATCACCCGACTCCAGTTGGGGATCAATCATGATATTCACCACTTCTTTATCTTTCACAAAAACTTTTGTAACGGTTTCTTCATTCAATCGCCAGATTTCGGCAGGAATGGTTTCAGTTTCTGTTGATCCATCTTTATACACCCATTGAATGATAATGGGAGTAACCAGGCCGCCCGCATTTTTAAGGGTTACCTGGTAAATATTTTTTTCCGTTAACACTTTTCGTGTCTCGCTGTCGTCATGTACGCTTCTGAATTCTCCCATTTCGCGGGAGGTTGTATTTACCACACTAAACTCTTGTGGGCCTCCGCTGAAATCATTTTTGTTTTGCGAAGCATTTAAGTCACCCTTTGTTACCTTCTTACCTTTGCCTTCCACGTTAGCAGTTTGTGTTTTTAATTGGTACCACTTTACTTCTGCAAGATCCACATCAACATGATCGGTTCCGTAAAACCAGCCTCTCCAAAACCAATCAAGGTCAACGCCCGATGCATCTTCCATCGTTCTGAAAAAATCGGCAGGCCCCGGATGTTTAAACATCCAGCGTTGTGAATATTCTTTGAAGGCCTGATCAAAAAGTTCAGGGCCCATAACTGTTTCTCGAAGCACCGTTAAGGCCGCGGATGGTTTACCGTAGGCGTTCATTCCAAATTCATTTCTGCGGATATTATCCGAGGCAGTCATGATCGGACGCATTTGACTTTTTTCTCCTTTCATATAATTAATCACGCCTTTCGGAGTTCCCCATACATAATCGAGTTCCGGGTAGCGTGCTTGCAACGTTTCCTTTTCAAGAAAAGTATTTAACCCCTCATCCATCCACGACCACTGACGCTCATCAGAGTTTACAATCATCGGAAAATAATTGTGGCCCACTTCATGCACCACCACACTTACCAAACCGATCAGGGTTTGCTGTGAATAGTTTCCTTTCGTATCCGGACGCTCACCGTTAAAACAGATCATCGGATATTCCATGCCTTGTTGGGCAGAATGAACTGAAATGGCAGTTGGGTATGGGTAATCAAAGGTTCTGTCAGAGTAAAGTTCAAGCGCATTTTTAATCGCCTTCGTTGATTCTTTTTCCCACAGCGGATTTCCTTCTTTCGGATAGAACGATTGGGCAAGCGTAGTTTTTTCGCCTGTCTTCACTGCTTGTGCATCCCAAATAAATTTTCGTGAGTGCGCAAAAGCAAAATCACGAACGTTTTCCGCCTTAAACTCCCACGTTGATTTCTTCTTCGCGCGCTCTTTTTCTTTTTTGCGTGCTTCAGCTTCTGTCACAATGAAAACGGGCTTATCAAATGTTTTTTGAGCTTGTTCAAAACGCTCTTGCTGAGGTTTGCTTATAACTGTTTTAGGATTTTGTAACCAACCGGTAGAGGCAACAATGTGATCGGAAGGAACGGTGATGCGTACATTGTAATTTCCAAACGTTAAGGTGAACTCGCCCCGGCCCAGGAATTGTTTATTCTGCCAACCTTCATAATCATCAAACACACACATGCGTGGAAACCACTGGGCAAACGTGTACACATAATTTCCATCTTCAGGAAAGAATTCGTACCCACCGCGCTCGTCATATTTCATTCTGTCATATTCGCGGTAGCTCCACTCGATGAAAAAAACAAAATTCTCACCTGTGTTCAACGGCTTGGGCAGATCGACCCGCATCATCGTGTTATTGATGACGGTGGGTAACGCATTTCCGGTGGCATCTTTCACGCTTTTGATTGAATATCCTCCTTCGTAATTATCAGTTTGAATCCCCAAAACCTGTGACACGGCTAATCCGGGCAATGAATCGCGAACTGATCCTGTTTTTGTTTGTGCTGTTATGCTGTTTTTTGCCAGCATGTTTTGATCAAGTTGTAGCCACAGATAGGAAAGTGCTTCGGGTGAGTTATTATAGTACGTGATCGTTTCCTTTCCGGTAAGCAGTTGTGTTTCATCATTGACCTCCACATCAATCACATAATCGGCACGTTGCTGCCAGTAGGCTGAACCGGGCGCTCCCGAAGCAGACCGGTACCTGTTAGGCGTGGGAAGAAGGTTTTCCAATTGTTCAAATTTTCCTTGCCAGTTTTTGTCCTGAGCCTGAGTGGTGATTGAAGCAGACAGCAGTAATAAAATAAATAAATTTTTCATATAGGTGTGGGTTCCCTCACCCCGTCCTCATTCTTCGGACACCCCTCTCCCCAGGGAGAGGGGATTGGGGTGAGGGAGATTAATTCTTGGTTTTAAACTTATCAAATTTTGAAAGTTCGTTTGTTCTGGGGAAAACATTATCTTCCAAACTGATGTCGGTAGAGAGTTTCTGTGGATCGAGTACGATGCCCGTCACCTCTTTCTCTTTCACAAAAACTTTTGTCACGGTAGTTTCATTGAGCCTCCAGATTTCTGCAGGAATGGTCTCCGTTTCTTTCGTGCCGTCTTTGTAAGTCCATTCAATCACCACCGGCATAACCAGCCCGCCTTTATTGGTGAGTTTCACTTCATAAATGTTTTTGTTTTGAAGTTTGCTCATCACGGCTTTATCATCCAATCGACTTCTGAATTCACCGTACAGGCGATCATCCGTTGGAATCACGCTGAAAGGACGGGGGCCAGCGCTGAAATCGCTGAAATTCTTTTTATCAGACGTACCTGAGTTCAAATCTCCTTTTTTAGCAGTTACGGTTTTATTCTCCACCGTTTTTTCATCGGTGCGCATGCGGTACCATTTAACTTCGTCAATGGATTGATCTACGTGGTCAGTTGTGTAAAACCAACCTCTCCAAAACCAATCGAGATCAACTGCAGAAGCATCTTCCAGGGTGCGAAAAAAATCGGCAGGCTTAGGATGTTTGAATGCCCAGCGCTGTGCATATTCCTTAAACGCTTTGTCAAAAAGTTCATGACCCATAACAGTTTCACGAAGTATAAACAGGCCCGCGGCAGCTTTCGCATATTGCTCGTCACCAAATTTGATCACCTGTTCTGAATTTGTCATAAGCGGGCGCTGCACCGATTTATCACCCTTCATGTATGGCACCAGCGCTTCCGGCTTTCCTCTGGTCCAGTCAATATCCGGATAGCGCTCAAGTTCCGTCAGCAATTGCACGAATGTATTAACGCCTTCATCCATCCAGGTGGTTTGCCGCTCATCGTTGTTGATAATCATCGGATAAAAATTATGACCCACTTCATGAACAATCACACCGATCATGCCTCTTCGTATCTGAGGTGTGTAGTTTCCGGCTTTATCGGGCCTTCCAAAATTAAAACAGATCATCGGGTACTCCATTCCCTGGTTTGCTGCATGAACTGAAATTGCAACCGGGTATGGATAGTCAAGTGAATACCGCGAGTAAACTTCAAGTGTATTTTTAATTGCCTTGGTTGATTCTTTTTCCCACAGTGGATTTCCTTCTTTAGGATAAAATGACATGGCCAACGGTTTTTTATCGCCTACTTTCACCGCCTGAGCATCCCAGATGAATTTTCGTGACGAGGCAAAGGCAAAGTCGCGTACGTTCTCTGCTTTAAACTCCCATGTTTTTTTCTCCTGCGATTTCGTTTTTTCTTTTTGTACCGCTTCTTCCTGCGTTACGATGATAACGGGAGCATCAAAAGATTTTTTTGCTTTCTCCAATCGCTCAAGCTCGGTCTTGCTTAATACCTGTGCAGCATTTTGAAGGGTTCCGGTGGCGCCCACAATGTGATCAGCCGGTACGGTAAGCTTCACGCTGTAATCTCCAAACGGAAGCGCAAACTCGCCACTTCCCAGGAATTGTTTGTTTTGCCATCCCTCGTAATCGTCATACACACACATGCGGGGAAACCATTGTGCGATGGCATATGAATAATTGCCGTCATCCGGAAAATATTCAAACTGCGTACGCTCACGTGCTGTTACCCCGTTGTTAATGTTGTACCACCAGGATATGGAAAACGAAACCTGTTGTCCGGGATTTAACGGCTGGGGCAAATCAATTCGCATCATGGTGTAATTAATGATGTAAGCAAGAGGCTTACCCGCTACATCCGCTACCGATTTAATTTTAAATCCGCCATCGAAATCATAAAGGTCTAACTGGGCAGCAATAGCTTTTGCTGATGTTGAATCTTGAATTCTGGACGTAGCTGTTTTTTGGGTGTTGTTATCGTTCGCCTGATTGTTTTGATCTAATTGAAGCCACAAGTATCGAAGCACATCAGGTGAGTTGTTATGGTAGGTGATGGTTTCAGTGCCCGTTATGGTTTGATTGGTATCATTCAATTCAGCAGTAATCACATAGTCAGCTTTTTGTTGCCAGTATTTCGGGCCTGGTGCTCCTGAACCGCTACGGTACTCATTTGGCGTGGGCAATGCCTGTTCGAGTTGTTCAAATTTACCTTGCCATTGTTGTTGCGCATTTGTACAAAGTGCAATGATAAGGGCTATCGTTAAAAGTGAAAATCTCATAGTTGTCTTGTCTGTTTAAAGTTATCAGGTAATGGTTATCGTTATTGGCAATTTTGCCACTATTAACTGATAACCAACAACGAGGGTTACCAGTATATTTTAGCTTTCATCAACAGGAGTGCAATTCCGGTAATGACCGAAGAGATCACCAGCTTCCAATCTCTGCGATTTACGGTAAATAAATCGACCAAAATAAAGCCCAGGAACATGAAAATTCCTACTATAATTATTTGACCTGCTTCCAACCCAATATTAAAGGCGAAAAGTTGGGTTACAATGCCACGGTCTTTACCCAATATGCTTCGGAGGTAATTCGAAAATCCCAATCCGTGAATTAACCCAAAGAACAAGGCGTACCCATAATTGATGTAGGTTGTACGATCGGAAATCTCGGTATTCCTGAAAATATTGGAAACTGCTGTAATGAAAATGGTTACGGTGATCAGAAATTCAATCAGGTTTTGGTTGACCGAAACAATTTCGAGTGTTGCCAGTGCCAGCGTAATGGAGTGACCGATTGTGAAGGCGGTAATTAAGACCAAAAGCTTTCGCCAATCGCGTATCAGGTACAACGCACACAAGGCCACTACAAATAAAATATGATCGTACCCGTTTTTATAATCCAGGATGTGATCCTTTCCCAGGCCAAAGTACAATTCAAACTCACTCATTGATGATCAGCATGTTAAAGGGTGCAAGTATACTAATTCAAAATTCCATATTCAATGTTCCAATGTCGATGATCCACAAGTTTTGAATATTGAATTTTAAATCCTGAATTTTGAGCCATGATGGTGTTCTCAATTGTATTGGCATCGATGATGGTTCACCCGGTTCATATATCGGTAACCGATATTGCATTTGATGAAAAGGAAAAGGAGCTTGAAATCGTTTCCCGCATTTTTTGGGATGACCTGGAGAAAGCAATCCGTAACACAAAGAAGCAACCTGAACTGAATTTATTGGAACCAGAGAGTCCTGTTACAACAGATCAATTGGTTTCGGAATACCTGCAACAACGGTTTAAAGTTACGATCAACGGGAAACCTCAAAAAATTAAGTACCTGGGGCACGAAGTTGAAAGCGAGGCGATCCTGTGTTACATACAAGTTTTAAATGAGAAAAAGGTAGGAGTGATAGAGGTTTTCAACAGTGTTCTGACGGAGTTATATGATGACCAGTCAAACCTGGTGCATGTAACAGTACGTTCAACTGTAAAGAGTTTGCGTTTAATGAGGGACAATCCTTCAGGCAAATTGACGTTTGAGACAAAATGAATATACCTGTAAGGCTTGGAGTGGTGTGGGTTATGGCAATCGGATTTCTCGTTTCCGGATGTGGAGGAGAAAAAGAGGAATGTGCATTTATTCCGGAAACATCAGACATAATAGTTGACTTAAAATTTGAATCATTAGCGGATACGCTTGTAAACATTTCTTCAAAAGAGCAACTGGTTAAGCTCCTTGACAGGCATCGCGTATTACGCGACCATTTTTTCAGAAGAGATCAATATCCGAACGACTCTGTTTTTGTAAATCAATTATATAACCGGTTTACCAATCCACACATCGATACCTTGTTGATGGAAACCCGCAGGATATTTGGTGATGAAAGTGAAGTAAAAAGAGAATTTAAGGATGCCCTCAAGAACCTTCGGTACTATTATCCTGAGGTTCGAATTCCCAGAATTGAAACTGTCATTAGCGGACTGGACAATGACATGTATGTGAGCGACTCATTGATCATTGTAAGTCTTGATTATTTTTTAGGTCAGGGTGCAACGTACCGACCACCCATGTATGAGTATTTGCTTCGTCAGTATGGGAGGGAGAATATTGTTCCCTCCTGTATGTTGCTTTACGGAATTGATAATCGGTTTAATCAGGTAAATCCTGAAAACAATACAGTGCTGGCCGACATGATAGCATACGGCAAATCATTCTATTTTGCCAAGCAGATGATACCCTGCACACCGGATAGCGTCTTCATTTGGTACACAGCAGAAGAAATCAGAGGTGCTCGCGAAAATCAGGATTTGATATGGGCCAGGTTTATAGAGGATAAATTATTGTATGCCACCAGTCATGTGATGAAGCAAAAATACTTGGGGGAACGACCCCAAACAGTAGAGGTAGGCGAGAAATGCCCGGGGCGCATTGCGCAGTGGGTAGGCTGGGAGATCGTAAAAAAATATATGGGAACTCATCCAGACGTTTCACTTTCAACGCTTATGAAAAACGAAAATGCCGACAAGATCTTTAATGAATCGAAGTATAAACCGGAAAGGCGCTAGTTGTTTGTTAGGGAAAGTAAGCCTACTGCCCTGCTATTCACTCTTTTTTAAAGATCAACGCCACTTAACTATCTTTGTTTTTTCAAATCAACCCTAAAAAGATGCGTCAACAAATTGTAGCCGGTAACTGGAAAATGAACAAAACCCTTCAGGAAGCAAACGTGCTGGCGTCTGAAGTAATGGCCATGGTGGCCGATGAAGTGAAGGGCGATGTTCGGGTAGTTTTTTGCGTGCCCTTTCCTTATTTAGTACCCATTAAAAATCAATTAGGCAACAACGCACGAATTTCAGTGGCTGCACAAAACTGCAGTGAGCATGAATCTGGTGCATACACCGGTGAGGTTTCGGCACCCATGTTAAAGTCGATGGATATACCGTATGTGGTGCTCGGTCACAGTGAACGCAGGCAATATTTTGGGGAAGACGCAGAATTGTTGGCGAAAAAAACAGATGTTGCGCTCAGGTATAGTCTCACACCGATTTTCTGCTGTGGCGAACCGTTGGAGATTCGGGAGAAAGGAACTCATAAGCAATTGGTAAAGCAGCAGGTAGAAGCAAGTCTGTTTCATTTGTCGGCACAAAGTTTACAAAAGGTAGTGATCGCCTACGAACCCGTTTGGGCAATTGGCACCGGTAAAACGGCTACCTCGCAACAAGCACAGGATATGCACGCGGTCATCCGAAATCATATAACAGGTAAATATGGACAGGCTGTTGCCGATAGCATCTCTATAGTATATGGAGGAAGTGTGAACGCGGCAAACGCAAAAGAGTTGTTTGCGAACCCCGATGTGGATGGAGGCCTGGTTGGCGGTGCTTCGCTCAAGTCAAGAGAATTTGCAGATATTATCAAGGCAATTTGAAAATGCGTTGATTTGAAAATGCGATAATCTTCAAATCTTCAAATTTCTAAATCTTCAAATCAATATGTATTACACCCGCCTGCAAGTAATCTGCGACTCTGAGTATGCCGAAATACTCATGGCTGAAATTGCTGAGGCCGGTTTTGATACGTTCATGGAAAATGAAAAAGGATTTGAAGCATATGCCGAGCAGAACAAATACGATAAACAAAAACTTCGTGAGGTAAAAGATAAATACGGACAATTCACGCCAGTCGTATTTTACCAGGACAAGATTGAAAAGAAAAACTGGAACGAAGAATGGGAAAAAAATTATGAGCCCATTATTGTAGATGACAAGTGCCTGATCCGGGCCGGCTTTCACGTACCCGAAAAACAATATCCATACGAGATTATTATCACACCCAAAATGTCATTTGGCACGGGGCATCACCAAACTACGTACCTGATGGTGAAAAACCAGATGGAGATCGATCACAAAAATAAAATGGTGATGGATGCAGGTTGCGGTACAGCCATTCTTTCAGTCATGGCTTCCAAACTCGGAGCGATGAAAGTGGATGCATTCGACATTGACGAATGGAGTGTAATCAACGGACAGGAAAATGTTGATGTGAATAAATGCAGCAACATCACCATCCGCCAGGGAAAAATAAGTGACCTGACATTTGACGACAACTTTGATATCATTCTCGCCAACATCAATAAAAATATCTTGCTGGTAGAAATGGCGCAGTATGCAGCGTACCTGAACCCGGGCGGACTCTTATTATTGAGTGGCTTCTACGAAAAAGACATCCCCGATTTAATGGAGGAAGCGCAACGATATTCCTTTGAATATGTTCGCTCAGACGAACGCGAAAACTGGGCTGCGCTGTTGTTGAAGAAATAGTTCCAGCATCCTCTTTTTAAGGTACATCATAAGCAGATCGCACGTTAGGTACGAAGTTGCAAAAAATACTAAAACGAAGACTCTCGGCTCGATTTGTTGCATTTTTTGCAAAAGGTATTTTCTGGAGTTGCGAATAACGACATCCGAGCAATTCACATACGCCTTAGTTTAGCCATGTGAATAGGACAGCGCAATTTGTATCAATTTTACTACCCTTGTTATTTGCAATAATAGGTTGTGCCCCAATGTATGTACCCACCCCGCACAATGTTCCTATGTTTTCGGGGAGAGGAGAATTTCAGGGATCAGTCGGTCTGGGATTGGGTTGAATGTCCAAGCTGCCTATGCGGCCACCAATCACATTGGTATTATTGCAAATTATATGTATGCAAATTACAATGACAACGAAGAGGATAGAGGAAGAAAACACCGCGCAGGTGAAATTGGTTTAGGCTACTATAACAATTTTAATGAACGTTGGTATTTTGAAATGTTTGCAGGCTACGGCTTAGGAAAGGGTCATGCGTTTGACTCCTCATACTTCATGGGTTTTAAAATTGTGCGTGAGGCTATAGGTCAATATCAAAAAATTTTCATTCAAACTTCTATCGGAAAAAACCGTGGAGATTTAACATGGACCATAAGCACAAAAATCAGTTACATCGACTTCACAAGGGCTCATGTTGTTGTTGGTGACGAGCAACTGTGGGCGAAAAGAGCGCCAACTGCCTTTTGTTCATTGATAGGTAATGTGCAGACCCCAGTGTGGAGAAAGAAGATTTTTATACGTTATCAGGGAGGATTTAATTTTCACATAAGCAAAGAACCAGTTTATGATTATGACCCAGTTGTTGCTTCGATTGGGTTGCTGATAAAATTGAATCAGAAAAATAAGGATGTTGATAAATTATAATAACCGATGGTCGCTTCGATATTATGTATGCACCTTAGCTATAAAAAGTTATGAAACCCACACCTCAATTATTGCTTACAGTATTTTTCTGCTCTTGTATTTCGCTCAAAAGCTGCACACTCTCGGATAATGACCCTAAACCCAAAACCGAACTTGAAAA
>Ga0187893_10011844_pt1 | contig 12542 bp, 9 predicted proteins | sample MA1701074metaG_FD_139574 | JGI IMG/M metagenome (GOLD analysis project Ga0187893, IMG submission 139574) | White microbial mat communities from a basaltic lava cave in the Kipuka Kanohina Cave System on the Island of Hawaii, USA - MA170107-4 metaG ...
CATCGGTCGCCGCCTTTGGCTCGGCGCGCACCAGGTCGCCCACCACAGAAGGCCGCACGGTGAGCCCCACACCGAGATCCAACAAGGGGAGGCCGGTGAGCCGGCCCGCGTGGCTGGTCTGCGTCACCCGGTAGTCGAGGTGCGCCCCGGCCCAGCGGCTCGTCTCCTGGAGCCGCTGGATCCGCCGCTCGATGTTGAAGCCCCAGGCGTGGAGCCCCCGCCTGAAGATGAGACTCTGCACGGGAATCCGGATCTCCACGCTCCAGCCCCCGGCCACGCGCACGGCGGCCGCCTCCCAGACGGCGTCCCATCGCGCGTCCGCCGACTCTCCTCGCTCGCTCACGAGCGCGTCGTAGCGCGCACCGTTGGGATTGACGGCGAACACATGGCCCGAGCGGCCGTCGAGGAAGGTATCGAGCACCAGGCGCACGTGATCCTCCTCCGCCAGATCGGCGTCGCGTGCGCGCGAGAAGCCGACGATGCCGGCGGGATCGGGATCGAGGGCGGTGACACCGAACACGACGGCGTTCGCGGTGACGAGCACTCGCACGACGGTCCGCCCGGTCGGGGCCGCGCCCTCGAGGGGCTCGACCTGCGTCAGATCGGGAATCGAGTCCGCTTGCGCCCACGCCGCTTCGTCCAGCCGGCCGTCGATGCGGAGCGCCGCGGCGGTCGAATGGACGGCGAGCGCGGGGTTGGCCGTGGTCGACTGTCCGGCCGCCGCGCGGGTGACCGTGCACCACATGATGAGCGCCGCAGCGCCCCGGAGTGGGCCCGTGCTCAGTGGGCAGCGTCCAGCGTCGCGCGCAGCCCGCGCAGCACGTCGGGCAGCGGCCCGTCGGCCCAGAAATGCATGTAGTAGATCGTCGGCTGTTCATCCACCAGGTGACTGTGCACGGCGGTCGCGGTGATGCCGTGCGCCGCAAGCGCGTCAAAGACCGGAGCGACTTTGGATCCGAGCACCGCGAAGTCACCGGTCGCGACTGCACGTCCTGGCGCAATGACTTGAATGTTGATCGGGCTCCCGTACCCGAGGGCCGGTGTGACGGGCCGACCGTGCATCGTCACCGGTCCGGAAACCAGGACGGTGGACACTTGGGCCACCGCGCCCTGCGCCCGGCCTGCCAAACCCAACGTCCTGAACACCGACGCCGTATCGATCGTCACCGGCTGCGGCGGGGTCGCGGCCACCGGCCGCGGCGTTCCTGTGAGGGTGAGGGGGCGCGCGAGTCGCGTCGCCAGCTGCAACGCGTCGCCTTGTGCGTGGAAGTGCACAAAGGTGATCTGCGGGGTTTCGCCGACAAGGTGATTGTGGATGGCCGTGACTGCAATCCGCTGCCGCGCGAGCTCCGCGAGCACCGGTTTGAGCTCCCCGCTCGTCAGCACGAGGTCCCCCATCATGGTGGCGTCGGCCGGGTCCCCGCTGAACCCCGCCCACGCGCTGAGCGCGACTGCGGGGGACACGGTGACATCGCCCACACGGACGGTCAGGTCGGTGCGGGGCCAAGCGAACCGGCAGGCTCCTTCGAGGGTCGTCGCCCGCGTCTGCAGCAGGGTGGCGACGGTGTCCCACGGTGGCTGCGCGCAGGCCTGCGACGAAAGTCGTGCGGGCGGGATCAGGGCGAGGGCCAGGAACGGCAGACCGTAGCGCATGAGCGTGCTCCTGCGGGGGCGGACGGCGAGCGGTGGCGCGAGGAGGAAAGGTGACGGTCGGTGACAGCGGACGCAAACCCGTTCGTGCGTCGGGCACTTGCCGAGCGATCATGCGCTGGCGACCTTACGCATCCACCGGCGCCGTAGCCAAGTGGTAAGGCGGAGGTCTGCAAAACCTCTATACGTCGGTTCGATTCCGACCGGCGCCTCTCACCGACCTGCAATGGAGGGTCGAGTGGCCGGTTCCCGCCACAACCTGGTCGCCATCGTCGGCAAGGCGCGCGACCAGGCGAAGGAGATCCTGACTCTGCTCGAGAGTCAGGGACATCCCCAGACCAATCAGTCGAGCTCGCTGTACCTCGCCCTCGTCGTGATGCAGAAACGTCTCCAGACGGTAGCGTCGGAAGCGCCTTCCCTGGGTCAGCTCGTGCCCGAGCTCCAGCAGCTCGCCGGCCTGTGCGACGGCGCCCTGGCCCCGATCAAGCCGCTGCTCGAGGAGGCCGTGCGTGTCGCCAGCCGGGCACCGCCCCCAACAGGGAAAGCGCCATGACGAAGCTGCGCGCCGTGTTACATCACCCGGTGACCAATATCCTCCTCGCCCTCATCCTGATCGCGACCAGCCTCGTGCAGCTCTGGGAGTCCCTCGGCGGTACGGGGATCCAGATGAGCCTCGGCGCCATGGAGATGAAGGTCGGCGCGTACGACGGCGTGCTCGCCTACGGAATCGTGCATCTCCTGCGGGCGGTCGCTGAGCTGCTGGAGAGCGTGGAGCGCAGCGTGCGGGCCTGAGGGTGAGGGTAACGCCGTGGCGGCCCCCGGGGTGCCCCACGGCCTCAAAAGCTGACCGTCAGCGCCAGGTTGTAGACTGTTCGCACGATGGACGGGGCGCTCGCTGAGCCGGCAGGGATGTCGATGCCGGACGGCGTGGGTACAACCGTCTGGATACCCGTTCCCAGGGAGTGGACGTAGTACAGGAGCAGTTCGGCCCGGATGCCAAGGTCAATTCCGCGCGGGAAGGAGGCACGACTCTGGAGCGGGACCCACTCGAACCCGCCGCCGATGTGCCAGGTGTCGGGCAAGAACGAGGAGAGGTCTTCAATGGTCGGCTGCCCCACCCAGGGGCCGTCCGGCTGCGGCAGCGGGTCACCATTGGTCGAGGCGTTCTCCACCCGGTACCAGCTCAGACCGTAGCCGCCCTTGATGAACGGCATGAGGCGGCTCGTGGTCAGGCTGTAGCGGATGCTGCCCGAGTACTCCACGAAACTGAGGTCTCCCCGGAGCCGAAACACCTCTCCGATGGTTGGGAACGTGACGTCGACACCCATGGGCATGCGGCCGGCCCGCAGCGTGTTCTCGCTCGCGAACCGCTTTCCGAGATAGAGACTGATCTCGAAGTAGCTCAGGGTGGTGTTTTCGATGAAGCGGATCTGCTGACCAACAACGCTGTCGGCACGGATGAACTGGCTGAGGAAGCGTTCACCGATGTCGTCCACCTGTCGCTCACTGAGGAAGAGGTTCACCAAGTCGTCATCTGCGTCCATGTAGGAGACCCCCGACACCACCAATCCCACGAAGCGGAACGGGATGTTCTCGCTGGTCTGGTAGACCGGGTCTTGCGTGCCGAACAGCGTGCGGAGCGGTGCCGCCACAACACGCCAGAAGAAGTCGAAGGGTGGCAGCACGGCGAGTGTGGGAACCGTCAGGTTCAGGTACCCCAGGTTGTTGGCAAAGCCGTCCTGCCAGGTCGTGGGGAGGAGCGAGCCGAAGCGGTGGGGCTCGTAGTTCTGAAATCCCGCGGCAGCCCCGATCCGATTCCACGCACCGTTGTAGGACGGTCCTACTACCGAGCTGTTGCCGGTCGCAGCGTGCTCGACAAGACCGGCGAACGGAGACCTGGCGGCCGGGTAGCCCCAGCGGATCGGAAGCACCAGCCACGCCCAGTCGCGGCGGGCCTTCGGGTGCTGCTTCACGAGTTGCAGGACGCGCTCGCCGTCCGGGACGATCTCGATCCGCTGCGGTGACGCGAAGCTGGCCACGCTCCCCCGCCGGTAGCGCGGCTGTGGACTCATCAGGTCGTCGCTACCCTCGGCGAAGTGCTTGCGGTGATCGAAGTGCTCCCCGATCTGCTCCGCAGCCCCAGCGGGGCCCACGTCCTTGTAGAGGCCGGAGAACGGATACGTGCCGTGGGAGTCGCGGTTCGAGCCGCCCGGGGGCTTGAGCAGCTGGTCGGTGCCCTTGTTGTCCGCGCCGATGAAGCCGATGGGGTGGGTATTGATAATGGTCTCGTCGTCGTCCCAGTACGCGTAGTTGCGGATCTGCGTCCAAAACCAGCCTGCACCCCGGCGTTGGGTCACCAGGGTGTCCACTTCCTTCTCCCACTGCTTCCGCGGCTGGTACACGTTGGGGCGTGTGTAGTCGAGCGTCATCACGTGGTGGTGGAAATAGTACTCCACGCGCCGGATAACTAGACGGTCCGGGGCAGTGTCGGAGAGCCCCGGGGCGCTCAGGATGCGCCGCACGTCCGCGGCGCTAAGGGGCTCCGCGAGCTTGTTCAGCGGCGTGACGATGACGTTGATATGCTCCCAGTCACCTTCGTGGTTGTTGCCGCCGTCGTTGAACGGGTAGAAGAACCAGTACTGCAGCACGACCTCATAGCCGGGTTGGACCGTCCCGCTGGCGCGCACCTCCGTCAGGAACGGGTGGACATAGACCCTCGGAAAGTCCTGCGACGCCCCGTGCCTTGGATTCACGAACTGATTCTCGTATTCTGCACGCCAGGTCTTCTCGTTGTCTCCGGGGAGGTCAAAGAACAGCACCCTGAACTCGTGCTGCTCCGGCGTGATGGCGCCCGTGCGGTGGGCGGGCCCCGGAGCCAGTGGATCGAATTCGTCAAGCAGAGCGCGCAACCGGCAGTCCGGGTTTTCGGTGAGCGGCACGGACGGCACGCTCTCACACGGTGTCCCCGGCAGCGTCGCCCACTCGATCTCGTCGGAGCCCACCAGCATGGCCGGGTCACGGGAGACATCCCAGGTGTCCACGAACAGAGGGAATGACCGGCCCGGCTGCATGAACAGGCGAACGTCCATGGGCACCGCGGTCGTGTTGAGAACGAGGTAGGGGGCGAACCGCACCCCGAGGTCGAGGAGAACCTGATGCCGGCGGTCGTCGATCCCGTCCACCGGATCGTTGTCCCGGTAGCCGGGGTCTCCCGGGTCGCCAAGCAGTTGAAAGGTGACGCTGGCCTCGGTCTGACGCACCATGACCGGGTACTGCAGGGGGAGGTACCGCAGATACCTGTTACGAGGGATCTCCTGGCCGTGGAGCGGCGGGGGCTCGGCGCCCGGGCCGAGCAGGATCGCGCACATCCCAACGATGAGCCGGCGGTTCATCGCCGGCGCACTCCGTCGGGGCGATCGCTCGCTCCGTGGGGTGTCACCGCGGTCTTCAGGGGCGTCTCCTGGAGCAGCCCTCCCTAAGCTGGCGCTCGCCACCTGGGCTGGCTAGGGCCGACCCCTACATCGACTTCCCCGCCAGCTGTCTGAGCACGTACTCGAGTATCCCGCCGTGCCGGTAGTATTGCAGCTCCTGCGGCGTATCGATCCGAATCGTGACGCGGAGGTCGGTGCGCGATTCGTCCTCTCGTGTGACGCGCACGGTCAACTCTTTGCCGCGGGGAAAGCCCTCCACCAGCACGTCGCCGAGCCCCGCGAAGTCGAAGATCTCCTTGCCCGTGAGCCCCAACGACTCGATGTCCTGGCCGGACTGGACCTCGAGCGGGAGGATGCCCATGCCCACGAGATTCGAGCGGTGGATGCGCTCGTAGCTCTGGGCGATCACGGCCCGGACGCCGAGCAGCCGCGGGCCTTTGGCGGCCCAGTCGCGCGACGACCCGGAGCCGTACTCCTTGCCCGCCAGCACAATGAGCGGCACGCCCTCCGCGCGGTAGCGCAGGGACGCGTCGTAGATCGTCAGCGGCTCGCCCGAGGGCAGGTGCGTCGTCCACGGACCCTCCGTGTCAGGTGCCAGCCGGTTCTTGAGCCGCACGTTCGCGAACGTGCCGCGCACCATGACCTCGTGGTTGCCGCGCCGCGACCCGTAGGAGTTGAAATCCAGCGGCTGGACGCCGTGCTCGATCAGGTACTGACCCGCCGGGCTCGTCTTGCGGATGGACCCGGCGGGCGAGATGTGGTCGGTCGTGATGCTGTCACCCAGCAGGCAGAGCACGCGGGCGCCGCGGATATCCCCGATGGGCGACGGCGTCTCCGGCATGTCGTCGAAGTAGGGCGCCCGCCGGATGTAGGTCGAGTCCGGCTCCCAGGCGAAGAGGGCGCCGCTCGGCACAGGCAGGCCGCGCCAGCGCTCGTCGCCCGTGAACACCTCGGCGTAGGTCGTGTGGAACATCGCCGACTTGATCGAGGACCGGACGACCCGATCCACTGCTTCGGGCGACGGCCAGATGTCGCGTAAGTACACGGGCTTCCCGTCGCTGCCGGTGCCCAGGGGCTCGCGCTCGAGGTCGAGATCGATACGCCCGGCGAGGGCGTAGGCGACGACGAGCGGCGGCGACGCCAGGTAGTTGGCGCGCACCTCCTGCTGGATCCGACCCTCGAAGTTGCGGTTGCCCGACAGCACCGAGCACACCACCAGCTCGCCTTCGGCCACGGCCGCCGAGACGGCGTCGGGCAACGGTCCCGAGTTGCCAATACAGGTGGTGCAGCCGTAGCCGACCAGATGGAAGCGCAGGGCCTCGAGGGGGCGCATGAGCCCCGCCTGCTCGAGGTAGTCGGTGACGACCTTGGAGCCCGGCGCGAGGCTCGTCTTGACCCAGGGCTTGGAGCGCAGCCCCCGCTCCACGGCTTGCTTCGCGATCAGCCCCGCCGCGATCATGACGGACGGGTTCGAGGTGTTGGTGCAGCTCGTGATCGCCGCGATCACCACCGACCCGTGGCGCAGCGCGTGCTCGGCGTCATCCAGAGCGACCGTGACGTGCGTGCGGCGCTGTGGCGGCGCGGCGACCGCGGTCGCTACCCCGGCCCCGCCTTCGCCTTCCCAGCGCGACGCGTTCGACGGCGGCGCGATCGGCGACGTGGATTTCACGAGCGTCGGGAGGGCGTCCAGGAAGTTCTTCCCGACCTCGCGCAGGGGCACGCGATCCTGCGGCCGCCGCGGCCCCGCCAGGCTCGGCTCCACCGTGCCGAGGTCGAGCGCCAGCGTGTCCGAGTAAGCGGGCTCGGGCGCGCTCGCCGTGTGAAACAGGCCCTGCTCCTTCATGTACGCCTCGACCAGCGCCACCTGCTCCTTGGGTCGCCCGGTGAACTCCAGGTAGCGCAAGGTCTCCGCATCCACGGGGAAGATCCCGACGGTCGCGCCGTACTCGGGCGCCATGTTGCCGATCGTGGCGCGGTCGGCGAGCGGCAGGCCGCTCACGCCGGGGCCGTAGAACTCGACGAACTTCCCCACTACGCCCTTCTGCCGCAGCAGCTGGGTGACCGTCAGTACGAGATCCGTCGCCGTCGCGCCCGGCGCGAGCCGGCCCGTGAGGCGGAAGCCCACGACCTGCGGGATCAGCATCGAGACCGGCTGGCCGAGCATCGCCGCCTCGGCCTCGATCCCGCCCACGCCCCAGCCCAGCACGCCCAGCCCGTTGATCATCGTGGTGTGCGAGTCGGTGCCCACGAGCGTGTCGGGATACGCCTGTGGCGCGGCGTCGTCGGTCGTGAAGACGACGCGCGCCAGGTACTCGAGGTTCACCTGGTGCACGATGCCGGTGTCGGGGGGCACGACGCGGAAGCCGCGGAAGGTTTGTTGCGCCCACCGCAGCAGCGCGTAGCGCTCGCGGTTGCGGCGGAACTCGAGCTCCGCGTTCGTCTGGAAGGCCGTCGCCGTGCCGAACTCGTCCACGATCACGGAGTGGTCGATCACCAGCTCGGCGGGGAGCAAGGGGTTCACACGCCCCGGATCGCCGCCCATGCGCCGCATCGCGTCGCGCATCGCGGCGAGGTCCACCACGGCGGGCACGCCGGTGAAGTCCTGCATCAGGACGCGGGCCGGCATGAACGCGATCTCGTCGTCCGATGGCTTGGCCGGGTCCCAGCGCGCCAGCTTCTCGATCTCCGCCGCCCGCACGGTGCGTTCATCTTCGCGGCGCAGCAGATTCTCGAGCAGGATCTTGAGCGAGTAGGGAAGCCGGCCGACGGGGAGTCCACGCCGCTCCAGCGCGTCGAGCCGATGGATCTCGTAGCTCGTGCCGCCCACCGCGAGCGCCGCGCGGCTCCCGAAGCTGTTACCGGTGGTCATTCCGTGACCCGGACGGCCACCACGAAATACTCGGTCTCGCCGAAGCAGCTCGTCGGGATCCCCTTGTGCTGCTGGTAGGTGAGCGCGACGCGCTTGCCGAGGGTTTGATTCACGTGCTGGGCGACCACGTCGTCGCGCACGGTGAACAGGAACTTCTCCGGAGCCTGGCCCGGCATGGACACCATGGCCAGCTCACCCTCCCAGGTCTTACAGAGCCAGCCACGCTTCGAGAGCTTCTGCACATAGCCGGCGCGCTCGCCCTCGGAGAAGTTCCAGGTGAGCGCAGACCACGTATACAGGGCGAAGAGCAGGATCGGGGTCAGGATGATCCCGGCAATGATCAGCTGCTTCTTGAATCGGGACCGCCAGGATACGGCGGGCGGAGCGGGTGGGGGCGGCGTAGCGGTCACGGGAGCGATACCTCGTAGTGCTCGGTGTGATAGGGTGTGAACCCGCGCGCCCGGTAGTTGGGCAGCGCGTTGGGATGATCGAGCGTGCAGGTATGGACCCACACGCGCGTGGCGCCGAGCGCCCAGGCGTCGCGCACGGCGCAGGACAGCAGGTGCCGGCCGAGCCCCCGGCCCAGCGCCTCGGCGACGAGGCCGAAGTAGGCAATCTCGACCGAGCCGTCGCCGGGGGGGGGCACGCGGCGCAGCTCGTACCACCCGAGGAGGGCGTCGTGCTCGGTGGCGGTGTACAGTGTGATCTCAGGCTGCGTCAGGTGCGCGCGGATCTGGTCGTCGGTCCAGTCCCAGCGGTCGCGCCAGTGGTAGCCGTCCCCCACGGTGCGGTAGCAGCGGCGATACAGGTCGGGGCCGGGGTCCGCCACGCGCGCGACGGCGAGGCCCGGGAACTCCCCGAAGGCGGGGGCGAACGCGTCCCGGGACTCGAGCGCGAGGTAGGTGCGGGTCGCCTGCATCGCCTGTATTTTAACGCCATGACCTTCAACCGCATGGGCACCCTGCCGCTGCCGCTCGCGGCGCACCTGGCGATGCACGCCGTGATCGGCCTGTTCTGCGCCTTCGCCGGCGGGCTCAACCTGATCGACTTCTGGGAAAAGGTGTTCCCCAACGCCGTCGTGTTTCTGGGCCTCGCCGGGTTCAGCTGGGGGTACGTCTTCGGGGTCCTGATGGCCCGCAGGGAAGTCGTCGGGCTCGGGTTCCTGGCGGGGGCGGGCTACGCCGCGGCGGGGATCTGGCAGCTTCAGAGCGACTGGCGGCTGGGAGCGCTGCTCCTGGCGGTCGGGGTGTACGGCATCGGAGTGCTGGTCTATTATCGGCGGTATATCCTGGAGGCGTAGGAACTGACCCCGGGCACCCCGGGCTTGCGCCCGGGGTCAGTCGTTCACCCGATGGTGTCGAGCCGTTCCGGGGCGGCGGGTAGCTCGACGACGAAGCGCGCGCCGCCCAGCTCCGGGGAATCCTCCAGCCAGATCCGGCCGCCGACTTCGCTCACCACGCGCTGGCAGATCGAGAGGCCGAGCCCCGACCCTTCGTCGGGCGCCTTGGTCGTGAAGAACGGATCGAAGATGCGGTGCCGGATCTCGTAGGGCACGCCGGGACCGGAGTCTTCGACCACGAGCTGTACCCAGCCGCCGCGCGCCTGCGTGGCGAGCCGGATCACCGCGGCCTGTCGCCCGCGCACCGCGTGCTCCGCGTTGGTCACGAGGTTGATGACCACCTGCTGCAGCTCCTGACCCAGGCCGACGACCGCCGGGGCCGCCTGGTCCATCGTGACGTGGATCGCGACCGACTCGGCGCGGAGCACGCGTTGGCGGATCTCGACGACGTCCCGGACCAGCTCGTTCATCTGGATGCGGGTGGGGGTCGTGTCGGCGCGCCGCGCCAGGCGCAGCAGGCTGCGCACGATGCGGGCCGCGCGGTCGACCTCCCTCACAATGGACGTCGCCGCCGCGCCGGCGTCGGGGTCCGAGGTGGAGCGACCCAGCAGCTCGGCTTCCATGCGGATCGCGGCGAGCGGATTGTTGACCTCGTGCGCGACGCCACTGGCGATCTCGCCCACCGTGGCCAGCTTCTCCCTCGCGATCAGCTCGCGCTGCGCCCGCAGCTCGTCGGTGCGGTCGTACAGCGCCACCAGCAGGTCGGGCGAGCCGAGCCCCGTGAGTCCGGTGACCGTGCAGTCGCAGATGCGCCGCTCGCCGCCCGGCTGGTCCACCACCACGCGGCCGTGCCAGGGCTCACGCTCCCGGCGCCCGGCGAGCAAGGCGCGGAGCGGGAAGCCGCCGGCGCTCAAGCCCAGCCCGTCGAGGGATCGCCCCTCCCCTTCGGCCGCTGCGGCGACGCCGAACACCTGGACGGCGGCTTCGTTGAGCTGCAGCACCGTGCCGTCGGTGTTCATCAGGGCGAGCGGGAGGGGGCTCGCTTCGACCATGGCGCGGGCGCGGTCGGCCGCGGCGCGCGCCGCCGCCACCGCCTGCGACAGCTCGAGCCCGCCGGCGATGTGCGCGGCCACGGCCGTGAAGTAGTGCAGCTCGACGAGGCCGAACGGCGGCGGCGCCTCGTGATCCGAGCGCTGGTAACGGACCAGCCCCGCGGCGCCGGCCACGCCCGTGGAGGTATGCAGCGGGGCGATCATCGCGGCACGGGCCGCCTCGACCAGCGGTCGCGTGGCCGCGTTGATGTCCTGCTCGGCGCGGATGTCGATCGTCACGACCGCCTCGCCCGTCCGGACGACGCGCCCGGTCACGCTCGTCTCGAGCGGCAGCTCCGCACCCTGCAGCGGCCGGGACTCGCCGACCGCGGTCACGACCCGAAGCGCGGTGTGGTGATCTTCCCGCAGCGCCACGAACGCGCCCTGCGCCTCGAGGAGGCTCATCAGGCTCTGGAGCGTGTAGCGCAGCAGCAGCTCCATCTCGGGGGCGGCGAGCAGCCAGCGTGACAGTTCCACGAGAAAGCTGCCGAGCCGGCGCTCGCGCTCGAGGGCCTCGCGGCGCACCACCATGGCGGCCAGCGTCGCGGCGGCCTGGATGCCCGATTCGAGCGCCACGCGCGGGAGATCGGTCCGGCTGCCGATGAGGCTGACATCGACCCGGCCGCCCGCCGGGTCGCGCCACTCCAGCTCGAGGGGGTGGCCCGCCGCGGACGCGGGCCCCGCCGTGACCGTGCCCACCTCATCGGCGGCGGCATAGCGCAGGGTCACCCGGGCGCCTCCCGTCGCGGACGACAGGAGCTGTGCGGCGGACTCCCAAAAACTCCGGATGCGTTTCGCCCGGCTGGCTTCGGCTACCAGCGCAGGGATCAGGTCCAGCATGAAGACATAATACGTCGAGGGGAGACGTCGCACCAAGACGTCACGCGAAAAACGTGCGACGCCCCCGTGTCACGACCCTGCTTGACGCCGTTCTAGCTGCGGATCACTCTCGGAAACCGAGCCGGATCGGGCACGAACCCGGGGAACACCGGTGCAAGGTCCGGGGCGCCCACGTGGCGTGCGAGGACCTCGCCGAAGAGGTCGCGGAAATCGGTGGTGACGGCGACGTCGCGGCCCTCGAACCGCCGCGCGGGATCGAGCCCTGGCCAGCGCCCCAGCACGCGGCCGCCGTTCACCGGGCCGCCCAGGGCCAGCATCGCGGTCGCGCGCCCGTGGTCCGTGCCGCCGTTCCCGTTCTCGCGCACGGTGCGGCCGAACTCGGACATCGTGAGCACGACGACGTCGCGCATCCGCTCGCCCAGGTCGGCCGCGAACGCGCCGAGGCCCTGCGCCAGCTCGCCGAGCCGCAGGGCGAGCTGCCCCTCGCTCGCGCCCTGGTTGACGTGCGTGTCCCAGCCGCCCAGATCGGCGAACGCGATCTCGAGCCCCATGTCGGCCTTGATGAGCTGCGCGATCTGCAGGAGCGATTGGCCGAACCGGCCGCGCGGGTAGTCGGCGCCGTCGACCGGCCGGTACTGCGCGGGATTCGCCGCGCGCAGCATGCGCACCGCCTCGAACGCCTCGTCCGAGGACGACGCCAGCAGGCCGGTGGCGGCGCCCTCGTACAGCGCTTCGAAGGCCTGCGTCAGCCGGTCGCGCGTGGCGTCGCGCGGCGCGCGTAGCCCGAACGCCTGGAGGTCGTCGATCGCGAGGGACGGCGCGGAGCCGGCGAGGATGCGCGGCAGCTGCGGCCCGAACGCCACCGCACGGAACGGCGTGTCTTCATGCTCCTGCTCGTGGCGGCAGTAGCGGTTGAGCCAGCCGTCGGACGTGGACTTCACGCCGGGCGTGCCGGTCTCCATATAGTCCTGGGCGTCGAAGTGGCTGCGCGTCGCGTCCGGCGAGCCGACCGCATGGATCGCCGCGAGGCTCCCGTTGTCCCACCACGGCTTCAGCGCCGCCAGGCTCGGGTGCAGCCCGAAATACCCGTCCAGGTCGATCACGTCGCGCCGCGGTACGGCGATGCGCGGCCGCTCGCGGTAGTAGATCGCATCGCCGTGCGGCACGATCATGTTCAATCCATCCACGGCGCCGCGCTGGAACAAACAGACGAGGATAGGACGGCCGGGGACGGCCGAGGACGGCCCAGGACGGCCGAGAGACAGAGCCGCGCGGGCAAGGAACAGCGGGTCGAGGCCGGCGCTGAACAGCGCCAACCCTCC
>Ga0187893_10011845_pt1 | contig 12541 bp, 13 predicted proteins | sample MA1701074metaG_FD_139574 | JGI IMG/M metagenome (GOLD analysis project Ga0187893, IMG submission 139574) | White microbial mat communities from a basaltic lava cave in the Kipuka Kanohina Cave System on the Island of Hawaii, USA - MA170107-4 metaG ...
CCTCGCGGATGCGGTTCTTGTCGGGGATGGCGTTGATGGAGGCGAGCAGATCGGCTGAGACCTGGTACTTCGCCGCGATGCGGGCGAGGCTGTCGCCGGTACGGATGACGTAGCGCTCGACGAGGCGGTCGCCGTCGAGGATGCGCGGAGACAGGATGGTTTCGTCGGCGATTGTTCCGAGGCGTTCGATGATGGAGGCGGCTTGGGCGGAATCCACGCCGGCGCGAAGGGCTTCATGGAGCTTCGCACGGGCTGTCAGCGAGTCCTTTCGGGCGAGGGCTTCTTCCCCGGCGGCGAGGAGTTCAGTGAAACGAGGCGGCACGGGCTTGGGCAATTCCTTGGGGGCAAAATCGACGACCGCGGCGGACTCGGCGACGGCGTCGCGATTGGCGGGTACGGCGTCGGAACGGAGCGACGGTTTTTCAGGTTCATTCGCCGCGGGTGACGAGGCGGATTCATTGGCGGGAGGAGGCGCGGCGTCGCGTGGCGGTTGCGCTTCTTTCTTGGATCTCGAGGCCGGCGGAATCGGGCTGAGGAGCAAAGCGGGGGCGGAGGCGTTTAGCTCCTGGGAGTCTGCGGTCTGCTCGACGCGCCACAAAGCGAAGGCCCCGCCCGCAAGGAGGAGCACTCCCGCCCATGCCGCCCGTCGTCTCGAATTTCTTCGCCGTCGGCCCACGATGTATCCCCGCGCGTCGGATCGAAGGATACGGTTGGTCCGGCGGCGATGCAACCGAAAAATTCCGTTGGGGTCTGCAAGTAACTCGTCAATTGAGTTTGGAGATTCGTCGCCGCTTTCTCAACTCGGCGCGAATTCTTGCTTGACGGATGCTCGCGGCGCGACTTCAATGCTCTGCCGATTCGGAAAGGGGACGAGCGATGCATCAGGAATGGCAGGTGGACGCGCCGAAGGGGTGTTGCGCGCTGACCGGCCGGACTCTTCAGGAGGGGGAGGAATTTTTCACGGTTCTCTTCGAGGAGGGCGAGTCATTTCGGCGGGTCGATTGCAGTTTGGAAGGTTGGCAGGGTCCGCCTGAAGGGGCGTTTTGCCATTTCAAGAGCAGGGTTCCTGTCAAAGCGAAAAAGAAGCGTTTGCTGGTGGACAACGAAGTGCTGCTCGATTTTTTCCTGCGGCTGGGAGGCGAGTCGGATCGACCCAAACAGGAGTTCCGGTTTGTCTTGGCCCTGATTCTGCTGCGAAAAAGAGTGTTTCGATACGACGGCAATTCGCGGATCGGGGGGATCGAAGTCTGGCGGTTAACGCGGCCGGGGGATAACGGGGTGCAGGAAGTCACCAATCCAGGTTTGACGCCGGACCGGATCGAAGGGGTGAGTCGCCAGCTTGGGGCTATCCTTCACGGTGACATGGGTGACGTTTCGCAATGGGACGCGGACGAATCCGAAGCGCCCGCCGTTGAGAATCACACGCCCGCCCAGGTGCCGGATGGCGACGCGTAGCGGTCCAAGACGCCTGCGATTCGTGGACGTTGTCCGCTCGCTCGACCCGCGAATTCGCCAACGTCTCTGTCGCGGGCTTCACGCTCCCTATTCGGTCGCGTTCAGGGTCGCGGCAGGGAAAAGAAACACCGTATTCCCGGATTGTCGTGCGAGCCGAATTGGTAGAGTTTTTTTACTCACCTTCCTGGCCCTTCCGGCGACGTTGCCGGGTTGTAACGGAAAGCGTAGCCCGTCCGTTTCCTACCCCGACCCGGTTCCGCAGACGGAAGCGATAGGGCGGGTCAATGGCAATCTGGCAAGAATTGCGGGGACGCTTCGGGCGTCCGGTTCAGCGGACGGATACTTCACGCTGACGGACGGTCGGCGGGTTCATTTCAGCCTGGACGGGGTAATGTTTTACCTTGCCCCCATGTACTTTCGCTTTGATCTGAAGAAATTCGGCGACCGGCAACTGCTGATCGGTTCCAACGAGCGGGAATACTGGTTTTACAGCAAGGAGGAGGATCGATTTCATTGCCGGGAGCACGGCGACGGCGGTGCGATGGCAGGCGAACTTCCGGTTCGATCGGACCAAATTGTGGAGGCCCTGGGCTTGACGCCGATACCGGAGCACGATCCTGACGCGGCGACGACGACTTGCATTCAGCGGATTACGGAGGCGTTTCAGGAAATCCTTTTCTTGAGTTTCGACGAAGACGGACGGTTGCAACTGCGGAAAGAATACTGGCTTGATCGCGGGCCGCCGCGCTTGGTTCGCCGGGTGATTTTCCGCGATGAAGTCGGGGCGATCGAGATGCAATCGGAGCTCGACGATTATCGCGCGGTCGAGTCGGACGGACCACTCCTTCCGCACGTCATGGAGGCGACCTGGCCCGCGGCAGGGGGGAAGATGAGGTTCCGCGTCGGAAGCTGGTCCACTGTTCCCCAGGTCGGTCCCGTCAGCCCGCAATTCGCCGCCCCGCCGGAATGCCGGTCGGGACCCTAGTGACTTTTGAGTTGCTTTCAATGCTGTCATTCGTGATGGCCCACGGAGCACTCAAGATTTTCAGTGCTGATATCCGATAGTTGCCGACGACGCGGTTGCGCGCCGGTTCATCCGCACTCCTTCGGGCGGACAGGGATGGTTTCGCCAAGGGAGCCCGGCTGCGAGTGGTCGTCATCCCCCGTTTTCCGAATGTCGGGCGGCAGGAGGCGGCCCGCGCTCGGTTCTAACCCATCGCCTCCCTCATGGGTTTCGTGAGGGTCAGTTCGTGCGCACCATTACCGTCGCCAATCAAAAAGGAGGCTGCGGAAAAACGACCGTAGCCATAAACCTATCCGCCTCGCTGGCCCAGGAATCCCGCCGGGTTCTGCTTGTGGACCTCGATCCGCAGGGGCACTGCGCCCTGGGAATGGCCGTCCCCGAAGAACAGATCGACCTTTCGATCCTGGAGTGTCTGATGCGGGCGGGCGAGGGCGACGCCCTGGAACTGGGGAAGATCACGTGGCAGATCGCGCCCAACCTGGATCTCGCCCCGGCGAAATCCAATCTTTCGACCCTGGAGCCGAAGCTGGCCAATCGGTCGGACGCGGACGGGCTCCTCGCCGAGGTCTTGCGGCGGTACGGACAGAATTACGATTACTGTGTGGTGGACTGCCCGCCGCACCTGGGGTTGCTGATGCGCAACGGGCTTCGGGCAGCGGACGAGATCATGATCCCGGTGGATACGGGGTACTTTTCGTTGCACGGACTGACCCAGCAGCTTTCCACGATTCAGCAGCTTGGCGAGCGAAATGGCAAGAAGTTGTCGGTACGCATCCTGGCAAATCAGTACGACGTGCGAACCAAACTTGCCCGCGAGATCCTCGTGGAGCTGCGGAAGAGGTTCCAGGGACTGGTGTACGACGCCGCGGTGAATTTCAACACCAAGCTCAAGGAAGGAGCGAGTTTCGGTCAGCCGATCACGGAGTTCGCTCCGGCGAGCATGGGAGCCAAGGATTTTCAACGGCTGGCGCGCGAGGTCATCGGATCCGAACCGCAGACTACGCCGACGTCGGAAATCCTCGAGCACGTCGAACGGCTGGCGGCGGATGCGGAGCGGCTTTTGGCGACGACGTCGGTGCTGGTCGATCCGACGCTGGCCGGCGCGGCGCTTCCCGGTCGAATGAACCGGGCCGCTGATCGGTTGCCATTGGCGTCGCCGGCGGTTTCCGAAATATCCCGGACGGATGGACGGGTGGCGTCGGTGCGTGTCCCCGACGGCGCCTCAGAGGCCCTGCCTCCGGTGAGTGTTTCCTCCGCCCCGGCGCGCGGTGCCCCGGCTGCGATATCGCGGACACCATCATCGACCCCTGCCCAAAGGGTCGCTCCCTCGGCGAGTCGTGGACCCGATTCCCGAGGCGTACCTCAACCCGCGGTTCCTTCGCGAAGCACCCCCGCCGAAATCGACCGAAAAATCGAGGCGATCTACGGCGTTCGGCAGGAAGGCGAAGTGATGATTTTCCGAAGCCGCCAACCGGGTGCGTCAGAAATTCAACTGGCCGGTGATTTCAACGACTGGATGCCCCACACCACGCCCATGCGAAAAATCGGCGACGGGGAATTTGAGGCCCGCCTGCGGCTTCCCAAGGGTCGATATCGTTATCGCCTCGTCGTTGACGGCCGGTGGTCGCACGACGTGTTCAACCCCGTCATTGAGACCAACGAATACGGGGAATTGAGCTCCATCGTCGAAATCAACAAGTAGGCACTGCGAATCGCCGCGGGTATTCATGACCCGATTCCCGCACCGGTTGGGGTTCGCCCCGATTTCCGCTACCCTTGGCTGTTGATGAAACAGGCATCGTCGCCCAATGTCTACCGCAGTTCCCTTCCCTATGAGCGTTCCCGGATTCACGCCGCCGCGATTTACTGCTCCGACGGACGAGTCGGCGAGCAGTTTGACGACTTTCTGCAAACCGGGCTGAAGCTTCCGCGATACGACCGCGTGGCACTTCCGGGCGGACCCTCCTGCCTGGCTGACCATCCGCAGGCCCATTTGCAGGCCCAGGGAATCGTCGAGGAGCTCAAGTTTCTGGTTGAGGTACATGGGCTGAAACGCATCGTTTTGATCGCTCACGAAGGGTGCGCGTTTTATACGACGCGACTCGAATTGCGTGATCGGAGGCTGGAACTACTTCAGCGGTCCGATCTGGTCCGGGCGGCGGCTACCGTCCGACGGGTCACGGAGATCGACGCGGTGGAGGCCTATTACGCGCGGCATGGCGCCGGTGTCATTGAGTTTGAATCGGTGGAAGTGTAAGAAGCGGCCTCTGATACGTTAATCTTTTTTCAAGGTTGGGCCAAACCCGCGCCGGATTCATCGATGGCGACTGCGGCGTCGGAATCCTCTGCTTTGAGATAAACGAGCTGGCGATAGTTTGGAGACGCCGGGCTGGTAAAGGACGCGGCGAGGACGTAGCGGCGGAATCTTGGGTCCGAGGTCACGGCGTCGCCGCTCGGCCAGCGCCCGTGATCGAGCCGGTACGGATCGTAACTGGAAAAGACCGCGGCGGCGGGATCGTTCGCGAAAAAGAAATCCGCCCACTCCTCGTCACTGAGTTTCCGACCGGCCAATTGTTCGTTGTTTAACCGACCGAGGTCGAGCGTCCTGCAACCTGAGAAATAAGGGATGGCCCCGGCATCAACGTGGACGGCCAGGAGTTCAGAGGGCATGACCCGCGATTGCAGAAAGCGACCCGCGCGTTCGTGTTCGTCCTCGATCATTTGTTTGTAGTTCATCGCATGGCGAAGCTGTTCGACTTGTTCATGGCGAAGCAGCGCCGCTTGTTCGACGGAGGCGAAGGCCGCGGCCGCGGCGACGACCAGGGGACGAATCCAACCCCGCTGCTCGACTTGGACGAGGGATTCCCAGCCGATTTGAAGGACCAAGCCAGTTAAACAAAGTATCATCGCGAAAATCGGGACATAGTATCGATAAGAAAAGTTCATGACCGGGTCGGTACGCAGGTACAGACCGCACCAGTTCAACCCGCAAACCAGGCAAAACGCCGCGAGCGCCACCCTCGATGAACCCGCCGTTTCCCAGGTCGATGCCGCTTGATTCGCGCGGAACCGGCGAAACGCGGCCGCTCCCAACGCCGCGCAAACAATCGCGGGCGGCCAAGCGTGATATTTTAGAAAGAGAACGAAACGATCGAATTGCTCGAGGGTGTTCCACGTCTCCTGATTCTTGACGTGAAAAGCATTGGGAAAAAATTGACCGTAGTATTGCCAGCGAACCGCGAAATAGCAGGCTCCGGGGAAAAGATAATACATCGCGAATTTGCGGACAAATCCGGACGGCAGGCGATGGTCGCGATGCCGAAGCGCGAAGAATCCGATGGCGAAAACAACGGCCCCCGCGACGACGCCTTCGGGGCGAATCAGTCCCACAAGAAGGGCGAAGCAGAAGATCAACCAGGCGTCCTCGTCAACGCGATTCCGCCGTATGGCCCGCGTGAGAGACCAAAGGCAGGCCAGAGCCGCCGTGGAATAGAGCTGCGTTTCCAGACCGCCCAGCGCATGGACCGCCATGAACGGCGCGCCCAGAAAAAGTAGGATGATGACCGCGCGAAGGATTTTCGAAACGCCTACACTCGATAGGATTCGCTCGAGAATCCGCGCTCCGGCAAACCAGCAAATCACACCGAGCACCTGACTGGCGACGACGGGAGAGACTCCCAGGCGGATCGCCGCCGCCATCATTACTGGCCAGGCGACGCCGGTATACCCTTCCACGGGGTCCTCGCCGACGTTCCAGTTCAGCTCGCCGTGCATGGCGAGATTGTGCGCGTAGCGAAACGTGATGAATGCGTCGTCAACCGTCCATTTGGGCGTGGCCGCGACCTGAACCAGCCCCATCATCGCTGCCAGGGCGAGGATCGCCGCGGAAAGATGTCGCGTGGTTCGTACAGGCAAATTGGACATGGCAATGAATCGCAAGTCGGGCGCGAGCCGGATCGCGCCATTCCCATGGGTATCGGGGGAGGGATGCGTTCGTCTGCAATCCCGTCCTTTTCAGTGCTGGAACTCGGCGGTTCCTTGGGCATTTCAACGCGGTCAGACGGGAAAAAGGCGGTCTGCCGTGGTGTGTCATTTCCCAATGTGATACGGGAGTTGAGAATAGGGTCACCGGAAAGGGCGAAAAAAAACCGGAAAAACGCTTGACCGCGACTTATCTCGGCGGCAAGAAAAAAGATGGCGGTCGGCGATTCACCGGTGGTCCCGGCCGATCGCCCGGCGACATTGCGGGATGTCCACAGCCCAACCACCGGACCGTCATACATTCCATTACGGTGTCGTTGACATGCCGAGGAGGCTGAAATGAACAACGCGAGAATGAGTAATGGTGGGAAGAGGCAAGCGGACTTTTCATACTGTCGTGGTGTTTTCCGCGGGGCCAGCACTCGGCCAAATCACGGATGGCGCTGGATTCCCGTGATTGCGGTTGTGCCCCTGCTTTTCTCCGCCGAATCAGCGTCCGCCGAGAAGGAGTTAATGCCGACGAGTCAATTCGCCCGGCTGGGGTATGAGGGATATGGGCGCGCCATGGCCGCCGCGAGCGACACGATTCTCGTGGCTGCCTTGCAGGACACGTTCATCAAAACCGGCGGGTTCATCAGCTTCGGAGATTGGGTCGAGGTCCTTCGATTCGACGGCGTCGATTCCACGAGCGTCGCCGGTTTGTTTCCCGTCGGCGGCGATTCCTCGGACGATCACATCTACGACCGCGACGACTTCGGCGCGTCTGTGAGTGTCAGCCCCACGGGGATGCGGGCGGTGGTCGGCGCGCCCCTGCACGACGAATTGGCCAAGGATGCGGGCGCGGTCCATGTTTTTTCGGCCCACGAGTCAAGCTGGTTTCAGGTGACGACGCTGTTTGATTTTGACGGGGCGCAGGCGGGCGATCGGTTCGGCGCGGCGACGGCCATGTCCGGCGGTTTCCTTGCGGTCGGTGCGCCGGGCAATGCCTCCACGGGCGATCGTCCCGGTGCGATACGCCTGTACGAACTATGTAATTGGTTCTATTGCTTCGAGCAGACGCTGCGCCCCCCGGAAGGCGTGCGATCCGTGGGGCGAGCGCTGGCCACCGATGGAAACACGCTGGTCGCCGGCGCGTTGCTCGATCCGAAGTCGGGTCCGGTGAATCGCAACGGCGTCGTCTTGATCTACTCACGCGATCCTTCCAAACCGAAAGGGGAGCAGTGGGAACTCGCGCGGATGATCCAACCAGACGGCCTGACGCCGCAGAGTCAATTCGGCGCGACGGTCGTTCTCGACTCCGACCCGCATCGGACAATTGTCGTGGGTGCGCCCGGTCAAGCCGTCGGCGAGCAACGGGGCAAGGGCACGGCGTTCGTGTATCGACAAACCGAAGATGATTGGGTACTCGTGCAGCGCGTTTTTCCGCCGGTGCTGGACAGCCCGTTCCTACCCGCCGACGCATCCGGGCAGTCGCTTGCCTTGGCGGACGGTGTACTTTTGGTCGGCAGCAATTGGACGCCGGAGAATCCCGAGGCGATCGGTTCCGCGCACGCGTTTCGTTTCGATGGCTCGTTGTGGATCCGGACCGCGGTGCGGACTCCTCCCGCCGGTTCGTCTGACAGGGCCGGCGTTTTCGGGACCTCCGTCGCCGTCTCGCACGGTCAAGCCGTGGTGGGCGCACCGGGTCGAGAAGACGACCATCCTGTTCCGGGCGCGGTATTCCGATTTCCCATCCCTGTATCGATTGGGGCGGGCGGTTCCGGCGAGAGCTTTCTGGATCGGACGGAGCGCTTTGTGGGCTGTTTGACCGGGCCGCTCTCGGCCGATCATCCGGTGGTCACCGAGTGCGCAGGCTTTGATGAAAACGTGGATGGCGACGTCGATTTGCTCGAGGCGGCCATCATACAGCGGGCGCCGCATTGAGGAATCCCGCGGGCTGGATCGAATCGGGCATCCCCATCCTTCGCAACCAGCGAAAATGGGAGGCAATGCTCGAACGGAGGGTGGAATGGGCGCGATACCGTAACCCGAATTCCCGGCACGTTTCCTCGACCAGCGGCGCAATCGCGGGATAATGGACGTGGCAAATCTGCGGGAACAAGTGGTGTTCGATCTGGAAATTCAGGCCGCCGATCAGCCACGACAGGACGCGGTTTCGACGGGCGAAGTCAACGGTCGTTTCCACCTGATGAGCCGCCCAGCTTGTCTCCATCCGCCCTGTTTCCGCCTTCGGCATGGGGAAGTCCGCCTCCTCCACGCAATGGGCCAATTGAAACACGATGCTGAGCACCACGCCCTGCACATACATCGCCGCCGCGTACACCGCGAGCACCACCCACCAGCGATGGAACAACATGGGAATGACGAACGCGAGCGAAAGGAAGACCGCTTTACCGGCGATAAAGGTCACCAGGTCCCATCCCTTGGGCCGGGCGAATCGGTGCTCGCCGATGCGTCCCCGGATCACGTCCCGGAAATCGTCGAATAGCTGCCACTTGATGGGAAGGAATCCATAAAACGTCCAAAGGTAGAAGTGCTGCAAACGGTGGAACCAGAGCCGCCGCTGGTGCGGCGAAAGCCGTCCGAGGATGCCGAGGTTGATGTCGTCGTCGTGACCTGTGATGTTCGAGAAACTGTGATGGATGGAATTGTGCTTTCTAGCCCAGACGTAGGAGCTCCCACCCAGCAGATCGAGCGATAGAGCCATGAGCTTGTTGACCCACGGGCGGTCGGAATAGGCGCGATGCCCGCCGTCATGCTGAATGTTGAATCCGATCGCGGCCGTCGACAGACCCAGGAGAATCGCCAGCGGGAGCGACTGCCACCAGACGCTCGACCAGAGAACCAATAGCAGATACAGCGCCGCAAAGGCGGCGAGGGTCAACGCGGATTTCGCGTACATTCTTGGGCTGTCGCGTTTTGACAGTCGCGCGCCCTGAAAAAAGTCGTCCACTCGGCGCCTGAGTTCGCGGTCAAAATCGTCGAGCGGACCGAATTTCAAACCGGTTGACTCTCGAACCAAGGTTGCCGCATTCCGCCCTCCGACAGGGTCCTTCCACGCCGCCATATTCCTTTTTCCTTGGCGTTGGGATGTCGAACGCCGCGCTGAATCGCTGGGAAACGGCAACGTGTCCGCGCCTCGAACTCGCCGGTTCCCGCCCCGGGGCGAATCATCATTCCGAAAGGATACCCCATTCCCACATCGTCCGCCACACCCATCAACGGGGATGCCGAATGAAGCGCATCAATCAAGGATAGACCCGCGTATTGGTTCCCGATTGCGGGAAACCCCTTTGGAATCGAAACAGGGCGCCTGCCGAAACTCAAAAGAAGGGAATTGGCCGAGTCGCAAAAAGGGCCATTTCCGGCGGAATCGTCACCGACCGGACTTGGCGGGTTTTTTCTCGGGGTGTTTTCCGTCGGGGGATTCGGCGTGGCCGCGGAATCCGGTGATTTGCGGGAAGTCCTCGGGTTTTTCGTGCGGGTGAACAGCGTAAACCTCAACGCGCACGATTTCCTCATAGGGCACGGAAACTACAAACGCGCCCACCTTGTAATGTTCGTCCACGGGCACGCACTCGAAAACCAGGTGGGATTTGCTTCCCACGTCGGCGATTTCGCGGACTTCGTAGCTGAAACCGTCACGGAGGTAGATCAGGGTCCGGGATTCCAGTTCCTGAAAGAGGCCTTGAAATTCATCGTGGTCTTCGCGGTCTTCGGGTGCGACGTCCGGATAGTGGCTGATCGCGCAGCGTCGGCGGGCTTCTTCTCTCTGCTGTTGAAAAGCCGGTCCGTGAAACCAATCGTAATTAAACATGGGTCCTTTCGTCGCCGGTCAATTCAACACCGTCCCGCGGAAGCCTCGTCGTCCACTCTCAAACAAACGACGTTTAAACTATTCGGACGACCCTTGCCCCCATCCCAAGGAACGGGCGGCATTCGGCCCGCGGGACCGAGAATTGTATCGGTTGCAAAGCCCCTTAGCATGTGTGGATGTCCCCGGCCCGGCGAAGCGAGATCATCAAAGCCATTGCCGCCGAAGTCGGATTCGAGCTCTGCGGTCTAGCCCAAGTAGGTCCTATAAAACATCGAGAATATGTGAAGGAGTGGCTCTGCCGTGGCCTTCACGGGTCAATGGAATATTTGCAGCGAAACCACCAGTTTCGCCTTGATCCTTCTGGCCTCTTGGCGAATGCAAAAAGCATGGTCTGCGTCGCGCTGAATTACAGACCCAACCCGTGCGACGAGCATAGTCTTACGCAGGCCGAATCGAATGATCCCAACGTTTGCGCGAAAGGGCGGGTCGCAAGGTACGCATGGGGCGAGGACTACCACGTCGTCGTACGCGAAAAACTCCGTGTCATGGTGGATCAGATGCGAGGGGAAATGGAAGAACCGTTTGAGGTTCGAATCTGCGTCGACACGGCGCCGATCGTCGAGCGGGAAATCGCAACGTCGGCGGGGTTGGGGTGGATCGGGAAGAACACCCTGGTGCTGGATTCGAAGTTGGGCAGCTACTTTTTTTTGGGGGAAATTTTGACCACGCTGGACCTTGCCCCGGATGAGCCGGTCGCCGATCACTGCGGGAGCTGCACAGCTTGTCTCGACGCGTGCCCCACGAAGGCGTTTCCCAAGCCCTACGAAATGGACGCTTCGCGGTGCATCAGTTACCTGACCATTGAACATCGCGGCGACATATCCAAACCGTTCCAGGAAATGATGGGTGATTGGATTTTCGGATGCGACGTGTGTCAGGAAGTCTGTCCGTTTAACCGCGAAGCAGCGCCTACGCGCGAAGCGAAATTTTCGCTGATCGCCCCGAAGGGCGTACCGACCGTTACCGACGTCGCGCGGTGGGACGACGAAGAGTACAGGCGGGCGGTGGAGGGCAGGGCGCTGGACCGGGCCACGTTGCCGATGTGGAAGCGTAACGCTCGCATTGCGGCGGAGAATTTCAAGAGAGACTCGCATCCCGACACACGATCTGAATCTTGAAGGGTGAAGGCTTTCGCAAACTGAAGGTCATCAAGATTCCGGACCACTTTCCGCTCCCTCATGGTCGCGGCTCGGTTTTTTCACGTGCTATTCGTCGGAAGCATCGTGCAAGCGCCCGGTCGAATCTGGGTCGGGTAATTCAAACGTATTCCGAGGCTGCGATTTGATGTAATTCTTTCGAAGCTCCGCGTACTGCTCCGGGGTAAGGTCGCTGACGGGGAAGGCGTCTGGGTCTTGAGCGATCTTGATGAGAAACGGGATGCACCAGCCGCATCCGGTGCCCGCGCCGAGGCACTCGGTCATTTGGCTGGGGCGCGCGGGGTTGACGCGCCGGCTGAAGTTCGCCAGCTTTCGCAGAGTGACTCCGTAGCAGTAGCAAATCTTGTCGTCCGGCTGCATGAAGGCGGATCATACCCGGCGGGTCCGGTTCGTGACAAAATCGGAGCGACTGCGTCCCCGTTCATCGGGCGGAACTCGGTGTCGCGATCCTCGCCGCGTCGTCAAAGGATTATTCGAAAACGAAGTCGGTGGCGTCGATGTTGGCGAGGCTGGTGAGATTGGTAATGGAGAATAGTTCGGTAACGGATGCACCGGCCGTGGTGGATGCGTTGGCCGCCGTGCGGATCACCGCGATGCCGATCGACGAACCCTTGTCGTAAACGGCGAGGAAATTGCAGGCCACGACCGTGCCATCCGATCCGAAGGTGATCGTCCGGTTGCCGGCGGTGTCGATCGCCGTCGCCAGCGTCGCCGCGGTGTAATCCCCGCTGAAGGCGAAGATGAAGATACTGACTCCTTCGGGCGCAATGGTCCCATCGGTGGTTACATAATGCGCGCCCGGAGTGCCCACGATTGCAGCGATCGGGTCCGTCGCCGCGCCTTGCGTCTGGGCTAGGGAGTTGGTCAGCGTGTCGTCATCCCACGCGTTTGATTCTCCGGAGTTGTCAAGGTCGATTGCAATTCTGTCCAGGTTTGTTTTCTCCGTGCCCGCGTCGAAATCCGACAAAATGTCGCCGGTGTTCGTGCGGCTGCCGAAGTGATGCGTATCCGACCCCGTGCCGCTCGCTTGTGCGTCCGCGCCGTCGC
>Ga0187893_10011846_pt1 | contig 12540 bp, 11 predicted proteins | sample MA1701074metaG_FD_139574 | JGI IMG/M metagenome (GOLD analysis project Ga0187893, IMG submission 139574) | White microbial mat communities from a basaltic lava cave in the Kipuka Kanohina Cave System on the Island of Hawaii, USA - MA170107-4 metaG ...
CCGGCTGCTCCGGCGGCTCGTCGTGCGCGCACGACTACACCGCCAATCAGATCATCAGCTACGACGTCAATGCCGAGGTAACTCGCACGGCTCGTGGGGTCCGGCAGAACGTCACCGGCCAGATCAATCAAGCCGCGGACAGCAATCCTGCCGACAATACCGGTCCTGTTGACTTTGACATCATCTGGCTCGAAATCAGCCCCGTAAACCCGACCATCAATCTCGCCCTCCCTTCCCCAACCCTTCAGTTCACCGCTACGCAAAGGGACACAGCGATCCCTCCCATCAACAATGACTTAACCGGCGATGTTGATTGGGACTCCTCTGACATGGCCGTGGCCACGATTCAAACCACCGGCGACCCACTCCCTGGCTTGGCTACGGCCCTCACGCCGGGCACAACCACCATCTTCGCGACCGATATCCTTGGCTTCGACTTCACCACTCTCACCGTCATCAATGTTGCACCTTTTTCCGGGCCCTACGGTTTCATCCTGAATGGCGGGACTACCAATCACAGTTTCGCCTTCGCCGACACCGGTGCCCTGGTAAACTCCCACTCCATTGTCATCCGCCCCGGCGTCTCCAACCACTCGGTGCACCGCATCCGCATCGGCGGCAAGGAGTACGACATCGTGATTTACGACGACCTTTCCGGCAACAGTTTTGTGGAGGTCTACAAAGTCGCAATCGACGGAACGTTGACTAAAGTCATCGCCGAAACCGCATTGCTCTTCCGGCCCACAAGATGCGAGGCCCTCGTGCTGGGCATGAACGGCACGCTGGTGCTCCACGACGGCAGCGGGACGGGCACTCATTCTTTCCAAATTGATATTCCCGGGAACCAGCCGCCACCACCGGGCGACAGCCTGCGCGCCAACAATGCCATTTCACCCACCAGCATTACCCCGCTTCCGGCAACACCGATCCTCGTGGGCGCAAACGTGTCCGACCTGACTGCCCATCCCTCCGGCAACTACCTCGCCGCCGCCGCTGACGGCCAATTGCGCATCTTTGTCGCCCAAGCTGACGGCTCATTCCTCGAGCACGCCAGCTCACCCTATTCGTTCACCAATCCCGTAAGTACCGTAGATTTCAACCCCGCCGGCACCTTTGCTTGCATGAGTGAAAACGGTTTCGGCCTGCGTTGCGCGCCCTTCGACCCTGCCACCGGTGTGCTAAACACCGGTATGTCCACCAGCATTCCCATACCCACGGCTTACATCACCATGTCCGACCTGCCCGACGGCCGCCCGCTCATCGTCACTTCCGATGCCGCTATGGTTACCTTTTCTCTCACCATCACCGGCGGAGTCTTCGCGCCCGCCGGGCCTCCGGCGTTCGTTCTTTCCATTGCACCAAAACTCGTCACCGGGCCAAACGGACAAATCTTCCTCGGCCGGTTGAGTTTCTTCACCAATACGCTGGAGATCCATGCCGTAGACCCGGCCACCGGCGCCATCAATATCATGCCAATCTCCACTACGCCCATTCCGACGGGCTTCTCAGACTCTTGGGTATTCGTTTGGCCGCAGTGAACTCTCGATGAGCGCTTGTCGCGCCCCAGACGATAGCGATAAGATAGTCTTCTCCGCAGCAGCCGTGGCCCTTCGGTGGCTTCCAGCCATCTCAGGGTGAATGGGGAGCCGCGCCATGACCGAACGCGAGAAGTCGTCCGTCGCCGTCGAAGAGAAGAATGTAGGGGCCGGTGCCGAAGCTTCGGGAAAGACCGGCACGCGTACCAATCGCGCTCCATCCCCCAGCGAGCAGCAGTGGGAACAGCGCACGCTCAACCCCACGCTGGCCAAGTCGCCCGAGCGCGACACCGATTTCACCACCGTCTCCAGCTACCCGATTCGCCGCCTCTACACTCCCGCCGACCTCGCCGGCTGGAATCCCGACGCCGATCTCGGCTTCCCCGGCGACCCGCCCTACACCCGCGGCATCCACGCCACCATGCATCGCGGCCGCCTGTGGACCATGCGGCAGTTCGCCGGCTTCGGCACCGCGGAAGACACCAACCAGCGCTTCAAGTATCTGCTCCAGCACGGCCAGACCGGCCTCAGCACCGCGTTCGACCTGCCCACGTTGATGGGCTACGACTCCGACCACGCGCTCAGCGAAGGCGAAGTCGGCAAGTGCGGCGTGGCCATCAGCTCGCTCGCCGATATGGAAGTGCTTTTCGACCAGATTCCGCTCGGCGACGTCACCACCTCGATGACCATCAACTCGCCCGCCGCAATCATCTGGGCCATGTATCTCGCGGTCGCCGAAAAGCAGGGCGCCGACTGGAAAAAACTCGGCGGCACCATCCAGAACGACATCCTCAAGGAATACATCGCGCAGAAGGAATACATCTACCCACCCGAGCCGTCGATGCGCCTGGTGATCGACACCTTCGAGTTCGGCACCAAGCACACGCCCAAGTTCAACACCATCTCCATCTCGGGCTACCACATTCGCGAAGCCGGCTCGACAGCGATTCAAGAACTGGCCTTCACGCTGGGCGACGGGCTCGAATACGTCGAGTGGGGCATCCGCCGCGGCTTGCAAATCGACGACTTCGGTCCGCGCCTCAGCTTTTTCTTTAACGCGCATAACGATTTCTTCGAGGAGCTAGCCAAGTATCGCGCCGCCCGCCGCATCTGGCACAAGGCCATGACCGAGCGCTACGGCTCGAAGAACCCGCGCACCTGGGCGCTGCGTTTCCACACGCAGACTGCCGGCTGCTCGCTCACCGCGCAGCAGCCCTACAACAACGTGGTGCGCACCGCCATCCAGGCCCTGGCTGCGGTGCTCGGAGGCACGCAGTCGCTGCACACCAATTCGCTCGACGAGGCCTGGGCGTTGCCAACGGAATTCGCCGCCACCATCGCGCTGCGCACCCAACAAATCATCGCCCACGAGAGCGGCGTCACCAATACCGTCGATCCGCTCGGCGGCTCCTACTTTGTCGAAACGCTCACCAACGAAGTCGAGCGCGGCGCGTGGGAATACATCGACCGCATCGACGCGCTGGGCGGCATGGTCGCGGCCATTGAGCGCGCTTACCCGCAACGCGAAATCGCCGAGGCCGCTTACCGCTATCAGATCGCCGTGGACAAGAAGGAAAAGATCATCGTCGGGGTGAACGATTTCGCGCAACAGGAAAAGCCGCTCGATATTTTGCAGATTGACGAAACCGTGGCCCATCGCCAGGCCGAGCGCTTGAAAAAACTCCGCGCCGACCGCTCGTCGGACGAAGTCGCGCGCCGCCTGGCCGCCCTGCGCAAGGCCGCCGAAGGCACAGAAAACCTGATGCCGTATATCTTCGAAGCGGTCAAGGCTTACGCCACGCTGGGCGAAATCTGCGACGCCATGCGCGACGTCTTCGGCACCTACGAAGAAGTCGCCATCACCTGACGCAAAAATCAAACGCAGATAAACGCGGATTCGGCACTTGAGCGGAGACTCCTGCATACTCCTGCCACATCTGCGTTCATCCTTCTTATCTGCGTGAATCTGCGTTAAATCTTGCGGTGCGCTGGCAGACTTCTCCTTTTGCGTCTTCACCCCATTGCGGTATATTCCTTCCTCGATAAACGCAGGACTCACAGACTTCCTCTCCCAAATCTGTGTTTGTCTGTGTTCATCTGTGGCTAAGCCTGATGGCAACCTTCGTACTCGTTCACGGTGCATGGACTGGCGGCTGGTTCTGGTGGCGCGTGGGCAAGGCGCTGCAGGAAGCCGGCCACCAAGTGGTCCGCCCCACGCTCACCGGCTGCGGCGAGCGCTCGCATCTCGCGTCGCCGCAAGTGAACCTGAGCCTGCACATCGACGACATCGCCAACGCATTGCGCTTTGAAGACGTGCACCGCGTGGTGCTCGTCGGCCACGGTTACGGCGGCATGGCCATCACCGGCGCGGCCGACCGCGAGCCTGCGCGCATCCACCATCTCGTTTACGTTGACGCCTTCGCGCCCGACAACGGCCATTCCTCTCTCGCTCTCGCCGGCAACGAAGCCGCGGCGCGCCTCCGCACCGCCGCCGCGGAGAAAGGCGAGGGCTGGCAGGTGCCGCTACCCTTCAAGCTCGACGAGTTCGGCATCACCGCCGAAGTCGACATGCGCTGGTTGACGCATCGTCTCACGCCCATGCCGCTCGCCGCGCTCGAGCAGCCCATCGCGCTCGAAGGCCATATCCCGCCGCGCACGCCGCGTACCTTCATCCACGGCGCGCACTCCGCCGTCCAGCCCTTCAGCGACATCGCCGCCCGCCTCAAGTCCGCCGCGCGCCCCGGCGCCCCCGCGTGGCATTACAAGGAAGTCGCTACCGGCTACTACTCCCCCGTCACCGCGCCCAAAGAACTCGCCGCCCTCCTGATCGATTGCGCCCCTCAGTAGCCACCCTCGCCTCTGTGGAACTCTGCGCTCGCCTCTGTGATCTCTGTGCTCCTCCATGCCTCTGTGTTTTTCCTGGTTTGATTCCTTTCGATGTGCGTTACACTTCCGCTCCCGGAGTGGACCTTGACTGACAACGAGCTCACCCACGCCATCATTGGGGCTGCCATGGACGTCCACCGTGCGCTCGGTCCGGGCCTGCTCGAAGCAGTGTACGAAGAATGCCTGGCTCGTGAATTCGAAGCGCGAGGGATCCCGTTTGAACGTCAAAAGGCCCTTCCTGTCGTCTACAAGGAACTCAAGCTCGAAGCGGGCTACCGGGCGGACTTCGTTGTGGCGAACCGCATCGTTGTAGAAATCAAAGCCATGGAAGGGATGGCAGCCATTCATGACGCCATCGTGTTAACGTATCTCCGCCTCTCAGGTTGCCGTTTCGGCCTGCTCATCAATTTCCATGTGGCATTGCTCAAAGATGGAATCCGGCGCTACGTAAACGGATACGAACCTCCTTTGGAAAAAACACAGAGACACGGAGAAGCACAGAGGAATGACTGAGAAGAAGATTCGCGTGCTGGTCGCCAAGCCCGGCCTCGACGGCCACGACCGTGGCGCCAAAGTGATCGCCCGCGCCCTGCGCGACGCCGGCATGGAAGTGATCTACACCGGCCTGCGCCAGACGCCCGAGATGATCGCCTCCGCCGCCGCGCAGGAAGACGTCGACGTCATCGGCCTCTCGATTCTCTCCGGCGCGCACAACACCATCTGTCCGCAACTGATGAAACTGCTCGCCGAGAAGGGCATGACCGACGTCACCGTCCTGGTCGGCGGCATCATCCCTGAGCAGGACATCCCCGCATTGAAGCAATCCGGCATCGCCGAAGTCTTTCTCCCTGGCACCTCAACTCAAGACATTGTGAACTACATTCACGCGCACGTAACCGGGTCGATTTCATAGTCTGCCACCGAATTAACTCTCGTTCGCTCTGTCCCGCGCTGCATGAACCCCCGCTAGCAATCCTTCCACAACGGCGATACTGAGTGGCTTCTTGCCAACCTCAATCTGGAGCTGAAGCATAGTGTTGTCTCTCATCATTTTCGGAAAACTGCGAATGGCAAACTCATCCCCCGTGCTGAGTGCACTGGCGGCGTGGGCAGCAAAACGTGCAAACCCAAACGGCTCGGAGGAGTAATTTCTCAACGCATCGTTCAAAGCCATCTCCGCCGCCACTTTCGCTCCAATCGGATGGACCGAAACAGGAGAATCGAGTTCCATCGCACGTCGAAAGTGTTTCAGTGCTTCTTCCTTGTTCTGTCGAAGGCATGCCAGTGCCCCGAGCCGGTAAAAATCCACTGCGCGGTTTCCTCGAACATCCGCGCACTCTTCCAAAACGAAGGCCAAGTGACTGGCCACCTGTGCTATTTTGCCTCGCCCCCACAAACTCTGTTCTTCCCGCAGACGCACAATCGGCCCTTGTAGTTGGTACCCAACCCAGTCGCTAACCAAATCCGCAAGCTGCAACTTAGCGCTCGGCAAAACGTCATCGTATGCGCGCGCTCCGGAAAGCAGCTCCGAGGCATCAGTCACCAATTGCAACAGAACACCATCCAAAGCGCCGTAGGAGAGAGTTTGCAGTTCGTCCCACAATCCGCGAAACCGCCGCGATTTCCGGCGATTTTGGAGGTTCTGCAAAACCTGAAGGACCGCTAACTGCAGAACAAGATAGGCATCCACGTGATCGTTCTGAGTGAAGGCAAAGCCGGGTACGTCAGTTTGCACGTCGTGTGGGAAGAAACTGTTTTGATAGCGTGATCCGAAATCACGACTCTCTTCTCGCTCGACAGGCGATGCAAACCTTTCGAAAACATTCAACCAGATAATGTCGCCTTCTGTTCCCACGTAGCTGCCCCAAAGTAAAACATCCAAGTCGAAGAGCCTACTGACCATGGCTGCTTGGTTCGGGGAAGCCGTGATAACCTGCGGCGGCAAAATCACAAATTGAATATAATCCGAAGCTCGCAGTTCCCTTAGCCGTGTCTTGACCCGCGATATGGCTACGGCGAACACCTGGAGCGGCAGCTTAGACGCTTGGAAGTCCTCTATATATGAATAGCTAGCAAAAGGGGAAATCCCGATCCGGGCCGATGAATGCAATCTGGTGGCCAACCTCCGAACGACATCCCCAACCTCTTCAACGAGGAAGGCTTTCCGCAGGGCCGTCTCCTTCAGTTCCAGGTCATATCGCATCTCGACTCCGAACTCCTGCTCAAAGTCCTTTAGCCATTCCGCGTATGCCGCTTCTGGAGTCCTGCCGCCTTTTTTATCCTCCGTAAGTTTTGCAAAATTTTGCATCCACAACTGCTTCTTTCTCGCCAGGCTCCTAAGTGTGAGCCAGTGTTCCAAAGGCCAAGTGATCGGAAGCAAGAGAAGGTTCACAACGCCCGCTGCGAGTGCGAAAACCACGCCCAGGATAGTTACAAGGTATTTCAGCGGTATGATGAAAAGGGCCACAAAATAGCGGTAAAACTGACTGAGAAGAGACCAGAGCAGCGCAATGGCAAGGGCCCCCGGTAACCAAAGATGCGCCACGGGCAACGGGAGAATCTGCCAATATGGTGCCTTGCCCCTATCGGGGACCGGGATGCTGATCACTGAACTTCCTCCCTGACTCGTCGAGATCTTGGTAAGCAGCCACAAAAAGAGAACCCAACTGACCTGAAGAAGGAGGAACCCCAGTACAGAGCGGCCCGTCCGCCTGAACAACCGAAGAAATTCATACACTTCGGAAGCGTACTTGGTCTCCATGGGTCCCTCCGAAAAACTATACTTTCGGATAATTCAACGGTTTATAGCATCAGCCTGTTCCGTCGGCAAGATATCTCCCCGCCTCCACGCGAGACATCGTGAACTACATTCGCCCACGCGTGTCTGCGTCTGCCGCCTTCCCCCCCCCGCCTCTTTTCTTTTTTTGCGCGGGTTCTCTCCCCGGATTACACTCTTCCGCCGTGAGCGAAACTCTCCAAGCCCCGCGCTCCTGCCCGCTGTGCGCTTCCGCCGAACGCCGACTGCTTTTTTACCGCGATGGGTGGGACGTGGTCGAGTGCACTGCCTGCTCGATGGTGTATCTTGCCCAGGAGATCTCCTACGCGCAGCAGGCCGCCGAGCACGAATTTGCGGATAGCTACCTGCGCGAGCACGCGCGCCGCAAGCAGAAGCACCCAATCCTGCTGGCCATCTCGGGCGTCACCCGCAAACTCAAACCCCAAATCGGCGACCGTTTGCTTTCGCAGACCCTGCGTTGGTGGCCCGCTTCCCGCGGCGGTCGCCTGCTCGACCTCGGATGCGGCGACGGCAAGTTCCTCGAAAAAGCTGCGCAGCACTTCGACGTGACCGGCGTGGAGATCAGCCCACTGCTCGCTTCAATGACCGAGGCGCGCGTGCCCCGCGCGCGCATCATTCGTGCGCCGGTCACCGAAGCTCAATTGCCTGAGGATCACTTCGACGTGGTCACACAGTTCAGTGTGCTGGAGCACGAGTGGCGCCCCCTTGACGCGCTCCGCGTTGCCCATCGCGCTCTGCGGCCTGGCGGTGTCACCGTGGTGAAGGTCCCCAACCACGCCAGTTGGAATCGCCATATCATGCGCCAGGATTGGTGCGGCTATCGTTTGCCCGACCACTGCAACTACTTCACGCCGCATACTCTCGCCGCCATGCTGCGCAAAGCCGGCTTCACTCCCCTCACCGGCTCGCCCTTCGACCATTTCCCCTTGAGCGACTCCCTCTGGATGGCCGTGCGCAAGCCGTAGCGGCCCTGTAGCGCCGGGCTTCAGCCCGGCATGGCTGAAGCGATTCTTTCGAGCGCGGCGGAAGCACACGCGTGTCATCCCGAGTCCGCGCGTGGCGGACGAGGGATCTGCATTTCGTTTACGCATGCGTCGTTTCTTGTCTCGGCAGGGTACGCAGCATTCCGAACAGATCCATTTCAAGCTGTAAATTGGTTGGCTTCGTACACTGTCGTCAGGCAAGTCTCATAGGCAGGAAACACAACTCGCTCCCAAAACTCCACCGCTCCCATGGCTCCCGGAAGATGATTCGGCAAATCACCCTGAAATTCCCAAAACCTTGCGAAGTCTTCATCCAATTGAAGGGTGTGCTCGTCCGTCTCAACAATGAGATAGACCTGATCCACATTCCAGAGGTCTCGCTTGAATGCGACCACTTTTCGAATCGACTCCCAGCTTGCTCGGCCCTCCACGTAGCATTCAATTCCGACCTTCACAACCCGCATTTCGGCTTCGTCCCACTCCAAAGCGTATCGCTGCCGCCTCGCAAGATCCTCCGCCTTATCAGCTTCCTCCAGCCGGCGGCTGCGCTCGTCAATCCAGGCTTTGACCTTATCCAGCAACGACGCTTCACCTCGTGCCCAGCGTCTTCGCCATCTGCCCCGCCTGCCAGATATGCCTTCGCTGGTGCGCCGGGATCACCATCAACGCCGAGAGCAGGTTGTACTTCATCTTTTCCGCGAACGGCGACACCACCTTCACCTTGTCGAGCGCCAGCCCATCCGCCGCGGCCACGCGCGTAAACAGCTCGCCCTGCCATCGCTCCCACTCCGCCAGTGCTTCCTCCCGCGAAACCACTTCCTGCGGATCGAACTTCGCCGGCGTCTTCACCTTCATGCGGTACGGCGGCTCCACGAACTTGCACAGCATCCAGCCCGCAAAATCGCGCCGGAATAGCCCCGCACCGGTCAATCCCTTCTCCCGCCCTTCGCGAATCGCCGTATCGAGCCGCGGCAAAAACTCCTGCGTCGTCGTGTTCAGGTGCATCACGCACTGCGCCACCGACCAGCCGCCCGCTGCGGGCCGCCTCGCCCACGCCTCGTCGGACACGCTCGCGACCAGCCGACGCATCGCCTCCGTCGCCGCCTCTAGCTCCTGCCGCACTCTCGCAAGCTGCGCGTCCATCAGGCGCTCCTCCCGCGCTTTCTTTGCCGAGTCTATGGCTTGTCCCTCTGCTTGTAAATCCGCTTGATCTCCTTGTGGATTCCCTTCCACTTGTCCCGCTCCGCTGCCTGAAGCCCTTTGTCGCGCTTGCGTTCCAGAAATGTCAGCTCCTTTTGCAGCTTGCGCCAGTTTTCCAGCCGCGCCTCGTCGAGCCGCCCATCGGCCAGCGCCGCGCGAATCGCGCAGCCCGGCTCCGACTCGTGCCCGCAATCCTCGAAGCGGCACTCCGCCGCCAGCGACTCGATATCCGCAAACGCCTGCTCCACTCCCGCGCCGTCGCTCCACAGGCCCAGCTCGCGCATTCCCGGCGTATCAATCACCATTGCGCCGCCCGGCAACGCGAACAATTGCCGCGTAGTGGTGGCGTGACGCCCGCGGTCGTCACCCTCGCGCACCTCGCGCACCGCTTGCGCCTCCCGCCCCAGAAGCCGGTTGATGATCGACGACTTGCCCACACCCGACGATCCCAGCAGCGCCACCGTCTGCCCCGCCGCCAGAAACGGCGCAAGCGACTCGAACCCTTCGCCCGTGGCCGCGCTCACCCGCAACACCGGCACGCCCATCGCCGCCGCTTCCAGTTCCGCCGCCAACGCCGCGGCCTGTGCCTCGTCGCACAAGTCGGCTTTGTTCAGCACCGCCACGGGCGACGCTCCGCTCACCCACACCTGCGCCAGATAGCGTTCGATGCGCCGCGGATTCATGTCCTGGTTCAGCGACGTGACCAGAAACACCGTATCCACGTTCGCCGCCACCACTTGCTCTTCCACGCGCCGCCCCGCCACTTTGCGCACAAAACGGCTCCGCCGCGGCAGCACAGCATGAATCGTTCCGCGCCCTTCCGCCGCTCGCGCCTCGACCGCCACCCAGTCGCCCACCGCAGGCAAATCCGCCCGCCCTGCCGCGCGATGCCGCAGCCTTCCGCTCACCTCCGCCAGCAGTTCCCCGCTCTCTGCCGCGACGCTGTACATCCCCCGATGCTCCGCCACCACCCGCGCCGGCACACCCTCCGCCATCTCCAGCTTTTTCCAATGCTCTTGAAAGTACGCACTCCAACCCATCTCCACTGACTTCTGCATCGCCTCATCTCCCTTGTCGCGGATCCACGCACCTAGCGCACACACGCGCGCCACCGCATAAGCGCACACCTGTGCCTTGTTCGGAATCGAGGAATCGCAGGAGAAACTGCTCGCGGGAACGACCTAGCGGCGTGTTCCGGAGGCAGTCTTCACCCTGCAGCTTGCGACAAGGACCGTCATCCGGCGCCTCCGTTGGTGTAATCAGCGGCGCAATTCACCGCTGTTCTGTCTAATTTAGCAGCGATAGGCACGCCGCGCAAGGCCGAACCACCTTGAGCTGTCGCCGCTTGGCATCCGCGCGCTCTTGACGCGCTACTCCACGCAAAACTTGTCGATCACCCACAGCCACGTCCCATCGCCCTGCCGTCGCGCCACTTCCGCCGTCACGCTGCCGTCCGGAAGCCGAGTGGACGTAAGCGCCAAGCCCCCGTTGACGATTGCCGGGCGCTGCTCTCCCCGCTCGTACTTCTTGCCCGCGGCCACGGCATCAGCAAAAAAAGCACAAATCGCCGGCTTGCCTCGCCGCAATTGCCCGCCGCCACAGTCCACCACGGCATCCGGCTCATACAGCGCCGCCATTCCCTCCGCATCGCCTTCCCATTGCCGTGAAATCAGTAGCCGCTCCAAGTCCTGGGGATCACGCGCAGGCTCCCGCCTTGCTCCCTCGCTCATCACCACACCCCCTGTCCGCATTCCAATCAATCTGCAACATGGCCCGGCTTGCGGCTGATGTCGTGCGCGAAGCATAGCAGGTGGCCATCCGGGTCGCGCACTTCAAACTCCCGCATTTCATACACGGTGTCGTCCGGTTCACGCACAATCGTGGCCCCCTTCGCGCGCAGCTCCTCAAACAGCGCATCCGCGCTGTCCACATTGATGTACGCATCCCACGCGCCGCCCGACCCGTTCGGTTGGATCGCCGCCTGCTCAGGGCACTCCGGCTGCTTCAGGAAAATCTCCACCGCATCGCGCCATACGATACAGAAGCACGGCGGCTCACCCCAATAGCGGTCGAAGCGGAAACCCAGCACATCGCGGTAATACTCCGCCGACTTCACGACATCCTTCACCAGAAAAATGGGATGGCTCTGCTTCAACCGATTGCTCGCGCCAGTCGCCGCAGCCTGCGTCACGGTTTTCTCCCCTGCGTAGGGGCGGCTTTACGCCGCCCGCACTTCGAGCCTACAAATCACCATCGCGGGTTGTCAATTCCGCTGCCGCCTCACGCGCAAATCACCAAAACCGTTTATACTGGCCCTCGTCGCACTGACTTTCGTTCGCTGAGGTTGCATCTTGGCCAAACCGTCCGCCGAACCTGCCATCAACCGCGAGTCAGCCGCCTTCCAGAAGAATCTCCGCGCCATGGTGGACCTCCTCTCCGCCGTAAAGAACGACGAGGAGCAAATCCGCCAGGGCGGCGGCCCCAAGGCCATCGAATCGCAGCATAAGAAAGGCCGCCTCACCGCCCGCGAACGCATCGAAAAGCTCATCGACCCCGGCAGCGAATTTTTTGAGCTTGGCGTCTTCGCCGCCTACGAAATGTACGACGAGTGGGGCGGCGCGCCCGCCGCCGGCACCATCACCGGACTGGCGCGCGTCTGCGGCCGCCTGGTGATGATTATCGCCAACGACGCCACCGTCAAGGCCGGCGCCTTCTTCCCCATGACTTCGAAGAAGGTCATCCGCGCGCAGAACATCGCCATCGACAACCGCATCCCTACGATTTACCTCGTCGACTCCGCCGGCGTTTTCCTCCCGCTTCAGGAAGACGTCTTCCCCGATACCGACGACTTTGGCCGCGTCTTCCGCAACAACGCCGTGATGAGCGCGATGGGCATCCCGCAGATTGCCGCCATCATGGGCATGTGCGTCGCCGGCGGCGCCTACCTGCCGCTGATGTGCGACCACATCCTGATGACCGAAGGCTCCGGCCTGTTCCTTGCCGGGCCCGCGCTGGTGCAGGCCGCCATCGGACAGAAAGTTTCCGCCGAAGACCTGGGCGGCGCGCGCGTGCATTCCCAAATCAGCGGCACGATTGATTTCCGCGAGCCAACCGACGAGTCCTGCATCGCACGCATCCG
>Ga0187893_10011847_pt1 | contig 12540 bp, 11 predicted proteins | sample MA1701074metaG_FD_139574 | JGI IMG/M metagenome (GOLD analysis project Ga0187893, IMG submission 139574) | White microbial mat communities from a basaltic lava cave in the Kipuka Kanohina Cave System on the Island of Hawaii, USA - MA170107-4 metaG ...
CCGGAGTTCGTGGCGCGCCTCAAAGGCAAGAGCGTGCGCGATCGGTTCGTGGTGGGGCAGGACATTCACGGGGTGTCGCGGGCCTCGATCACCATGAATGGCGCCGCCCGCGCGTTGCGCGACGCGTCGCGCGCGGTGGCGAAGGCGTTCCTCTCGCCGGCTCAGATCAAACAGTGATTCAACCCACTGATCCGTGGGGCTTCGAAGAAGCGCCGGTCGAGACCTGGGCCGACATCCTGCGTCCTCAGTATCTCGACCTGGCACTGCTCACCGCGTTTATCGCGCTGGCGATCTACAGCTTCAGGCGCAAGAGCGTGCCACTGAAGTTCGTGACGTTCGCCGTGGCGATCGGCTACCTCGGCTTCGCCAAGAGCTACCTGATCTCGATCACCAACATCTTCAGCGTCGTCGACTGGAACTGGCCGGTCCTGAAATACAACCTGGCGTGGTACCTGTTCTTCGGATTCACCGTCGTGTCCACGGTGTTGTGGGGGCGGCTGTATTGCGGGCGCGTCTGCGCCTACGGCGCGCTGACGCAAACGCTGGATGCGGTGTTGCCGCGGCGGTGGCGCGTCAACGTGCCGCGTTCGATCGAAGCGCGTGCGGCCTGGATCAAATTCGGCCTGCTGTTCGGCGTGCTCGCGTATTACATCGTCACCCGCGACGTGCAGATCTATCAGTACGTCGAACCGTTCTGGATGTTCGGCTTGTTCGGCAGCCGGACGATGTGGGTGCTGCTGGGCGTGCTGCTGCTGGCCACCGTGTTCGTTCGCAATCTGTATTGCCGGTTCCTGTGCCCGGTCGGCGCCGCGCTCGGCCTGTTGTCGTACGCCACCGTGTTCCGGATCAAGCGCTGGTCGGAATGCAACACCTGCCGCATCTGCCAGAAGGCGTGCGAGTGGGGCGCCATCGACGGGCCGAAGATCCTCGTCACCGAATGCGTGCGCTGCGACGATTGCGAGCGCTTGTATGCGGACACCCGGCGATGTCCGCACTGGAGGATCATCGACTACAAACAACGCAAGGTGATCCCGCTGCAGTCCGTGTAGAATCCTCCCACCCAATGGCAGCACCCGTTTTGAAGCAGCGCATGTCCCCGACCGCGCAGATCATGTTGGGGCTGGTGATCGGTTTGATCGTCGGCTACGTCGTCAGCACCCTCGATCCCGAGACCAAGACACAAATCAACAACATCATCCGGCCGTTCAGCCAGATCTTCATCCGCATGATCCGCATGATCATCGCGCCGCTGCTCTTCGGCACGCTGGTGGTCGGCATCGCCGGCGCCGGCCATTTCAAGGACGTCGGCCGCGTCGGACTGCGCGCGATCATTTATTTCGAGGTCGTCACCACCATCGCGCTGTTCATCGGCCTGGCGGTGGTCAACCTGATGGAGCCCGGCGTGGGCGTGTCGCTGCCGCCGCCAACCGGCGGGGCGCCGCCGGTGGGCGCCACCGCGCAGACGTGGGATCAAATCTTCCTGCACCTGGTGCCGACGTCGATCATCGAGGCCATGGCCACCGGCGACGTGCTGCAGATCGTGGTCTTCAGCGTGGTATTCGGCATCGGCCTCGGCATGGTCGGCGAGCGCGGCAAGCCGGTGCTGCACTGGTGCGAATCGCTCACCGAGGCGATGTTCAAGGTCACGCACATCGTCATGCTGTATGCGCCGATCGGCGTCGGTGCCGCGATTGCCTACACCGTGGGCACCAGCGGCCTGGCGGTGCTGCGCAACCTCGCCTACCTGATCTTCACCTTCTATGTCGCGCTGGCGATCTTCTACCTCCTCGTGCTGCTGCCGGTGATGGTGATGTTCCGCATCAGGATCGGCGACTTCGCGCGCGCGATCAAGGAACCGGCGCTGATTGCGTTCTCGACCACGTCGAGCGAAGCGGCGTTGCCGCGCGCGATGGAAGTGCTCGAGGCCTACGGCGTGCCGCGGAAGATCGTCTCGTTCGTGCTGCCCCTCGGATACAGCTTCAACCTCGATGGCACCACGCTGTATCTGTCGCTCGCGTCGATCTTCGTCGCGCAGGCGGCGGGGGTGGAGCTGACCACCGGCCAGCAGATCGGCATGATGCTGATGTTGATGCTCACCAGCAAAGGCGTGGCCGGTGTGCCGCGCGCCGCGCTGGTGATCCTGGCGGCGACGGTGGCCAGCTACAACCTGCCGCTCGAAGGCGTGACGCTGGTACTGGGCGTGGACGCGCTGATGGACATGGGCCGCACCGCGACGAACGTGATCGGCAACTGCCTGGCCTCGGTGGTGGTGGCCAAGTGGGAAGGCGAGTTGCCGGCCGACGCGGGAAGGCGGCCCGCTACTGCCACAGATTCACAAAGGACGTGATCAACAGCGCGTTGGCGAAATCAATGAAGAAGGCACCGACCAGCGGGACCACCAGGAACGCTTTCGGCGCCGGTCCATAGCGTTCCACCAGCGCGCCCATGTTGGCCATCGCATTCGCCGATGTACCGAGCATGAATCCGGCGAAGCCACCCGACATCACCGCCGAGTCGTAGTCGCGGCCCATCACGCGCGGCACCACCCACACACAAATCACCGCGATCAACGCTACCTGCGCCGCGAGGATCACCAACAAAGGGATGACCAGGCCCGCCAACTCCCAAAGCCGCAGCGTCATCAATGCCATCACCAGGAATAACGACAGCGCGATGTTGCCGATGTCGTCGATCACCCGCATCGAAATGCCGAACACACCGGTGGCATCGTCGACGTTGCGCAGCGCCGCGGCCACCAGCATGGCGCCGATGTAAGCGGGCAGCGTCATGCCCAGACTGGTCAGCCAGCGGCTCACCCAGATGCCGACGCCGACGGTCACCACCAGCAGCACGAGATGCTTCAGCAGCACGTACGACTCGACGTCTTCTCCCGCTGGAGCGGCGGCGGGTTGGGCCGGCACCAGCTCCTCGGCAACATTGGCCAGCGTCTCGGATCCGGGGCCGCCCGGCGCGGTGCGTATCTTGCGTTCGACCAAGTAGGTGCCGATCGGACCGCCGATCACGCCGCCCGAGACGATGCCGACCATCGCGGCGGCGACGGCGAGCGCGGCCGCGCCCGGCACTCCCGCTTGCTCGAACAGCGGCGCGAACGCGAGTCCCGTCGCCGGTCCCCCGGTCAGCGTCACCGATCCGGCGAGCACGCCCATCAACGGGTGCTGGCCCAGCACCCACGCCACCGCCCAGCCGAGCACGTTCTGCAGCACCGCGACCACGAACGCGAGGAGGAAGAAGGTGAACACGAGCGGGCCGCCGCGACGCAGCAGCGCGAGACTCGCGGCGAATCCGATTGACGCGAAGAAGGTGTTCTGAAACGGCACCTGCAGGGCGGTGTCGAACTTCATCGGCTGAATGTCGCTGAAGTAGAGCACGGCGAGGATGCCGGCCACGGGCAGGCCGCCGCACACAGGCGCCGGGATGTTGACCTTGCCGAGAATCGGAATGAGTTTGCGGACGCCGTAGCCGGCGAACAGGATGAGGCCGGCAAACGCGACGGTCTGGATGAGATCGAGGGTGATCGGCAGCAAAGTGGGAAGTATATGTCAGGCCAACAGGCCAACAGGCCAACAGGCCAACAGGCCGTCAGGGGGAGTCTGTGGGTGCGCCCTTGATCTCGACCCGGCCCTTGAGGCCGCTCGAGATCAGCACCTCGTTTGTCGACGTCACAATCACGCCTTCCACATTCGGCAATCGCTCGATGAGGTCCATCCCGTCGCGCGGCCCCATGATGAACACGCCCGTGGACAGTACATCGGCCAGCGTCGCGCTGTCGGCCACGATCGTCACGCTCCTGCAGCCGCGGGCCGGCTCGCCGGAATCGGGATCGATCAAGTGGTGGTAACGCGCGCCGTTTTTCACGAACGAGCGTTCGTAGTCGCCTGACGTGCTGATTGTGGCGTCGCGAATCTGCACCGCGGCGAACGCGTCGTGCGCGCCGCGCGGATCGGCAATGCCGAGCACCCACGGCGAGCCGTTGTTCGTTCCCGCCGCATACATGTCACCGCCGGCCTGAATCAGAAAATCGCGAAAACCCCGCTCCTTGAGCATCGCCACGGCGGCATCGATAGCATACCCCTTGCCGATCCCGCCGAGATGCACGCGCACGCCGGGCCGGGTGATGAATGCCGAGCGCCTGGCGGCATCAACCTGTACGGCGCTGAAGTCGACCAACGGCAGCCGCGCCTCGATGGCGGCGCGATCGGGGACGGTGTTGTCCTGATCGTGATCGAACTTCCAGATGTCAGCCAGCGCGCCAAACGTGATGTCGAACTTGCCGTTGGTGCGTTCGCTGCCGAGGCGTGCCGCGGCGAGGACTTCGAGTGTTTCGTGACTCACCGCAACAGGTTGGCGCCCTGCCGCGGCGTTGAGCCGAAGTACGTCGCTGCCAGGTTTCCAGACGCTTAGCAGCGATTCGAGCCGCTCGAATTCCTTGAAAACCTGTTCAGCAGCAGCCGCGGCCCTGGGCTCGTCATCGCTCCAGCTGGCCACACGGAGTGACGACCCCATGGCTACGAACGAGCGCTGGACCAGCGCCGGTCCGGCCGCAGGCTTCGCGCTGCAGGCGATCAGGAAGTTAAGAGTTAAGAGTGCGGAGTTAAGAGCGAAGGATCTGCGCGGCACGAGTGAGAGGATCATCGCAGATTCTTCGCCAGGAGACTGTCACAGCGGGGATTCCTTCGGGAATGCGTGCGGCCCACTGACTGCAGCGACTGCTGGCATGAAACACGAGCCTTCTCCCCAGCGGCTGAGAACCTTAGCGCTGCAGAAGCGGTCTGCGCGCCCTGCAGATCTGCCATAGCTCGTAGATCAGCTCATAAGCGGAGATAACGCCGATCACGATGAACGTTCCAGTCACGATGTTGTTCAGCAGCCGTTCGAAGCTCTCGACGCGATCGGCGAATTGCGGAGCGGCGACGATGTCCACGAAGTGGCCGGCCCGCAGAATGATCACGATGAGCGCCACATTGAACAGGTTGAGACCGATGTCGACCACCGACACCGCCAGCGATCGCCACGGCCGCACGAGATCGATCGCCTGAATGGCGATCCACGCCACCAGCGACACCAGGATCGGGAGATACAGCGTCGACCAGATCGGCGCCAGGGTGAAGGCGACCGGCTCGCCGTCGTAGTTCATGAACTCCGGCACGCGGATCAGGTCGATCCACCAGATCAGGAACGTGAAACCGAATACCAGCCCGAGCACCGATTCCGATCGCGGCACCTCGCGGCCTTCACTGGCCGTGGGCAGCCGCGTCGGGTTCCAGTTGTCGAGCGCCGTGATGCGGACGCGTTCGCGCTCGAGGATGGCGAAGACGATGGTCACGATGCCGACGGAGTAGAGCGCGCCATTCCACGCCGCGCTCAGCACCCGGCCCCAGACCTGCATGGCGTTGTCGGCATAGATGGCGTTGAGCGCGCCGCCGATCAGCGTGATCGGCAGCACGACCCAGAACACGATCATCGACAGCGACTGGCGATAGTAGGGGTACAGCGCCGGGCCGATCAGATACTGCTGCGGCAGGTAGCGACTGGCCATCAGCCACGGATGCCCGCGGCGTTTCAATAGTTCGGCCTGCTCGGCTTCGTTCAGTGGCCGGCTGAGCGAGTGCTCGCGCTCTTCGACTTCGGAACGAAGGCTGTCGGACAGCTCCGAGATGATGTCGTCCTGTTGAGGACGGGGCAAGTGTCGGCGGACGGCAGTGAGATAACGATCGATGAGGTCCATGGGGTGTCTACACAATCCTGTCGAGCGACTGGTTAAGGCCTTCCCATTCCGCCAGGAGCTGCTTGAGCATCTGGCGCCCGTCGGCGGAGAGGCGATAGAACCGCTTCCTGCGTCCGCCTTCCTCCCGCCATTCGCTGCTGAGGAGCTCCTGCGTCTCGAGGCGGCGCAGCAGTGGATACAGCGTCCCTTCGTCTATCTCCAGTCCGAGGTCGGCCAGGGCTTTTCGCAGGGTGTAGCCGTAATGCTCGGCGCGGAGCTGCGCCAGCACCGCCAGCGTCAGGCATCCGCGCCTCAGTTCAAGCCGTAAGGAATCGAACAGGTTCTCGTCCATTCAACCACCCCAACGCGCAAAGTCCGCGCGTTGGGGGCCCCGGTGGTCGTCGATACTGTGTGTCAACTACTGTATGGCGCATACTGTATGCAACACAGTATACGGAGTCAAGCCGGAATGTTCCGCGCCTCTTTTAAAGTGACAAATGGATACAAACCAGAGCGAGTAAAAAATGGAATGGCATGACATAAGGCCTTGGGACTGCTATATTTGGCCCGATCTATCCCTCGGCGGCGGCAGTTCTCTCAAGGAGCGCTGGAGATGAGCCGGATTCTCAAGTCACTCGGTTTCGTGTCGGCATTCGCACTCACACCGGTCATCGCGGCGGCGCAAACCGCGCCGACGTTCACCAAGGACATCGCGCCGATTTTTCAGAACAAGTGCGAAGCCTGCCATCGGCCCGATTCAATCGCGCCGATGTCGCTGGTCTCGTTCGAAGAAGCGCGGCCGTGGGCGCGTTCGATCAAGAACCGCGTCGCGATGCGCCAGATGCCGCCGTGGCACATCGACAAGACCATCGGCATCCAGGAATTCGAGAACGATCGATCGCTGAGCGACAAGGAAATCGACACCATCGTGAAGTGGGTCGACGCCGGCTCACCCAAAGGCGATCCGAAGGACATGCCGGTTGCCAAGCAGTGGCCCAATGAGCAGGGCTGGAACTACGCCAAGCATTTCGGTCAGACCGAACCTGACCTGGTGATCAAATCGCTGCCGTGGACGCAGAAAGCCGGCGCCAACGACGCGTGGTGGAAGCCGGTGGTGGAAACCGGATTGACGGAAGCGCGCTGGGTGCGCGCCATCGAGATTCGTCCGGGCAGCGTCAAGGGCCGCAAGATTACGCACCACGCGATCGCGCGTCTGCAGCAGCAGGAGACCGATGCGCTCGCCGCCAATCCGCCCGATGCCAACGGCAACCCGCTGCCAGGCACGTTCATGGAATGGGCCGTCGGCAAGCAGGGCGAGATGATGCGCCCGAACAGCGGCAAGCTGATGCTGCCCGGCTCGAAGATCGTGTGGGACATTCACTACTCGAACGGCGGTGAAGACATCACCGACGTCGCCGAGCTCGGCATCTACTTCTATCCGAAGGGCCAGGAGCCGAAGTTCCGCCAGGTGCTGCACCTGATGGGCGGCACCAACGGCAGCGGCAGCGGCGGCAGCGCGCTCGGCTCGGGCGTGGATATTCCGCCCAACACCGTGAAGGCCACGGTGGGCTACTTCCTGCTGCGCGAGAACGGCCGCGTCGAGAGCTACCAGCCGCACATGCACCTGCGCGGCAAGGCGATGGCGATGGAAGCCATCCTGCCGAACGGGCAGATTCAGGTGTTGAGCCACGTGGCCGAGTTCAATTTCAACTGGCACAACACCTACGTTTACACCGAGACGTCGGCGCCGCTGCTGCCGAAGGGCACGCTGATCAAAGTCACCGCGTGGCACGACAACACGACGGCGAACAAGGCCAATCCGGATCCGAACGTGTGGGTCGGCTACGGCGATCGCACGGTGGATGAAATGGCGCATGCGTGGGTCAACGTCACCTACATGAGCGACGCCGACTATCGCGCCGCGATCGAGGAGCGCCGCCGCGCCTTGAACCTGACGACCACCGCGTCGCAGCAGCAGTAACGCACCGCGGACAATGCGTCAACAACGTCTAGCCGCTGTCACCCTCATGGTGGCAGCGGCTTTTATCGTCGTGACCGAGCGGTTTCCCTTGGCGCAGGCCGGGCAACCGCCACGGACGAACATTCCGTCGGGCGTGCTGCTCGAGCCGCTCGGGACCACCGGTGAAGCGGTGTATCCCGCATTTGAAGGCTGGGGTCCTCTGAAAGACAGCGCCAACGTGCTGCTGCTTGGCTATTTCAATCGCAACAAGGAAGCGGTCGAGGTGTCGATCGGCCCCGACAACCGCATCGAGCCGGGTGGTCCGGATTTCGGGCAGCCGACGCATTTTCATTCCGGGCGGCAGTGGGGCGTGTTTGCGATCACGGTGCCGAAGGATTTCGGGACGAAGAAGTTGACGTGGACGTTGACCGCCAACGGGCACACCTCGACCGTGCAGTTCTGGCTGAACCCGCAGTACTGGATCGACTTCTTCAAGAACGGCGCGAACGGCAATGAGCCGCCGCGCATCAAGTTCTCGGCGACCGGCCCCGAGTTGATCGGTCCGCCGCGCGAGAAGTTCGTCCAGACGTTGAACGCCACGGTCGGCCAGCCGCTTGAGCTCACCGCGTGGGCCGCCGATCAGCCGCCGACGATCACCTTCGAGACCGAAGGCGGCGCCGCGGCCGCGGCGGCGGCCGCCGGTCGTCAAACGCGCAAGCCGGCCGCGAACGAACCGCTGCCCGCCATTATCGGCGGCCGCGTGATCAGCGGCGCTCCAGCGGCGGGTGGTGGCGGCGCCGCAGCCGCGGCTGCCGCGGCGCGCGAGAAGCGCGGCGACATTCAGATCCTGTGGAGGAAATATCGGGGTCCTGGGGACGTCAAGATCGCCGAGGAGACGATCAACCTCGTGAACGGCGGCGACGCGAAGAAGTTCCTCGAGGCGAAAACCACGGCCACGTTCAGCGCGCCCGGCACCTACTGGCTCCGCGCGCAGGTGAACGACAGCTCAGGCAACGGCGGCGGCGGCGATCAGTGCTGCTGGACGACCGCGCACGTCGTGGTGAACGTCAAGTAACTACCGGCCGAAAATAATCCGCTCCCGCAGCATCAGCCCCGCGGTCGCACGCACGGCCGCGATCGCGAGGGCGACGTTCACCACGCCCACGATCACGAACACCAGCGGAGTTTTCAACTCATTGCTGAGCACGTCGCTGAGCATCGCCTGCTGGCCAATCCACGGCACGTAGTAGGTCCACACCCCGCGCTTCACATCGCTCATGCTCATCAGCATGCCCGGCACCATTTGCGCCAGCATCAGGAAGCTCAAGTAGCTCTGCGCTTCCTTGAACGACTTGGCAAAGGTGGCCACGTACATCTGGATGCCGACGAGGAGCGGGCACAGCGGCAGCACGACGGCGAGCGAACCGATCACGTGCGGCATGCCGAGCCTGACGCGCAATCCGAGATCCTGCAGCGGGATGTATTGAAACAGCGCGAACAGCAGAGCCCCGCTCACGAGCACGGTAAACATCGCGGTCAACGTGGCGGCGGCCCACTTGCCGGACGCCAGCGCGCCGCGGGGCACGGGGTTCACCAGCAGCGCCTCCAGCGAGCCGCGCTCGCGCTCGCCGGCCGTGGAGTCGGTGGCAATCGACATCGCGCCGGTGAACGCCGCAATCATGATGAACAGCGGGATGATCCGCAGCACCATGGCGGCGCGCTGCTGCGCGCTCGACACTTCGGTGTCCTCGATCTGCAGCGGCACCGCCACCACCGGGCTGACGCCGCGCGCAATCAACCGCAGGCTGCCGATGTCCGTGCCGTAGCGCTGAAACAGTTGACGGACACGCTGCACCTTGGGGCGCGCGTCCTGGCTCGAGCCGTCGGCGACAATCCGCACCTGCGCGGGCCTCGACGCCTTGAAATCGTCCGCGAAGTCGTCTGCGATCACCACCACCACCGGTTCGCGGCGCGTCCGAACCGCCTCCTCGGGATCCGAGGGGCCGTCGGTGATCGTCACACCGGCTTGTTGCCGGAGCCAGGCCATCAGGGCCGGCGCATTCGCGCCGCCGACCACCGGGATGCTGACGTCTTCCACCGATCGCTGGCGGTTGGCCAGCTGCGTGAACATCACGCCGACCAGCACCGGCGCCATCAGCGAGCTGACCATCACGGTGATGATCGATCGCCGATCGCGCGACCAGTCTTTCAGCTCTTTGCGGCAGACGACGAGGGCCTGGGTGAATGGACTGGACGTCATGACGGTGCCTCGAGCCTCGTGCCTCGTGCCTCGGGAGGCGTGCCTGGCGCCTCTTGCCCTTCGTTGAGGCCGCTCAGCGCGACGAAGGCGTCTTCGAGATTCTGGTGACCGGTTTGCCGGCGCAAATCGTCGGGTGTGCCAGACGCCACGATCCGGCCGCGAGCGATCACCACGATCGTGTCGCACAGCGCCGACACTTCCTGCATGACGTGGCTGGAGAACAGCACGGTGTGGCCCTCGGCCTTCAGCCGGCGGATGATCTCGCGGACCGCGCGCGTGCTCATCACGTCGAGGCCGTTGGTCGGCTCATCGAGCAGGACGTTCTTCGGGTTGTGGACGATGGCGCGAGCCAGCGCGGTCTTGGTGCGCTCGCCGTGTGAGTATCCGGCGACGCGGCGATCGGCGAACTCGGTCATGTCGAGCATCTTCAGCAGATGCTCGGTGCGCCGCTGCAGCTCGGCGCCGCTGACGCCCTGCAGCTCGCCGAAATACGCGATGTGCTCGCGCGCCGTCAGGCGTGGATACAAGCCCGACGGATCCGGCAGCACGCCGAGCGCGAACCGTGCCCGCTGCGGATCGCGCACCGCGTCGATGCCGTCGATGGTGATGCCGCCCTGGTCGGGGCGCATCAACGTGTAGAGCAGGCGCAGGGTCGTGGTCTTGCCCGCGCCGTTCGGACCCAGCAGCCCGGTGACCGATCCGTCCGGAGCGGAGAACGACACGCCATCAACCGCGCGCACCTCGCCGAATCGCTTGTGCAGGTTCTCGACGCTGATCATCCGCCTCCGCCTCCCGGCTTCGGCGAGACAGGTTTGGGATTGGGGCCCGCGGGAGTGACGAAGTACGGCGGCCGCGTGACCTTGTCCACGCAACTGGTGTCGAGGTTCTGCGTGCTGCCCGCGTCGACGAACGCCCTGATCAAGCGACGCCCGCAACCGGTACCCCCTGCGGTGTGGCCCGTGCCCGGCATCACGATGTGACGCGAGTTGGTCAGCGTCTTGGCGATCGCGTCCCCCCACAGCGGCGGCGTGACCGGATCGATTTCTCCCGACAGGATCAGCGTCGGAATCGAGGACTGCACCGGCTCGTAGAAAGACGAGTCGACGGTTCCGCGCGGCCACATCTCGCAGCCCTGCTGTTGCAGGCGCATCACGTAGGGGCCGAAGATCGTGCCGGCCGACTCTTTCTTTGACTCGTCCGGTGTGATCCGCGGCGCGTCTTCGGCGCAGATCACCGACAGCTGCATGCCGACGCTCATGTTCGGCTCATCGCTGGAGCCGCCGCCCGCCAGCGCGAAGACACCCTGGAAGTCGTTCTGCTCGGCGCGATCGATCAGCGCCGGGATCAGCGACGCCGCCAGCGGCTGATACAACGCCACGGCAAACACGTTCATCATGATGCGCGGCGTGAAGCGGATCTCGCCGCGCTCGCCGGTGCGCGGGTGCACGATCGGCACCAGCGGCGGATTGTTCTCGAGCCGCTCGACCAGCGCGCGCACGCGCGTGCCGAGATTGGGATAGGCCGCGCTGCAAGCGGCGTCTTTCTCGCAGTCGGCGATCAGCAGATCGAACGCGCGCTGCACATCGCGCGCGAAGAACAGCGGCAGCCGCATGTTGGTGGGCGCCACGCCGTCGAGCACCGCGGTCCGGACGCGGTCGCCGTGCTGCCGCATGTAGACCAGGCCGGCGCGGGTGCCGTACGAACCGCCGTAGACGTTGATGCGCTCGTAGCCCAGGAACCCGCGAACATCGTCGAGGTCGTCCATCGCGATGGGCGTGGTGTAGAGACGGAGATCGGCGTCGTAGCCGGCCATGCACTTCTTGAGCTTCTCGAGCGCGGCCGATTCCGGTTCGTCGAGCGACTTGAGTGAATCGTCCGGGTCGAGACAGTTGAGCGGGTTCGACTTGCCGGTGCCGCGCTGATCGACGAGGACGATGTCGCGATCGGTGAGGATCTGCCGGAAGGGCTCGCGCAACTGCTTGGCCATCTGCGCCGCGCCCTGGCCGGGGCCGCCGGCGAGGAAGAAGAACGGATCGGGCTTCGGGTCGTTGCTCAAGGCGGGGAGGACGACGATGTTCAGGTTGATCTGGCGGCCCTGCCTGGTGTCGCGATTCTCGAAAACGGTGAACGTGCCGCAGTAGGCGTCAACGGGGACGTTGTCGCCCTTGCACGGCGCCAGTTTGTCGATCGCCTGGGTCGCCTGGGTCTGGTTACAGGAGGCGAAAGCTATGGCAAGAAGGCAGAAGGCCAGAAGCCGCATCAGCGTTTTGCATTTTGCCTTTTACATCCTGCATTCTCAAGGCTTCCAGTCCGGCACGCGGTCGTTGCCGGGGCCGGTCGTGAGGCGCTGATACGGGCGCGAGCCGTCCATCGACACGACGGCGAGGTCCCAGTCCTCGCCCTGGTGATGCTGTGGGCTGACGGAGAGGAAGAGGAGTCTCCCGTCGTGCGACCAGTCAGGGTAGTAGTGCCAGCGCGCGGGGTCGGCCTTGATCTCGCGAGCGTTGCCGCCATCGGCGTTGCGCACCTGGATCTGCGAGGGCTCCCTGGCGAGCAGCACGTTGGCAATCAGCCGCCCATCCGGCGACCAGTTCG
>Ga0187893_10011848_pt1 | contig 12539 bp, 12 predicted proteins | sample MA1701074metaG_FD_139574 | JGI IMG/M metagenome (GOLD analysis project Ga0187893, IMG submission 139574) | White microbial mat communities from a basaltic lava cave in the Kipuka Kanohina Cave System on the Island of Hawaii, USA - MA170107-4 metaG ...
ATCCGCGGCGACCTGCTGCTGGCGCGCGCGCGCCCGCTGGAGACGTTCGGCAACGTGCCGAAGACGGTGCCGCGCGAGAAGGTCGAGGACCTGCGTGCCGAGGCGCTGACCCGGCTGCGCGCGCTGCGCGAGCGCCCCGACGGCGACCGCGTGCCGCGCTACGTGCTGCAGCTCGATGCCGAGCAGAAGCACGCGCTGGTGGTGGACTCGCGGCGCTCGCGGCTGTATCTGTTCGAGAACGGCGGCCGGCGCCTGCGCCTGGTCGGCGACTACTACGTGACCCTCGGCAAGAACGGCGTCGAGAAGACCCGCCAGGGCGACCAGAAGACGCCGATCGGCGTCTACCACGTCACCGGCAACCTGCCCCGCCAGAAGCTGGCCGATTTCTACGGCGCCGGTGCCTATCCGATCAACTACCCGAACGCCTGGGATCGCAAGCTCGGCCGGGACGGCCACGGCATCTGGCTGCACGGCACCCCTGCCGACACCTACAGCCGGCCGCCGCGCGCGAGCGACGGCTGCCTGGTGCTGGCGAACTCCGACCTGGAGTCGATCGGCCGCCTGCTGCGCGTGGGCGTGACGCCCGTCATCATCGCCGACGAGATCGAATGGATCGAGACCGCGGACCTGGAGGCCGAGCGCGGCGGCCTGGCCGCAGCGGTCGAGGCCTGGCGCGCGGACTGGGAGCGCCGCGACACCGAGAGCTACCTCGGCCACTACTCGGGGCGCTTCCACTCGGGCGGCCAGGACTTCGCTTCCTGGGCCGAGCACAAGCGCCGGGTCAACGCCGCCAAGAGCTGGATCAAGGTCGGCGTCTCGCGCCTGGCGATGTTCCGGTACCCGCGCGAGAACTTCGTCGTCGTCAGCTTCGAGCAGGACTACCGCTCGAGCAACCTGTCGAACGCGATGCACAAGCGCCAGTACTGGATGAAGGAGCGGGGCCGCTGGAAGATCGTGTATGAGGGCGGCGCCTAGGGCGGCATGAAGCTGCACGACCTCTGGAAGCCCGTGCTGCTCTCGGCCGCGGCCGCCGCGCCGGCCGCCTTCGCCGCGGATCCCCAGGTGGATGTGAAGACCACCTCCGGCACCATCCGGCTCGAGCTCTACCCGGCGAAGGCGCCCGCGACCGTCGAGAACTTCCTGCGCTACGTGCGCGACGGCCACTACGACGGCACGATCTTTCACCGCGTGATCGACGGCTTCATGATCCAGGGCGGCGGCTACGAGCGCGGCTTGCGCCAGAAGCCGACGCGCCAGCCGATCCGCAGCGAGGCCGAGAGCGGCGTCAAGGCCGGGCTGCGCAACGCTCCCGGGTCGATCGCCATGGCGCGCACTTCGGACCCGCATTCGGCGACCGCGCAGTTCTTCATCAACGTCAAGGACAACACCTTCCTCAACTGGGGCGACCCGCGCGGCGACGGCAACGGCTACGCGGTATTCGGCAAGGTCGTGTCGGGGTTCGACGTGGTGCTGAAGATCTCGAAGGCGCAGACCGGCGCCGGCGGCCCTTTCCCGCGCGACGTGCCGCGCGAGGCGGTGCTCATCGAGTCGATGAGCCTGGTCGGCCCGGCCCAGTGACGCCGCCGCGGGCCTGAGGCGCTCTCCGCCCGGGTGCGCGATGCGGGCGCTCTTCATCTCCGACCTGCACCTCTCGGGCGAGCGTGCCGCGAGCCGCCAGCAGTTCTTCCGCTTCCTCGGCGACGAGGCGGCGCGCGCCCGGGTGCTCTACATCCTGGGCGACCTGTTCGAGTACTGGATCGGGGACGACGCGCTCGACGACCCGGCCGAGGACCCGCTCGGGCGCGAGGTCGCAGAGGGGCTGCGCGCGCTCACCCGGTCCGGGGTCGCGGTGTACCTGATGCACGGCAACCGGGATTTCCTTCTTGGCGCCAGATTCTGCGCCGATTCCGGCGCCGCGTTTCTCGACGACCCGAGGGTCGTCGAGATCGGAGGAAGCCCGACATTGCTGATGCACGGCGACACGCTGTGCACCGACGATCACGACTACCAGAACTGGCGCCGCATCGCGCGCTCGGCGCAGTGGCAGGGAGAGTTCCTCGCCAAGCCGCTCGCCGAGCGGCGCGCCGCCATCCGCGGCCTGCGCGAGAAGAGCAAGCAAGTGGTCCAGGCCAAGCCTGCCGAGATCATGGACGTCAACGCCGGCGCCGTGCGCGAGGCCTTTCGCGCCCACGGCGTGCGCCGGCTCATCCACGGCCACACGCACCGCTCGGCCCGGCACGAGCTGGAGATCGACGGCCGCGGCTGCGAGCGCTGGGTGCTGCCCGACTGGTACGGTCCGGGCGGCTACCTGAGCGTGGACGAAGGCAGGCCCTACCTCGTTTCCTTCTGAGCGTGCGAGCCGCAGCCGCCCGCAGCGCCGCGCTCGCCCTGCTCGTGCTCGCCGGGGTCTGCCTCGGCGCCGACCGCACGACCGAGCGGCGCTACAAGCTGTTCGACCAGGGCGTGCTCCTGCTCCGGGCGCCCGCGGACTGGGAGGACGAGCTGCGCGAGGCGCCGCCATCGCATCCGCCGACGATCCAGTTCCAGCCGAGCGGCGGCAAGCCGTTCCGGGTCTTCGTGACCCCGATCTGGCGCAGCCGGCCCGAGATCCCGCTGCCCTCCCGCGACTGGCTGCGCGAGCGGGTCGAGCGCAGCGCCGAGAAGCTCGGCGAGAGCGCGCTGGAAAAGCGCATCGAAGTGGTCGCGTTCCGGGGCAGGTCCGGGCCCGGGTTCTATTTCTCCGCCACCCACAAGGCGCCCCGGCCGGGCGAGCTGCCGCACCTCACCCAGGGAATGATGCAGGTGAGCGAACTGCTCGTCACCTTCACCATCCTCACCGGACCGGGGCAGAAGCTGGTGGTGCGCGACGCCCTGACGATGCTGAGGGGCGCGTCACACGTGCCGCCGCAGTAGCGGCGCCGCCAGCGCGACGAGGATCAGCGCGGTCGCGGCGAGCAGGGCCAGGCTGATCGGACGCGTCAGGAACGCGCTTAGGTCGCCGCGCGCAAGCAGCATGGCGCGGCGCAGGTGCTCCTCGAAGAGCGGCCCGAGGACATAGCCGAGCAATAGCGGCGCCGGCTCGCAGCCCAGCTTCGCCAGCGCGTAGCCGAACACGCCGATCGCGGCGCACAGGTAGACGTCCACCGGGTTGTTGTTCACGCTGTAGTTGCCGACGCAGCACAGCAGCAGCACCGCGGGGAAGAGCCACCGGTACGGGACTTTCAGCAACTGCACCCAGATGCCGACCAGCGGCAGATTGAGGATCACGAGCAGGAGGTTGCCGATCCACATGCTGGCCACGATCCCCCAGAAAAGCTCCGGGCGCTCGAGCATCACCTGCGGGCCGGGGGTGATGCCCTGGATGATCATCGCCCCGAGCATCAGCGTCATCACCGCGGTGCCGGGGATGCCGAGCGTCAGCGTCGGGATGAAGGCCACCTGCGCGGCGGCGTTGTTGGCGGCCTCGGGCGCCGCGACCCCTTCGATCGCGCCGTTGCCGAAACGCGCCGGATCGTGCGCCAGCTTCTTCTCGACCAGATAGCTGGCGAAGGACGGCAGCGCCGCGCCGGCGCCGGGGAGCAGGCCGAAGAAGGCCCCCAGGACGGTGCCGCGCACCGCCGGCCATGCCGCGTCCCTGAGCTCTCGCGCGCTCGGCATCACGTCGCGGATCCTGCCGGCGACGGGCGCGGGCGATTCGCGGCGCTCGACGTTGGCCAGCACCTCGGCGACCGCGAACAGTCCCACCGCGATCACCGTGAAGCCGATGCCGTCGGTGAGATCGAGCACCCCGAACGCAAAGCGCACCACGCCGGAATTGACGTCGGTGCCGACGATGCCGAGCAGCAGGCCGAGCACGACCATCGCGAGCGCCTTGAGCATGCCGCCCTGCGCGATCGCGGCCGAGGCGACGAGCGCGAGCAGCATCAGCGCGCAATACTCCCAGGGCCCGAAGCGCAGCGCCCATTCGGCCAGGGGCGGGCCGGCGGCGGCGACCAGCAGCGTGCCGACGCAGCCGGCGAAGAAGGAGGCGAGCGCCGCGGTCGCGAGCGCGGCCCCGGCGCGACCCTGGCGCGCCATCGGGTAGCCGTCAAGGCAGGTCGCCGCGGCGGCGGTCTCGCCCGGCAGGTTGACGAGAATCGCGGTGGTAGAGCCGCCGTACTGCGCGCCGTAGTAGATCCCGGCGAGCATGACCAGCGCCGGCACCGCGGGCAGGCTGAACGTGAGCGGAAACAGCATCCCGATCGCCACCAGCGGGCTGATCCCGGGCAGCACGCCGATCACGGTCCCGAGCAGCACGCCGAGGAGGCAGTAGGCGAGGTTCTGCAGCGAGAGCGCGACGCCGAATCCGAGGGCGAGGTTCGCGAGCAGGTCCATCGGGGCCCTGCTGCGCTACGCCAGCCCGCGCTCCAGGTCGGCCTCCAGGTCGGCCACGGCCTCGAGCCCGACGGCGACGCGCAGCAGGCTCTCGGTGATGCCGGCCGCGGCGCGCGCCTCGGGCGTGAGCCGGCCGTGCGTGGTGCTCGCCGGATGCGTGATCGTGGTCTTCACGTCGCCGAGGTTGCCCGTGATCGAGATCAGCTCGGTCGAGTCGATCACTTTCCAGGCCGCGGCCCTGCCACCCTTGACCTCGAAGGAGACGACGGCACCGCCGGCGCGCTGCTGGCGCCTGGCGAGCGCGTGCTGCGGGTGCGAAGCAAGGCCCGTGTAATGCACGCGCGCGACTTTCGGGTGCGCTTCCAGCCAGCGCGCGAGCTCGAGCGCCCGCTCCGACTGCGCCAGCATGCGCAGCTCGAGCGTTTCCAACCCCTTCAGGATCACCCAGGCGTTGAACGGCGAGATCGCGGGGCCGGCGGTGCGCAGAAAGCCGACCAGATGCTCCATCACCGGCCCCTTGCGGCCGGCGATCGCACCGCCCAGCACCCGGCCCTGGCCGTCGAGATGCTTGGTCGCCGAGTGGATGACCAGATCGGCGCCGAGCGCGATCGGCCGCTGCAGCGCGGGGGTGCAAAGGACATTGTCCACCGCCAGGGTCGCCCCGGCCTGGCGCGCCACCGCCGACAGCGCGGCGATGTCCGCCACCTCGCCGAGCGGATTGGACGGGGTCTCGAGAAACAGCAGCCGGGTGCTCGGCCGCAGGGCGCGCTGCCAGGCGTCGATGCGGGTCGGAGGCACGAAAGTGGTCTCGACGCCGAAGCGCGAGAGCACGGTCGCATACAGCTGCACCGTGGCTCCGAACACGGCGTTCGAGCACACCACGTGATCGCCCGCCTTGAGCAGCACCATCGACGCGGCGAGGATCGCGGACATGCCCGAGGCCGTGGCGACGCAGGCCTGCGCGCCCTCGAGCGCCGCGAGCCGGTCCTGCAGCATGGCAACGGTGGGGTTGGTATAGCGCGAGTAGACGAAGCCCTCGCCGCTGCCGCCGAAGCCGGCTGCGGCCTGCGCCGCGTCCTCGAACAGGAAGCTCGAGGTGAGGTAGAGCGCCTCGGAATGCTCCTGAAAGGCGCTGCGCACCTGCCCGGCGCGCACGCCCAGGGTGGAAAGCTCGAGATCTCTGGCCATAAAAAAACCCGGTCCTTTCGCCCACTAAGCGGACCGGGTTTCTTCGGCACGCTTTAGCTGGATTTATAGCGCGCCCGCAAGCTGTGGCTCAAATCGGCGCGTGCCGGGATTATAACCTAGGGCGTCGCCACCAGGTTGAGGTCGAGCTGGGCGCCCTCGGCGTCCTCGCCCGAGTCGCGCTGCGCGTCGCGGCGCGTCTCGATCGCGTGCAGGTAGTCGCTGGTCACGTCGCCGGTGACGTAGTGGCCGTCGAAGCACGAGGCTTCGAAGCTCGCCAGCCGCGGGTTGGCGGCGCGCACCGCGTCCTTGAGCGCCTCGAGGTCCTGGTAGATGAGCGCGTCGGCGCCGATCTCGGCGGCGACCTCCTCTTCGCTGCGGTGCGCCGCGATCAGCTCGGCGCGCGTCGGCATGTCGATCCCGTAGACGTTCGGGTAGCGCACCGGCGGCGCCGAAGACGCGAAGAACACCTTGCGCGCCCCGGACTCGCGCGCCATCTGCACGATCTCGCGGCTGGTGGTGCCGCGCACGATCGAATCGTCCACCAGCAGCACGTTCTTGCCCCCGAACTCCATCGCGATCACGTTCAGCTTCTGGCGCACCGAGCGCCGGCGCACCGCCTGCCCCGGCATGATGAAGGTGCGTCCGATGTAGCGGTTCTTGACGAAGCCCTCGCGGTAGGGCACGCCCAGGTTCATCGCCAGCTGCAGCGCCGAGGGGCGGCTGGAGTCCGGGATCGGGATCACCACGTCGACCTCGAGGTGCCGGTACTGGCGGCCGATCCTCTGCGCCAGCTTCTCCCCCATGTGCAGGCGCGCCTCGTAGACCGAGGCGCCGTCGATCAGGGAGTCCGGGCGCGCGAGGTACACGTACTCGAAGATGCAGGGGTTGAGCGAGGCCTCGGGCGCGCACTGCTGGCTGAAGAAATTGCCGTCCTGGTCGATGAACACCGCCTCGCCCGGCGCCACGTCGCGCAGCACGCGGAAGCCGAGCGCGTCGACCGCGACCGATTCGGAGGCGATCAGGTACTCGACTCCCTGGCCGGTCTCGCTCACGCCGATGACCGCGGGCCGGATGCCGTAGGGGTCGCGGAAGGCGAGCACGCCGTGGCCCGCGATCATCGCGATCACGGCGTAGGCGCCGCGCACGCGGCGGTGCACGTTCGCCACCGCGGCGAAGATCGCCGGCGGATCGAGCCGCAGGCGCACCGAGGACTGCTCCAGCTCGTGCGCCAGCACGTTCAGCAGGACCTCGGAGTCCGAGTTGGTGTTGATGTGGCGCAGGTCCTGCCGGAACATCTCGTCCTTGAGGACCTCGGAGTTGGTCAGGTTGCCGTTGTGCCCGAGGACGATGCCGAAGGGCGAGTTCACGTACAGCGGCTGCGATTCCGCGGAATTGAACGCCGAGCCCGCGGTCGGGTAGCGGCAGTGGGCGATGCCGATGTTGCCCGGCAGCGAGCGCATGTTGCGGGTGCGGAAAACGTCGCGCACCATGCCGTTGCCCTTCTGCATGTGGAAGGACTTGCCCTCGCTGGTGACGATGCCCGCCGCGTCCTGGCCGCGGTGCTGCAGCAGCAGCAGCCCGTCGTAGAGCAGCTGGTTGACGGGCGAGCGTGCGACGACGCCCAGAATCCCGCACATCGGAACGGTCTCCCGGTGTGGTTAGGGATCAATCATACCGCAGGCGGTCGGCGAAGGTCGCCGGCAGCCACGGCCGCAGCGCGAGCGCCGCGCGCGCCATCGGCTCGCCCGAGGCCGAATCGCGCCAGAACGGCTGGCGCGGCGCGCTGGTGAGGCCCGCGAGCAGCGCTGCCGCGAGCACGATCAGCGCCGCGCGCGCGACGCCGAACACGCCGCCGAGCAGCGCGTCGATGCCGCCGAGGCCGACCGCTTTCACGAGCCTGGAGAGCAGCAGCGCGACGAGCGAAGTCACCATCAGCGTGCCGATGAACACGGCGAGGAACGCGGCGAGCACGCGCAGCTCCGGCGTCGGAATCGCGTCGGGCAGCGCCTCGCCAAGCGGGCCTGCGAGCAGGTTCGCGGCGAGGAACGCGATCACCCAGCCGGCGAGCGCGAGCACCTCGCGCACGATGCCGCGCCACGCGCCCCACACGACCGAGACCGCGATCACGCCGAGCACGGCGTAGTCGAGCCAGGTCATCCGCGCGTGGTGACGTTGCCGGGCTTCAGGCCCAGGTCCTTTAGCTGCTGCAGCGCTTTTTCTGCCGCGTCGCGGCTGGCGAACGGGCCGGCGCGCACGCGGGTCACCGGGCCCTTGGCGGTCGCGATCGGCTCGGTGTAGTAAGGCAGCCTCGCGGTCTTGAGCGTCTCGGTGAGCTCGCGCACCTTGTCGGGGTTGGCGAGCGCGGCGATCGGGACGATGAAGCGAGCGTCGGCCGGCGCCGCCGCCGGCTTCTCCGGCGCTATCGCCGCCGGCTTCTGGGGCGCTCCCGCGGCGAACTTCTCCGGCGCCTTCGCGGCGACTTTCTGCGGCGTCTTCGCAGGGGCCTTGGCCGGCGCCTTTTCCGCCACGGACTCGGGCTTCTCGGGCGCAGCCGCCAGCGGTTTCGGCGCCTCGGGCTTCGGCGCCTCCGCGGCTGCGGGCGGCGCCTTGGGCGTGACCTTGGGCGTGAACCCGGTCTCGTCCTCGCCGGGAATGCGCACGCTGACCGGCGGCAGCGCGCGCTTGGGCTCGGCGTCGAACACCATCGGCAGCACGATCACGGCGAGCAGCACGAGCGCGATCGCGCCCACCAGCCGGCGGCGACTGCGTCGCTTGAGCGAATTGACGTCTTCGGTGTCAGCCATTCCCGCTTGCGCGCTGTGCCTGCAGCCGCGCCAGCGCGTCGGCGACGGTCAGGAACGATCCAAACACGACGATTTTATCATCCTGCCCAGCGGCACACTGCGCCGCAGCAAGCGCGTCCGCGGGAGAGTCGTGCTCGGTGGTGCGCGCTGCCACGCCCGCGCGCGCGAGCGCGTCCGCAAGCTCGCGCGCGCTTGCGCCACGCGCGCCGCCGAGCGTCGCCAGATGCCAGCGCGTGATGCGGGACGCGACGGCGCGCGCGACGCCGGCGATGTCCTTGTCGCGCAGCATGCCGAAGACGGCGAGCGTTTCGGGCGCAAAGCCGCTCGCGCCGAGGTTGGCGGCGAGGGTCGCGGCGGCCTCGGGGTTGTGCGCGACGTCGAGCACCACCTGCGGCCGGCCGGGCAGCACCTGAAAGCGCCCGGCGAGCGTCACCTCGGCGAGGCCGCGGCGCACATCCTGCATGCCGACCGGGAGCAGCGCGCGCAGCGCGTCCAGCGCGGCAAGCGCGGCGCTCGCGTTGCGCAGCTGCGCCGCTCCCCGCAGCGCCGGGTGCGCGAGCGCGACGCGCCGGCCGTCGAGGCCGCGGTACGTCCACTGCGCCGGCCCGGCGGAGAAGAAGAAGTCGCGCCCGAGGAGCAGGAGCCGCGCGCCGATGCGCCCGGCCTCGGCGAGCACGCTCGCCGGAGGATCGGGCGCCGAGACGACCGCGGGCCGCGCAGCGCGGAAGATTCCCGCCTTCTCGCGGCCGATCTCCTCGCGCGAGCCGCCGAGATACTCGACGTGGTCGATGGCGACGCTGGTCAGCAGCGCGCAATCGGGATCGAGCGCGTTTACCGCGTCGAGCCTGCCGCCCAGGCCCACCTCGAGCACCAGGACGTCGAGCGGCTCGCGCGCGAAAAGCCACGCCGCGGCCAGGGTGCCGAACTCGAAGTAGGTCAGTGGAACGCCCTGTCGTGCGGACTCCACCGCGGCGAAGGCATCGCACAACGCGGACTCGCCCGCCTCCCGCCCCGCGATGCGCACCCGCTCCTGGAAGCGCAGCAGGTGCGGCGAGGTGTAGAGCCCGACGCGGTAGCCCGCGGCGCGCAATATGGCTTCCAGCATGGCGCAGGTCGAGCCCTTGCCGTTGGTGCCGCCGACCGTGATCACCGGGCAGCGGGCTGCCGCCGCAAGGCGCCCGAGCACGTCGTTCACCCGGTCCAGCCCCAGCGCGATCGATTGCGGATGCTGGCGCTCGATGTACGCCAGCCATGCGGCAAGGCTCTTGGGGATGGCTAGCTCGATTGGTCGGCCGGACGGCCGAGCAGCAGCGTGAGCAGCGCGTGCAGGCGGTCGCGCAGCTGCCTGCGGTCCACGATCATGTCGATGGCGCCCTTCTCCAGCAGGAACTCCGCGCGCTGGAATCCCTCGGGCAGCTTCTGCCGCACGGTCTGCTCGATCACGCGCGGTCCGGCAAACCCGATCAGCGCCTTCGGCTCGGCGAGCACCACGTCGCCGATCGTGGCGAAGCTCGCCGACACGCCACCCATGGTCGGATCGGCGAGCACGGTCACGAACGGCAGGCGGCGCGCCGCGAGCTCGGTGAGCGCGGCGGTCGTCTTCGCCATCTGCGCGAGCGACAGCAGGCCCTCCTGCATGCGCGCGCCGCCGGTCGCGGTGAAGCAGAGGAAGGGGTGCTTCTGCTCGACGGCGACGCGCACCCCCCGCACGAAGCGCTCGCCCACCACGGATCCCATCGAGCCGCCCATGAACTCGAACTCGAACGCGGCGCAGACGACCCCGAGCGCCTTGATCGAGCCCTGCATCACGACCAGGGCGTCGGTCTCGCCGGTCTCGATCTGCGCCTCCTCGAGCCGCTCGGAGTATTTGCGCGAGTCGCGGAACTTGAGGCTGTCCACCGGCAGCACTTCGGCGCCGATCTCGAAGCGCCCCTCCGGGTCGAGCAGCGCGTCGAGCCGCGCGCGCGCCCCGATACGCTGGTGGTCGCCGCATTTCGGGCAGACGCTGAGGTTCTTCTCGAGGTCGGTGCTGTAGAGCACCGCGCTGCAGGCCGGGCATTTCGTCCACAGCCCCTCGGGCATCGTCTTGCGGGGCCCGGTGCCGCGCTGGATCTTGGGCGGCAGCAGTTTCTGCAGCCAGCTCATGCGTCGAGGGCCTCGCGGATCGGCCGCACGAAGGCCTTGGCGCGCTCCACCGCCTGCGCGGCGGGCACGGTCTCGAGCTCCTGCAGCAAGCGACTCGCGATCACGACGGCGTCAGCCTGCTCGGAGATGCGGCGCGCCGACTCGGCATCGCGGATGCCGAAGCCGACGCCGATCGGCAGCCGCGTGTGCGCGCGGATGCCCGGGAGCTTGCGCAGCACGTCGGCGACGTCGAGATTGCCCGCCCCGGTCACGCCCTTGAGGGAGACGTAGTAGATGAAGCCGCTGCCGGCGCGCGCCACCGAGCGCACGCGCTCCTCGGTCGAGGTGGGCGCCAGCAGGAAGATGGGGTCGATGCCGTTCGCGCGCAGCAGCTCGACGAACTGGCCGCACTCCTCAGGCGGATAGTCGACCACGATCACGCCGTCGACGCCGGCATCGCGCGCCGCGGCGACGAACTGCGCGCCGCCCATCGCCTCGATCGGATTGGCGTAGCCCATGAGCACGATCGGGGTGTCGCGGTCCCGGGCGCGGAACTCGCGCACCATCTCGAGCACGCGCGCGAGCGAAACGCCGCGGGCGAGCGCGCGCTCGGAGGAGCGCTGGATCACCGGCCCGTCCGCCATCGGGTCGGAGAACGGCACCCCGAGCTCGACGATGTCGGCGCCGGCTTCGACCAGCGCGTGCATCAGCGGCACGGTGGACTCGGGTGCCGGATCGCCTGCGGTCACGAACATGATGAGCGCCTTGCGCTGCGCCGCCGCGAGCGAGGCGAAGCGCGCCGCGATGCGACCGGGGGTGCGCGGCATCAGAGCGCGATTCCCGATCTCTGCGCCACGGTGTGCATGTCCTTGTCGCCTCGCCCGGACAGGTTGACCAGCAGCACCTTGTCGGCCGCCAGGGTCGCGGCGAGCCTGGCGGCATGGGCGAGCGCGTGCGCCGACTCCAGCGCCGGCATGATGCCCTCCGTGTGGCACAGTTCCTGGAAGGCCTTGAGCGCCTCCGCGTCCGTGACGGCGACGTACTCGGCTCGGCCCGAATCCTTGAGCCAGGCGTGCTCCGGGCCGACCCCGGGGTAGTCCAGACCCGCCGAGATCGAGTGCGTCGCGACGATCTGGCCGTCGGCGTCCTGCAGCAGGTAGGTGCGGTTACCGTGCAGCACGCCCGGCCTGCCGGCGCACAGCGACGCCGCGTGCCGGCCGCTCTCGAGGCCCTCGCCCGCAGCCTCGACACCGATCAGCCGCACCGAGCGCTCGGCGATGTAGGGATAGAAGATCCCCATGGCGTTGGAGCCGCCGCCGACGCAGGCGATCACCGCGTCGGGCTGCCGGCCGGCGAGCTCGGGCATCTGCGCCCTGCACTCCTCGCCGATCACCGACTGGAAGTCGCGCACCATCATCGGGTAGGGGTGTGGCCCGGCCACCGTGCCGATGATGTAGAAGGTGCTCTCGACGTTCGTGACCCAGTCGCGCATCGCCTCGTTGAGCGCGTCCTTGAGCGTCTTCGAGCCCGATTCCACCGGCACCACGGTGGCGCCGAGCAGCTTCATGCGATAGACGTTCTGGATCTGGCGCTTGACGTCCTCCGAGCCCATGTACACGACGCACTGCATGCCGTAGCGCGCCGCGACCGTTGCCGCGGCGACGCCGTGCATGCCGGCGCCGGTTTCGGCGATCACGCGCGGCTTGCCCATGCGCCGCGCGAGCAGCGCCTGGCCGACGGTGTTGTTCACCTTGTGCGCGCCGGTGTGGCAGAGGTCCTCGCGCTTGAGGTAGATCTGCGCGCCGCCGATCTGCGCCGACCAGCGGCGCGCGTGGTAGACCGGGGTCGGGCGGCCGACGTAGTGCTTCAGCTCGCTCTTCAGCTCGGCGAGGAACTCGGGATCCTTGCGGCAGCGCTCGTATGCGGCGCGCAGTTCCTCGAGCGCGTGGCTCAGCGTCTCGGCGACGAACACGCCGCCGTAGGGTCCGAAATGCCCGCTCGCGTCCGGCAAGTCATACATCCGCATTCCTGACCTCGGCGATGAAGGCG
>Ga0187893_10011849_pt1 | contig 12538 bp, 10 predicted proteins | sample MA1701074metaG_FD_139574 | JGI IMG/M metagenome (GOLD analysis project Ga0187893, IMG submission 139574) | White microbial mat communities from a basaltic lava cave in the Kipuka Kanohina Cave System on the Island of Hawaii, USA - MA170107-4 metaG ...
ACGTCATGAGCGCGGGCGAGGTCGCGTCGCGTCCATACGTCGACATGACGCGCCGGGTGATGAGCGCGTTTGGGGAAGGACCGTATCGCGGGATCGTGATCGGTGTGGAGGCTGACGCGGCGGCGGCGGGCTACTGGTGGGCGATGGCCGCCGCGACCGGCGGCCGCGCCCGCGTCGTCGGCGTCGGCACGTCGTGCGCGCAGCCGGAGTACGCGCTCGTGCGCGACCTGGAGCGGATGGGTTGCCGCGCCTCGTGCCCGACGCTGGACGCTGCGACGTGCGACCGGTGCGGAAAGCCCATGCGTGTGAAATACGGCCGACAGGGGCGCTTCCTCGGATGCGACGGCTATCCGCTCTGCAGGTGGACCCGGGCGAGTGAGGCGACCGAGGTCGCCGGCGGCCCGCTCCTCGGCATCGACGTCGACATGAACGACCATCCGGACTCCGTTCCCGCACTCGCCGTCGTCGCGCTCTTCGCGAAGGGGCCGACGCGCGTGCGCAACGTCCGGCACCTCCGCTTCAAGGAGACCGACCGGCTTGCGGCGCTCGCGAAGGAACTCGCGAAGCTCGGCGCACGGGTCGTCGAGCATGCGGACGGGCTCGACATTACGCCGCCTGCCTCCGTCGGCTGCGCGGAGATCGAGACGTACGGCGACCACCGCATGGCGATGGCGTTCGCGGTCGCGGGAGCGGCGGCGCCCGGCATCGAGATCCAGGACCCGGACTGCGTGTCGAAGAGCTACCCCGGGTTCTGGGACGAGCTGCGCGCGCGCGGGCTCACCAGAGCGTGAAACCCCAGGGGAACGCGAGGAGCAGGACGGCGATCGCCACCCAGATCAGGACGCCGATGAGTCGCACATGCTCCGAGTCCAGCTCAAGCCATCGCCGCAGATACTCTCGAAGCCCTGCGCGGCGAATCTCGACCGCCGCACTCCAGAGCGCCCCGATGAGCGCCCTCAGCGCAATGAGCGCGAGTACACCCGCGACCAGACCGATGGCCAGCGCGCCGCGGCCTTTCATCACGTCGCTGAACACTCGAAAGTCCCACACGTGTGGCGCAGAGCAAGGCTCGGGCCACGCGATTCGCGCCCGTTTTCGATCCTCATGACGCGAAGTGGCGACAGACTTCGTCAGGCCGACGATCAGCGGCGTTGAATGCACTGGAGGTGTCCCATGAAGATCATCGCGGCGCTCTCGGTCCTTCTCGCGATCACCACGGCCGTCGCCTTCGGCAAGCAGGAGAAAGGTGCCGGCTGGGAGTACCTCGCCGTCAAGGTGCCGGCGGCCGAGACGCTCCAGACTGAGTTCAAGGGGCGCAGCAAGGTCGACGCGCGCATCAAGAAGAAGACGGACATCGATTCGCTGGGCGAGGACGGGTGGGAACTCGTGAGCGTGATCCAGGAATCCGACGCCTACGTGTGCTTCTTCAAGAAGCGGCGCTGATCGTGGCCGTTCCGGCGCTCATGCGTGTGGAATACGCTGCGCCCCAATTGTTTGCGAAATTATGACGATCGTCATAATTCCCGCCTACTCGTCCTCCGGGTGCTTGCGTGCAGCCGGTTCCCCGTATCGCTGCATGAGCGAGTTCTCCACCCCCAGGTGGTCGAGCACGCGGCTCACGACGAAGTCCACGAGGCGGTCGACCGAGTCGTTCTTCGCGTAGAAGCCCGGGGTCGCCGGCAGCACGATCGCGCCCGCCTGCGTCAGCGTCAGCATGTTCTGGATGTGGATCAGCGAGAGCGGCGTCTCTCGCGGCACGAGCACCAGCCGGCGGCGCTCCTTCAGGCACACGTCCGCCGCGCGTTCGATCAGGTTCGTGCTCGCGCCCGAGGCGATCCGCCCCAGCGTTCCCGTCGAGCACGGGCAGATCGCCATGCCATCGTGCGCGTAGGACCCGCTCGCGACCGCCTGCTCCAAGTCCTTGTAGGGGTGCACCCGCACGTTGGCGGGCTCCTCGCCGAGGAAGGCGCGCGCGATGCCGGGACCGTCGGCCGGGTCGAGCAGCATGCCGAGCTCGTGGTGGATGACCTTCGTCGCCGCGTCGCTCACGACGAGGTGGACGGTGGCTCCGGTGGGGGCGAGACACTCGACGAGCCGGCGTCCGTAGACGGCGCCGGAGGCTCCGGTGAGGGCGACGACGTATCGGCGTTCGCGCATGGTTTCATCCCGAGATGGTGAAGGACCGCGTGCCACGCGGTGTACCGGTTGAACTCCTCCGTCTGGAGGAACACCAGGTCCTTGATATCGGCGCGCGCGACAAACTTCAAGCTCACGGCCGTGCACGCGTGCGCGCACGTCGACAGGAGGTCCTGCGCGAGCAGGTGGAACCCCCACGCCTCGCCCAGCTTCACGGAGTGCGCGTCGCGGGCGTATCCCATCTCGTCCATCGGAACGCGCAGCCAGAGCGTACGCGTCGCGTCGACGAGGTCGGCGTACACCTTGAGCTTCCCGGCGTGCTGTGCGAGGTCGTCGAAGATCGTCCCGTCGGATCGGCGGCGATCCGCCGGCGGCGGACCGGCGCGCATCTTGAGGATGAGGTTCTCGCGCAGCAGATCGCGGAGCCCGGGATCCTCCTTGAACCGGTGGAGGCCGGGCACGTAGTCGAATCGGATCTTCGAGAACTGCTCCTGGAACCCCTCGAGCGCGACCGCGCCGAGCGAGACGACGTCGATCTGCATCCACGGGAGCTCGCTCCACGCGTCCCCGCCGGCCGGACGGTAGCGGAGCATCCCGTCGCCGCGTTCGAGCATCGTGACCTTCCGCGGCGCCGCGAGCGCGGGCAGATCCGCGTTGCGCACGGCTCGCGCGCGCACGCCGTCGCGCGCCAGCTCCTCGACCACCCGCTGCGCGTCCTTCTCCTCGATGTCGTCGAGGAGGAGCCCGCGCCCCTTGCGCACGGCGATCTTCGCCTCGAGGCGGGTGACGCCGAGCATCGGCGCCACGAGGTCTCCGTACTTGCGCGGCTCGACGGGAACGTCGCTCTCGAGAACGACCGTGTAGAGCTCCACCGGGGGCCCATGATGACAAATCGCTCGAGGGGAAGGTATAGTAGCCACGGCAATGAGCGACGTCACCGCCCGCGTGCAGGGGGGAGGAGGCTTCCGCAAGGCCCTGGCTGTCGCGCTGGCGCAGTACGAGAGGCCGAAGATCGGCATCGTGGCGACCACGCCCGCCCGGGCGGACTACATCCGCCAGATCTGCGTGAACTCCGCGAAGGACGGCGAGATCCTGATGTACGTCGAGGACGAGGCCAGCGACATGCTGTCGAAGGTGAAGCACGAGGTCGTCGTGCTGGACTCGTCCCTGCCGACGGCGATGCGGTCGGGGCTGACGCAGATCGCGCGCGAGCAGCTGAAGGGCTGCACGGTGATCCAGATCCGCAAGTGGAGCGTGGAACCGCCCACGTAGACGTATACTCTCGGTGACGATGCTCGCGTGGGTGGTGGGGGTGCTGCTGGCCCAGCAGCCCGACTCGGACAAGGCGATCGCGCACTTCTTCGACGCGATCACGCGGCTCGACGAGAAGGACGCGCGCGCGAAGCTCAACGACATCGCGGGCGACACCGCGGGGGCGGTCCAGGCGGTCTCCGACACGTACCGCCGCGGCGTCCGCATGGCGAAGGACCTGGAGAAGGAGGAGGAGAAGGCGGCGCGGCACCTGGAGGACGTGAAGGTCGTCATGACCAAGGACGGCCAAAAGGGGAACGTCCTCGATGAGTTGAGGGCGCGCGAGGCGCTCGACATGATCCGCGCGCGGCGGTTGCTGCTCGACGACTTCATCCCCCGCGTCTGCGCCACGCTGGCGGGCGCGCGCAGCAAGGCGGCGCGCGACGCGGTCCTGGCGCGCACGACGTCCGCGCCCGACTGGTACTTTCGCGCGCACGCGGTCGCCGCCGCGGCGGCGTTCGACGGGGCGGAGGAGGCGCTCTACGAGCAGCTCCTCAAGGAGTCGGAAGCGGGCGTGAAAGTGGCGCTCCTCGACGCGCTTCGGCCGCGCGCGGCGAAGGACCGCGGCTTCCAGGACCTCTGCGTCGAGCTCGCGAAGGCCCCGTACTGGCAGGTGCGCGTCGCCGCCCTGCAGGTTCTGCGCGTCGCCGCGCCGAAATCGTGCGTGCCGACGCTCATCGCCGCGATGGAGGGAGCGGGCGGCCGCATGGTCTACGAGATCAACGAGACGCTGAAGTCGATCACCTCCGTCAACAAGAACGACCACGGGGGATGGAAGGCGTGGTGGGAGAAGAACGGCGAGGCGTTCCTCGCCGGGAGCTACGTCCCCCACATCTCGGACCGGGCGGACAACAAGGGCAGGAGCACGTTCTACGGGCTGCCGATCCACTCGACGAATCTCGTCTTCGCGATCGACTTCTCGTCGAGCATGCTGACCGGCTCCGAGTGGAAGCCCAGGCCCGGGGGAGAGCCGCTCGCGGGCGACACGCGGCTCGACGTCGCCAGGCACGAGCTCAAGCGCGTGCTGAAGGAGCTGCCCGGCGGGACGAAGTTCAACGTGTGCGCGTACAACCGCCTGAGCACGCTCTACGAGGACCGGCTGGCGTCGCTGGACGACGACGGGCGGAAGAAGGCGGGGAAGTGGCTCGACACGATGAAGGCGGACAGCGGCACGGAGACGTACGAGGCGATCCGCGGGCTCTTCGACCGGCACGTCGGGATCTGGAACGCGAAGCTGCGCTCGGATGCGTTCGACACGGTGATCCTGCTGACCGACGGCGAGCCGACGGGCCGCGTGCAGACGCGCTCGTTCTTCCTCGAGAAGATGGCGGATCTCGGCCGCTTCAAGAAGATCGCGATCCACGTGATCGGCATCGGCGCGGTCGGCGACCCGGAGCTGCTCCTCAGGGGGATCGCGGAGCAGTCCGGCGGGACGTACGTGAGACGTTAGGCGTCCGGAGCGGTCTCGCGCAGGCGCGCACGGCGCTCCTCGATGAAGCGGCGCGCATCCTCGGCGTCGGCGAGGCCGAGCAGCCGGACGCTGAGGGCGTCCTTGCGATACAGGATCACGTGCGCGACGCCGAAGAGGCGCTGCAGCGGGCCCGCGTGGACCGCGATCCCCGTGAACTCGAGCAGCGGGAACGCGCGCGTCGCGTGAATGATGCCCGCGTCGTGGACCGTGATGTCGGTGGCGCCGATCTCGTACCGCGAGCGTGGGTAGCGCAACATGCCGCTGATGGAGATGAGGAGGCCGACGACGACCACGATGGACGTGACGATCATCTGGCAGCCTTCCGCCTCGCGGATCTGAAATCTGCCGCCACCCTGGTGAAGCTCCATCAGGTGCAGCTCGAACAGCGAAAACGCCACGGCCGCAGTCGCCGTCGTCCATAGCGTCGCGCCGACATGGAAGCACGCCCACGCGGCCCACGAGGGACGGTACGTCTTCATCGGTCACCTCCGCGCGGTTCGACGCGCGAGACGGCGCCGCGTCACGTCCGACCGGAGACGGGAGACCTATTGCGGTTTCGCCGCCCGCCGCACGGTTTGAGACCGGTCCGCCTGCGCGATCTCCATGAGCTGCTTCACGACCGGGTCGTTGATCCGCGCCATCGCCTCGACCGCCGCCGCGCGCGTGCGCGTCGTGGCCCCCTTCACCAGCCCGAAGATGCGCGTGCGCTTCTCGAAGAGGCGCTGGAGCACCGGCAGCGCGGAGCGCGACGGGCATTCGCGGAAGTAGTAGCACGCCTGCCGCAGCAGGTTGTCGTCCTCGAGCTTCTCGCACATCCGCACCACGTCCGGCACCAGGTCCGCGAACTTGCGGTCGCGCGCGAGCGCGAGCGCCTCGCTGCGGATCTCCGCGTCCTCCATCGCCAGGAGGGTGCGGAGCGTGTCGACGGCCGCGTGCCGCTCGCCGCGTCGCAGCAGCCGGAAGGCCGACTGGCGCACGGCGGCGTCCGCGTGCTTGAGCGCGCCGATCACGACCGACGACAGGTTCGACGGCGACGCCAGCTCGTACACCTCGAGCACGCGCGTGATCGTATTGGCGTCCGCCTGCGGCTTCACGACGTCCGCGAGCTCCGCCCCGGCCGTGCCGCCGATCTCCTTGAGCGCGGCCGCCGCGGTCCGGCGCACCTGCGCGTCGGCGTGCGTCGACACGAGCGCCACCAGCGACGGCGTGAGCGCCGCGCCCATGAGCCCCGCCACCTTCACCGCCGCCTGCCGCGCGCGCGGGTTGCCCGACGCGACCGCCTCGAGCACGGGGTGCGGCGACCGCTCCGCCAGGAGGCGCAGCGTCGCCGACACGCTCGTCCGCAGCGTGACCGGCGCGTCCGCGCTCTCGTAGCGAAGCTTGAGCCCGCCCGAGAGGAACGCCATGAGCGCCGGAATCTGGTTCGTGAGCAGCGCCGCGCTCATCCACGACCGCGCCGCGTCGCCGAGCACGCGCCCGACGCCCGCGTCGCGCTCGGCCGCCAGCGACAGCTGCAGCTGGTCCTGGAGGCGCGTGAGCACGATCTCCTTCGCGGCCTTCGATGTCTCCGTGAGCGCGCGGCCGGCCATCGACACGGCGCGGCGCCGGATCGCCGACTCGTCCTCGCGCATGCAGCCCGCGACGCGCCCCGCCAGGTCCTCCGCGAGCGCCTGCGCCGCGCCGCCGGCGAGCGCGGAGACGATCGTCGGGAGCTCGCGCTCGACGGCCTCGGAGACGAACTCGGACACGGGCGCCGCCAGGAGCGCGCGCGCCCGCTCCTCGAGCTGCGTCGTCGGCGACGGGGGCGGCTTGACGCGCCGCCGCGTCTCGCCGGTGCTCATCCGTGCCATCCGCCGCGTCTCGCGCGGCGTCGTGCCCGGCTTCATCGTCTGCGGCGTGACCCGCTGGTACGTGCGCACGTCGAAGACCACGTGCTGGAGGCCGCTTCTCGCGATGGCCTCCGACGCCGCGTTCGGGTCGGTCGCGATCAGGATGACGGCGAGGGCGCGGATCTCCTCGAGCGAGAGCCCCTCCTTGAGGCTGAGGCTCAAGATCTCCTTGCGCCGGAATTCCGTCGTGAGCCACGTCGCGATCGACCGGTGCGCCTTCGCGTCGGCGGGCGCGCCGTTGCAGACGAGGTCCTGCTCGGCCACCGAGAGCGTGACGATCCGCGCGTCCGGCAGCAGGCGGTCGAACGCGCGCGCGCCGAGCGTCGCGGCGTCCTCGACGAGCGGGTGGCCCGACGGGTAGAGACGCAGCGCGTCGGCCGTCCCCTTCAGGTGGCGCAGCGCCGTCCAGAAGACCTCGAGTTCCTCCGGCACGAGCGGCCGCTCCTTCGGCACGTCCATCTTCGGCGGCCCCTCCGACGGGAGCGTCGGGCGGCGGAGCGTCTTCGTGTCGTGCGACACGTACCGCTGCTGGAGGATGTCGACGTTCTTGATGCGCTGCCGGTCGAGGAACTTGTCCCAGTGGTCGGGCGGCGCGGTCTCGCGTTCGAGCGGCGCGGCGAGGCCGGCGACGAGGTCGTCGAGCTCGATGTCGGTCACGCCCGCCTGGAACGTGAGCGAGCTGATGAGCTTGTCGGTGAGGAGGTTCGCGGTGTCCTCCAGGATCGCGTCGCGGCGGAACGGGAGCGGCTGCGCGTTGACCTTCGGGCCGCGCGCGTCCATGCCGAACGTGACGGCGGGCGCGGCGGCGAGGAGCTTCTGGGCGTAGCGGCGCATCCGGTCGCGGAAGTCGTCGCGCGTGCGGCTGTCCTCCGGGTACAGGCGGCCGATGCGGAGGAGGCCCGTGAGCGCGTTCAGGAATTCGAGCGCGATCTCCGCCGCCTCCGCGGTGAGCGGCGTCTTCGCCTCGGGGATGCGCGCGCGCCGCAGCGGCTCCTCGGAGATGACCACCATGCGCGCCGTCGTGGGCCGCGCCTCGTTCTTCGACACCTCGTTGTGGAAGTGCGCCTCGAGCGCCGCGAGCCCGCCCGCCTCCTGGAGCGCGGTCGACGCGCGCCCGTGCAGCCGCTTGCGCGCGTTCTCGGGCGTGGTCGTGTAGCGCACCTCCTGCACGTGGCCCGACGCGAACTCGAGCTCGGTGGCGCGGCCGCCGACGGGCGCCTGGATGAGGCCGAGGTCCTCGATGCGGTCCACGATGTCGAACATCTCCGCCTCGCGGCGTCCGCTCATGGCGGCGAGCGTGCGGAAGTCGAACGTCGCGCCGAGGATCGCGGCGTTCGTCAGGATCTCGCTGGCCTCCTGCGGGAGCTGTTCGATGACGGCGTTGACCGCGTCGTCGAGCGACTCGGGCAGTTCGTCGTACTCGATCGGCACGATGTGCCAGCCGGTCGCGGTGCGGCGGATCTTGCCTGTCATCATGAGCAGGCGCAGCGTCTGTTCGACGTAGAGGGGGCTGCCATGCGCGGCCTCGGCGAGGAGTTCGGGGTATCCCTCGGGCAGATCGCCGCCCGGAAGGATCGCGTGCACGAGGCGGACGAGATCCTCGTGCGGGAGCGGGGGCAGCGCGAATTCCTGGAGCCCGCGCTTCTCGATCTCCGACACGAGGTCGAAGAGCGCCGCGTCCTTCTTCATGTCGAGCTGCGTGAGGTCGCCCTTGAGGGCGAACGCGAGGCCGATCGGCAGCTTGCGGTCGCGGATGAGCGCGCGGAGGATCTCGAGGGTGCCGCGGTCGCACGCGCCGACGTTGTCGAGGATGAGGAGGAGCGGCGTGGCCTCGGCCATGGACATGACCGCGGCCTCGATCGCCTGCTGCATGAAGAAGCGGCGGTCGCGCGCGGCCGGCTGGTTGGCGTCGGGCGGCCACGACGCGAACGCCGGGACGAAGTCGCGGACGGCGGCGCGCTGGAGCTGGTTCAGCTTGCCGCGGAGCTGCCGGCTGTCGTCGTGCCGCTTCTCGTAGTAGCGGTCGACGAACTGGAGGAGCGCGTGGCCCGGCACGAACTTCTTCGACTCGTCGCACGACACGTAGAGGTGGAGGAGCCCCGCCGTGCGCGCCCGGTCCGCGTACTCGCGGAGGAAGCGCGACTTTCCGGAGCCGGCCTCGCCCTGGACGAACGTGAGCACGGCCTTCTTCGCGCAGAGCTGGTCGAAGAGGCCGATCGCCGTGGCCATCTCGTGCTCGCGGTCCACGAACGTCCTGCACGGCAGCGTGTCGAACAGCGCGCACTCGGCGGCGAAGTTCGCGTCGAGCCTGCCGGACGCGGCGACGCGGTTGCCGCCCACGCGCTTGGCGACGTAGAGGGCCCGGTCTACGGCGTCGACGAGCGCCCGGGCGTCCGTGGCGTCGTCGGGAAAGGTCGCCACGCCGGCGGAGGCGACGAGGCCGACGGCGGGCTGGTCGCGCGGGCCGAGCGGCTGCTCGTCGAGGCGCGCGCGGATCCGGTCGCCCAGCGCGATCGCGTCGTCCTTCGCGACGCCCGGAAGGACCAGCATGAAGGAGTCGCCGCCGTGCCGGCCGGCGAGGTCGTCGGGACGGACGAACTCGCGGAGGAGCCCGCCGAACTGGTTGAGGACGATGTCGCCGACGCGCTCGGAGAGGTCCTCGTTCACGGCGCGGAAGCGGTCGAAGTCGAAGAGGAGGACGGAGACGGGTCCGGTAGGCTTCTCCCCTCCTTCGCCGTCCCTCGCGCCCGTGGCGTCGTTGGGAAGGGTTCGGAGGGCAGGCCACGGGACGCGCGTTTCGAGGTAGGTGTAGAGGTAGCGCCGGTTGTAGAGCCCGGTGAGCTCATCCTCGAACGACGGCATCGGCTCGAGGTCGCCAGCGTCCGTGGGCATTCCGATGCGAGGATTATAGGCGGATTTCCGATTCCCGATTTCCGATTCCCGATTTCGGCGGGATGGCATGGGTGCAGACTGTGGCAAACGACCTTCCGGCGGGATTCAAAGGCCTGGGACAGCTCTGCTCGACGCTGCTCGACGCAATACGCAAGCGCGGGGCGACGGAAGCGCACGTACTTGAGACGCGCACCCATCTGCTCGTCGACGACTGAGGTGTTTACAACCCCAGCTCCCGCCACTTCTTCTCCACGATCGCCTTCACGTCCGGGCTCATCACGAGCTCGTCCGGCCAGCGGCGCGTGAAGCCCTCGCCGGGCCACTTGGTCGTCGCGTCCACGCCCACGTGCGAGCCGTACCCGGGCAGCCGCGACGCGTGGTCCAGGATGTCCACCGGCCCCATCACGAACTCCATGTCGCGCTCGGGGTCGATGTGGTTCAGGGCTTTCCACGCGACCTCGCGCACGTCGCGCGGGTTCACGTCCTCGTCCACCACCACGATCACCTTCGAGAACATCGCCTGCGGCAGCCCCCAGATCGCGTGCATCACCTTGCGCGCGTGGCCGGGGAACTGCTTCTTGATCGACACGATGATGAGATTGTGAAAGACGCCCTCGAACGGCATGTGGTAGTCCACCACTTCGGGCAGCTGCAGCTTCATGAGCGGAAGGAAGAGACGCTCGATCGCGTACCCCATGAAGTCGTCCTCCGCCACCGGCGGTCCGACGACGATCGTGTGGTAGACCGGCTTCTCGCGATGCGTGATCGCCGTCACGTGGAAGACGGGGAATTCGTCCTCGAGCGAGTAGTAGCCCGTGTGGTCGCCGAACGGACCTTCCATGCGCCGCTCCGCCGGATCGATCCAGCCCTCGAGCACGATCTCCGCGTTCGCGGGCACCTTGATGTCGACCGTCTCCGCCTTCGTGAGCGCGACGCCCTCCTGGCGGATGAGCCCCGCGAAGATCATCTCGTCGACGTCCGGCGGAAGAGGCAGCGTCCCCGCGAAGCACACCGCGGGATCGCACCCGATCGCGGCGGCGACCTCGATCTTCCCCTTCGCCTTCCGCACGTGGCGCGCCGCGTCCTTGTGCCAGTGGAAGTGCGCGCCCGTCGTCTTCGCGTCGTACACCTGCATCCGGTAGCAGCCCACGTTGCGGCGCCCCGTCTCCGGGTCGAACGTGAAGACCATCGGGAAGGTGATGAAGCGGCCGCCGTCCTTCGGCCAGCACTTGAGCACCGGCAGCTTCGCGAGGTCGACCGCCTCGCCCGTCTTCACGACCTCCTTCACGGGCCCGCCGCCCACCGTCTTCGGCAGGAAGCCCGCCGCCTCCCACAGCTTCGGCAGCGTCTTCAGCTTCTCGATGAAGCCGCCCGTCGGCGGATTGAGCGCGAGCGACAGGAACGTGTGCAGCCGCTCGGGGAGCGCGTCGATCGACTCCGCCTCGAGCGCGAGCGCCATCCGCTCATTCGTGCCGAAGAGGTTGATCGCGACGGGGATCGAGTGTCCCCGGACGTTCTCGAAGAGGAGCGCGGGTCCGCCCTTCTTGACGGCGCGGTCCGTGATCTCGGTGATCTCGAGGTCCTGGGACACCTCCGCCTTGATGCGGCGAAGGAGCCCCTTCGAGTCGAGGACTTCCAGGAAATGCTGAAGATCGCGGTAGGGCACCGCGCCAATCTACTATCGGAGTCCTCAATGCACCACGTCCTGGTGTGACTCGGGGATGCGGGGATCAGGTGACAGGGAGATCCTCTCCCCGTCTCGAGATCGCCCCATCCCCGAATCACACGGTTCCCGCGTGAATGGCAGCGATGCCGAGGCTCAGTGGAGTGTGGCCGACGTCCCGCAGGCCCACGTCTCGCATCAGACCCTCGAGTTCCCCGGGTGTCTTCCATTCCCGCACGGACTCGTTCAGGTACCGGTACGCGCGATCGCGGCTGATCATCGTACCCACGCGCGGCAGCACGTGGTTGAAGTACGCGAGGTACGCCTTCCGCAAGAACCCCGGCTTCGGCAGCGTGAACTCGAGAATCACCACGCGGCCGCCCTTGCGCACCACGCGCGCCATCTCGCTGATGCCGCGCCGCGTGTCGCTCACGTTGCGGATCCCGAACCCGACCGTGCAGGCGTCGAACGCGCCGTCGGCGAACGGAAGCCGCATCGTGTCCGCCTGCTGGAACGCGATCCGCCCCTTCGACTTCTTGCGCGCGAACTCGAGCATCCGATACGCGAAGTCCGAGCCGACCACCGCGCAGCGCCAGCGATCGCGGATCGCGATCGCGAGATCGCCGGTCCCGCAGCAGACGTCGAGCACCCGCCGCGGCGCCCCTTCGCCGTCGCCCATGGCCCGCGATCCTCGCGGGCTTCGGAGGGCCGGTTTCACGCACGCCTCGGCCGCCTTCTTCCGCCACGCGACGTCCGTGTTCAGGCTGAGCAGGTGGTTGAGGAAGTCGTACGTCGGCGAGATGCGGTCGAACATCTCGCGGATCCGGACGGGCGCTTTATCGACCATACCAGGCCGGGTCCGCCGCGTCCGCGAGCAGGGGGCGCGACGCGCCCGTCTCGACGTCGAGCGCGAGGATCGCACCCTTCGTCGCGCAGAGCAGCGTCCGCCCGTCGGGCGAAAAGTCGATCGCCGTGACGATGCCGTCGAGCGTCGAGACCGTCTTCTGCCCCACGACGATCTCCGTCTTGAGCGCGACGGTCACGCGCGCGAACGCGGTGGATCCGCCGGGGCCGCAGGCCAGCGGCACCGGCGCGGGCAGCACGTGACTCTCGCCCGCCTCACCGACTTCGTGACGCGACTCGAGGTTGACGCGCGTCGCCCGGCTCTGCCGCAGC
>Ga0187893_10011850_pt1 | contig 12534 bp, 14 predicted proteins | sample MA1701074metaG_FD_139574 | JGI IMG/M metagenome (GOLD analysis project Ga0187893, IMG submission 139574) | White microbial mat communities from a basaltic lava cave in the Kipuka Kanohina Cave System on the Island of Hawaii, USA - MA170107-4 metaG ...
CCTCTGCGACGTCGCAGGACATGCCGCACATTTCTTCGAAGCCCTCGAGAACGTCTTTATCGGCGATCTCCTCGGGGAAGCGCGTCTTGACGACGGCCCCACTTACCCGCCGGGTGTGGCACGTTTGTCCGGCGCACTCATCCACCGGATGAAGTATATTGAGTCCGATCCGATTGCGAAGGAACGTCGAGCGCGCGAGTCCGTCGATGCGAAACGTTACCAAGCCTGAGGGTTCCCCAAGGATCTCCGCTTCCCATTCAAAATTGATCTCGTCTTCGACAACGCGGCACAGGTACGTCACCCGAAAGGAATCCGCCGTCGGCTGGATCTGAACGTTTGAAATGGAGCCCGCCGGCGTTCCCCAGTTGCGGTCGCGCAGTGCAGCGAAGATCCGTCGAGCGATCTCATGGTCGCCGAGGCGAACGAGCCGAAGGTCGCCGCCCTCGAAGACCATGGTTAGCGGGCCGGCGCGCAACTCGCTCCCTGTTTGGGGTGCGGTCACCCTTCAGGAGACCGGGCGGCAGCGGCCGAAGGGCTGTCGACAAGAACCTCCGCGGCCTCGGAAAGTTCCTGTCGCATCGCGGCGCGAGCGCCCTCTGTATCCCGCGCCTTCACACGCTCTAGGACCCGCGTGTGATCGATCACCGCGTGCTTGATCGCGGCCGCCCCGATGCGGCGGGCTGTTTGAATCAGAGGCTCTAGCATGACGTCCCGAATTGCGCCGGCCAGAGCGACGAACAGGGGATTCCGCGACGCTTCCGCGAGGTGCTCATGAAACTGCATGTCCAGCTTGGCGAAATCTGCCGGCGTCAACCTTTGCGCGGTCCGCGGCCGCGACAACTGCCGAACGGTCTTCTCCATTGCCTTGATATCGTCTGGCAGGACCCGCTGGGCAGCCAAACCGGCGATCTCGACTTCGACCACCAGCCGAACTTCGAGAATCTGCTTCACCGAGAGCGCATTGGACCGCATGAGCAGGCTCATGGGCCCCTGTAAGGTGCTGGACCCAAGCTGCTTTACGTAAATGCCGGATCCTGTCTTTGGTTCCACAAGCCCTTTGGCCACTAGTAGACGAACCGCCTCCCGGACCACCGTCCGGCTAACGCCGAGCATTCGTCCCATCTCGTATTCCGAGGGCAGGCGGTTGCCGGTGCGATATGAGCCTTCAAGGACCAGTTTTTCCAGTTGTTCCTGGGCTCGTTCCACCAGAGTTTGTTCACGTGCAATCGCTTGGAGCATTCCGTCTAAATTTACCATATCGGGATACTGTATGACAACATGCAAAAATCTACACCTGGAAGGAGCCCGCGGCGGATCGCACCGTTTTTCTACGAGGCTACCGGGGTGCGCTGGTGAAACTGAAGATAGCTTGCGGGTGTGAGTCACTTCCGAAACCAAACGTTGAAACCCGCTTCGATGGGTCGCGCTGCTTCCGGTGAGGCCCTGATCTTCATCGATGATTTCCACGCGGCTAGGAGACCAGCCCAACTCGATGGCCCGTTCTTGCAAATGGTACTGACGCTCGGTGCTTTCCCGGTGTTCGATCACCTGCCGCGGAGTATCCCAGAAGACTGACAGCAATGCTCCAACGCATGAAACGTCTCCCTTTACTTTATCTCGAATGCGTCCTTTCAATCCTGGCTGGCGTCCGCGTATTCCTTCAGAGTCACAGTGACACCGCTCTTGACCTGCTGCTGGAGGGCAAGGGCCTCGGCCCAGCAATCATCCTGGCGCCAAGCTGCGTAGCGAACTCGCATCGGCGCTGTTTGACGATCACAACTCCGCGATGATCTCGCGCACAGCATCTCCCTTGCGGAACGGCTCTTCGCGTAATTCCACGCCGAGACCCGGCGTATCGGGCGCGGTGACGTATCCGTTGATAGGTACCGGAACCTCCTTGATGAAATGCGGATAGAGGTCATTGTAGAGATGGTAGACGCTCTCCATGATGTAGAAGTTGGCGAGCGAGGTGGCGGTGTGAATGGAGGCAAACTACAAGACCGGGCCGCCCCCGGTGTGCGGAGAGGTTGGGATCTTGTAGGTGTCGGCCATGTCGGAGATTTTCTTGGCCTCCGAGATTCCGCCACACCAGGTCACGTCATACATGACCACATCGACTGCATGGAGGGCGAGCATTTCGCGGAACCGGAACCGGGTGGCGAGGCGTTCGCTGATGCAGACCGGGATGGAGGTTTCGCGCGCCAGGGTCGCGTAGGCATCCAGGTTATCGGGAAGCATAGCGTCTTCGAGATACATGATGCCGTAGGGTTCCAGCGACCGGGCAATCTGAAGGGAGCAGGGCAGGTTCCACTTGCTGCTGAGGTCGAGGGCGATCTCCATCTCATCGCCGGCCACCTTGCGGATGCGCTGTATGGGGTCGAGCGATTGCTTTAGCTCGGCCTGCGTGATGAACGTGCCACCGTGCCGCGCGAAGGCGTTGACGGGACCGCGGTCGTACGGATAAATCTTGACGGCCTTGATGCCGCGCTTAAGCAGAAACTCGGTCACCTTTTCCGGATCATGGTCGCGCATGCCGTAAATGGGCCAGCCGTTCATAGTGTTGTAGACGCGCAATTTCTCCTGCGCCTTGCCGCCGAGCAGTTTGTAGACGGGCAAGCCGGCGGCCTTACCGAGAATATCCCACTGCGCGATGTTGATAGCGGTGAGCATGCGCATCTCCGCCCCACCCCACGGCTGGTAGGAGATGCGATAGAAGATGTCCTGCCAGAGGCGTTCGATATTAGTAGGATCGTTGCCGAGCAGGAGTGGGGCAAGTTCCTTCAGCGCGCCGTGGTTCGCATCCTGGGTGGGATAAGACTCGCCGATTCCCGTGATGCCTTGGTCGGTGTGAAGCAGGACCCAGGTCCAGTTCGGTGAGACATCCTGAATGCGCAGATCGCGGCGGACGCGGACCATTTCCACCTTGGTGATTTTCATGGGTCCGGCGGCGCGTGCGGCACGTTGAGCGATCGGTGTGCAGAACGGGAGTACGGCTCTGAGTAGGTCTCGACGGCGGATGGAGGGTCTCATGCCGTTATACCTGCGCCACTGTTTCGACGATGGCATCGCCATTGCGGAACAACTCGGGTTTGATCTCCAGCCCAATGCCCGGAGCCTCGGGCGGAACGACATGTCCCTTGTCCGGAACCGGAATATTATTCACGAAGTGGGGGAACTGATGATACCCGTTGATATGATGCTTTTCTACGGGAAGCCTCGGTTCGTGGCAGATGCAGCATGTATGCCGGTTGGCCGCCATCAGGCGGTCTTTCAGTTTGCCGGGAATTGCCCGGCGGTGTTTCAACATAGGAGCGTACCGGTACGGCGAGCCGAGGCGGAATCTTGTGTCATGTGATTCAAGCGTGAAGACACCAAGACGCGGCGCATATTGATATACCGAATCAGCGGCTGACCTCCGCAAGCAACGTCGGTTGCGAGTCAGAGGTCGACTGCAGCACTACCCACCCGCGGCGGTCACGTTTGTCGCACGCAAACGGTTCGAGTCGCTCCAAACGCGCGAACTGCATCAAAGTGGCGTAACAGGCCTCAGCCTTCGCATCCCAAAAGTCTGGATCTTCGATACACAGTTGCTCGGAAAAACGAGCTCGAATGAAATTCCGGGCGCTTGCGTCGAGCTGGTAATACCAAACTGCCGACACTTCCGCCAGCGCAACAATCGGGCCGGCCGATTGTTTTATTAAGATGAGATCCCCCGCTTGCACGCAACCAAACGGCGGACGCCGATGGATCGAAAATCTCGATTCGATAGTCTTGCGACCATCCAGGACGTATTGAAGGAAAGGTTCCACAAATACGGCTAAATGGACGCCCGGCGCGCTCTCTGGGCACGTCGATGCGACCTCCACGCGAGTCTTCCAGTACTCGTGACCGCTGAGCCGCGTGACGACCGACTCAAGTAGTGTTTGGGACCAAGTGGTCATGAGTTGTTTGCTTCCAATCTTCTGCTTCTTGATCCTCAATCTCTGTGATCTCCCGAAGTTGCTCCGCGGCCTGGTGGATCTGTGAAGCGCTCTCTGTATCGAGGCCTGGGCCAACTCGACTTCTGACATACTCCAATGGACATTCTCCGGCCGCCAAAGCCGAGCCGATGAGCAGAAGCAATGCTGGATTTTCGCAACGGTAGACGCGGTTGCCCGATGTCCACACGTCAATCTCGCTCAGCCGCCGATCGCGCCGGCTAACGGAAGGCAGCACATTCCCTGGAACGATTTCCCGCAATTCGGGGTTTTTCCAGCCACGAGAATGCCCTTGAACCCGAACTCGCACTCCTCCCATTGAGCACTCCCGCCACGCTACGTCGGGGGCGAATGATGCTTCGGACTCAAGGGCTTCCCGATCAACACTTCGGAAAATAGCCAAATCCCCCCGCCTCCAATCGGCGGGACATTCGGGAATCCCTGCTGCTTTCAGAGCGTTCCTCTCAAACAGCGGAGAGACGTAGGGAAGGACGCCATACCGGTAGTCAATCAGTTCGAGACCGATCTGCGCTGCCCATAGGACCATCTCTTCCCATTCGCGCTGGATTCCAGGCCGTGTCCCGATCGGCGGAACGCTTAGAAGAACGCGGCCGCCGTGTAGAGCATTCCGGCGAGCCATCAACAGGAATGCGCGGGTCTCGCGCGAATACCACGGCGGGTCGGCTACAATCGCGGCGGCGGGCCTCGATAGCCTTGGTTGCCTCAGCAACAGATCCTCCACTAGCGATTCATGTCCTGCATTGAAGAGTCCAACGTCCCCACGATCTACGCACGTCAGTTCTCTCCGCAACTTCCTCCCCACCGAGAAACGGAATAGGCTCGGCGTGCCAAGCATCAAGACACGATCATAGGAATTTGTGCACGACTCGATCAAATGCAAGAGCGTCTCAAGCGAGTTGTCCGCATACCACCATGTACCGTCCAGCGGGTGAGGCGTTGGGAGGATGCCGTCCACCCACAAACCCATCGCGAAACTCGCGGCTGCCGTCCGTTGCCTGCGGGGGCAAGTTACGAGCAGATGTTCCAGTCCAACTCTTCGCACTGATTCGAGGACGACCGACGGGTAAACGCCCGGCAGCGCGCAGAGCAAACTCTGCCAGTCCGTCGCGACGCGAAGCCGCTCTTTGACCTGCCCGTCTACCCAAAGATCGAATTGCGCTTGTTCCTGCATCGGCATTCTCAAACTGGCGCTGGATGGCCGAGCTGGATCCGCGTAATGGCCATCGAGCGAATCTCGCTCCCAAACCGTTGATCAATCTCTTTCGACCATGCCTCAACTGCGGCCCATTGATGCCGGAATGCCAAGTGATGAACGTCGCCCAGCCGATTCAGGACCGGCGAAAACTCCTGAATCTCGAGAGGAACGGTCCGCAGCGGCAAATTCGGATCGATACCCTGCAGCCGGTCGAGGAATCGCCGCATTCCGTCTAGAATATTCTGCGCCGACGGCGTTGTGAACGTCACGTAAGCGTAGACATCCATGCCAGACCGGACTAGGCGATCCATCAACTCAAACTGCCTCTCAAACCACCACGTCTCCGCCCTCGTGTTGAATGCAAACGACTCGGCATCGAACCCCTTGAAACAAGCGACGCGACCGTAGAAAGGATACGTTATGATCCGCTCCTGTTCGATTGGCGTCAGATACTTCCAGAAGTAGTCGCAGCTCAGATTGTCGTCGGACCACAAGTAGACCTCGCCGCGCAATCCTCTTTGATCCAACTCCTCGATCATCCATAGCGCCCACTCCGGCACCAGTTCCGGCTGTCCCCCCGACAAGTCCACGACTCTGGGACGATTGGGCTGTTCCAGGTACAGTTCCATCAGATCAGCCGGGGTTAACCACGCCGAGTGCTTTGGATTCGCCTCCAAGAGACTGTATGGAACGAAGCAGTACCAGCACCGCCAATTGCAGGCGGCGTTTTGAAACACCTGCGCTCGAACTTCATCGCAACGCTCCAGCGAAAGCGCCGCGCAAGCCGGATCAATCGGAAGTGGATTCGACGGCCAGCCCGGACTTGTCGCCCGGCGGAAATGCCGAATCCGCCCGAACCCTTGACAGTTCGAAGGTTCGGTCAGGTCCTGTTCTTGTTGCGTCCCGCGAAAGTTGGTGACGAGCAGTCGTCGCTCGACCAGATCGAGTGTGAGTCCGCGGTATTTTTGGGCCAGAGCCTCTGTGTTAACCGGCATGAGGGAGCTCCAACCGCAATGCCTCCTGAGTGGCGGCTTGCCGCGGGCCGCGACGTGGAACCTGGACCGGCTGTTCGTTAAGATCCGGGAGCCGACCTTCGATGTACCGCATCGAGAGATCCGTCAGATATTCGATTTGCTCTTCGTTGAGATGCTCGTTCATCGGAATGCCGTGCCACTCTTCCAGGCAACGCCGGCAACAGCTCGCTGTCGCATGCTGAGAGTAGTGAACGACAGTCGCATGTGGCGATGTCTCTCGCGGTGTCTGCCTCCCCTGCAAAGGATGGTCCGGATTTGCCACCGCGTTCCGAATCTGTTTTTGGACCGCAATTCGCAGCGCTACCTTCCCCTTGCGTCGGGCGTAATTGATGGCGTACTCGCTTAAGGGAATGTGCCAAAAGTAGTGCCGAATCAGCTCGTACTTTAGCGCTTCAATCGTGTAGCCGACGTCATTGAGGTTACGCTGATGGACACGGTCCCAGTTGACAAGCTGGGCTCCACACGACCTGCATTTCCCGCCCGATGATCCGGTGGTTTTTGCGATTCTTCCACTCTGGCGGAAGCAATGCAGGTTGTCCTCGCACTTCGTGCTCGTACAAGTGATCTTGAGCGGCTTCAAGTCCGTTTGGCTATTCGTAGCTGACATCGTCCACCTCACGCTGCACAGGGTCTCGGTGCACCGTCGCCCTGGTGTATCCAATTGACAATCGTTGAAACGAGCTCGACCACAGGGCGATCTCCAGACAGGCGCAGGTCGGCGAGAGCGGGAAGCTGATCCTTCACTTGCACCTCCGTCGAGTGCGACTCGACCATTTGAAGCTTTTCTGGCATCGCTGCATCTCCGCCCGTCAGCCTTTCGTGCCGTACGGCATCCTCAACATCCAGAAATACGACTCGCAGCTCTAACGGGGCGACCAGCCGCCGCAGCGCGTTCACGACTTCAGCGTGTCTCACACCGTCGATGATGAGTGGCTCGCCGGCGCTCCACTGATAGTGGGCGAGTACTGCCCGGCAAAAGTCATCGACTCCCTTCTCGACGAGAGATTCGCCAATTTCTTGCAAGACTTCTCGTGAGTCATCGAGGCCGTTGCTCTTGGCAACGCTTCGAATGTAATCGCCAAAACTAGCGCGAGGCCAGCCAAGAGCCCCCGCCACTTCCGCCGATAGCGTCGATTTTCCGCTTCCGATTTTGCCTGCGAAGGCGACGACCAGCGGCTCCAGAGCGCGAAGCAGCAAATCCCGATCGATCGGATTTAAGACCGAGAAGTTTGCTTCACACAATAGAACATCCCGAGGAGTACACATCGACGACGTTCCATCCGCTTGCAGATTGGTAGCCGTGCCCCACCAGTTGATGCCCTGCAGCGATAACCGGAATGCAATGTAGTTAGCCAGGGCTTCAACGGAGACACCATTCCTCTGAGCCACGGCGGGCACAGCCTTCTTCAAGAACTCGACCCTTCCCTTTGCCGCGTTGACACACTCCTCCGTCAGTTGCTCGGCCCGGCCGTCCAACATCACGTCACCGGCAAACTGGCTGGCCGCTTTTTCTTCCGGAGAGGACCGGCGGGAGGGCGCCATCTCACTCTCTTCAATCACTGGATGCTCTTCAAGGTCGGGGTGCCCGGCCGCATGAAAGTACTCATGGAGCAAGTCGTGTAACCATCGAGAAGTCGAACGCGTTCGTTGCTTCAGCACGATTACATTCCGGCCGGCCACCCGCCAGCACGCTCCGTGAAACGCACCGGAATCATTTAGCGGGAGAACGGGTATGCCTAGTGACCACACATACTTCAGCGCCGATTCGAAGGTCAGTGTCCCGTAACGCTCCAGGATTGCCCGCCGCACCTCAATAGGCTCGGTCGGTAGCCGCTTCCCTTGCAGATGCTGTGTGGCTTGAAGAATGAGAAGTGCCAGGTATTGCGCATAGATGACATAGGGTGAGAGGCCAGCCTCACGAACGCGGGCCGGCAATTTGAACCGTGCGCTCGCAGACGCGGCGCTTTGAAGCTCAAGCGCGCTCGAACCAAACAGAGTGGGCGGAGCCCAACCATAGATCCGGTGAATACCTTCCGCCGCCTCCAAGGCCACGTCTTGACTCTCGACGTCAGAACCACCCAAGAGTCCGGGCGGCTTCGGCAGCAGCCGGCGTACGACGAACTCTCTATCGAGACCGACATCGGACAGTCGCGTCAGCAATTTCTTGACGGAATATTCTCCGCCCGGTAAGAACACATCCTCCCGCACCTGGATTCCAAGCGCCTTCACAACCTCGCCGACACGCGCCAGACTGGCGCCCATGTAATCGGTGGCTTCGTAACGTTGAACTTGCTGAGCCTTGACCCCAAGACGGTCCGCGAACTCCTCCTGGCTCATGCCTGACGCGATCCGCCCTTGAATTAACGCCCGAGGCAGATCGTCGAAAGAATTCAGCTCCAGCACGCGCCGCTGGCCAGAGCGGAGCGCCTCATATTCCGCCAACTCTTCGCGCAGGTCCTCCAGCTGGCTACGCAAGCCATTCAACTGTGCCGCACGCAACTTTGGATGAACGCGCTTTTCCTCCCGCGCCGCCTCCAATTCAGTGAGGGTCTTTTCGAACTTTTCGGCTTGCGCTCGCGTGATCCGATACTGACGCTCGTTCTTAATCATGACCGCCACCTCCTAAGGTCCAAACCAACGATGCCTTTGGAATCGCCGGTGTCTTTGTCGAGCTGAAAGAACTCCAGGAAGGTTTTCCCACTACACCCTTCTGGCCACTGCGCCGGGAAGAACTCGCCCCCGAAACGTGCCTTTTGAGCGGCCCGTCTATTATCAAATTCAAGGAACACCGGATCGATCTGGTCCGGATCTACATCGGTCAGGTCCCAGCAAGCATCAAAATCGCCTGGTAGCTCCTTGGCCGTCACAAAGCTGCCATCCAGGAAAATCGCCCTACATCCGGCGCCTTGCAGATTCTGCGCCGCTGTGCGAAACCCCTCGAGCAGTCGTCCCCGGTGCGGATTGCCACCGAACCGTTCCTCTATCTCATGCCACTCCGCCCAATGCAGCCCGACCGGAAGCTTTCCGTCGTCCTGGAATGGCGGTAGCACTGACACAACTATATCGTTGTGTCTAAGGACTTGTCAAGGCCTTCTGCGCGCAGATATCGGCCAGGCTTAGGGAGAATCGTTATTAACTTGTTATAACTAAATGAGATAGTGATTACCGGGGACAAGGTACCTGGACCGGGGCCCCCGGGCGACCGCCGCCCTCATCCACAAGAGATTGCCTCCCGGGTCATATCCGATCGCTCGGATCGACTGGTCCGCCCGGTGACGTATACGGGCGCCCCGGTCTCACCTGATTGCATGGCTATCCCTCGTCCCACTCCTCGGGCGCTCCGGCAATCGATAACTCTGCCTGCCAACGTCGTCGCCATGACCCTAGCTCTATAACAAGTCGCGAGTGCCAAATGCTGCAAAGTGCTGCAAAGCTATTCGAGCGCGACTTTGTGAGGGGTGAATAGAGAAACCGGAATCCCTCCATTCGCCAAGCGTTATTCAGACGCGTCTCAATCGACGCCGCAGGAAGGAGAGCGGGTCCACTCCGATCATGCGCGGACGGGAATTCGTTGGAGGCCGCTATTTTTGAGTTGGCCGTGAGTCTTTGAAGTATCCTAAGACAGTCGCAGCGGTAATCCGACCACTGTGAAGACGCGCCACCTGCGCGTAGAAAACAGCTCCGCGCCGGTCCAGAAGAAACGTCGATGGGTATGCAGTCTCCCGAGGGGCATCCCAACGAAGACCATAAAGATTGGTAAACCTGTATCCCGGGTCGAGCAGCATTTGGAACGAATCTGGAAAGCCCTTTCCGGTCAAAAACTCTCCGGCCGGAACGTCAAGCTTGTCCTGTGGCCCAGGGTAGACGAATACCACCTGGACGCCCGCCGCTGCAAAGGCATCGGCGTTCTGGACAAAGTCTTGAACTTGACGTTGGCAGAACGGGCACTGATATCCCGGAAAACCACGAAGCACCACAAGCGCGACAGGCGACTTCGAAGAAAGCTCAGAGAGCCTTACCTGTTTGCCTTGAACCGAGGTCAGGTTAAATTCCGGGGCCTTTTCGCCAACGCTGAGCGCCGAAGCGCCAAGCAGAGGTAGCACAACCAGCAGGACCATCGACAAATGGCGGAACAGGCTCAGATCCAACGAGTCCTCCCAGGGCGAATAGTATTCATAGACTGTGAGATCCCGGTCACCAGACTATTTATTCCCGATCCGCTCACCTTAAATCGGAAGGTCTCACCTCGGCGCAAGGTCAGTCGTGCTCAGCCAGCGCAGTACAGAAATCCTTTTGTTGAACTGATATGAGGGTTACGAAAGTGGGGACGCCGACCCGACACATCGGAGCCTGTCACGCTCAGATGGTGCTTCAAGAACTTGCTTTGCTTTCAGTTGCGTCGATAAGGTGGGGTTGTACTGTCAGCGCACCGGGGGATTCGCCGGAGACCCTCGACAGAATTTCTAGGGTACATCTGGAGGATATCTGGGTTGGAGCCGGCGTCATCAGCATCGACCGCGTCTGAAGGTGAGGGATCGGTTTACGGCGCCGACATTCTCCTCGCCCAGGCCGTCCTACGCAAGGATCGTAAGGCCACGGCCGAATTTGTCCAGCGCTTCACCAGCCCCGTGTACACCTACGTGCGCAACCGCCTCCTTCCCCGAGCCGACCTCGTCGACGACGTGGTTCATGACGTCTTTCTGGCCGCCTGGGCTAGTCTTGCAAACTATCGTGGCGGAGCGCCGCTTGAAGCTTGGCTGCTCGGCATTGCCCGCCACAAGGTCGAGAGCTACTATCGCTCCCGGTTGCGCGATTCGGAAGGGCTATCCGCCGACGGCGACGAAACCATCGATACGCGATGGCCCGCGCTGGACGAGTCACTAGATCGGGAGCAGATGGAGGAGCGCACACGGCAGGTACTCGCCGAGTTGCCCGAACCCTATGCGCTCGCGCTACTGTGGCGCTATTGGGAAAGGTCAGCGTGCGCGAAATGGCGGCCCGTACGGGCAAGACGGAGAAGGCGATGGAGCGTTTGATTGCGCGTGCCCGTGAGCAATTCAAGAGGAGGTGGATCGATGGCTGAGCAAGACGATCAATTTCTGGCGGCGCTCGGCGATCTCACGCTGGCCGACGATCTACCAGCCCCTTCGCGTCTGAAGGCGCGGTTATTCTCGGCGCTGAATATTGCCCAGGCCGAATCGGGGCCATTGCTCCCGCTCGGCGACTGCAAAGCCGCCGGCGGTCGCCTGTGCGTATTCGAGGAAATGGTCCGCATTGCGCCTCTCGGTGAGCGGATTCAATCGAGGAACTGTTGCCGCGCCTGCCACGCGCGAGTGCTGGCCGAAAATGTCGAGAATGCGCCGATCTGGTGGCCGGGGTGCCCCTATGTTCGATTCCAGGGCCGGTAATCACCACTGCCTGAGAAATCCAAACACATTCTGGAAATTCATCAGCTTCTTTTGCCCCGGCGGCCGCATGCGCTCACCGAGCGGATTTCCGCTGACCGTCTCGAGGAAACAGTATCGGAAGCCCCACCCCGACGTGTGAACCAGATCGATCCCGGCCGTGGCACGAATTCCCGCCTTGGTCGATTCGATCCCCGTGAACCGTGTGACCGCGAATCCACCTGCCAGGTATGGCCTTACCCAGTCCCGGCGGCCGCGAAAATAGAGCATCAGGTCCGCCGACGCCTGATGGAGAGCCGCCTGGACCGCTTCCTGTTGGAATACGGGGCGCGAACCCGCCAGCGCGGACGTGATCGTCGCGTCATTCCGGTTCCATGTGTAGCTGCCCTGCACACTCAGGTAATCGTTCCAATGCCGGCCGCCGAAGATGTGGAACAAGGGACCGTTCTTGGCGTCGTACAGCGATGTCGCGGTGCCGTCCGCGCCCACCTCGACCCGTGCGTCGCCGGACAGCGTCGCGAAGCCGCCGCCCATGCCGGCGAAGTTTCGCGGCTGGGCAGACAGGCCGGTTGCGGCAGTGGCGAGAAGAAGGAGCTGTAAAATCCCCGTCAATTTTTCATTGTAGCGGGGGGATTCGCGATCCCCCGCGACATTCCATTCGAGGCGTCACTCGGGTACCTCGATTTACTGACGCCGCCGCACGCGGAAGGAGTTTTCGGATGACCTATCAGAAGTGTCTCTTTGCTCTCGGCGCGCTAGAGCCTGCATGGCTTTGCCTGCTCCTGCGCAGCCGCGCCATAAGTATGAAGTGACGATAACCAATCTCACTCGTGGCCAACGGTTCACGCCCGTGTTGGTGGCGAGCCACACGGACTCGGTGAAACTATTCAATTTGGGCACCC
>Ga0187893_10011852_pt1 | contig 12533 bp, 11 predicted proteins | sample MA1701074metaG_FD_139574 | JGI IMG/M metagenome (GOLD analysis project Ga0187893, IMG submission 139574) | White microbial mat communities from a basaltic lava cave in the Kipuka Kanohina Cave System on the Island of Hawaii, USA - MA170107-4 metaG ...
ATCACGCAATCTACGGGACCGAACCCGCAAGGAACCCCGGTGCCACTGCGGCAATTTGGCTTCCCCTGCGCTGCCAGGATGATGGTTCTTGGCGCCGGTGTGTGCAGCTTGGCCGCCATATGCGGGAATCCCGGCACCGGCTTGGAGCGACGCTCTTCGAGACGCTGGTCGTTCTCGCGGTCGCGGCGATGGCGCTCGCCATTGCCGTGCCGCGGTTCCAGCTTGCCCTCGATCGCCTCTCGGTCCGGTCGGCCGCCGTCGACCTGCGCGCGACGCTTCACTCCGCGCGGTGGTCGGCCCTGTCTTCACAAGCCGCCGTCGCGGTTCATCTCGACGACGCAGCGGGGACGGTCAAGGTCCTGCGGTCCGGGCGCCAGTTGCTGTCCCGCAACCTGGCTTCGGCGCACGGGGTAGTACTGGGCGCCACCCGGGACTCCCTGGCATTCGGCCCCATGGGCCTCGGCCGAGGGGCCGCCAACCTGAGCATCATCCTCCGCCGTCGGGCGGCCGCGGAAACCGTGTTTGTGTCGCGACTTGGCCGGATTCGCTGACGAGGCGATGGCGGGCAGGGTTGCAATGGATAGATTCGGCTTCCTCCTGAATTGTGCGGCGGGTCACCCCGCCTTGGTGGTCCCGGGAGCCCGGAAGTCGCTGTGGCAGCGCAGGATGTGACTCGCGGACGCGGGGGTGGGTTATCGCTAATGAGATGAGCGACGCCGCGTACGTTCAGCGGGTCTTGAACGGAGACGCGGGCGCGTTCACGCAGTTGGTCAACAGGTACTACGAACGCTGTTCGCGGTTCGCAGTGCGGATGCTGGGCAACCGCGATGACGCGGAGGACGCGTTGCAGGCGACATTCATGCGCGCGTACCGGTCGCTCGGGAAGTATCAGGAGCGCGATCGGTTCAGTGCCTGGTTGTATCGCATCCTGGTGAATCAGTGCCGCAGTATCGCGTCACGACGCAGTCAGCGGGAGCGGGTGTTTGTCCGGGAGGAGGCTGCGCTGCTGAACGCGGCGGACCGCCGCCCGGGTTGGACCGGCGAGGATGAGGAGCTCGTGCAGCGCATCCTCGCGGAGTTGGATCCGTTGCTGCGCGAGGCGTTTGTGTTGAAGTACGTGGAAGAACTGAGCTACGAGGAGATGTCGGCGGCCACGGGTGTCGGAATCTCGGCGCTGAAGATGCGGGTGAAGCGGGCATGCGATCGCCTCAAGGCACGATGGGAGTACATCAAGGATGACTGACGAATTCGACTCGCTGGACCCGAACGTCCGCTGGATCATCAACGAAGCGCGCCGGCCCGTGCCGGTCGACGCGGCCGCGCGCGATCGACTGCTCGAGGCGCTTCGCGCCGAGCCGGCGCCTGCGCGGGCACCGCGGTTCGTTGCCTGGCTGGCACAGCCGCGCAACTTCCAGCTCCCGCCGTTCGCGGCCGCCGCGCTCGCGGCCGGTCTCGTCGGCATCGGAGTCCTCAGTGGTCTCGCCATCAACCGGGACGGCCGCCCTGCGACCGAACAGCTCCCCGCTGTGGCTGTGGGTCACCCGCAGCTCCCGGACTCCTTGGCCGCGGCAGCGATGAAGTTCGTGATCGTCGCTCCGCAGGCTGCGAAAGTCTCGCTCGTCGGCGACTTCAACCGGTGGGACGCCACGGCGACGCCGATGGTGGCGCAAGGCAAGGATGGGCTGTGGACGGTATTCGTGCCGCTCAGGCCCGGCCTGCATACGTACTCGTTCGTGGTGGATGGGCAATTCGTCTCCGACCCCGCGGCGCCGATCGCGCCGGATGACGGGTTCGGTCACCGCAGTTCAGTCGTCCTCGTCAGGAAGCCGACCCTGTGAAGCACATGTTGATCCGTGTAACCGCACTCGTCGCACTGACGACCTCGCTTTCCGCCCAGGATCGCGGTGCCGATCCACTGAGCCGCCTCGACCCGTCGACGCGCTACTCGGTGGAGTTGCTCCTCGACTCTGCGCGACACCTCGGCCTTCCCTATGGCCCGATCGAGTCGAAGGCGCTCGAGGGCATCAGCAAGCGGGCCAGCGGACGGGACATCGTCGTGGCGGCCCGTCGCGTGTTCCGCGCCCTGCGTGACGCGCGCGCCGCGCTCGGTCCCGCGTCGAGTTCCGACGAACTGACGGCCGCTGCCGGCGCCCTTCGCGTCGGCATCACGACGACCCAGCTCTCGAGCCTCGCCGCCCGACGCGACGGCAAGGCGCTGACGGTCCCGCTGGTCGTGCTCGCCGATCTCGTGACGCGTGGCGTGGCGCGCGACACGGCATCCTCGACCATCTTCCAGCTCTGGCAGTCCGGCGCCGCGGACGACGACTTTCTGGGCTTGTGGCGCAGCGTTGAGCGCGACATAGTTTCAGGGACGGATCCTGGGGTCGCTCTATTGAACAGGGCGCGCCAGATCCCCGCGAAGGGTCCGCTCACGGCCGTACCCCCGACGTCAGGAGTCCGGCCGCCGGAAGACGCGAAGACCTGAACCGAGCAGGCTATGGCTCGTCAGAAGCTCCCTGCAACCGCAGTCGCCGTATCCCTGGTGCTGCTCACCACCGGTGAGCACGCGGTGGCGCAGAGTGCTTCCGAGCTTGAAATGCGCTTGCACGCGGGCTCCGCGCGCACGTCGGGCGCCGGCATCGCCTCGCTGTACCAGAACGCGCTGACGCCCTCGCTGCGCTTCGAAAACACGTCGTTTACGTTGCACGCCGGCGCAGCCGCGCTCAGTGATGGGTTTGCATGGACCCTCGGTGACGCCGCAATCCGCGCGGATTCGCGACACCAACTTTCGCGCAGCGTCCGAGCCGAGTTCGCGGCGGACGCAAGCCGCATCGCTCTCGACGGGTACGCGCCGAGCCAGCAGCTCGACATCACCGGACGCCTGCACCTCATCCGCGAGCGCGGCGGCGCCTGGCTCGGCTCGGGCGTCATTCGCCCGCTTCGGGTCGCCACCGTTTCGAACGCCAGCGTGAGCTCAGGCGGAGTGTGGACCAAGGTCCACGACCTGACGCTCCGTGCGTCCGTCACTACCACGCTGTTCACGCGCTTTGCCACAAACGACGCGACCAGTGACACGTCGCTTCGCGGTGTCGTCACGGCGTGTCCGGTCAACCAGCTTGCTGCAGTGACGCTCGAGGGAAGCGCACCGCTCCCGTCGTCGTGCCGCCGCGAGTCACGTGTGACCGATATCGAGACCGGATTGAACTGGGAGCGTCGGCGCGTGGAAGTGAGCCTGCGCGGCGGGCAACGGTTCGGCCACCGGCTCGACGTGTCCCGCGCGTCGCGGTACTGGGGATCGGCGCAGGGCAATCTCTGGCTCACCAGCCAACTGGCCGCAGTGATCGGTGGCGGACGCGAACCGGGCCAGCCAACGCGCGGGCTGCCGGCGCGGTCGTATGCGTCGCTCGGCTTCATGCTCGCCTACTGGCCCATTCCGCGCGGAACGGTCCTGGTGGAGTCGCCGGCGAACCTCGTGAAATCCTTCGAGTTGAAGCCGGCCGGCGAGGCGCTCCAGCGACTCACCGTCCGCATCGGTCGCGTGGAGCGGGTTGAGGTGATGGGCGACTTCAGCGACTGGGCGCCGGTGCCCCTCGAGCGGCGTGGCCGCGACCTCTGGGAACTGTTCATCCCGATGGGTCCCGGAATGCACCAGATCAACATGCGCATCGACGGCGGCCGGTGGATCGCGCCGCCAGGAATCCCCTCGATTCGCGACGATTTCAACGGCCAAGTCGGAGTGCTTGTCATCAAGGGCTGAGCCAGCCTCGACACTTCTGCGCTCGGGTTCCGGCCTCTGGCCGGTTTTTTTGTGCCCAACTTTCGCGCGCTTCAGGCCTGTCGAAACCCTGTTGCCGCAGCGTCGTACGGCCATTCGACTCCCTTCCTGCCACGGACCCGCTTTCATGTCCATTCGAAACCGCCTCCTGATCGCCGCAACCGCCATCCCGACGCTGCTCGGCGCACAGAGCCTCGACCTGATGGTCAACAACACGGGGCTCAGCATCGGTGACTCGCGACTCGTGCGTGGCATCCGCTTGAACTACCGCGATGATCGCATGGAGCGCGTGACCGGCATCAACGCCACGATCTGGGCGCCGTACCCGCCGGCGCGCGGTACGGTACGCGGGCTCGCACTCGGCGTGCCGGTGACCGGCGCTCGCTACATCGAAGGGCTGGGAATCGGGATCGGGGGCGTGGGTGCCGACGAGACGTTCGCCGGTTTGGGCATCGGCGGGTTTGGCGTGGGCGCGGGCGGTGACGCCAAGGGCATCCTGATCGGCGGATTCGGCGTCGGTGCCGGCGGCAACGTCACGGGCTTCACCTTCGGCGGCTTTGGCGCCGGTGCGGGCGGCAGCGTCACTGGCATCACGATCGGCGGGTTCGGCGCCGGCGCCGGCGGTAACGTCACCGGCCTGACGCTCGGCGGGTTCGGCGCCGGCGCAGGCGGAAACATCAAGGGCGTTCAGGCGGGACTGTTCGGCGTCGGCGCGGGCGGTGACGTCACCGGCCTTTCGATCGGCGGGTTCGGGGCGGGCGCCGGCGGTGACGTGAAGGGGATCACGATCGGCGGCTTCGGCGCTGGCGCCGGCGGCGACATCACCGGCCTGGCGATCGGCGGATTCGGCGCCGGCGCCGGTGGAACGCTGCGAGGCGTCGCGATCGGCGGGTTCGGCGCGGGGGCGCCGACCATTCGCGCGATCATCGTCGGCCTCATTGCGGCAGGCGGCCACGACGTGAAGGGCGGCGTACTGGCGCCCGTCTATTTCAAGGTCACGGATGACCGCGGCGAAGGCGGCATCATGCGCGGCATCTCGATCAGCTCGTTCAACCGCATCAACGGCGAGCAGTACGGCCTGTCGATCGGCTTGCTCAACTACGCCTGGGAGTTGAACGGCTGGCAACTCGGCGTGCTGAACTATGCCGCCAACAACCCCACGGGCCTGCGGTTGCTGCCGCTCTTCAACCGACGCTGGTAACGAACTCGAGGATCGCCGCGTTACAAAGGGACGCGCGCTCCTGAATCACGAGGTGCCCGGCGTCACGGATCTCGATGACCTTCGCGCCGGGCATGTCGCGGCCCCGTCGCGCCGCGCCCAATACCACGCGGTCGCGTCCGCCCGCAATCACGAGCACGGGCAGCCCGGGAGCCGCCCGCGTCTCCTGCGACGCCCCATGCCAGTCGATTCCGTGCAGGCAGGCGCGACAGGCACGGGTGAAGTGATGGAACCGGGTCGGCGCCCAGTACTCGTCGATATCGCGCTCTGACGGGCGTTCGTCGGTGCCGAACGCAAGGTGTTTCAGCACGAACCGCACGAGGGTCCGCCTGAGAAACGGTTTGGAGGAGCGGCAGCACGAACCGCGGTGACAACAGCCGCGCCACGAATGCCAGGGGCACACTGCCCACGCCGACGGCAGCGACCAGCGCCAGCCGGTCGACCATGCGGTCAGGACGGGAGGCCATCTCGAGTGCAATCGCGCCTCCCATTGAGTGCGCGACAATCGCGCAGCGGGTCACACCGAGTTGCCGGGCAACCTCGGCGACGGCATCTGTCAGTCCGTGTATCGAGTATCGGCGCTCGTCCCGGAACGGGTCGCTCAAGCCATAGCCCGGCAGGTCGATGGCGATGACCCGGCGTCCGGCCGTCGCAAGCGCGTCCATGCACTCGGCGAACGTGTAGACGGATGCGCCCCACCCGTGGATCAGGATGACCACAGGGCCGCCGGTGGGGCCGCCTTCCACGACGCGCAACGTTTCCCCCGTGCCCAGAGAAACGCGCCGGACGCGGAGATGCCCGATGCCGGCCGGATACATGGCCTCCGGCGACAGGCGGCCCGGACGCTCCGGGCGCCCGATCACACCAGCTCGATCGGCCGACCCAGGATCTTCGCGATCAGTCCGAGACGGAAGGTCGCGTCTGTCCAGCGCTCATCCCCTGACAGTGCTTCCTCGAGGGGATACGAGGCCCACACGAACGGATTGTGGGTGCGCACTGCGGACATCCCCTTGTGCGGGTGCCAGACGCCGTCCGGGCTGCGATCGTCGAGGAACCGCTCGAACAGGCGCAACCAGTTCTCGTTCCGCCGCAGGAAGCCGAGCCGCGCCATCAGTTCCAGCCACATGATGGCGCTCGCGCCGTCCTCGTCGGCGGCATTGCGGTTGGGCAGCTGGTCACCCATCACAAAGTGCGGCTGCGCGACGACCTTCTTGCCGACGAGTTGTAGAGTCTCCTGGCGCGGCAGCGGCTGGGTGAGCCATTGGTACAGGCGATCCATCGCCTCGTGATGTTCGGTCCGGAACAACGGCATGTGGGCGAACATCATGAGCGCGTACATCGACGGCGGCTGCGCTTCGGGGGCAAGCACATGCTGGTTGCCCACGCGAACCCAGGGTTTCGCCGCCGCCGGCCCGCGCAGGAAGTTCGCGATGCGCTCGATCACCCTGCGCGCCACGCCGCGCAGCCGCGGATCCTCCTCGAAGCCGGCTTGCGCCAGTGCGGCGCCGGCCGCTTCGCGGAGGATCGTGCGGCCCCGTTTCACCCCGTCGTCGTCCACCGCCCTGGCCGAGAGCTCATAGAGGAACTCCGGGTCGTTGTCCTCGGCAAGCAGGCGGAAGAGGGGCCGCCGCGCGTGCATCATCGGCGGCGAATCCTTGTCCCACCCATACTCCAGCAGGCGCCGAACGGCGTTGATCGTGCCGACGCCCTCGAATCGGTCCGACCTTCCCGCCGGCTGGGAGAGCATCGTATGATTCCACGTACCGTCCAGCCGTTGCTGGATGGCCAGCAGCAACGCAGGGCGATGCGTATATGGAAGTGCGCCCAAGCGGGTCCCGACCTGATCGCCGAGGCGCGCGACTTCAGTCAGGGCACGGTACTGGATGGGAGCAGCTGCGTGTTCGAGCAGCCAGCTGAGGGGGAACCGGACAGGCGCTTGAGGAGCAACGGGTGTGGATGCCGTACTCGCCGCACTTGGCTGGATTAGCGGAAGCGTCACTGGGCTGTCGTTTCGGGCTCCCTTCGGCGTTTAGAGGCTGTTATTGCCGGTGCCGGGTCGGTTTGGGCGCGTAAGCATAAACCGTTTTGTATCGAAAGCTAGAGGTAGGCTAAGGCGTTGGCAGTCAAACATTTATCAACTTCGGGAGAGGACAGAATGCGCAAGCTTCAATTGGTGGTTGCCGCGGCCCTGCTCGCGGTCGTATCGTCGGGCGCAGTCGCCCAGGGTGGCGGTGGCGTCGGTGGCGGCGGTGGCGGCGGACGCGGCGGCATGAGCCCCGCCCAGATGAAGGAGATGTACTTCGCGGGCATCACCCTTTCTGCGGAGCAGAACACGAAGGTCGATTCGATCATGAAGGTGTACGCCGACATGAATACGGCGCTTCGCGCCGACCAGACGCTCGACCAGCAGGCCCGTCGGACGAAGATGCAGGAAAACCGCACCAAGCAGAACGACGATCTCAAGGCGGTTCTCACCGACGAGCAGAAGAAGGTGTTCGAGAAGACGCTGGCGGACATGGCTGCCCGCATGGGCGGCGGACGGCCGCCGACCCGGTAGTCCAGGGCCATCCTGTTCGAGGGGAGGGAGGAGACAATCCTCCCTCCTCTTCGTTTAATGTTCTGAATGCGCGGTGAGTTTCTCGACGTCGGAGGCCTGAGACTCTACTACTACGCCGCCGGCACGCGCGGCGCCGGGGAGCCGATCGTGCTGGTGCATGGCTTCGCCGCCTCCGGCCACCTGTGGACTGACGTCGTGCCTGCTCTGCCGCAGGGTCATCGTGTTGTCGTGCTCGACTGCCTTGGCCACGGTCGCAGCGATCCGGGGAGGCCCGACCAGCTTGGCGTCCTCGCCCACGCGGACCGCCTGGTGGCAGTCCTGGACGAACTGCGGATCGGTCGCGCGTGCCTGGTGGGCCACGGGACGGGCGGCGCCATCGCGCAGGCGTTGGCCATTCGAGCGCCGCTGCGCGTCTCGCGGCTGTGCCTTGTCAGCAGCGCGAGCTTCGCGGCCTGGCCCACCCGCCGAGGCCGGCTGGCGAGGCGACTCGCCACGGTCGCGCGCTTCGCGCCGGCGCCGTGGGTCGTGGCCGCCGTGCGCTCCGAACTGCTGCGTGGATTCGTGGACGTCGAGCGCGGGGCGCGCGACCTCGATGTCTTCCTGCGGCCCTTCGCCGACGGCGCGGGTCGCGACCAGCTCCTCGCGCACCTGATCGCCGTGACGGACGGTTCGACGCTGGAGCTCGCCGCGCGCACGGGTGAGATCAAGGCGCCGACAGCGATCGTGTGGGGCACACAGGATGCGTTCCTTCCGGAGCACTACGCGCGGACCCTCGCCGCGGCGATTCCCGGAAGCACACTCAGCGTGGTGGATGGCGTGAGCCACTACCTGCCCGCCGAGGGCGCGCACAGCGTGGCGGTCGCCGTGCGCGACGTGTTGCTGCGGAGCTAGCGCCCGGACGGCGGCGGCGCGGCCGGGTCGCGTCGAATCGCGGCCTCGGAGTAGCGGCTTCCGGGATTCCAGAGCATCCAGCTGTGGAATCCGTTGGCGTAGCCGGCCAGGATCTGGAGCCGTACCTGCTCGGCGCCGTAGCGCGGCGAGCCCAGCGTGAAGTCCTGGTACCACGGCACGATCCGGCCGGCGCCGGCAACGCCACGCGTGCGCCGAATGATGTCCTTCATGGCGTTGTCGATCGTCTCGTAGGGCATCGCGTTCGGGTTGGCGATGCCGTAGGAACCGGGCGCGAAGTGCGACGGGTAGGTCATCGGCAGGACAACGTCCGCGCGGTCGATGAACATCTCCCATCGCTGCCCGATGCCCATGTCCGACGTGTCGGTCGCGGTCAGGCCGAAGACGTCGATGGTCATCGGGGCCCCGAGCGGCTTGAGGCGCTGCCGGATGCGCGCGAGCTGGTCACGAATCACCTGCGCGCGAAGACGCCCGTCGAGCCGTGCGTAGCGGGCCTCGTCGATCACGTTCGGCTCGTCCGGAAAGCGCACGTAGTCGAACTGCACCTCGCCGAAGCCGAGCCGGATCGCCTCGGCCGCGATGTCGGCAGCGTAGTCCCACACCTCGGGATGCGTCGGGTCGAGCCACGGGTTGCCCGCCCTGTCCAGCCACGCCCGCGTCGAGTCGTCCTTCCGGCGGATGGCCCATTCCGGCCGGCTCACCGCCAGCAGCGGGTCCTTGGCAACGACGATGCGCGCGATGGGATGAATACCGAACCGCCACATGCTGTCGATCACCGCGCGCAAGCGGCGGGCCGGCATTGGCTGTGTCGTGTCGGCGCCGACATCCAGCGCCAGCGGCACCGACGACCGGTACAGCATCAGGCCGCGATCATCCTTCACGTCGATAACGAGTGCGTTGACCTCGGTCGTGCGCGCGAGCGCAATCAGCTCCCACATGCGCGAACCCACGGCCGCCCACCGGTTGACGTACAGGCCGCGGACGGTGTCGGGTGGCGCCGGCTTGGTGAGCACGACGACGCTGTCGCCTTGCGCCGCGGCAGGCGCGAGCGCGAGCGACGACAGCAGCCCGGCGACGAGCAGGCGATGCGACACGCCGACGCTGGCTAGAGCCGCCTGACCTCGTCGGCCGCGCCGAGCATGTGCTCGATGTCGCGGCTGACCGCGCGCGCCTCGCGCGTGGCGCTGGTCACGTCGTCGAGCGCCGACGACACGCCCGCCGACCGGAACCGGACGAGGTCGAGCTTGAGCGTCTCCAGCGCGGTCGTGGCGCTCTCGAACTGCGCCAGGAGCGTGGACCGCCGGTCGAGGAGGTCCGCGAGCGTGGCGCGCTGGCGCTCCAGCAGCGCGAGCCGCCGCTGCCGATCCGCGGTCTGCGGCTCCGAGCGGATGCCGGCGATCCGGGAGTCGAGCGAACCGAGCGATCCGCCGTTGGCGTCCGTGTCGAGCCGATGCAGCGTCGTGCCGACGCCGATGACCCGATCGAGGAGCGCCTTGACCGTATGCTCGAGATCCGACGGCAGCATCTCGCGCTCCTTCGGCGTCATCCGGACGATGATGTCGAGCACGATGCGACTGCTCGCGGCCGAGCGCTGGATGGCGGCCCCATGCGGCCCATGGAGAATCTCCGGCGGCGCCAGCGCCAAGCCGGCGTCGACCGCCATGAGGCTTGGCGACGGAGGCGGTGGCGCCTCGGCGCGCACGGCGCGCCGGTTCAGGCCGAACAGGGCCCGGCGAAGCGGAATGCCGTCCGCCCAGAACCCGCCCAGCTGTCGCAGCAGGTTGATCATCATCCAGCCGACCGGGAAGACGAACCACGGAAAGCCTCGCATCGCGGCGTTGATGCCGAAGAGCATGAAGCTCAGGGCGGTGTGACTGACGAGGTTCCGGCGGAACGCGGCGATACGTTCCTCGTCGCTGCGCTCGGGCACAGGATAGCCGTTCCGGATCGCCTCTTTCATGGCGTGACGACGGTCGCGTTCCCAGCGCCTGAGGTCGCGGCGGGACAGTCCGGACGGCGGTACGGTGGGCCACGGCGGAGCCGGCGCGGGCACGGGCGGCAACGGCGCTGCGGGAGCGAACGCGCGCGCGTCCGAGCTCGCCGCGTGCGACGAACGGGACGGCACGTAGCCGGGGCTGCCGGTGCGATTGCGCAACGCATCGCGCAACTCGCTTCCCCGCTGCCAGCGGTCTTCCGGCCGCTTGGCGAGGCAGCGCTCGATGGCCTGCGCGAGATCCTGGGGCACGTCGGGCCGGCGGCCGAGCAGCGGCGGCGGTGGCTCGGACACGTGCTTCATCAGCATGGATGGCGTGTTGGTGGCCTTGAACGGCGTCTCGCCGACGAGCATGTGCCAGGCGACGACGCCGAGCGAGTAGAGATCACTGCGGCCGTCGACGTCGCGTTCGCCGATCGCCTGCTCGGGACTCATGTACGCCGGCGTACCCACGGCCATACCCGTCGCGGTGAGCCGGTGTTCCTCGGCCGCGGCGCGCGCGATGCCGAAATCCGTCACCATCGGCCGGTGCGACACGCGGTCGATGAGGATGTTGTCCGGCTTGATGTCGCGGTGCACGACACCCTGGCGGTGTGCGTAGTCGAGCGCGTCGGCGACGTCGGCGACGATAGTGCGCACTTCCGCCGGGTCCATGCGACTCACGTTCTTGAGGTGCATCGCGACGTTGGCGCCTTCGACGAGCGCCATGACGAAGAACACGATGCCTTCCTGCTCGTCGACGGCGTAGATGGGCACGATGTTCGGGTGCTGCAGCCGCGCCGCCATCTGCGCCTCTCGCACGAATCGCGCGCGCACGGCGTCGTTGAACGCCATCTCGGGCGGCAGCGCCTTGATCGCCACCTTGCGGTTGAGGCGCATGTCCACCGCCCGGAACACCGCCGCCATCCCTCCGCGGCCCACTTCGCCTTCGATGAGATAGTGGCCGCCGACTGCAGCGACGACGCGGTCGTGGAAGCGGTCGTTCACCCGGACCGCGCGGACCGCTGTCCGCCGCCGCGCGGCCGGTCCGTCGCGCGTGACAACTCGTCAGCCACGTACAATGCGCTGTCGACGCTCTCCGCGAGCGAGACCGCCTCCAGCGCCAGCGACGTGACGTGCTGGTGCGTCTGCGAGCCGGCGCGCAGGCGCAGCACATCGAGCTTCATGTTGCGGAGCGCGATGGAGCACGTTTCCAGCTTGGACGCCACCGCGTTGCGCCGCTCCTGCACGTCCTTCACCGAGCGGCGCTGCCGCTTGAGGAAGGCGAGGCGCCGCACCCGATCCTCGCTGCCGGCCTCGAGCGGGTTGGCCTGCGCCTCGAGCCGCGAGATCTCGGCCTCCAGTTCCCCTTCGCCGCCTGCCACCGCGACGCGCTCGAGGTCGGCAAGCGCCACGGCCAGCGACTGCACGCGCTCGTGCAGCAGGTTGGCCGATCGCACGACATCCGCGACGCGTTCGCGCTCGCGGTCCGGCAGTGAATTCACGAGCCGCACCACTTCGTCGCGATCGCCGGCGGCCTGGCGCACGCGATCGGCGTGCGTGCCGGCCGCCTCGTATACCGCGGGGCTCGGCGCCATCGGCGCCATTGGTACCATTGGTGCCATTGGCGACGAGCCATGGCTCGGGCGTCCACCGCCGCGCGGCTCGATGATCACGGCGGAGCCGGACGACCGGCGCGCCACCGCGCGCGCGCGGGCGCTGGCGCGCATCTCCATGCGCTTGTTGCGGTCGAACAGCGCCTTCACGTGATCCGTGAACTCCTCGGCCACGTCGATGAGCTCCTTTTCCTGCGGCTGCTTGAACACATCGCGCCAGTTGTACCCGTCGCTCCAAAGCTTGGCGTACCAGTACGCAACCAGCATGCTCCAGATGACCGTGACCGGCAGCAGGTCGACGCCGGTGAAGATCGCGAACAGGACGATGACGCCGTTCACGAACAGGTACGGGCCGAGCCGCTTGCGGAAGCTTTCGACGCTCGGAGCGCGCCACCGGAATTCCTCTTCGGGGGTCGGAAGCCGGTCACCGTCGCCGAACGCGGGATACGCAGGCGTCGCCGCCATCGCCATCGGGGGCGCCACCG
>Ga0187893_10011853_pt1 | contig 12533 bp, 11 predicted proteins | sample MA1701074metaG_FD_139574 | JGI IMG/M metagenome (GOLD analysis project Ga0187893, IMG submission 139574) | White microbial mat communities from a basaltic lava cave in the Kipuka Kanohina Cave System on the Island of Hawaii, USA - MA170107-4 metaG ...
GCTCCTACGCATACTCCCAGGATGATTTCGCCGAAGCGATGGCCCTTCTCGAAAAGAAAACACTCCCTGTGGCCTCGTCCCTTTTCGAGACTGACCTTGAGCAGGGCCAGGTGGTATTCGAGGACTTGGCAGGTGAACACACCAAGATCATGAAAGCCGTCTTTGTGTCCTGAATTGCGCCATCAGACGATGTTGCCCCTACCTTAACCCTGACCATGTTGGCCCAGCTAACGTTGTCGGCCCATCGCTAGACGCGATACTTCGCAAGGCTGCTTTCGTTCAATCGAACCCCGAGTCCAGGACTCTGAGGCACCGCGACCTTTCCGTCCGGGCCCACCAGGATCTCCTCTTCTGTTGTCTCCCAGCGCAGGGGTGATTGGCTTGTGGAATACTCCAAAAGCTCATCTGTCCAATGATTCGCCAGAAAGTGCAGATTTGCGGCAATCTCAATGTTGGTCTTGTAGCCATGCGTGATGACACGTTTGTTCCGTTTCCGCGCTGCAGCGGCAACTTGGAAGAGTCCTGTGAATCCCCCCACCTGGGTAATGTCGGGCTGGCAGATCGAAGCCTGCCCCCGGTCCATGGCGTCAATGAATTCAGAAACGTGCGTGAGGCCTAGGTCTCCCACTCCGAGAGGAATACCGGCAGCAGCCATTCGTGCATGGCCCTCCCAGTCATCCAATGGCAACGGAGCTTCCAGAAAGAGAATGCCTGCTTCTCTGAGTACAGGCAGAAGTCTCAGCCCCTCTTCAGCCGTCTGGTAGGACAGGGCCGCATCCACGATCATACCTCGATCGGGTCCCAGCACGCGGCGGGCCGCCTGCAGGAGTTGACTGGTAAGGTCGAGGTTGTCCATCCACCAGGGATCGGCCGCAAACTTGATGTTTCTAAGCCGCAAGCGGGTCAAGGCATCCTCAACTTGCTGCTCTACGCTTTCAACGGTTCTGCCCATTGGGTAGATCGTACCGTAGGCCTCAATGTTTTGTCGGTGTTGCCCACCCAACAATTCGCTAATGGGTTTCTGCTCCGCCTGACCTTTGATATCCCACAAAGCGATATCAATCCCCCCCATCGCGTGCATAACCAGACCACGCCTGCCAACGTAATCGGTCGCTTCGTACATGAGTTGCCAGAGCTCTTGCGGTAGCGTTGGATCGCGGCCGACGAGCAATTCTCGGAGTCCGCGAGCATGGTTATGGGCGGGCTTTGAGTAGACGATCGCTTGAATGGCCGGCGCGAGTGATTCCACTTCACCGATGCCGGTGATCCCTTCGTCTGTTCGTATGCGGATGACACAGTCGTCGTAAGATCCATCAAAAAGGCCAATGTTCGTGTCCTCGATCCGCAAATGTATCGCTTCAATATCGGTAATCTTCATCAGTTCCGCTCATCCCTCGAAAGAACTAGTTGAATTGGCAACGAGTGTTTTCATTGCCGGGCGGTTCCGCCAAGGAGAGTCCGCCAGAATTACCTAGCCTCTCCACTCACAACGCCCATCAAATCGACATTCACTTTGAAAGCCATGTAGCCGCTGTCGATTGGGAAAATTCCTCCTGTGACCACGGCCGACTCGTCCGAAGCCAGATACAAGGCAAAAGGAGCAATCTGCTCTGGCGTGGGCACGGGCAGCAGATGCAAACTTGCCATCGTTGCGGCAGCGCCGGGCGATTGCAGCCAATCCAACTGGGGCTCCGTCGCGACGAACCCTGGGCAAATGGCGTTGACACGAACACCATCTTTGGCCACTCCCGCGGCGAACGAACGGGTTAGCGAGACCACTCCTCCTTTGGCCGCTGTGTAGCCATCTAGTCCGGCACACCCGATCAACGCATCCGCCGTGGCCGTGAGAATGATGGATCCCGACTTCTGTTTGATCATCTGAGCGCCCACAGAGCGGCAACAGCGAAAAGTGCCGGTCAGCACCAGATCGATCATCCGGGTCCAGGTTTCTTCCGATAGTTCAGTCAGGCGGCGATCCTGGGTGTTGACGAAGTGCACATCCACCGCGTTGTGATAAAGCACATCGATTCTTCCGTACCGCGACAACGTTGTCTCCACCATCGACTGGACACTGGCTGCGCTGAGCACATCTACCGGCACAAACGAGGCTTCGTGGCCTTCGTCAAGAATCCTCTGGCACATCTGGATTCCCTTTGGCTCGCTGATATCCGCCACCACGACTTTGGCGCCCTCGCGGGCGAGGAGAGTGGCTCCGGCTCTCCCCATGCTCGAACCAGCGCCAATCACAATGGCTACCTGCCCTCGACTCTCCTGGACATGTCACGACTCCTTTCCCAGAGTCGCCGGATCGTAGGGCAAATACTGGCCGTGCAAACGGTAGATCTGATGGTAGCGGCTGAGCTTTTCCTCATCGACATCGACACCAATTCCGCATCCCGCGGGGACTCCCCAGTACGGACTGTGTGCAATCGGAATGTCCTCCCTCAGCAGATCATCCTGCATCATAGTAGCGGTTTGCTGGTTGCCGATTGCGACATTCGGCAATGTCAATAGCACATGGTGGATGGCCGCTGCGGCGATTCCGAGCTCGCCATGAGTGTGTTTGCAAATCTGCAAACCTTCAAAATGAGCCGTGCGGCTCAGAGCTTGGAACTGCGTAAGCGATCCCACCCAGTAGGGACTAAAGCAGAAAACGTCGGCCACACGACTCTTGATTCGAAGGTAGGCGTCCTCGGTCGTCCAGAGACCCTCATTGGCGCAGAGGGCAACCTGGGAGTGGTTCCGCACTTCCTGCATGCTCGTGATCGGATCCTGCAGCACCGGCTGTTCGACGAAATCAATCCGGTACCGGTCGAGTTGTGCAATGTTCCGGATCGCCTCATTCACTGCCCAGGCTCCGTTGGCATCCAGGCGAATCCGGGTATTCTCTCCTGTGGCCTCACGTACGGTTCGAACCATCTCCATCTCGGCACCGACATCAATACCGACCTTGAGATAGAAGACCGTGAACCCTTTCGCCAGACCTCCTGACACTGACGACGTAGCTCTTCCACCGGTTCCCGAGCCAGATAATAAAAGTAATTCACCTGCTCGCGTACCTTTCCCCCCAGTAAGCTGTAGAGCGGCTGCCCGCAGGCTTTTCCACAAAGATCCCAAAGGGCTATATCAATTCCGGCAAAGGCGAAACTGGCGGTCGATTTTCGGAAGGACCACAGTCCGCGATGCCAGAGCTCGGCTCGAATTGCTTCGCTTTCCCAAGGACTGCGTCCCAACACAAAGGGGACCATGGCCTTCAGAGTCTCCCCACAAACTCCACATTTGCCCCACCGCAACTTTCCCCCCAGCCCACCAGTTCGTCATCCGTAGTGACTTTGACAACGATATCGGTCACACCATCACGGTTCACCTGCGAGCTGACTTCTCGATGTGTATAGGGCACGCTAACCGGAGTATTTCCAATCTTGCGATTTTCATACCATTGGGGCTGCCAGCTTCGTCTTGAATTCCAGTTTTCCGGGCACTTCTGACTTGAGATGAAACAACGGTCCACCGAAGCAACCGGAGTCAGGGTCATAGCCCGGGGGCATGATGGGCATGGGCTCGGATTTTCCTGCCGAGGTGATGTAGAGGTCCATCAGCTCAGGTCCTCCAAAGGCAACAGAGGAGGTCTGTTTTGCCGGGGTTGCGATGCGGCGTTCCACCCGTCCGTCGGGGTCATAACGGACCACACAACTGCCGTACCACTGCGCGGACCAAAGAAAGCCTTCGGAGTCGACTGTCAATCCATCTGGCAGCCCTTCAGTTGTTGGAACCTGAACCAGAGTGCGCCGATTCCTGACGGTGCCGGATTCCACGTGGTAATCGTAGGCATAGATGCGACGGGCGGCAGAGTCTGTGAAGTAAAGAGTGCTGCACTGCGGAGAAAACGCCAGACCATTCGCGAGATGAATGCCCTCATCAACGACGCGGGCCTTGCCACTTAAGTCTACGGAGATGAGTTTTCCGAGCGGATAGTCCGGCATTCCCGGGTCGTAAAACCAGGAACCTGCAAACAACCGGCCGCGGGGGTCGGCAATGCAATCATTCATCTGGCACTTTGCCCCTTCGACTTCTTCAGCCACCAGCCGCGGTTCGTCTCGTCCATCCCAAAACCAGATACCGCTGTTGTTGGTGATGACGAACGCTCCAGAAACGTCGCGCGCGAATCCGTTGATTTCCAGTCCTTGCTTCAGGAGCTCATGGCGATTGGCTGCGGGCTGAAATCGGTAGAATTTGAGCCCGACACAGTCTGTCCAGTAGAGCACCCCGTCTTCGGCATCCCAGAGGGGCCCTTCACCGCATAGATTCCCATAATCAGCAACAATCGTGACTTCATTCACCATTCACCTCGAAAGACTGTTCCTGCGGAGGAGACGCACACCGCACTGAACAAAAAACGACCACCTGAAGAACAGAGCTGACACTTAATGATGGGCTGAGAATATACAGTCAGGTGCCAATTTGTGCATACACAAATTTCACGAAAAGACATCCAGTCTTGGGGACCATTTCACTCAAGATGAATAGGCCCATTGAGTGCTGCCTGCGTATTGCTTTGGGCCTCCGCGGTGTCAAGCAGAATGGACGAAAGGAGAATACACGAAAAGAGTTTGACCTAACCAAGATGTGGCAGCGCCACCGGCAGCTGCTCAATCCTGTGTCCACCGAAGCACTGGTTCAGCTAACCCTCGGGGGCGCCACAGTTGGTTTACAATGGTGGCCTGCTTGCAAGCCCGCGCCCGACTTCGATCCAGCGCACCGCCACCCCGGTTTGCCGCAAGATGTAGCAGCTCTGGTAGAAAAACTGGAACCGGATCGTACGCTCCTTCAGCTGGAAAATCTGAAGATCCTTGAGGGCCGAAGATGTGATCATTCGTGCGGGCATGTATGGTGAACATCAGTTCACCACCCTAAGCTACCCACGGCGAGTGGATCAGGATCGCCCGCAGCCCGACAACTTCGCTCGACCGAGGCCAACACTGGTCGCGCAGTCTGCTAAAGTAAATCGAAAATTCTTTCAGGTTCGGCTCGCACCCGGCTCTGGACTCACCTTGAATATAGGAACCCGACGGTTTGTGAACAGCCCCAGCTATGCTTTTCCGTGGCATGGCGATACCATCCCGGTAAAATAAGGGCGCGATCAACTTGTGTCTTCTTTCTATCGTACTCGTCGTCGGCTTCTTCGCCAGTCGAGTACGAGGTTGAGTGCGACAACGAGGATGATTTTGAGGTGAAAGAACATGAATCGGCATCGTTTCTTGGGGAGGTCTGCGACAAGTCTTGCAGGGTTTGCGAGTCTATCTGGGGCGATGCCAAACTGGGCCGAGTCGGTTCAGTCCCCGCTTGTCAAGGGTCAAATCCAGGGGAGTTACGAGCCCTTGAAAATCACAGATCTCAAAGTCCACATGCTGCGGCGCAAGGGGACTCCGAAGTCCATCTATCCTAGCAGCGGTATTCTAAGGATCATCACCGATGAAGGAATTGAGGGTTGGTGCAATGACGTGACTGAAGACATGGCGCGCCTTTTGCAGGGATCCCTGAGAGAAGTGCTCGTCGGGCGAGACGCCATGGCGCGTGAGCAGCTTTGGCATGAGATGTTACATTGGGGGCGGTTCAAATGGCTTCCCCGGGGACTGCGTGGCTCGGTTGACATTGCTCTGTGGGACATTGCTGGCAAGAAGTTGGGTCAGCCAATCTGGCGCTTGCTCGGGGCCTGTCGGGATCAGGTACCTGCCTATAAGACCCAATCTGGCACGTTTGGCCCGGAGGGTCAACGCGTCGATCATTTCATCCAGTTTGCCCTGAAAGCCAAGGCCGAAGGTTACCTGGGCTCTAAAGATCATTGTTATGCGGGTGCTCGATTCACGATGGATCTAGCCAGAGAACTGCGAGCCGCCGTGGGTCCAGGCTTTCATCTAGCATGACGCGGTCCAACATTATGACGTTGCAGACGCCATACGCGTAGGTCGTGTTCTGGAGAAATATGACTTTGACTGGTTAGAAGAGCCACTCCGTGACCAGGACTACATAGGCCTAAAAAAAGTCTGCGATGTCCTGGATATCCAAGTCATCGCGGGGGAGTACTTCCCGGCACAGCTTCACGGCTACTGCCAAATGCTGGCCCTGGGAGCAGCAGACGGAATCAAGCCCAGTCCCCAGGAAAGTGGAGGATTACGGAGATGCTGAAACTAGCTCACCTCGCGGAAGCTTTGGAGCAACGGTCCACGTCAGCACAGGCACCAACATGTGGGGCTTCAGCTCAGCCCATGTTAATGGTGGGATCAAGAACTCACCGATTATGGAAGTTCATCCCCCGTTCGAGCAGGGGACTCATCGGGCTGTGATGAATCCGTTGAGAGTTGAAAAGGGGTACGTGAAGATGCCAGAGAAACCAGGATTGGGCGTTGACCTGGACTGGAGTGTGATTGAGGCCGAAACTGAGATCGTCATCTAGAAGGAACTTCGTGAGATTGGGGTCGGCCGCACTGATCGGTGTGTCGTTGCCGTCGATCGGCGCTCCAGACAGCGAAACGGTCAACTCAATTTCCGACATGGCACGCCAGTTTCATTCTATCCATCTGGTTTGTGACATGCTTGGTTTGAATCTCAACCATCCTCGCATTTTGATCGACAATGTAGACTTGGGAAAACGCCATGACGACACCAGCCGCGGAGACTTCGTAAAACTCAAGGATTGGGGTCTCACGCTGGTAATGTGTAAGGGTGGGCCGGGTTTCTTCAGCAGTGACTATGAGGCTCTCTGGCGTTTACAGCCTGAATGGCGTCCCGGAAATCCAGAACCGCTGCATCTCACCCTAGCAATGAAGAATCCCACTCAACTCTTGATGGCCAATCTGGACCGATTTCTGGGCCAAGTTGATGGGAACTCCGATAAAGTTCTGCTGGTAAGGCGTCCTGGAGATATCGAGAGAGCACGCAGCGAGAGCAAAATCGCACTCGTGATGGGCGCCAACCGGAGTGACTGGTTTGGAGATTCCCCGGGCGTAATCCGTATGCTGGCCCGATTGGGCTTACGCATGATTACTATCGCGCAGGGAACGCGCGAATTGGGCTACGATGCTTACAATGAGACCCGATCCGGAGGTCGCATGACCGAATTGGGGGCTCGCATGATCCACGAAATGAATCGTTGGGGAATCCTGGTGGATATCTCTCATCTGAATGATCCCTGCGCGCTCGATGCCATTGAGGTTTCCGAAAGGCCTGTGGTCGCATCCCATTCCAATCCCAGGGCATTGGATGGTTCCATGCGCAATATGCCGGACTCAGTCATGAAAGCACTGGCTAAAAGAGGAGGGGTACTCGGTCTCATGCCGCCGATTTCCAGGCCCAATGGTGAAAGGCCTCTGCAGCGGGTAGCGAAGAAAGAAATTGAAAAGACGCTGGCTATGATTCGGTACGCGATTGACACCATGGGAGTCGATTCAGTCGGCATTGGAACCCACTTCAATACCACCGCCATGTTGTGGGTGACCGATGGGCTCTTGAGCCAGGGCTTTTCGGAAAGAGACACAGAGAAGATCATGGGGACCAATTATCTTCGGTTGCTCCGCCAGGTACTACCAACCTGAACTCAGGATTCAATTCAAGGAAGGCTTTGACAAGGGATTCAGACGGAAGGCATTCTGTCTTCCTCATGCTAATGGGTCTTCCGCCCAGGTTCTTATGTCACGAATCAGGCCGACCTTCCCTCGAAGAGAATTCCCCGAAGGAACAGCTGCAAGTGAAGACGCATCGTTTTTGCTTCTGAACCGTCCTGTCCCCCAAGGTGGGATGCTGTCTCTGCGCAAGGGTTGAACTAGAGCAGACGGACTGCCTTCAATTTTGCAGGAGTTAAGGAGAGGTTATGCCCAGAAAATTTCGGACCACCGTGACCGGCAGCTACCCTCGACGAGTACAGCCTCAAGATACGCTTAAGAAGCCCACGCTGTCGAGGCAAGAAGCAGATGACATGATTCGTTGGGCAGCTCAGGACCAGGCCGACACGGGTGTCGATATCATCACTGATGGCGAGTGCCGCCGAGAGAATATGTACTACTTCTTCCAACAACGAATGGACGGTCTTTCCTTTGAGGAGATGGAATACCGCAGTTATGGAACTGCCGGATTCGGAATTGAGATTGCCGCCGTCGTTGGGCGGTTGGGAAACCCACGCTTCGAATTAGCACGCGACTGGACGATTGCCCGGGCAACTGCCCCTGCTTCTGTCGAAGTGAAGATCACCTGCACCGGCCCTCACATGCTGACCAAGTTTTCCAATAATCGGCGGTCGGATCTCTATCCGACGGATCGCGATCTGGCATTTGCCTATGCTGATATCCTGAATCAAGAGCTCAAGACTGTGGTCGCCGCAGGATGCGAATTCGTCCAGTTCGATGAGCCTGCATGGACGGCCTTTCCTGAAGAAGCACTCTGGGCAGCGGAAGCCTTGAATCGGGCTTCGGAAGGACTCAACGTCAAGATCGGACTGCATGTGTGCGGTGGCAATGCGCGGCGCAAACGAGTCTATTTCACCAAGTACGACGATCTGGCGGCGGCCTTCGCAAAAACCAGGATTGATCAGGTTTCGTTGGAATACTGCACACTCAGTTACAACATGCTCACCCTCTGGAATCAGTGGAAATTTCAAGGCGAATTTGCGGTGGGTGTGATCGATCAGCGAGGCGATGACTTTGAGACTGCCGAATTGGTTGCTGAGCGAGTTCGCCCAGTGCTCGAGTATTTTGAGCCGGAGCGCCTGCTCCTATCATCGGAATGCGGCTTTCAACATGTGCCTTTGGAAATCACGCGCGGAAAACTCCGAGCCCTCGTTGCCGGCGCTCGCTATTTGAGTGAGCGAGAGCAATAGTGAGCTGCAACGATGGGTGAAGCCCACAGGAGCGGATCAGACTTGGACCCGTCTGCGTGGCTTACTCGACCAGGGGTTAGCCAGCAGATTTCAGAAGGACTGAGCTGTCACCGCAGAGCGGATCAGTAACCAAAGAAGCGAACACTGAGACCGCCGTCGACCACCAAGCTGGCACCGGTAATCCATTCAGCTTCGTCGGAGAGCAGAAATTTCACGGCGCGCGCAATGTCAAGCGGCCTCCCTCTGCGGCGCAACGGATGCCACCCTTGCGTCTCGCGTTCGATCTTTTCCGGATCGGCCTGAGTGGCAAGCCAGCTATCCCACATGGGAGTATCGATGTAACCCGGGCAGATGGAATTGGCACGAATTTGGAAGGGGCCATTCTCAAGCGCTATCGTCCGCGTAACCGACACAATAGCCCCTTTGCTGGCATCGTATGCCGAGGCGCCTTCGAAGCCAAAGTTCGCGTGAACGGAGGCGATGTTCACAATGCTCCCTCGGCCTGCTTTCCTCATGTGCGGGATCGCGGCGCGAGAACATAAAAATACACTGCGGAGATTCACCGCCAGGATATGATCCCACTCTTGGGCGGACGTGCCAGTCAGGTCGGCTGAGGTCTCAATTCCTGCATTGTTGACCAATCCGTATATCGAACCGAACGCTCTGAGCGTTTCGTCGATCATGGCTTGCACGCTCCGTTCATCGGCAACGTCAGTAGGGACAAATTTTGCCGTAGCGCCGGCCCGGTCTAGTTCGCTCGCTACGTCCGCTCCTTTCTGTTTGTTGATCTCGGCAATGACTATCCGGGCACCTTCCGAAGCTAGTATTTGTGCGCTACTCCTGCCAATGCCAGAACCTGCACCGGTGACGATGACCACCTTTCGATTGAAAGACACGCGGACTCCTTTCCCATTTCTTCCCAAGAAATCGATCGAAACCGACCTTCACGCACTTAAGCCAGCAAAATGTTCAACAGAGCTACTGGAAATGAACTGGTACCACGCTGACAGCGACCCCGGACTCAAGCGTCGCGGCCATCAAAAACTTTGACAAACGGATTTGATGCGCAGCTCATGGTCGGGCGCGACAATACCCAAACCAAGTCTCCAGATCCATCGGCAATGTATATGGATTTGTGAACAATGGGCCTTAAGACGCAGCAGATCTGACCCATATGTCGGCTCAAGATTGGGACGACGTCCGGGCAGTGAATCTGCACAAGGTGTCAGGGCAGCGCTTCCGGACAAGAGGAAAAACAGAAAACGCCGACTCCATGCCAACTTCGGCTTTGAAGGCCTTCCGCTTCATGACTCGATCAAAGTCGGTATGATGGCGAAGAATTGTGCTTGTCAATCTGTCCTGGCTCCATCGACAAGCGGCCCTCATGCGTGTTCTCTTGGAAGTATGCATTGCAAACTCCAAAGATGGAAATGGACAGCGTCAGGAACAGAAGGCCCCAAAGCAATACGCGCAGCGCGCGGCCCTGCCAGTCTCCGTACAGGTACTCTGCCAGGGCGGCCGCGATGTTGCAGACGGCAAGGCTCACAGGCCAGCTGATGATCGGCCCATAGCCCCCCATGAACGGCATGGCCCACCCGTAAGTCAACGAAGCCAATGTCCAGGCAACGGCCATGATCAGAATCAGCCAGAGATAGGTGTACGTCTCGGCGATTCTCCACTCGCCTAGTGAGCCCCTGCGCCGCCACATGATCACCGAATAGATTCCGTTGCTTATGAAGCTAGTGGAGAAATAAGGAACATAGAACGCATGGGTCATCAAGACTTCAGTGGACCCAAGGCTCCGAGCCACTTTCATGAAATCGTCGGCGAAGGCGATGCCTAGATTTTGCACAGGAAAAAGCAGTCCAGCGCTCACGCTCACCACGATTCCCCAAAACGCACTCTGTGAAGAACCAGATGCGTGAGTTGCCTCGCCGGAAGCACGGGCGGGTTCTCTCACCGAGACCGCTCCCTTGAAGTGACTGGCAATCGCGGAAATCACCACGCCAACCAGTGCCAGCAGGATGCCCCCAAGGAGGGCGGCACCCATTGTTGTTCTCAACACTTCGGGACGCTGCGAGACCAGCGGAATAAAGGAGCCCAGTACCAGTGAAATTCCATTTGATAGCGCGTTGGCAGCAGCCAGGCCGATTCTTGCAATTCCCAATCCGTAAAGAAAGCCTGACATCCCAGCTAGCAGACCAGAACCGAGCACCAGCAAGACGAGATGTTGTCCCACGCGGTCATAGATTGTCATCAGTTGAGGGATGAACGCCCAAGCTATCAGCGGAGGCAGAATAACCAGCGAGAGCAGACACCAAGCAAACCAAGTGTTTTCAAAAGACCATTTCTTGATGTAACGCATCGGGAGAAAGCACAGCCCAGTGAGCATGCCCGATGACAGTAATGAAAATACCTGAGAGCATGAGGAGCTAAATAGGCTGGAAAGGTTGGCAAGTCATCTTCGTGACCCAATCGGCAACACGAAACCAGAAGCCTTTGTTACGCTCCCCATTTCTCGCAACAATCAGTCGTGGAGGCGTAGCTCCCAGTTCCCTGCAACACTGAAACAGTGCTGCACCTGCGTCCAAGAGAAGTATGTGAGAGTAAGGTTCAGATGAGAGTGGCGCCAGCGTCGTCCGCATCTGATGAATCCGACGTCTTGAGCAACTGGCGTTCAAAATACGTATACGTAAAATAAACTGCAATTGTATACTTGAACCGTTCAAGTCAAACTTTTACCAGCGAGAAATCATTTTCGAGGTGTTTGGATGCGGGCCGATATCGGTAGGACTTGAGACCAACGAGGTGTCCCGGCCTAAGCGTTCGCACGCGCCTGAATGGCACGCTATCGGGTCTCGTGATCAGCCTCAGTTGGGGGCATGAAAAGGATGAATCGACGACATTTCCTGGGGCTTGCCGGCAGCGGAACGATAGCCGCGGCGCTGACAGGTGCTCTTCCTGCCAGCGCTCTGGGGCTTGTTACGGGTCAGGCTAGAATCAAGATTGACCTACAAAAGAGGATTGGTGCAATCTCGCCAGGCCTCTATGGTCAGTTCATAGAGCACCTGGGTCGATGCATCCAGGGTGGCATCTTCGACGAAGGTTCTCCGCTCTCCGACTCAAATGGGTTTCGGCGGGACGTGCTGGAGAAGGTAAAGCGCCTGGCTCCACCTGTGCTTCGCTACCCAGGTGGAACGGTGACGAAAATCTATCACTGGAGAGATGGCGTAGGACCGAAGAACAAGCGTCCACGCCGGAGGAATCTCATCTGGGGAGGCGAAGAGGACAATCGATTCGGGACGGATGAATTCATTCGCTACTGCCGCCTCGTCGGAGCCGAACCCTTTCTGATAACCAACATGGCGACCGGCACCGCCGAGGAAGCATCTAATTGGGTGGAGTACTGCAACGGGACGGGCAACACCGAGTTCGCCAACCTGAGGAGAGCCCACGGTTTTGCCGAACCGCACGATGTCAAATATTGGGGCTTGGGGAACGAAGAGCATGGGGAACCGGACGTCGGACGCCTCCAGGAACCCCAGGCATATGTGAAGGAAGCCTGGCAGTTCGCCAAGCTTATGAAACTGCAGGATCCGGGCGTTCAGTTGGTTCTGTCAGGACATGATGAGAACTGGAACCGCAAGATTTTGAGCGAGCTTCA
>Ga0187893_10011854_pt1 | contig 12532 bp, 6 predicted proteins | sample MA1701074metaG_FD_139574 | JGI IMG/M metagenome (GOLD analysis project Ga0187893, IMG submission 139574) | White microbial mat communities from a basaltic lava cave in the Kipuka Kanohina Cave System on the Island of Hawaii, USA - MA170107-4 metaG ...
AACCAGAACGGGTTTGTCGGCTTTTAGTGCCTCTGTTTCAAAGTTACTGTCTGTAAACTCAACCAAATTGGCAGCCATGCCTTGACTCCTTGTGGTCATTTGAGAATCATGAACCGAGGCTCATGCGCCTGCATCAAAACGCATTTGCTCGCCCTCGGCGTTGCTAAAAGCCTCACCATTTTGACCCCGAGTCTGGATTTGTCAAGTGCTATCCAGCATCAATCGGATTCCGGATAGAAGCTACACCGAACCTTGCTCCCGCTTAGCTGAGGAGAGCAAGCTACTCCTCTGTTCGTCTCTGGCAAATTCACTTCAGCGCCTCAACGATGCGTTTTGGCGCAGACGCGAAGGCGTAATTTGGCATGTCCTTCAATCGCACCCAGCGGCGGTTCGCTACATCTCCTTTGGGCTCGTGCCCCCCCGCCAGTTTCGCCCGGAAGACCCGCAGTTCGATTCGACGGGTCGTGATTGAATGCTTGACTGTAATCAGCGGCTCCAAGGGCTCAACCCTAAGTCCGTAGGTTTCCGCAATGAATCGCTGCACCATCTTCGCAGCGCTCCCCTTCCGAGATAGTTCAGTAGACGGAAACTCCCAGAACCCTTTCAACAGCCGTTGGTCCGAGCGACGCACGATGAGAAACCGTCCCCGATGCTGAACAACGACCGCTGCCTGTAGCAACCGGTGCGTCTTCTCGCGGCGAACTCTTTGCGGCAGCAACTCCTGCAATCCCTCCTGGCGAGCCAGGCAATGCTGAGTCCATGGGCAAAGCAGGCAACGCGGCTGGCGTGGAGAACAGACCGTCGCACCGAGCTCCATCACCGCCTGATTGAAGTCGCCCGGCCGCGCCGCCGGCAGTAACTGCTGTGCAGCCTCCCAAAGCCGCTTCTGCACTGCCGAACTTTTGGTGTCTCCATAGATCTTGAAGACGCGTGCCAAAACACGGCTGACGTTACCATCGAGCACGGCATGGGACTGGCCAAAAGCGATGCTGACAATCGCGGCCGCCGTGTAGCGGCCGATGCCTGGCAACGCGAGGACATCCGAGTAGTCCCGGGGAAACTTTCCTCCAAACTGGCAGACAATAATTTGCGCCGCCTTCTGCAGATTCCTGGCCCGCGTGTAATAGCCGAGTCCAGCCCACAGCCGCAGTAAGGCATCCGTGTCTGCCTGCGCCAGTTTGGCAATGCTTGGGAAATGCTCCAGGAACCTCAAGTAGTAGGGGATCACTGCTTGAACCTGAGTTTGCTGCAGCATGACCTCAGAAATCCAGACAGGATAGGGATCGCTGGTATTCCTCCACGGAAGGTCGCGTTGGTGCTCGTCGTACCAACTCAGTAAACCTTGTTGCAACATGGAGCGTTTGGTCGGCTTCATTCCAGGAAATGCTCTCTAACAAGGCGGTATCGCGTCCAGCACCGAGAACGTGGACTGTATGTTTTTGCCCGCTCCTCCGATGAGTAGGAGCGCTGAAAATCGCCCTGTCTCCAGATTCCGCTTTCGGTCCAGTAACGTAACAGAGCTTGGACTAATCATTCATCCGCAAACTTCGTGATGCTCTCTTCTGTCATTTTACGAACCGTGCTTCCCCTGCTGCCAACAACTCCGTGATTTCTCGAAGGCCTGCTTTCTGGGCCATCTCGCGCGGCGTCTCGTAATCGTCGATCCTTGTTCGCAACAACGGGTCTGCTCCTCCCTCGAGCAAAATCTCGACCGCGCACAAGTTACGTTCACCAACTGCCATATGCAAGGGCGTGTAGTCGTTCAGACCGCGTTGATTCAAATCCGCTCCGAACGACAGCAACAATCGGATAATCTCACCCACGTCCAGACGTCCGGGAGCACCTGGGTGCGGGTTGCTGCACGACAACGCCGCGATGAGCGGTGGGAACCCCGCATGATCTGTCGGATTGGGATCGGCGCCGTTCTCAAGCAGGGTGCGAATGAAGGGCAGCGGGCTGTGATAAATCGCATACTCCAGGCAGGGACCAATCGCGAGTGGCATTGGTCCGTTCGGCACGATGTCCGGATCGTCCACTGCAGCCCGCAAGGCTGCCAGGTCGCCGATCCGAAAAGCATCATCGATCTTGAGGAACTTCCTGTGTTCTGCACACCGCTCGGAGTCCGACTTCAAGCGACCCCCTCAGCGATTGGTGTTGGCTTGGCTGCAACCTGCGCTTCTCAGAAAATCGTCCACGAGCTTGCGGGCAATGCTGATCGGCGACGGCAGCAGCGGGAGCCGATCGGTGGAGTACCAGCTTGCGTCTTCGATTTCTTTCCCATCGATCTGAATTTCTCCGCCGGCATGTTCGGCTGTGAAGCCAATCATCAACGAATGCGGAAAGGGCCATGGTTGGCTTCCAAAGTAACGAATATTCCGGAGCGAAACACCCACTTCTTCCATCACTTCGCGCGCCACTGCTTCTTCGAGCGTTTCGCCGGGTTCTACAAAGCCAGCCAGGACGCTATACATGCCAGGCGGTGTATGTGGCGAACGCGCCAGCAGCAACTGCTCGCCGCGGCAGACTCTGACGATGATCACGGGAGAAAGCCGCGGAAAGAAGACAAGATCGCACCGGGCGCACTTCCGGGCACGTTCTTCAGTCATTGGCTCCATAGGTTGACCACATTGGCCGCAGAAGCGATGGGTGCGATCCCAATGGACGATTTGAAATGCCAAGCCTGCCACTCCGGTAATGCTTTCGTCCATAGTCAGCAAGACGGAGCGAAGATCCTTAAACACCACGCGGTCAGGTTCCGGTGATTCCTCGCTTAGTTGCACGGCATAGCAATGCGCACCTCCCATGGCACCCAGGTAGTGCGTGGCCGCCTGCTGAAGTCCCAGATCACGCCACTCCTCCCACCGTGGCACACGAAGTTCCTGGCCGTCTCGGTGCAGCAGCAACCGGTTCTGGTGGAAGGCAAACCAAAGCGACGGAGCCCCTTCTTCCGTTTGGGGGGGTCGAATCGCTGGTTGAAATGTGTATGCCATGGGAAGACTGCAGTCATTCCCCGAAAGGCGGAATCTAATTCCTTTCGGATTTGCCAAGTGGTCGTTCCCTGGAGAGACAGCCTGGGATTCCTGCCGTCGCGAGAATCACGGAGGGCGTAGCGAATCCAGTCAAGGCCAACAATCTCAGGTTCCATCCATCAGGAACTGGAGCGAGTCACCTGGAGCGAGCTCGATGACCTCACGATCTTTGCGGAAGACTCGCGCTGGTTTGTCTCCCAATAATTCAATCTTGGCATCGTCTACTTGAAGCATCGTCCCTTCGCGTAATCCAATAACTGAGACTGTGGGATTCATCTCCAGAAACTCAGCCAAACGCTCTGCCCGTGTTTCGCCGCCGTGGTTCGGCAGCGTCGCATCAGTATAGTGTGGATTGATCTGAAACGAGATCAATCCGAGAGCATTGAGGCTTGGCGGCTCAACGATCGGCATGTCATTCGTTGTCCTGATTGTGGGGCACGCAACGTTCGCTCCAGCACTCCAGCCCACGTACGGCACACCCGCGAGCACGCGTTGGCGAATCAATTCTAACAATCCATGCTTGTATAAGCGATCAAGCAAGCAGAATGTATTCCCTCCACCGACGACGATAGCCTTAGCGGTTTCGACGGCCGCTACCGGATTCTCTGTTTCGTGCACGGATTTCACTGCGATCCCGATCTCAAGGAACCTCTCCCGTACTCGAACAAGGTAGTCGGAAAAGGAGATCCGCACCCCAGCATAAGGAACAAAGAGTACCTGCGAAAAGCCCGGCTCTAGAAATTGCCGGATCGTCTTGATCGGGTATTGCAGAAAGGGTTCACCAAAGTTAGTCGAATTGCTGAGCAGCAACAAACGCTTCATGGCTTCTCCCAAACCGGCTTACAAGATGACGATTGCCTTCTGCGCGTGTCGCTTCATGACTCTCAGCCGGTGGCAAAGATATGGTCCACAGTGGTGCCCATTACAGTTTCGACAAACTACCGCCCAATCCTCAAACAGCGCACTCACGTTCTTCAATTCTTCCAATCAACTCACAAGGCGCATCCGCTGCAGTAAATCAGCGAAGCGGGGGTCCGAGCGAAGACTGTCCCAAATTGGTTCTACGTTGAGATAGACGAGGTATGCACTGCGATCCTCGTACGCCTTTTGCAACCATTCGAGAGCCTTGTCTTTTTCCCCGAGGCCCGCAAAGATTACCGCGAAATCATACGGTGGCACGTAACTTCGCTTTGACATCTCCTCTAACTTTTCCAGGATCTTCGTTGCTTCAGTTCTCCTGCCTGAAAACGCATAAGCATGACCGAGTGCAGCTAGTTTCGCGTGGTCTTCCCCAGAAAGGACTGATGCCTTTTGGAGTTCGAGAATCGCTTGTTGATGCATCCCCTTTTGCTTGTAGGCTTCCCCAAGCCATAAGCGGGCGAGGGCAAAGTTTGGATCGAGCTCCAGCGTCTTCCGGTATTGTTCGATGGCTTCGTCGTAGCGGCGCGCAAAATAAAGAGTCCATCCTGAGCTGCGATTCATGACCAGCGAAAGAGGGTCGAGTTCCACGGCTCGCTTTTTCTCTGCTATGGCTTCGTCGTGGCGCCCCATCGAAGAAAGATAGGACCCATACCACTGATGAGCGACGGGGTAATTGGCATTTAGCTCCAAGGCACGCTTGAATTCTGTTTCAGCCGCCCGCCAATCCCAGTCGTAGTACCAAGTAGCAAAGGCTAGTGAGGTGTGTCCCTCGGCAAGCGTGTCGTCGATCACCAGAGCCTTGGTCGCTGCGGATTTGGCTTTCGGGAAGGCGTCCCTGGGAGGTAAATCCCACTCGCGGAGCCCGCGTGTACTGAAGCAATCGGCCAACCCAGAGTAAGCCAGTGCATAGGCAGGATCTTTTTCGATGGCTCGATCGAAGTAACCGATAGCTCTCTTGAAGCCATCTAGTGTTCTCTTGTTCCAGTAGTAACGACCGTGCAGATAATCTTGATAGGCGTCATTGTTGGAGGTGAAACGTTTGCTCAGTCGCTGTTTGTCCTCACCGCTTAACTGGAGTCTCAGTTTCTCCGATATTTCCCTGGAGAGTTCTTCCTGTACTGCAAGGACGTCGGCCAGCTTCCGGTTATACTGCTCACCCCAAATGTGACTCTTGTCCCGGCTGTCGACCAGTTCGGCGCCGATCGAGAGACTATCGCCTCGCTGAACAAGCCTTCCCATCAACACCGCACGGACACCAAGGTCGCGACCTATTGATTGGGCATCTATCTCTCTTCCCTTGTATCGCAAGACAGAGCTGAGGGAGATCACCTTGAGGTGCGGCAGCCGCGAAAGGCCAATGATCAGGCTTTCAGCCATGCCGTCGCTGAGATACTCAGTATTGGGGTCACCGCTCACATTGACGAAAGGCAAAACTGCCAAAGAATCGATGACTGCTCGATTCCCTATTCGAGGATATAGGGCCACACCTCCCAATATCAGCACTGTCAGACCGGAAGCAACCAGGACCGTCCGACGTAAGGGATTTTGTGGCCGTTCCGATTTCTCGGTGACAGCAACTCGGGGATCGCTCTCACGTTTCAGAGTTCTAAGATCAACCAAGAGTTCTCGAGCCGATTGGTAGCGCCGCTCCCGATCCTTTTCGAGAGACTTCCGAATGATTCTCTCCAGCTCAGCCGGCACTTCATAGTTAAACCGCGCAAGGGCTTCCGGCTGGGCGTGGAGGATCCGGTCCGTCACTTCGCTCGCATTGCTTCCTGAGAATGGCAACCTCCCTGTCGTCATCTCGTACAGCACCACTCCCAGACTGAAGAGGTCTGTCCGTGAGTCCAGCTCTTTTCCCAGCACCTGCTCCGGACTCATGTAGCGCAACGTTCCCATGACAACGCCTTCCGCTGTGTGAATCGAGGTGCTGACATCACTGCCGGCTGCCTCTCGTTCCGGGCGGGTGATCTTGGCCAATCCAAAGTCCAGCACCTTCACTTGCCCGTTCGCCGTAATCATCAGATTCTCCGACTTGATGTCACGGTGAGTAATCCCTTTTCGGTGGGCTTCCTCCAGTGCGTCAGCGGCTTGAATGCCAATCTCCAGAACCTCCGTCAGCTCCAGCGGCTGCCCGCTCATCCTTTGCACCAGGTTTTGCCCTTCGACATACTCCATCGCAATGAAGTGGAGTCCATCGGATCGGCCAATCTCATAGATGTGCGCCACATTGGCGTGATTGAAGGCCGAAGCGGCCCGAGCCTCTCGAACAAAGCGATGCAACCGCTCCTTGTCCTGTGCAAGCTCTTCCGGCAAAACCTTCACCGCCACGGGACGACCGAGGCGGGTGTCTTCAGCCCGATAGACCTCCCCCATCCCTCCAGCGCCCAGCAAAGAGGTGATTCGGTAGGCGCCAATCTGTTTTCCAATCAGAACTCGACCGGTTTCTTGTGCCATCGCTTTGGCCGTCATCTCCAAGGAGGATGTCTCGATGAAGCTCTCAGCTTGTTCCTTGGGAACAAGCAGCGATTCGACTGCGCGCAGCTCCTAGTCACCCACAACGCTGCCTGTGAAGCTTGCCTATTCCGCGACCCGGAACGGACGGTGTGACGGGCAGAGCCCCAACGCATTCTTAACTGGTTCCCGTGGAGCGGTGCGGATAGTTCCTGGCGGCGCCTACCTAAAATTCTCGACCATCATTAGATCAGTTTCGCCCTGATCAACTTGTGACCAAGCGACTTCCCGACGCAGTTCCTCGTCGCCGGCACAGGCGTCCTTCAGGAAAGAGGACCGCTGTTCTCCTCACGTTTCAACTTGGAGTGATAGATTTCTTCAATATGTCGCAAGCGTTCAAAAGTCATCGAAACGGTGAGTGACGAGTGCCAACTGATAAGCAGGGTTTTGGCGGACCACAAGTCGAACCACCTGCTTTGAAACAACTCCAGACGCTTGCTCAGAGTCCTCTGGCCTGTTGCGCCGCTGCTTTCTTTCCAAAGCAGAACAGATGTTTCGCTCCGCGGATGAAAATCATTCCGTCTGAAATTGCAGGCGATGCAAACACAGGTTCGCCCACCGAATTGGTCTCCAACACCTCATGCTTGGGACCCGCTTTGATGACGAACGTATCGCCATCCTCGCTGGTCAGAAGGATCTTGCCGTCTGCCGCTACGGGAGATGCCGTAAACGTCGCAGGCACCGGCACCCGGCCACCTTCATAGATGAGCTTGCCGGTTGCGGCATCGAGACAGGTGAGGATTCCCTTGTCAGTCACCAGGTAAACATAGGGACCGTAAAGAATCGACGACGGAACATACGCCGTTCCCTTGTCATACTGCCAGAGGATTTCGGAGCTCTCAGTCACGTCGCCGGTGGCTCCCAACCGGATCGCGAATATCTTCTTGGTCGGATATCCGGCATACACGAACGCGACACCGTTGCCCGCTAGCGGCGTCCCAATCGCGTTGGCACCATGGCCTTTGGCTCGCCACAGTTCCTTTCCCGTCTTGGGATCGTACGACACAATCCACTCATTGCCGCTGGTAACCAGTTCCGTTCGCTTGGGCGCACGAGCTACCAAAGGTGTTGACCACGTGATTTGAATCTTGCGGTCGGTCTTCCAAATCTGCTTTCCGCTTTTCTTGTCGAGCGCCATGATGAACGACTTCTCGCCGTTCTCTTCATCGCACTGCAAAATCACCTGGTCCTCAAACAAGACGGGCGATGTGCCAGGTCCCATCCCGATGTTGCCCATCTTGCCCGGCAAAACTCTCCAAGCTAAACGGCCGTTGAAGTCGTAGCAATAAATCCCTTCGGTTCCAAAATAGGCATAGACGCGTCTCCCGTCGGTTGCTGGCGTAGGAGAGGCATAGCTTCCCTTGCGGTGGCGATCGTCGTACACGGGCCCTTCATACGCAGTTCGTTCCCAAAGGATCTTCCCGCTGTCACGATCGAGGCAAATCACTTTCAGAGTGTGGCTGCGGTCAGCTCCCATGCTGTCTGGGTGTTTGAACTCCTCACCATTCATGATGTGCTTTGGGGCTTTCGCACCTGGAATCATGTCGCCCTGCAATTCCGCCGTGAGAAATACGCGATTGCCCCAAATGATGGGCGACGAATGACCACGCCCGGGAAGGGCCGTCTTCCAGCGCGCACTTTGAGGACTCCATTTTGCAGGCAATCCGGTTTCGGTGGAGACGCCTGAACCATCGGCACCCCGCCACTGCGACCAATGGCCACGCGCCGGCGTGTGCGCAACCGGTCGCAACGTGACTGCAGGCGTTATACAACCCAACACCAGGGAAAGAACAACCATCTGTCTCATTCGAAGCCTCGAAACCCGGGATGACGCTCAAGGTCATGGGCGCTCGTGAGCGGGATTATAACCTGCATCTCTTCGGGAAAGTGAATGCCCGCCGATTGACAGCAGCGATTGTGTCGCAATCGTTGACAAGCCATAACACGCTCGCTAGGCTTGTGACAATTCAGGGCATCAACCATGGGAGCACCCGCAAGAGTTCCGGCAAGCACGCTCACGCATACCGGTTCTCGTAGTGGATGCCGCGCAGGGCACGCACTTTGTCAATCGCCACCCCCCGGAGCAACCGATGAACAATGAACCCAACACTGCTAACCAGCCACCCTTGAAGCTACGTGGCTTCCGAGAACCGGCTCCAGCCGAGTCCGGATTGAAATCCAAGTTCGTCAGAGTCAAAGCCGAATTTCGCACTGGGCGGGCCCGGTCAGCCCAGCAGGCCGAAACGATCTCTGTTAATAACGATGACATAGTCGAGATCGAGTTCGCCGATGGACCGCGCTTGTGGCTTCGTGGTGACGATTACCGCCAACAGTTCTCTGGTGCGGCTTCGCGCGGCGCATCGGGCGAAGAAGTTCAGCCTGTGCCTGATGGCCTCGATTTGCTACCCCGTGGAATGCAGAGCCGGGGACCCGTCAAATGGGCGGTGAAATCGCTCAAAGTCCTGGGTGTGGACCTCGAACAGAAAACTGCGGTGCAGATCGGCAAGCTCGTCGATGGGCGGACCTCACCGCAACGCCCTGGGCTTGGACTGTACCGCTGTTCGATGAACACTGACCAGTTTAGTCTGACACCTTTGGAAACAATCAAGTCGCCAGCAAGCCAGCCCTTCCTGGTACTGATCCATGGAACAGCGTCCAGCACTTGGAGCAGCTTCGGCGGACTCTGGTCGGCAGCCCGTTCCCAAGAGCTGGAGAGGCTCCGTCAGCTCTACGGTAACCAGGTGCTGGCGTTCGAGCACGCCACGCTCTCGAAAAGCCCAATCGAGAATGCTTCGGAACTCGCAGACCTCATAGCCCGATTGTTGCCGTCCGGCGCCAAGCTTCACGTCGTATCGCATTCGCGTGGAGGCTTGGTTGGCGAGCTACTCTGCCGAGCCAATGTCGTCGACACCGGTCGACCCGTCGCGAAGAATGGTGCGGCAAAAGCCGATGGGCTGCACCCTTTCACCGCTGGAGAGTTGCAATTGTTCGACGGTGCTAATCAGACTGCCTTGCTCAGTAAGCTGGAACTGGCTCTGCAAAAGAAACGGTTCGAAATAGACCGTTTCGTGCGGGTCGCCTGCCCAACACTTGGCACCACGCTGGCCTCGGGCCGGCTGGATCGCTGGCTTTCAATGATCGGCAGTGTGGCGATGGCGATGCCAGACACACCGTTGTTTGACGCGTTCAAGGACTTGGGAGATTTTGCAGCTGCCGTCATCAAAGAGCGCACCGACCCATCGACTCTCCCGGGGTTGGAAGCCATGATGCCCGATTCGGCGCTCATCAAGTTGGTGAATTGGCCGTCCACAATCTTCTCGGGCCAGCTCACTGTCATCGCCGGAGACATTGAGCCGGATGCCTGGTGGGCGAAACTCCTCGTCTTCGGGACCGATCGGTTCTACGACGGTGATCATGATCTGGTGGTCAACACCGCCTCGATGTACGGCGGCGTGCGGCGTGAGCAACCCGCTTTGGCAAGCTTTCACAAGGGTCCAGGCGTGAATCACTTCACGTACTTCAGCAACAGCGAAAGTGCAAAGCAGTTGGTGCGCGCCCTGATACGCGACTCGGAAGATCAGACGGGATTTGAGCTTCTGGAAAAACCAACTGTCGACATCGCGCGAGCCGCCATTGCCCGGTCCGCAGAGCCTCGGCCGGTAGTCTTTGTCTTGCCGGGTATCATGGGCAGCGAACTAGCGGTCGGAAGAGACGCAGTGTGGGCAAAGGTTTCCGACCTGGTCTTTGGCGGGCTTGGCAAGCTGCGCATCGACGCCAAGAACGTCAAGCCCACGCAGCCCATAGCACGATTCTACGGAGAGCTGATCGAATTCCTGGCTCAGAGCCACAAAGTGGTTCCATTCGCCTATGACTGGCGCCTGCCAGTTGAGCAGGAGGCCGATCGGTTGGCGCAAGAGTTGCGGCGGGAATTCGAGCAAGCACGGTCGCAGAAGCAACCGGTGCGTGTGCTGGCTCATTCAATGGGAGGACTGGTCACTCGCACCATGATCGCCCGTCACAACGCCCTCTGGCGTGAGGTTTGCGGCCAACCGGGCGGCCGGCTGCTGATGCTGGGCACACCCAATGGCGGGTCACACTCCATCACCGAGCTGCTGGTGGGAACCTCCGCAACGCTGAGAAAACTGGCTCTAGTTGACCTTCGACACTCCCAGAAAGAACTGCTCGAAATCATCTCGCGTTTCCCGGGTGTCCTGGCAATGCTGCCGCTGGATGCGCACGAGGACTACTTTGCACCGCAAACCTGGAAAACCTATCAAGATCGGGCCGGTGCCGGTTGGATTCCCCCTCAGGCTGAGGACTTAGTGCAGGCACGCCGTTTCCGGCAGCTCCTCGATCGCACTCCACTCGATCCGGCGTCGACAGTTTATGTGGCTGGCCGAGCGGACGTCACTCTGGCCAGCATGTCCTTCAATCCGAAAGCCCGTCTCGGCGAACAAATCCAGTTTATGGCAACTGCGCGTGGCGACGGACGCGTCACCTGGGACAGCGGTATTCCGCCAGGCGTTCCCACTTGGTTCATGGATGTCGAACACGGCGACATGCCCGCTCACCCGCCGTCCTACCAGGCGTTTCTGCAATTGCTTCAGAGCGGAACCACGAACCTGCTAAGCCAGACCGCACCTGTCTCACGCGCGGCCGCCGAACTCTTTGTGGCTCCGCGAGCCATCGATGAGATCTATCCGAACGCCGAGGAATTGGAAGCCTCGGCGCTCGGCGCTGGACGGCGCAGGCGGAAAGCCGCCAAACCTCGTGAGGCCCCGGTCCGGGTCCGTGTCGTGCATGCCAATCTGGCCTTGGCGCGGCACCCAGTCGCCGTGGGACATTACACGGGAGATTCGGTCCTCAGTGCTGAAGCGCATCTGGACCGCGCCCTCGACGGCGAACTCACCCGGCGCCACGTGTTGGGACTCTACCCGGGCGCCGTCGGCACATCTGCCCTGTTCATAAATCCAAGGCTTCACCAAGAACCCCCGCCGTCGCCGCGCGGCGCAATTGTGATTGGACTTGGTACCCCCGGAGTATTGAATGGCGGAACGCTCTCGCGCGCATTCTCCCGCGCGATGCTGGACTACGTGATTGAATGGAGCAATCACGAACGCAGCCTCGCTGCAAGAAGGGGCAAGGAGGCTTCCAATGATCTCGGGCTCACCACGCTGCTGGTGGGAACGGGTGCCGGAGGCGTGAGTGTGCCCGACAGCGTTCATGCCACTCTCCAGAGCGTGGTGCAGGCCAACCAGGCACTGGCTGCGGCACGCCAACCTCAGAGAATTCGCGAACTGGAATTCATTGAACTTTGGGAGGATCGAGCAATTCAAGCGGTGAGGGCCTGCCAGGACATTGAATCCAATCCTGAATTGCGTGGCGCCTTTGCGCTGCATCCTGAGCTCGACGCCAAGAAGGGTGGTTTGCGGCGAGTCAGCTATGAAGAACCTTCGGGCTGGTGGCATCGAGTGCAGATTCTGGGAGGAGGCAGTGACGATGCGAATTTTTGCACATTGCGATTCACAGCTACCACCCGCCGTGCCCGCAACGAAGTTCGATTGCTGCCAACGCAACGCGCTCTGGTCGACCGATTCGTCAAGGATGCCATTCGCACCACACATGACAACCGCAGCGTTTCGCGAACGCTGTTCGAAATGCTCCTGCCCAACGAACTCAAGGAGCAGGCACCCGATCAAGATGACATTGTGCTGATGCTCGATGAAGAGGCTGCCCGCTATCCCTGGGAGTTGCTCGAGGATCCAGGCGGATCGGGCCGAAATCCATTTGTCATCGAACATGGCGTGCTTCGCCAGTTGGAAACACTGCAATTCAGGGAGTCGGTACGGCCCGTGGTTGAAAGGAATGCGCTCGTGATTGGCGACCCCCTCAGCTCGTTCGCGGAGCTCAAAGGCGCCCAGGCCGAGGCCGACGCCGTTTCGCGCAGTCTTGAAGCCAATGGGCGTTTTCACGTCGAATCCCGAAAACGACCTGAAGCAGACGAAGTCATTCAGGCATTGTGCGCAATGCCCTACCGAGTGCTGCACCTGGCCGGCCACGGAGTCTAC
>Ga0187893_10011855_pt1 | contig 12532 bp, 13 predicted proteins | sample MA1701074metaG_FD_139574 | JGI IMG/M metagenome (GOLD analysis project Ga0187893, IMG submission 139574) | White microbial mat communities from a basaltic lava cave in the Kipuka Kanohina Cave System on the Island of Hawaii, USA - MA170107-4 metaG ...
CCACCTGTTTGCCCCTGTGGCGAGCTTTGTCTCGAGGATCAACGTTTGGCTCATCTTGCCACCTCGACCACCTGTTTGACCAAATTTGAACCCTTGGGACGATTTGCTTAATTAAGCAAATTATCTTTCCTTAGAATTTTCTGACGCAGTTTCCAGCTGTTGCCGTGGCTGATAAGACCCAAATATGACTGCACCGTTTCTTCCTTTCCTTCTTTCGCTTTTATATTTCTGAACATCCTCTTTTTGGTCGTCGTCCTTAAGACCTGATGATCAGGAAAATGCACCCAGCCGAGAAAGTCTACACCAGATGCAACGGTCTGAATAAAAATCTTATCCGGATGCATGACAAGTTTGAGTCTGCTTACTAAAAATTCCTTCATCGCCGGCAAAATCTTTTCGAGGTAGGCCTTATCTGTCGAAAGAACGGCGAAATCGTCGGCATAGCGGAGATAATATTTCGCCTTGAGTTTATGCTTCATAAATTGGTCGAATTCGTTCATGTAGATGTTTACCAAAAGCTGGGAGGTCAGGTTGCCGAGTGGCAAGCCAACGCCGTCGGCGCTTGATCTAAAGCTTCCAATGATTACGGATAGAAGCCGGATAATATCTTTGTCAGGAATGTACGTATCCATAATAGCGATCAGGACTTTGTGATCGATATTTGCGAAAAACTTTTTAATATCGCATTTAAGGACCCATGCCGTGCGCGTATCATTTCGTGAGACAATTTTGGAAAATTGACGGAAACGCTTCAGCGCCCTGTGTGTACCCTTGCCGATTTGGCATGAGTACGAATCTGAAATAAATGTTTTTGTAAAAAATGGAGAGAGCATGCGGTGCAAGGCGTGATGCAATAACCTATCGCGCACACTCGCTTTGTGTATATCGCGCGGTTTTGGATCGGAGATTTTAAATGCCTGATATGCCGAGTGCGAGTAAGTTTTCGCGGCAAGCTCGCGGTGCAGAGAGATTATGTTCGCCATTAAATTACGCTCAAATTCTTGAACGTCTTTTCGTGCTCGCTTGCCGCACAAAAACTCCTTCCATGCCTCAAGGAGATTTTCGAGTGAAATGATATTATTGTAAGTATGTTGGAAAATAATTTTGGGCATAAAGATAGCGCCAGCCAGCCAGCCAGCCAGCCAGCCAGCCAGCCAGGAAAGATTTTACCCGTTTTAAATAAGGTCAAGGGTGCTTATCTGACGTGGTACAGATTTTATCAGGATATCCCGAAGACACACAGACACTCTCTCGGCCAACGTATTGATACTTTATTTGTTGAGGTGATAGAAGCGATATCTGCTGCAAGTTTCTTATCACGCGAGGAGAAACATCCGTATGTTCGATTAGCGATCAAGAAAGCAGACACCTTACGCGTACTTCTCATGATTCTCTGGGAAACAAAATCTTTTGATGACAAAAAATATATCACTCTTTCTGTAATGCTTGATGAGATAGGAAAAATGCTTGGCGGTTGGAATGGTCAGCTTACAAAACAAAACTCTCCCAAGAAGTAGGGAGAGAAATGAAGTGAGTTGCGAACACCGGCGAACCACCAGAGGTCGTTCCAGTCGTTGTCGTTGCGGTTGACGTTCACCTTGCGCTTGTCGTTCCAACGGTTGAACGTGGCGTAGCACCAGTTGCCTTTGGCATCCTTCCAATGAGTGCCGTGGGGCTTCTCATCAGCGAAGGCGGGATCGGCTTCATTCACGGCGGCGACGGAGATCGGGTCGGCGGGCTTGAGGCCACGCAGTTTGAACTCCTTTTCGAGGTCGTCATCGGAGATGAAACCGTTGCGCTCCGAGAGATCGGGTTTGAAGAACACGACCTCGACTTCATCTCCTTCACCTTTCGGCATCGCATCCACGACCTTGCGGTCGGTGTATTGCGCGCGGCCAGTGGCTTCGATCGCCTCTTGCTGAGAGCGAGTGCGATTCACCTTGGCAGTGCGGACGATGAGATTCGAGACCGCTTCAGCGCGTTCGCGGAAGGGAGTGAACATCATCATTCCGAGATTCTCGACTCCGAGAACCTGTTGAGCGACGTCCGAGGTGATCTCGGAACGATGCTTGCGCATCGCGTCGCGGAGTTTGTTGACGGCGTTTTCGATTTGGCCGTCGGTCATTTCGGCTGCAGTCATGATCTGTGTCATGGTGTCATCCTTTCGTATTTGATTTCCCTCTACGCCGAGGAGGCACTATGAGCCGGTATGGTCATAGCGAGGAGAGGCCCAAGATTGAGCCGCTTTTCGCTATGACCAATCGCAAGTCTTATCAAAGAACTATGCCCTCTATCATACACCTAAACGCCATATTTGTCAATAGTCCCCCAGGAACTAGGATTGCCAAGAAAAAGCGTAGTCGACCTGCCCTGCCGGTCCAAAACTCCGCACCCGACAAAACTCGCTCACGTAGAGTAGGTTTTGTAATTCTTCAGAAATATCCGGATAAAAAATTTTGATGGCAACCGGAGAAAGAGGTATAATGATGTTATCGACCTATGCCACCAATCGCCAGCTCAATACAAAAGCAGTTCAAGATACTAGAACCTCGCGAGGAGTGGTCTTTTCGAGATGCTGGTCGTTCTCAGACTACTGCTTTCTCACATGACTATCATCGCTATCCGGCAAAATTCATTCCACAAATCGTTCGAAAATTAATTGAAGATTACGCGCCTAGCACCGAGCAAATAGTCTGTGACCCATTCGGTGGATGTGGGACAACTCTGGTAGAAGCAAAACTATTGGGACATCCTAGCATCGGTTTTGACATCAACCCTGTTGCAAAATTGATAACCCAAACAAAAACCACTGCTATCAAGCCGCGTACCCTTACAAATCACAAGCAGAAATTTTTAGAATACTACGATGCGGCACCTAAGATTTCCTACCAGCACCATCCTCGCATTACCTACTGGTTCGACGAGGAAACAATCGCCGAATTAGACAGAATTTATTTTGCGATAAAAAAAATAGAGAATCATAATGTACGCAGATTTTTCCTCTGTGCCTTTTCACACAACCTTAAAAACTGCTCGCGCTGGCTGATGAAAAGCATCAAGCCAACGATCGACAAGGATAAAATCATACCTGTCCCAAAACAGTCTTTCCTCCGGCATCTCGATTCAATGATTAGAAAGAACGAACTATTCTATACGAAACTGGCTGAATCCGGACGTACTAAGGTCTCCGCTAAAATGTACCGCCGAGATTCCACCAAAACATTCCCAATGGAATCTGAATCAGTGGACTTAATCGTTACGTCTCCACCCTATGTCACCTCATATGAATACGCTGATCTTCACCAGCTGACGCTTCTATGGTTCGGGGATGATCCTAAGCATTTCAAAAAATGGCATCATTTTAGTAATGGCTTTATAGATTTTCGTCGAACTTTTATCGGCACAAGCTCAAAAGCTAAAAAAACTGGTGACTTCAACAGCACCATAGGAAAAAAGATTGTTGACGATCTTATGCTGGTTGAACGTCCGCTCGCCATCGATGTCGCAAATTATTTTCTAGATATGCAAAAAGTGTTCGCCGAAACTCACCGAATCCTTAAGAAGGGTGGAAAGGCTTGCGTGATTATTGGAAATACCAACCTTCGAGGCGTAGAAATTCAAAACGCGCAGGTTGCGGCAGAACAGATGCGAGCCGCTGGTTTTACCAAAGTAGATTTTATAAAACGCGAAATCCCTAACAAGATGATTACCCCGTGGCGCGACACTGAAAGTGGTAAATTTACCGGAATGGATAATCCGTCAAAAACTCGTGCTTACGAATTTGAATACGTGGTCGTAATGGAGAAGGCTTAATCCTCGTCCTCTATCTGTTCCGATGCTCTTGATGTGAACGCGAGATCGAGTAGGAATTTACTGATCGCTCGCATAGAAGCCTGAATAGCCCAATCGCGTTTCTCGGTATGATCTTTCATATCGAAGAACATGGCTACCGAGTAAAGATAGACGCTCGCTAGATAACGTTTTTGGATAGCCGTCATCATGTCACCCGAATTGTATTTCGGATTCCTCTTGGGGAATTCAACGAGAACGTCGGGCTCTTTGTTGATGTAGACCGTGATACCCTCCTGATCCTCAGTAACTTTGACTATATCCTGACCTGTCCAAGTGCTTCCGTATACAGATTCGAAATTGCTCCAATCTTCCTTGGGTACGGGCTTAAGCTCTGGGAGCTTAACCGAGAGCTTGGTCGGCGGTTTTGGATCACCATGAGGGTTATTTTTCGGCTCCTCGAATTCACCAATAATTATTTTTAGATCGATCTTCAAGGAATCCTGCCCCGGTCGGGTCAATTCGAAAGTAATAGTGTCGCTTGAACCCGGCTTCGCATCCTTGACCGGCTCAATACGAATCGGCAGGTTACCGTCCTTGAGCGAATAGTGATTAATTTGCACCAGCTTTGAAGGAGTCCAGCGAAACTCCCCTTTATCCTTAGTGCGTGATAGATAGTCGTTGACCGCATCGGTTTTTATCCGGAGACGCGCGTAACGGTTGTATGGTATTTCTTTCTCGCTCTCTGCAAGTTCAAACATGGTCGGCACGTACTGTCCGAGATATTCCTTTTTGTTGGGTCCCTCCGGTTTTTCAGTCGGCACTTCCTCTCCCATCTTCAGAAGCGAAGCAAGAAATGGATTGTCCTTCACCAAGCGACCAATGTAACGCGAGAGGTCTTTATCCTCTGGCTGAGCATTTTTTAATTTACGCTCCTTGTACTCTCTGTTGAGTTCCTTGAGTGTCTCATCCCCTTTGATGGAATCTGTAAGACGGTCGTGGAATTCGTGATACTCGGCGATATCGATAACGCCAAGTCTTGCGGTATGGAAAACCTTATTCGCCTGATATCCCGCATTAGAAAGATCGATGTGCACGATCATGTACGGTGCGAGATCAGGCAAGAGACAATCAGATTTAAGAAAGGTCATATTCTCTGTGTGTTGAGACTGACCATTAACCGACATAAAAACCTTTTCGGACTGGCTCTTGTATGATTGCCCTCCATCGCCTTCATCATTGAGGACAGCAATCTCAATATTTCGCAGACCAAAAATACCGAGTTCAGATTTGAGCGTCATTACTCGACGAATCATGTTGGGATCAGAGAATTGCTTTTTGAGCAACCGCCACAGACCGTAGATTCGGGTGACTTTATTTTTCTCTGACCATCCGCGTAGCGAGGTACGAAGTTCATTAATCTGGATCGGTAGAGGCATCGAAAAATAACGCTTGTTGATTTCGCGTGCCAATTCTTTTTCACGCTGGCCTGTTATGTAGAGATTTGGATTTTTGAGAGCGTAATTGAAGAGACGAATATAACTTCCACTCTCGAATGACGCTTTGTCGGGAAGAATTTTTAACGGCTCGTACGGAAATGAAGGAATCTCGCCATCTATGACGCAATACTCATACCACTCGGCCTTATAGCCCGGCTCGTATTGCTCACGAACCAACGTAAAACCCCATAGATCATCTGCGCCGTTTCGTATATTGGGAGCACGGCGAGAAAGAGTGAGCTGATAACCGTTACCACAAAACTTCAATGCGGCCGATCCACCCTGATTGTAAACGCCGTGAGCAAACTTGATCTTAATTTTATTTGAGCCTCCAATGGAGAGAAATGTCTTAGAAAAGTCTTTCGGATGCTGACCCTCGCCAAAGTCGAAGACTGAGATGGTTGGCTTCTCCGGTGTCCCCTCGCTAACGATTTGCACCGTCTTGGAAGCAATCTCGCGCACCTCTTTATCGGAGAGATTGAAGTCTGCGACATTGTCGCCGAAAAACTTTCGTATTGCCTCACCCTGACTCTGCGGAGCACCCGCAGATGCGGGATCAATCTTGTTATCCCAACATAGACGAATCAAAAGAGCGTCGATACCGTTGGTAATTTTTTCAACCAAGGCCCCCACGGGATCAGCCGCCTGTGCTTTAATCGTTCCGGCATTATTTGCTTGCCCACCATACGGGGTCCAAGTCGCTTTCTTAAAAAATGCGTGGGTATTAATCAAATGCGTGACCTCTTCTTGGGTCGTCGCTTCAATCAGTTTCAATAGTATTTCTTTGTTCAGCTTTTGGTTGGTATTCATTTTCATTTTCATAATTTGGGAGAGACTGCTTATAGGTTATAGGCGGAACTCTCGGTTTTTTGGAAAATGGAACTTTGCTTTCACGTCTTTCAGCCTGCGTTCGATTTCCGAGAAAATTCTGTCGACTTCTTCCTCGGTATACTGATAGGCTTGCCTATTCGCGCAGTTCCCAAGAACCTTAAGCCGCTTAAGGACAGCATTTGTTCGTAGCGTGCCTAATCTTTTGAATCTTTCTTGAGGAGTTTCTTTTTTGTTCGGTTTTTCCATGTTATATTATATTTAGCACACTTAGGTTACAGATACAAGGGTGTTACGCCCTTTATAAGGGTAGTTTATATAAAAGATTACGACGAGTCAATCCAATGAGTATGAAAATGAAAAAGGTTACTCTAGCCAAAAAATATAATTTCCATATCCGAAAATCGGTGACGATGACCACCAGCTATCGCCTGTCGGTCGGCACTACCGAAAAGATACTGCGATCGTCCATGAAAACGGCAGGTATTGCCGGTGGCGACAAGATTATCCGGAACAATAAGCCGGCAATTGCCAATCTGACAAGAGAGATTGTCGCAACCAAACACGAGGTGAAAAGCATTCGCGTTCTTTTGGAACGCCGAACGAGCAAATTTGAAGGACTGACCGAATACGACCAGCAGTTCATAAAAACATTTGCACGCGAGGCGGCCATTTCCTTTGCCGAATATTTTGTAAAGAGCGCGACCGGTCCAACCAGTAAAAAGGTCATCGTCTTTCTCTCCCCTGACGGTGACCTTTATCGTGAGCCAAAAAGCCAATATCGATTCCGCATGGAAACCTCGAGTGGACGAATGAGACTTGTTATGACTTTGATGACAAGCAAGAAATATGTCCCGACTCGAACGCTAATCCAACTGACCGACCTGTCGAGCGTTAAATCCGTTCAGAGTGCAGTCCAAGCGATAAAACGAATAGCGTTAAAGAAACTCAAGATTCCAGATTTCATCGACGGGTGGCAAGACTCCGGATATCGGATCAATCCGGACGTGATGCTGAAAAAAGAATAAAGCTCGCAAGGTACTCTCAAGACCCTTGTTTATAACTTTTGGAGCAAGCGACTATTTCAGTCGCATTTTTTGTTTTGGAAATACGCTCAAAGAGTATGTAAAGAGGAGCGGCGCGATTGCTATAAAAAGTATGCAATGCAAAAGCCGAGGCCGACAAAGAAAATTCCAGCCCTCACCATCAAACAAATGGAGGAGATTTTTGCAGACAGACTGGCCGATCTGATCGTCCGAGTCTTGGATCATCAATATTTGGAAAAAGAGAAAGCCAAAAAGAATGAATATGAAAAACAAAATGGACAGCGATAATAATTTCGTCACTAGTGATTTCTACACCGCCGCTTTGCTTATCGCCGAGGGCTATAAGCTGTTCGGCATAAACAAAGCCGACTCGCGCAGGTATCGCTTTATATTCCTCGACCAAGAAGATCGGGTCCAACTGGTATCCGGTTTCTTTGAGGGATTGGTCGATGTGAACGCCAAAGAATTTGTCTCGGCGATCAAAGAGCTGAAATCTCTCATGTACAACGATGCCGTGAATTAAACCCGATGGAATATGAAAAATGAGTATGGAAAATCTGCCGTTCAAAATAGACAATAACGACTATGTAAAGCTCCCACGGAGCATCAAGACCGCCCTCGTCGACGGTCTCTTGCGGTTTGAGGAATATGCCATTTTGGTATGGCTGTGGCTCAACGCCAATCCGCGATCCGGACGAGCGCAAGTAAGCTATGCCGGTCTTTCAAAAGATTTCAAAGAAAAATATTCCAAGAATACAGTCAACAAGATCATGCTCGAGCTGAAGCGGAAGAAGTGGGTATGGTTTACCAAGCAACAAGGACGCAGAAGTTCGTTCAATGTGGATATATCCAGTTATCCCTTATCCGACGGCACATTTAAGTACATCGACCACCATTTCAAACAGGAGTCCGGCAGAAGTGAGGATGCTGATACCGAGCAAACACTAGCAGAAGTACCGGAAGAAGTCGATGACATTTCGCAGAAGTTGGAAACCGAGAAAAAGAAGCTGGTAGCTAGGTTTTCTTTCAATCAGGAACACGGCGACGGCAGAAGCCAGAAGAACGATACCGAAAAAGAAAATAAAAACAATCGATCGAGTCGCCATCCTGTAAGAAATTTCAGTCCGAAAACCTATGAGGAGGAGCGTTGTCTTGAGATCGCCCAATACCTTGAAGAAACGGATATGAGCTTTATGCTTTCGGCCCTCAAAAAATACGGACTGACCAGAATAGAAAATGCCTATGAAAAACTGAAGCGAACACCGGCCGAAACGATCGAAAATAAAGGTGCATATTTTAACGCCCTGCTTTCGATTGCTGGTGAAAGTGGTTGAAATGGCAGTAAACCGCAATAAACGGCAACATTTTGAACAAAACCACTAACACCAATTAACACTAACTAACACCAAAAACCCAACATTACCCAACGTTTGAAGCGAAATCCGAAATTGTGGGCAACTGCCGCTTAGCGGATCAGCAAAAATAGTATAGGGTGTCCGTGAAAGGTCTCTTAATAAAGATTAACCAAAAATTAGAATGAAAATATTATGGAGCACGCATTAATTTACTGCCGCGTCTCGACCGAAGAGCAAGCCGAGGACGGCCATCATTCCCTCGCAACCCAGCTCAAGCTTTGCAAACGAGCGATCGAGGAGAGCAATAAATATAAATTGGCGAACGAAGGCGTCTTTGAAGACCCGGGACGATCAGCCACAAACATGAACCGTCCGGGACTCCAAGACATACTTCTTCGGGTCCAAGACGACAAAGCCATTCGTGCGGTGTTTATCCAAGACACCGACAGGCTGGCGAGAAATGCGCTCGATCACATGCAGATCAAAGCGATCCTCAAAAAGCATAACGTCTAATTGTTTTCCGTCTCCCAGCCGGGCATAACCGATTCTCCGGAGGGAAATTTCATGGACTTGGTGATCGCAGGGGTAAACCAGCTCCAATCGCAGATCACATCGAGAAAAACTTTGAAGAGTCTTGAGCAAAAATTCTGGGATGGATGGTGGCCAACCGGAGTGGCGAATGGGTATCTTAACGCCGGCGATCCGAGCGACGAGAAAAAGAGGATCATCATCACGGACGAGGAACGCGCACCGCTCATTCAGGAAGCTTTCAGAATGTACGTGACTGGAGATTATTCAGTCTATGAAATCCGCGACACTTTGTATAAAAAAGGATTCAGAACCCATGCCGGCAAGCGACTCGCACACAGCAAGATGATCGAGATACTAAAAAATCCTTTCTATTATGGGGAGATGCGCTGGCGAGGACTGGTAAATACAGGAAAGCATAAACCACTCATCACCAAAGAAACATGGGAACGCGCCCAGCTGGTGATGGCCGAGCATAACCGCTATGCCTGCCGTCGGCAAAAGTTTAATTTCATACTTCGAGGTCTTACATTCTGCGCGATCTGCGGGCAACGATACACTGCCGAGCATCACCCGAAGAAAAATAAATCCTATTATCATTGCAACCGATCTGGCGATCAGATCAAATGCACCGACAAATACGTTGAAGTCTGGGATTTGGAACAGCAGATTGCCGACCTTTTCAAACTGATTGAATTTACTCCGACATTCGTGAATCGAATGATCGCCAAGATCGAGAAAATATACAGCGGTCGCAAGGAAGTCATAAACAAAGAAAAGAAAGCTCTCAACACCCAAAAGATGGTGCTGGAAAAGAAACGTGATACGGCCGAAGAAAAACTCTTTGCTGGACTGATTTCCGATGACGATTTCACCAGAGTCAAAGTGAAGATCAAGGAACAGGTCGAAAACATACAGGATGAAATCTACGCACAAGACAAGAAGCTGAACATGCGGATCGACGAACTCCAAGACATCCTGCTCTTTGTGAGAAACGCATACGAGGCATATATGAAAGCTCCGGACGAAATGAAGCGACTATTCCTCGGTCTTTACTGGGAACGCTTCGAGGTCACCGATAAGAAAGCCGTAACGGTCATACCAAGCCCGATCATACGAGCCTTGATGCAAGCCGAAGGATTGGTATTCACCAATAAATACAAAGAAGGCCAAATGCCTCGAATCGTTACCGACATGGAGGTGGAATTCACCCCTGTGATAGCCGGTAAATCAAAAGCCTTAGTTGCCCCTAAAACTCAAAAATCCCGACATAAAGTCGAGACTTTCGAGGTGGCATCCAATAAACCATCTGCGGTTATATTAGATACCGTTTGGGGTGCCCAGAGGGGATCGAACCCTCGTCGCCGCTTCCACAGAGCGGAGCTTTACCACTAAGCTATGGGCACCATAACACGGCAGATTCTACCAACTAAATCCTATCAGAGCAATTTTCTAGTGATCCTACTATATATACTATATTATTATAAACCCAGAGTTGACTTTTGGCAATAAATAATTTAATATAAATAATAGCGGTATTGGCCACTTCCCTGGTTAATACTCCGATCTTTAACAAATTCATAAACATAGGTGCAGCAATGATGCAGTTAATTGCCTTAGGTGGCGCATTAGATCCCTCCGGCGAAAAACCGGGTATCGGGGGTAGTGCCTACCTATTAAAGATAGGTAAGACGGCTGTTCTAATAGACGCCGGGGCCTACCCCAAGCTGCCGAATGAAAATGTAGAAGGCGTCCATTTGGAATACGTTGAAGTTGAAGCTCTTGCCCTACCCAAGCTGCCGGAGATCACACTCTCCAGGTACCTCTTAGAGGGCGACGATCCCTTTTTGCGCTTGGAATTAATAAAAGAGCGAGCAATTCCGAATTACGACATACTAAAAGACGTGGACAAGCTCTGTATTGTGGCCACCCACGGTCACTTTGATCACATTGGCAGTCTCCCCCTCGCAGCTTCTCTCTTCTCGAATGCAGAAATATTGATGACCAAGCCCACTTTCGCGATAAGCTCGTGGAGTTGGAACGACAGTCTGCATCGGGCAAGAGTTACGAGGCGAATTTCACCATATCAACGCAAAGACATTACCTTGCTACGTAAGAACATTCGCTTTGTCTCTCCGGGCGGGAGATACACTTTCGGTGAATTTGAATTGGAATTTTCCCACGCCGGTCACATCTTGGGCGCAATCAGCGTAAAGGTCAAAGCGGAGAATAAAACTGTATTCTTTAGCGGTGACATTACTTTGGGCAGTCAGCACACTGTCCCGGGCGCAACTGCGAGTTTAACCGGCTTAGGCAAAATTGATTACCTGGTGATGGAATCAACCTATCCGGGAACTCGCCGCGAGGAGCGAGTGGACACGGAGATGCGCCTTGCCAGTGACGTGCGGAAGTGCCTACAGAACAAGGGTAATTTTCTTCTGGCCTTGCCGGCCATTGGTCGTTCTCAAGAAGTTGCGGCAATTCTCCGTGACAACGGTATTCAAAACATCCGCATTGACGGCTCGGCTACACACGTCACTGAGATTTATCGGGAGTACGGAATTTTCGCGAAAGACATCCGCGCAACCTTTATCAACGACGAAACGGAACGCCGAGAGATCTTGCGCGGTGAAAGTGCAGTAGTCATAGCTCCCTCCGGTATGCTAAATGGCGGACAAGCTGTGCGCTACACTGCCGCTTGGCTTAACAACCCAGCGAATGTAATTGCTTTCGCCTCTTACCAGGATCCTTGCCAACCGGGTTCTAAACTTCTAAACGCTCGTCCCGGACAAATGGTTCGCTTTGGCGATACCACCGTCAAAGTTGGCGCAGCCATAAAAAACTACAACCTGTCTGGCCACGTAGATGGCTACGAAATAGGCCAAATTTGCGAAAATCTCGACCCGGGAACCATCTTCCTGGTTCATGGCGAAGCGAATGGTATGCACGATTTGGCGAGTTGGCTGGGGGATGCTTTACCAGCAATACTCAATACGCCCTATGATCTTTAGCAAAAACGGAAACATGCAAAATATCGGGCCTGTCATAATCAACTTGACAGGCCTTTTTCTTTACGTTATAATTGCAAACAGTACTTAATGTTGGCAATTCAAACAAAGAAAGGAGGAGAGAAACCCAATGAGCTAGATTGCTTCAAGGAGGGCTTCAAAACTACTTTTCTCTTGAATTACTGATGCACAATTCAACTTTAGGGAGAAGAATCATGCCGAGCAAGAAAGCTGGGGGCGTAGTAGTGAACGATTTCGCTGATATCAAGAATATCTTCGGCGGTAAGACCGTGACTGCCCCACAGAACTCTGATCCGAAGGAAGCCATGCTCAACCTGCCAGAACTCGAAGATTCACCCCTCCAGCAACATACGGCGAAGAGTAATGCAGTACGCGCAATCATCGCCTGGGTGAAGAAATCTGCAGCCTGGATTCAAGAGAACACACGGCTCATCGGCGAAAAACTCAAGGAGGACGAA
>Ga0187893_10011856_pt1 | contig 12530 bp, 13 predicted proteins | sample MA1701074metaG_FD_139574 | JGI IMG/M metagenome (GOLD analysis project Ga0187893, IMG submission 139574) | White microbial mat communities from a basaltic lava cave in the Kipuka Kanohina Cave System on the Island of Hawaii, USA - MA170107-4 metaG ...
TCCGGCGCAGGCGCCCGCACAGCGCTTGATCTGGTGGCGGAAACAGGCGCCTTTGCCGTGCTTGGCGCCTTGCTCGAATCCCAGCGTGCGCAGGCAGAGGCGGTGCTTGTCGGCGAGGCCGCGCAAGGCGTCCATCGCCGCGCGTTTGGAGCGGAACACGCCGCAGAGGGATGCAACGGTCTGCGAATTGATTTGCTCTGCATTTACAAGTTGAAGGCCTTTGCCGGTAAGGGCAAAACCGCACAAATCGTTCGTACGCCGCAGTTGCCGATTGAAGGCAGGCAGCAACTCCTTCACCAGTTCCGCTTCGCGCAGCAGCGCGCCCAGTTCGCCGCAGCTGCGCTGCCACTCGATGCGCCGGATCTCGCGCGCGATCTGCGCTTCGCGCGGCGAATGCACGTCGGCCGAGAAATGCTGCAGCACGCGGCTGCGCATGGCGACGCTCTTGCCGACATACAGCGCCACGTCGTTCTCGCCGTAGAAGAGGTAGACGCCGGGCGCCTCCGGAATCGCGTCCACCGCGGCGCGCTCGAGGTGGGCGGGCAGGGCCGGCAGCCGCGAGAGCTGCTGCACCGCGCTCTGCAGCTGCTCCACGCCGCGTTCTTCCGCCGCCACGCGCAGGAATTGCCACACCGCGCGCGCGTCGCCGAGCGCGCGGTGGCGCGCGTCGCATTGCAGGTGGTGGCGGTCGATCAGGCTGTCGAGGTTGTGGCGCGCATGCCCGGGATAAAGGCGGCGCGAGAGCTTGACGGTACACAGGGTGCGCGCCTGGAATTGCAGGCCCGCGCGCTCGAAGGCATGGCGCAGGAAGCCGTAGTCGAAACGCGCGTTGTGGGCGACGAAGACGCGTCCCTGCAGGCGTTCGTAGAGGCCTTCGGCGAGCGCATCGAATTCCGGCGCATCCTCGACCATGGCGTTGGTGATGCCGGTGAGCGCCTGGATCGCGGGCGGGATCGAGGCGCCGGGATTCACCAGCGTCGACCACTCCGACACGATTTCGCCGCCTTCCACCTCGAGCACCGCGATTTCCGTCACGCGGTCCCAGGCCGGGTGGGCGCCGGTGGTCTCCAGGTCGACGATCGCGAGCGGCGCGTCGAATAGCGGCTCCATTCAGCGCAGGTGATTATCCATACAGTATCCGGACTCTACCCCATTACCTGCGCCAGTTGCCAGATCGCGAAGCCGAGGATGGTCACGCCGGAGACCAGGTTGATGATTCGAAACAGCTTCGGTCCGGCGCGCTGTCGTAGCCAGTGCACGCCGAAGGCAAGCACGATCCACCAGCCGGCGGAACCGAGAAACACCCCCAGTACCACCAGCGCGGCCGCGCCGTAGTCGGAACTCGAGACCAGTCCCAGTCCGGCGAAAATCGCGGCGAAGGCGAGGATGGTGGGCGGATTGGCGAGCGTCAGTCCGAGAGTGGAAACAAAGGCCTTCGACAGGCTGGTGCGCTCCGGTTTGTTTTCATCCACCAGAACCGGTTTCGCGACGAGGCATCTGACCCCGAGGTAGAGAAGGAACAGCCCGCCGATCAGGCCCAGCCAGAAGCTCTGGGCGAGAAGGAATCCCGAAATCGCCGTCAGGCCGAAGGCCGCCACCGCGCCGTAAAGTCCGTCCGCGAGCGCGATCCCCATGCCGGAGACGAAGCCCGCGAGCGCGCCCTGCTCGATGGTGCGGCGAAAGCACAGCACCCACATCGGCCCGACGGTGGCGGCGAGCAGGAAACCGAACAGCAGGCCCTTGGCGAACAGGATCACGGGGTTAAATCCACCGGCCCACTTTGGCCCGGTACACGGCGAACTCCGCACCGAACAGCGCTTCCAGCGATTTTTCCTCGGGGATGATCTGGAACCGGTTCATGTACGCCACGGAAGCAAACAGCACGGCCAGCGCGGCCGGGTTGGAACGATAGATGCCCCAGCCGAGCAGCGCGAGCGCGAAACCGAGGTACATCGGATTGCGGCTGAACCGGTAGATGCCGCCGGCAGCCGGCGAGGAAGCGCTGTTCGGCCTGAGCGGATTCAGGGTCGTGCGCGAGCGGCGGAACTCGGCCACTCCGGCGACGGCCGCGGCGATGCCGAGAACTGCAGCCACGGCCGCTGCGGCCTCGCGCCCGACAAGGGCCAGATTCAATGCCGGCAGCGTCCATGCGACAACCCACATCAGTACCGCCGCGACCGCGGCAACGAGCACCGGGGGAATCCTGAGTTCGAGAAAACGCACTTAGGTTCTTGATAGCGCTGGAATCTCGGCCGAGACGATCCAGCCTTCGCAGGATTCTATGCGACGCGGCAATCCGTAGTTGCGGTGCCGGCGTCGCCAGCCCCACGCGGCCTGCGCGGTGCAGATGACGGCATCGAGAGAGTCGCCTGTCGCATCGTCGATCAAACGGCTGCGAATTTCCGTGCTCGTTTGCAGCGGAATTTCCTGCAAGAGTTTCCTGCGCGCAGCCTGGCGGGCGGAGTTCTGCTTTGCTTTGCTGTCGTTTTTGTAGGAGAGGTGCCCCAGGACCCGCCTTGCGAACAGGCCGGGATATGCTTCCAGCGCAATTCGCGAGCGGTCGCCGGCGGCAAGCCCCGGAACGTGGACGCCGGCATCGGCAAGGCGCGGCGCGCCTTCCTGGAACATCAGCGCCACCGGTGGATTGACCAGTTTCATCGGGCTGGATGAGCCGGCGGGCCGATCGGTGCGCCGGTGCGCATATTTTTCGCCGGCCGGGCGCGTCGCGCGATAACCGTCGAGAATGCCGCGCAGTTCCAGCCGTGACAGGTCGCCGCAAAACCGCACCAGCTTGCGCCAGTCTCGAGGCCAGCCCAGGTCGCGCACCAGTTCGAGCGGCAGGCCGAAAGGGAAATCAAAACCGCCGATCCAGGGGCCGGGTCTGAGCAGAAACGCTTCGAATGCCTGGAACGTCTCGAGCGTCTCGAGCTTCAGGATTCGAAGACCGGAGACCGATAGCAAACCCTCCGCAACCATGATCGGCTTCGCGCGGCGCGGCGCCGAAGTGAAATCCACGCCGAAAACTCTCACGGTCTTCTCAGCGTAACCCAGACAATGGCGTCAAAGGGCAGCTTCGAATGCGGCGGCACCGGCGCGCCTGCCGGCAACGACAGTTCCGCCGCGGACTTGACCAGCACCTTCTCGACGGACACGCCGGCGACCAGCCAGCGCTCGATGCGGCCAAACGAGACCGAAAGTTCGCGCGCGTCGCCCTCCTGTGCGAGCAGCGTGCGTACCGCGCCCTGCGTCGAGCCGTGGCCGAGTGTGCACGCGGGGCGCAGGCGCAGGACGAGGCGGGCCTCCTCGTGGCGTTCGAAGGCCACCACGCATTCGGGCGCCTGGAACGCGCCGAACGCGGCGGCGATCAGGATGTCGAGCATGCGGCGAGCTCGGCGGCCGAGAGGTTGTGGATGCGCCCGAAGCCGGCGACGAAGCGCGCATCGCGCGGCACGATGCGCCAGAACGAGAAGTCGGCAAGCTCGAAGTTTATTTTTTGTTCAGGGAATTTCCTTAACCATGCTTCTTGCAAATCCAGCTGCTCACCCGGCAACTGCTCTGCCGTTCCCCTGATCGATATTCTCATCAACGTAAAGGGATCGGCGCGGCCGTCGTCGGTCTCGGCGATGGAGAGGGCGACACGCGCGTCCTTTGCCATGTCCTGCGTATGCCAGGCGAGGCGGCTGACGTGGACATGGAACGCGCTGAAGCCGGCAGCGGGCAGATAGAGCGTCATCGAGGCCATCGGCGCGTTCTGCCTGAGCGTGGCGAGATGCGCGAGGCGCTCGCGGCGCAGCAGGGCGGCGAGTTCGGCGGCGAATTCCGCGGGGTGGGCCATCGAAGCGATTGTAGTATTCTCCGGCACCGTGCGTTATGAACTCCTCGTCGGCCTGCGCTATACACGCGCCAAGCGCCGCAACCACTTCATCAGCTTCATCTCGGCGATCTCGATGGCGGGCATCGCGCTGGGCGTCGCGGCGCTGATCGTGGTGCTCTCGGTCATGAACGGTTTTCAGAAGGAACTGCGCGCCCGCATCCTAGGCGTCGCTTCGCACGTGCAGGTGAGCGGCGCGAACAACCAGCTCGGCGATTGGCAGTCGGTTGCGAAGCTCGCCCTCGAGGACAAGCGCGTCAAGGCGGCGGCGCCTTTCGTCAACGCGCAGGGCATGCTCGCGGCAGGCCAGGCGGTGCGCGGCAGCGTGGTGCGCGGCATCCTGCCGGAGAGCGAAGCGCAGGTAGCCGAGATCGGCCAGCACATGCGCGCGGGCTCGCTCGAGGCGCTCAAGGCCGGCGAATTCGGCATCGTGCTCGGCTCCGAGCTGGCGCGCGCGCTCGGCGTGATCGCGGGCGAAAAGGTGGCGCTGATCGCGCCGCAGGGCCTGGTCACGCCCGCCGGCGTGATCCCGCGCACGAAGCAGTTCACCGTCGTCGGTATCTTCGAAGTCGGCATGTTCGAGTTCGACTCCGGGCTCGCGCTGGTGCATCTCGAAGACGCGCAGAAGCTCTACCAGATGGGCACCGCGGTGTCCGGGGTGCGGCTCAGGCTGGAAGACCTGTTTGCCTCGCGTCTGGTGTCGCGCGATCTGATGGCGAAGCTCGAGCGCGACTACTTCGCCACCGACTGGACGCGCAGCCACGCCAATTTTTTCCGCGCCGTGGAGATCGAGAAGCGCGTCATGTTCATCATCCTGCTGCTGATCGTGGCGGTGGCGGCGTTCAACATCGTTTCCACGCTGGTGATGCTGGTGACCGACAAGCAATCCGACATCGCAATCCTGCGCACGCTCGGCGCCTCGCCCGGCTCGATCGTGCAGATTTTCATGGTGCAAGGCACGCTGATCGGCGTCATCGGCACTTTCGCCGGGCTGGTGCTGGGCGTGCTGGTGGGCTTCAACGTCGACACCGTCGTGCCCTTCGTCGAGAACCTGCTCGGCTTCAAGTTCCTCGCCAAGGATGTCTACTACATCTCCGACCTGCCTTCCGACGTCCAGCTGGGCGACGTGACGGTGATCGGCATCGTCTCGCTTGTGCTCTCGTTCCTCGCCACGCTGTACCCGAGCTGGCGCGCCTCGCGCACCAATCCGGCGGAGGCCTTGCGCTATGAGTGAAATGGTTTTGAGTTGCAAGAATCTAAGAAAAACCTATCTCGGGCCCGCGCCGGTCCACGTTCTGCTCGGCGTGGATTTCGACGTGCGCGCGGGTGAGCGTATCGCCATCATGGGGCGCTCGGGGTCCGGCAAGAGCACCTTGCTGCACCTGCTGGGAGGGCTGGACGCAGCCTCGGGGGGAACGGTGATGCTGCAGGGAAGGTCCCTGGCCGACATGACGGAAACAGAGCGCGGGCAGAGCCGCAACAGGGCCCTGGGCTTCGTCTACCAGTTCCACCACCTGCTGCCCGAGTTCACGGCGGAGGAGAACGTCGCCATGCCGCTCCTCATCAGGCGCATGGAGCGGGGAGCCGCGCTGGCGCGGGCGCGTGCCGTTCTGGGTGAGCTTGGCCTCGCCAAGCGGCAGGATCATCTGCCCAGCGAACTCTCGGGCGGTGAGCGCCAGCGCTGCGCGTTCGCGCGGGCGATGGTTACCGAGCCGGCCTGCGTGCTGGCCGACGAACCCACCGGCAACCTCGATACGCAGACCGCGGACGGCGTGTTCGAGGCGATGGTGCGGCTCTCCGGCTCGCGCGGCACCGCCTTCGTGCTCGTCACCCACGATGCCGCTCTCGCCGCGCGCACCGGGCGCGTGCTCGAACTGCGCGGCGGGATTCTGCAGGCCTAGGCGGTTTTTTGCGCGGCCGCGGCGGGTTTCGCGGCGAGCGCGGCTTCGTCTTCCCGCAGCGTGCGCGCGAACTGCTCGCGCAATTCGTTGGAGATGGAAATGTTGGCGTCGATGTCGCTCTTGTGCACGGCATAGAGCTTTGCCAGCACCAGGTCGTCGTGTTCGGCGAAACTCTGCACCGCGCGATCGGCGCGCTCCGGGTCCCCGCCGACGGCGGCCAGCGTCGCGCGGCCCAGCGCGAGCGCCGACTGGAAGGTCTCGCGTTCGATGAGTGAAACGCCGGCGTCGCGCAACTCGAACATATGCCGCATGTCGTGCGCGCGCGCGATCAGCTTGAGGTTGGGGAATTGCTTGGCCGCGGTGAGGGCGAGGCGCGTGGTCGCATCCGGATCGTTGAGCGCGATGATGAGGAAGTCGGCGGTTTTCGCGCCCGCGGCTTCCAGCAGGTCGACGCGCGTGGCGTCGCCGTAGAAGACGCGGAAGCCGAAGCGGCGCAACTGCTCGACGTGGTCCGGATCGTCGTCGAGGATGGTCGGCTCGAAGCCGCTGCCGTGCAGCAGCCGCGCCACCACCTGGCCAACCCGGCCCAGCCCGGCTACGATCACTTTGCCCGTCTCGGGCGGCTGGTGCGTGCGCTCCGGCAGCCTGTCAGCGAAGAGCGGCGCCAGCACGCGGTCGTGGAATACCAGCAGGAACGGCGTCGACAGCATGGACAACGCCACTGCGAGAGTCATCGCATGCGCGGTTTCCACGCGCAGCACCTCGCGCTGCACGCCCAGCGTCAGCAGCACGAAGGCGAATTCTCCGCCTTGCGCGAGCAGCAGGATGAACAGCGGCCGCTCGCTCCGCGGCAGCTTGGCGAAATGCGCGATTGCGATCAGCACCAGGCTCTTGACGACGAACAGGCCGACGATCATGCCGAGGATCAGCAGCGGCTGCTTGAACAGCAACCCGAAATCCACCCCCATGCCCACGCTGATGAAGAACAGGCCGAGCAGCAGACCCTTGAACGGCTCCACCGCGGCCTCGATCTCGTGGCGGTACTCCGATTCGGCGAGCAGTACGCCGGCGAGGAACGTGCCCAGCGCCATCGACAGGCCCGCGGACTCGAAACCCCAGGCGATGCCGAGCACCAGCAGCAGCGCGAACGCGGTGAAGATCTCGCGTTGCTTCGTGCGCGCAATGTGGCGGAACACGGGCTGCGCGAGGAAATGGCCGCCTACCAGCGTGGCGGCGATCACGCCGGCCGCGAACGCGAATCCCGACCAGGAGAAACTCACTGGCGTGCCCGCAGTGCCGAGCAGAGGCAGCATCGCCAGCATCGGGATCACCGCAATGTCCTGGAACAGCAGGATCGCGAACACGGCCTGGCCGCCCTTGTTCTGCAGTGTGCCGCGCTCGGTCAGGGGCTGCAGAGCGAGCGCGGTCGATGACAGCGCCAGCGCCATCCCGGCGACGATGCCGACGCGCAGGGTGCTGCCTGCAAACCAGGCGACGAGGGCGATCAGGGCGATGGAGCCGACGACCTGAGACAGGCCCAGCGTCAGCAGCCGCACGCGCATGCTCCAGAGGCGCTTGGGCTCGAGTTCCAGGCCAATGACGAAGAGCAGGAACACCACGCCCAGCTCGGCGAATTGGCGCACATCCTCGACCTTGTCGATCAGCCTCAGCCCGAAGGGGCCGATCGCGACGCCCGCGAGAAGATAGCCGGCGACCGAGCCCAGGCCGAGGCGGTGCGAGAACGCGACGGCGAACACGGCCGAGGCGAGAAACACCACGCTCGGGATCAGGAAGGCGCTGCCGTGTTCCATGCAGGCCGAATCCTAATCTAGTTCACTGGCTTGACGTCGCGCCTCGACCGTTGCCGCGCGCGCCACTTGAGCCAGACGTAGGTATGCCAGCCGTAGTTCGCGGCGGCGTAGCCCAGTGCCGCCAGCGTGACGGCGAGCGCGGGCAGCCCGACGGCGAGCGGCGCGCCAAGCGACAGCATCCAGTGGACTATGCCCTGCATCGAGTCGATCCAGTGCGACCAGTCCCATTCGAAAGGCTCGACATTCACCTGGTGATGGCTGGCGCCGAGCAGCAGCCGGCCATAGGCGATGGCCAGCACGTAGAGCGGCACGATCGTGAAGGGGTTGGTGTAGAGGGTGGTGATCAGCGCGACCGGCAGGTTTTTTTTCAGCGGCACGGCAAGCAGGGCGGCCGTCAGCATCTGCAGCGGCCCCGGCACCAGCCCGGCGAACAGACCGATCGCGAAACCGCCGGCGACCGAGCGGCGGTTCAGGCACCACAGGCTGGGGTGGTAAAGCCCCTTGCCCAGCCACGCGAGGTACTTGTTGGCGCGCACCGAGTCGCGGTCGGGCAGGAGTCTGCGGAAGAATTTTCTGGGCATGCGTGAAGGTTCAGAGTCAGCGCCCGCGGCGCTGGTGCGTTCGATTTTAGATGACGCTTGTCATCCTTAGTTTCGCCTCGGGCGTTCTATTTCTGCAGATGCAGCCCGCCTTGCCCGGCATGGCCTGGGCCTGGCTGTGTGCATTCCTGCTGTTTTCGTCCCTCTGGAAAAAGATTTTCTGCCTGCCGGCGGCGTTCGCGCTCGGCTTTTGCTGGGCGCTCGGCATGGCGCAGTTGAAGCTCGCCGAGCGCCTTGCGCCGGAGCTCGAAGGCAGGGACATCGAGCTCATCGGCGTCGTCGCGAACCTGCCGGCGGTGGGAGAACGCAGCCTGCGCTTCGAGCTCGAACCCGAAGCCGTGATGGCGCCGCTCGGGACGAAATTGCCCGAAAAGATCCTGCTCTCCTGGTACAGGTCCGCGCTCTACGAGGAGAATCCTTCAATACTCACCACTGCGGTTCATCCCGGCGAGCGCTGGAGATTCACAGTGCGCCTGCGGCGGCCGCACGGCAACGCCAACCCGCACGGTTTCGATTACGAGGCCTGGTTGCTGGAGCGAGGCATCGGGGCGACTGGATACGTGAGACCCAGAACCTCGCCTGTGCTTTTGGGTACCAGAAATGGCTTTTCGGATCGGATCGAAAAAATCCGCGAATCCGTGCGCGACCGTTTCAAGCGCGTGCTCGGCGAGACGCCGGCCGGCGGCATTCTCGCCGCGCTTGCGGTGGGCGACCAGCGTTCCATCGCTTCCGAGGAGTGGCGCCTCTTCAACCGCACCGGCGTCACGCACCTGATGAGCATCTCGGGCCTGCATGTGACCCTGATCTCGGGCCTCTGCGCGTGGCTCGCGAGCTTTCTCTGGCGCCGATCGCCTGCCCTCCTGCTGCGCCTGCCGGCGCGCAAGGCGGGCGCGGCTGCGGCGATCGTGGGCGCGCTCGGCTACACGCTCATCGCCGGATTCGCAGTGCCGGCGCAGCGCACTTTCTGGATGGTGACGGTGGTGGCGATCGCCCTGTGGTCAGGGCGCGTCGCCTCGCCGGCACGTACCCTGGCGCTCGCGCTGGCGGTGGTGCTGCTGTTCGACCCCTGGGCCGTGCTCGCGGCCGGTTTCTGGCTCTCGTTCGGCGCCGTTGCGCTGATCTTCGTTGCCGCGAATGACGACGACTCGATGCTGCAGCAGTGGCTGCGCGTGCAGTGGGCGATCACGCTCGGCCTCGCGCCGGCGGCGCTGTTCCTCTTTTCACAGATTTCAATCGTCGGACCGCTCGCCAACGCGGTGGCGATCCCGGTGGTATCGGTGATCGTCACTCCGATCGCGCTGGTGGCGGCGATCCTGCCCTGGGATGCGCTGCTCGAGATCGCTTCCTGGTTGATGCAGTGGCTGCTGCATTTCCTCGAATGGTGCGCATCCCTGCCGGCGGCGGTCTGGCAGCAGCATGCACCGCCCCTCTGGTGCGTGCTGCTCGCGCTGGCGGGCGTGCTCTGGCTGCTCGCGCCGCGCGGCGTGCCCTGGCGCGCCACGGGACTTGCGCTCATGCTCCCCGCCGTGGTGCTGCCGCCGCCGGCGCCGGCGGCCGGCGCAGCCTGGATCACGACGCTCGACGTCGGGCAGGGCCTCGCAGCGCTGGTGCGCACCGCGAATCATGCGCTGCTCTATGACGCCGGGCCCGCGTTTGGCGCCGAAGCCGACAGCGGCGAACGCATCATCGCGCCCTATCTGCGTGCCGCGGGCATCGAGCGCCTCGGCGCCATGATCGTCAGCCACAACGACAGCGACCACTCGGGCGGCGCTGTTTCGGTGCTGGAGAACTTCGAAGTGGCGAGGCTGATCTCCTCGCTTGCAGCGAGCCACCCGCTGCTCTCGCTTGCTCCGAGCACGCAGCGCTGCGCGGCAGGGCAGGGCTGGACCTGGGACGGCGTGCGCTTCGAACTCCTGCATCCGGCCGGCCCCGATGCAAGGGCGAAGAAAACCAACGACCTCAGCTGCGTGCTAAAGGTGACGGCGGGCACGCGTTCCATGCTGCTCACTGGCGACATCGAGGCGCTGGCAGAAGCGCAGCTTCTGCATCGAGACGCGGACGCCTTGCGCGCGGACGTCCTGCTCGTGCCGCACCATGGCAGCCAGACCTCCTCGAGCGCGGAATTCCTTGCCGCGGTGCGTCCCTCGGCCGCCATGATACCGGTGGGCTACCGCAACCGCTTTCGCCACCCGAACGCGGAGGTGCTGGAGCGCTATTTCGCCAGGAATATTCGGATTTTCCGTACCGACCGCGACGGGGCGGTGACGGTCAGTCTTGCAAACGAGGGGTTCGCCGCGATAGGCGAACGCCAGCGCCGCCGCCGGTACTGGCACGACGCGCCCTCCTAGGGTAATAATGGCCGCGCGGGCTTTCCGCACCATTGCTCAAGGAGGGCAGATCATGGCGAAAAAAATGGGTGGCAATGCCGTCTATCGCGTCACGGATGTGATCGGCACCAGCTCGGTATCGTGGGAAGACGCGGCGCGCAGCGCCGTAAAGACGGCCTCGAAATCCCTGCGCGACCTGCGGATCGCCGAAGTAACGAAGCTCGACGTCAAGGTCGAAAACGGCAAGGTGGTGCAGTTCCGCACGCGGCTGTCGCTGTCGTTCAAATACGGCGCCTGAGCCGTAACCGGCAGGGCGCAGCCTGAATGCTGCTGTTGCTGCGCCTGCTGCGCAAGATCGCGGGCTGGGTGGATTTCATCCTGCTCTGCCTGGTGGTGTACCTGCTCGCCTGGCTGCCCTGGCCGGGCAAGCACCCGGTGGCGCGCCTGTTTCCGGCCTGGTGCCGCGCCTTCGCGCGCGCGCTCGATGTCGATATCCGCGTCCACCAGAAGCACCGCAAGCAGCTGCCGCAGCGCTACATCCTCATCGCCAACCACCCCTCGGCCTTCGAAGACATCGGCATCCCGGCGGTGTTCGACGTGGTGTCGCTCGCCAAACTGCAGGTGCAGGACTGGTTCATCGTCGGCCGCATCGCGAAGGCCGCGGGCACGCTGTTCGTGGACCGCGACAATCCCGAATCCCGCAAGCAGGTCATCCAGACGATGGCGCGCGCCGTCAACGCGGGGCAGAACATCGCGCTTTATCCGGAAGGCGGCTGCAAGGGACGGCGGCTGTTCAGCGAGTTCAAGACCGGCGCCTTCGAGGTGTCGTTCCGCACCGGCGTGCCGATCCTGCCCGTGTTCCTGCATTACGAAGCGCAGGACGATTTCGAGTGGCAACCCCCGTACACCCTGCCTGACAAGATCCGGCACTTCATCTTCACGGTGAACAACCGCGTCAATTTCTACGTCTATGACCCGCTGGATCCGAAGGACTACGCCGACCGCTACGCGATGAAAGCGGCGGCGTATGCGCTGTATACGCGCTGGAACGCGCAATACCTGGAGTAGGGATCGTGGCGCACACCGCGATCGTTCGCGTCACCGGCAGCGCGGGCCGCTTCGAGGAATTCCGTGAGCGCTTGCGCTGGCTGATGGTGCGAGATCCCGATACCGATCCCTATACCGAGCACCACAACGACGCCCTGCTCGAATACCGCTTCGCGCTGGAGAAAGGTTTGCCGTTTCCAACCTTCGTCGCCGCGAGCGCGGAATTTCCCGAATTGCGCATCGAGGCGCATTGGGACAAGGACGGCGCCAAGGGCGGCGCCGCGATCGAAAACGGCAGGCTGGTGGACAAGTGGCAGGGCGAGCGGCGACTGGCCTGATCAGATCGGAAAAACAGGGACAGACCACGTTTTCCTCCGCCAGCGCGTCGACCGCTCCTGGAAAACGTGGTCTGTCCCTGTTTTCTAGCTCTTGCGGTTGGCGGCGTCCCAGTTTTTCTCCAGATTCGATATCAGCGCGGGGCTGAAGTGGCAGTGCGCCTGCTCGCGCATGTAAATCGACATGTAGCGGCGGAACGTATCGAGCGGCTCCTCGCCGGCGCGCAGCGCGCGGCGGTTGCCTGCCGCGCTCACCATGCCCGAGCCGGTGAGGTGGCCGGTGAGGCGCGCAATTTCCGTGTCCATCGCGCCGGGCTTGACGATGTAGTCGCAGATCAGGCGCCCCTCGGGGCTGGCGCAGTCGATGCGCCGCTCGGCGAGGATCGCCTGGCGCGCGACGCGGTCGCCGACGTGGCGCGCGAGGCGCAGGTTTGCCGCGCCGGGAATGATGCCTTCCTTGCGCGCGGGCAGGGTCATGTAGGCGTCCTCGGTGGCGATCACCTGGTCCATGGTGAGCAGGATCTGGCAGTGTCCGCCGATGGCGAAGCCCTCGAGCGCGGCGATCCAGAGCTTCTCGATCGACTCCTCCTCGGGCGGCGCGTCGGGCAGCGCGAGGCCGCGGTAGAACTTGTTGACGAA
>Ga0187893_10011857_pt1 | contig 12530 bp, 14 predicted proteins | sample MA1701074metaG_FD_139574 | JGI IMG/M metagenome (GOLD analysis project Ga0187893, IMG submission 139574) | White microbial mat communities from a basaltic lava cave in the Kipuka Kanohina Cave System on the Island of Hawaii, USA - MA170107-4 metaG ...
GGCCAGAAGACGATCCAGTCGACCGAACCGGCGTCCACGTAGTCGGGCATGACCCGGGGATCGTCGCCGTAGCGCTTGAGGTGGGCGGCGGCCACGACCCGGTCGCGCTCCACGGCCACCAAGGTGGTGCGCTCGGTCACCCACGGGTCGACGATGTACTCGCCCGGCTCGCGCTCCAGGTGGGCCAGCAGGGCCGCCGCCGGCACCGACCATCCCGGCAGGACGGCGGCGATGTGGACGTTGGCCAGTCGGATCAGTTGCTCCCGGTCGCCCCGGGCAAAGGTGCGGACAGTGGTCATGAACGGCCTCCTCGCGTCGATGATCTTCGAGAAAGCCGCTACCGCTGCGGCACGCCGGGAAACCTAGCCGACGACGAGCACGTCCCGAGCACATCGCGGCCCGAAAAGGGCCGCTATGTACTCGAAACCGCGGGATGGGCGAGGGTGGCGGACCAGGCCAGGGTCGAGGCCAGGCCGGTGGCCAGGTCGACGGTGGGGGACCAGCCGAGGGTGGCCGCTGCGGCCGTGGTGTCGGCCAGGGTGTCACGCACGTCGCCCGCCCGGACGGGTTCGTGCACCGCCGAAGAGCTGACGCCGGTGAGATGGGCCAGGACGGCGAGGACGTCGAGGAGCGAGTGAGCCTGGCCGGCACCCACGTTGTAGGCCTGGCCGCGGCAGGCGTCGGGCGGGGCGGCGGCGGCAGCCAGGTTGGCGGCCACGACGTCGGCCACGTAGGTGAAGTCACGCGTCTGGTGGCCGTCGCCGTGCACGATCGGCGGGCGCCCCACGGCCAGCGCCTCGATGAATCGGGGAATGACCTGGGCCTCGAGCGCGTCCGGCCGCTGGCGGGGGCCGTAGACGTTGAAGTAGCGCAGGCTGACCGTCGACAGGTCGTGGAGGACGGCGACGACCCGGCCGTAGTGCTCGCCGGCCAGCTTGCTCACGCCGTAGGGAGAACGGGGGGCCAGGGGTGCCCACTCCGGCGTCGGACGCCGGTCGGCCCCGCCGTAGACGCTGCTCGACGACGCCGCTACGACCCGCTGGACGCCGGCCGCCGCGGCCGCCGTCAACACGGTGAGCGTGCCGTGCACGTTGACGGCGTCGGCCAGGAGCGGGTCCTCCACCGAGGCCAGGACGCCCCGGGCGGCCGCCAGGTGGAATATCACGTCGACGCCGGCGACGGCCCGGCGGACGAGGGGCCCATCGGTGATGCTGCCGACGATGAGTTCCGCTTCGGGAGCGAGCTGCTCGACCCGACCCGACGACAGGTCGTCGAGCACCCGGACCCGACGACCGGCCGCCACGAGTGCGTCCACCAGGTGGGAGCCGATGAACCCGGCGCCGCCGGTGACCAGAACGTGCATCGCTTTGCTCCGACCCTTAGCGGTCCACCCGCTCGTCGTCGCTCACGCTCAGGGCGGCGAGGACGGCGGGCTGGTGGAGAGCGGCACGGCCGGCGGCGGCGTCGCCGCTGGTGAAGGCCGCGACGACGGCGTCATCGGCACTGGGCGCGGCCCCTCCGACGGCGGGCTTGATACCCAGGTAGAAGCTCTCGCCCTCGGCCTTGGTTACCTCGTCGCCTTCGGTGTCGAGGTACTTGTGGGTGGCCAGGTAGAAGACGTAGTTCACGGCGTTGGAGACGTCTGTCATCGCCGCCGCCAGGGCGGCGGCGTCGCCGGCCACGGCGGCGGCCTGGGCCGCGGCCAGCGCGGCGATGACCGGTTCGTTGACCTTGCCTTCGCGCTTGAAGTCGGCGGCCCGCTTTTCGGCGGTCGATGCCAAGCCGTTGCCCCCGGCGGTGTAGAAGGCCCACGCCTCGTCCACGTTGTGGGGTGCGCCGGACGCCGGGTCGAGGTTCTTCTCGCCGACCTTGGTGGCCGCGGCGGCCAGCTCGTCGCGCACTTTGGCGGCCAGCAGGACCGAGATCCCCTTGTCGACCCGCTGCGCACGAACGGCGTCACTGGCACCCGCCGAGCCCCCGTTGCCGTCGACGGCGGCCAGCACGAAGGCGACCGTGTCCGGGGCGTCGACCAGCGTTTCCAGGGTGCGGGCCGATCCGTCGGACTTCTTTGACGCTCCACCGGCGGTGATGACCATCCGAACGGCCGCCCAGTCGACCGGCTTGGCCTCCTTGGCCGGGGCCATGAGTTCCTTGACCTTGGAAATGTCCTGGCCGATGGCCGCGTGGGGCGCCACGTCCGAGACGGGGGTGAAGCCGGCGCTTCCGGGACTAACGCTGCCCGTCCCGCTGGCGCTCGCCGAGCCAGTCCCGCTGGCGCTCGCCGAGCCGGTCCCGCTGGCCGACACGCTGCCCGTTCCTTCGGACTCGGTGGTCACCTGGCCCGGGCGGTCCTCTCCATTGCTACAGGCCCCGGCCAGCAGGGCCAGGCTCACAACGGCTACTCCGGTCACTCTGCGCAACGGTGTCTGCCCTTCCCTTATCCATATGAACGAAGGTAGGTAATCCTAAGATCGGCTGAGCGTCAAGTCAGAACGCGGGCAGGGCCACGTCGTTCGTGTTCTTCTCGCCGTAGGAGGTGCAAGTCCAGCCACGGCATCGGGGGCCGTCAGTAGCGCTGGCTACCCTGACAAAGGCGGCTCGGGCCGGGGCGTGGCAGGGTCCAGCCGAACCGGCGGCGATCCGCTCGTCGACCGGCGTTGGCGGCGCATCGCCCGGGCCGTGGACGCCACTTGGCGGTCGAGGTCGGCGAGGGCCGTGCGCAGCTCCTCGGCGACCGCCTCGACCGCGGCCAGGCGACGGCCCAGTTCGGCCAGGGTGGCGGCGGTGCGTTCGTTGCCCTCGGTGGTGGCCAGCCACACGTCGTCCAGGCGGCGGGCCACACTGCCCATCGAGCGGGGCGCTCCGCTGGCACCGGCCGCCTGGCTGAGGAGCTGTTCGATGCGTTCGAGCCGGCGGGCCATCTCGTCGAGCGGGTCATCCATGAGGCCCGGAAGTATGTCTCAGCCGCACGCGGACGACCGGTAGCCTCCCGACATGGCAGACACGGCTTCGTCGATCGCCGAACTCTGGGACGCCCGGGCCGACCTGCGCCCAGGCGACCAGGACGTCACGACAACGATCCACCAGGCGATCGAGCTGCTCGACCGGGGCGAGGCCCGGGTGGCCGAAATCGACTCGGCCAGCGGCGAGGTCGTCGTCCACCAGTGGTTGAAGCAGGCCATCCTGCTGCTGTTCACGGTGTCGGCCATGGAGACGACCGAGGTGGGGCCGTTCGAGTACGTCGACAAGATCCCCCTCAAGCGCAACTTCCGGGCGGCCGGGGTGCGGGTGGTACCCGGCGCCTCGGCGCGCTGGGGATCGTTCCTCGATCGAGGTGCCATCCTCATGCCGAGCTACGTCAACATCGGTGCGAGGGTCGGGGCCAACACGATGGTCGACACGTGGGCGACGGTGGGTTCTTGCGCCCAGGTCGGCGCCAACGTCCACTTGTCGGGAGGCGTGGGCATCGGCGGCGTGCTGGAGCCGGCCCAGGCGGCGCCGGTGTTCATCGGTGACGACGCCATGATCGGCAGCCGCTGCATGGTGACCCAGGGGGCTCGGGTGGGCCAGGGCTCGGTTCTGGCCGAGGGTGCGGTGCTCAACCCGGGCATCCCCGTCATCGACGCGCAGACGGGTGAGGAACTGAGCCGGGGCGTCATCCCGCCGTGGTGTGTCGCCGTCCAGGGCAGCCGGCCCAAGCAGTTCGCCGGTGGCCAGTTCGGCCTGCCGTGCATCCTCGTGCTGAAGTGGCTGCCCGAGGGCGAGCGCCACGACAAGGCTCGGCTGAACGAGATCCTGCGGGAGCACGGGACGGGCGTGTGAGAACCGCCGACCTGTTGGCGCTGACCGCCGAGTTGGTCGACATCCCGTCGGTCAGCCATCACGAGGCAGCGCTGGCCGACCATGTCGAAGCACTTCTCGCAGAGGTCCCGTGGTTGGCCGTCGAACGGGTGGGCGACAACGTGGTGGCCCGCACCGATCTCGGTCGCCCACAGCGCCTGGCGCTGGCTGGCCACCTCGACACCGTGGCCCCCAACGCCAACGAGCAGGCCCGCATCGAGGGCGACGTGTGTTGGGGGATTGGCGCGGCCGACATGAAGGCCGGGTGCGCGGTGTTCCTGGAGCTGGCCCGCACCATCGCCGAGCCGGCGGTGGATGTGACCTATGTGTTCTACGAGTGCGAGGAGGTCGAAGCCCGCTTCAACGGCCTCCGCCGCCTGCTGGCCGAGCGTCCCGATCTGTTGTCGGTCGACGCCGCCATCCTCGGCGAACCGACCAGCGCCCGCATCGAAGCCGGCTGCCAGGGCACGCTGCGGGTCAAGGTGGAACTGATGGGGGAGCGGGCGCATACCGCCCGGCCGTGGATGGGGCGCAACGCCATCCACCGCCTGGCCGATGTACTAGCTCGTAGTGCCGCCTTCAGCGGACGCCGGCCCGTCCTCGACGGCTGCGAGTTCGCCGAGGCGCTCCAGGCGGTTTCGGTCACCGGTGGGGTGGCGGGCAACGTCGTACCCGATCGGGCCAGCGTGGTGCTCAACCATCGCTTCGCCCCCGACCGCGACATCACGGATGCGCTGGCGGCCGTGCGGTCCGCCCTCGGTGACGCCGTCGACGAAGCCGGAGGCGACACCGTGGTTCTGACCGATCACGCCGAGGGTGCCCGGCCCGGGCTGGACCATCCCGTGCTCAAGCGCCTGGTGGAAGCGGTCGGGACGTCGCCGGTGGCCAAGCTCGGGTGGACCGACGTGGCCTTCTTTTCCGCCCGGGGCATCCCCGCCACCAACTTCGGTCCCGGAGACCCATCGCTGGCCCACGCCGCCGGTGAGCGCGTCGAGCGCCATGAGTTGGAGTCGGTGTACGCCGCCTTGGCCGGGGTGCTGGATCGGCATCCGGGCGACAATTCGTGACGAAGTACGCATTGCGCCTCGAAAACTTCGGGCGGTCGCGCCGCCTTCGGTGGATTCGGGTGGGACCATGGTCGGATGCAGTTTCGGCGTGGTGGATCGGTGCTGGCGTTCGTCCTGGCGGGTGCCGCACTGGTGGGACCGGCATCGGCGACCAACGACCCTCACTGGGACAAGCAGTGGGGACCGGCGAAGGTCGGCGCGCCAACGGCGTGGGCCACCACGACGGGCGCCGGTGTCATCATCGGCATTGTCGACACCGGTGTCGATCTCAACCATGAGGATCTCGTCGGCAAAGTGGCGGCGTCCACGGCCTGTATCGGTACCGCTGGAGACCCGAGCCGGTGCTCGGCCAACCCGTCGGCCGCACAGGACACCATCGGCCATGGCACCCATGTGGCTGGTATCGCCGCCGCCACCAAGGACAACGGTCGGGGGATCGCCGGCGTGGCCCCCGACGCTCGCCTCGCTGTCGCTCGAGTGTTCGAGGGCACCTCAGCCAGCACCGACGACGTGAACGCGGGGATTCGCTGGGTAGTGGACCGGGGTGCCCGTGTCGTCAACCTGAGCCTCGGCGGTGGTGGCGGCCTGCTGGGCGGTCTCCTCGGAGGCGGTGGATCGTCGTTGGCGCCGGGCATCGAGTACGCCTGGTCCAAGGGAGCGATCCCCGTCCTGGCAGCCGGCAACACCAACTTCTTGGGCCTCGGTTCGGCGAACTACGGGACTGCCAATGCCGTGGTTGTGGGTGCCACCGGCCGCAGTGACGAGGCGGCCGGCTACTCCAGCCCGACGGGGAACGCCAAGTGGGCTGTACTGGCTCCCGGAGGCAACTCGGCCCAAGGCGGTGAGGCCAGCATGGTCTACTCCAGCTTCGTCGAGGCCGGTAAGCCAAACGCCTATGAGTACCTGGAGGGAACGTCGATGGCGGCGCCCCATGTGTCGGGCGCACTGGCGTTGCTGATGTCGCGACCGGGGATGACCAACCAAAGGGCCGTCGATGCGCTGTTGGCCGCGGCCGACAAGAAGGTGGCGTGCCCCAGTGGACGCTGCGCCGGGCGCCTCGATGCCGCGTCGGCTATTGCCACCACGCTGGGTGCCACCCCGTTGCCCCCCGTGCTGATACCGCCGCCGGTCATCCAGCAGCCGTTGGCCGTCACGCCGCCGGCTCCCCGACCGACGCCGCCGCCGGCACCGCCGACCACGGCAACAACGGTCCCCGCCGCACCGGCTGTCACCACGCCCGTCGCAGCCGAGCGCACCCCGCCGGTCGATGTCCCGGTGACGCCGGGCGACGCCGCGGGCCCGGCGCCGACAGAAGATCCGTCGGGGCCGACCGGGTTGGCTTCCGCCCCCCTTGCGGGCGCCGCGACCGATGACGTGCCGGGCGCGGGCGCCGTGGCGGCGGCCGCGCTTTTGGCTGCGGTCAGCGCGGCCTGGGTGCTGGCCTACAGGCGGCGCACCACCGTCACCACCTTGCCGTAGATCGTGACGTCGCCCGCATCGAACTCCATGGGCGAGAGCCGGGCATTGGCCGGCGTGAGCACGATCTTCGAGCCCCGCCTCGAGTAGTTCTTGACGGTTGCCTCGCCGCCGGGGATACCGGCCACGATGACGTCGCCCTTGCGGGCTTCGGCCTGTTGGCGGACGACCACGTAGTCGCCCTCCAGGATGCCGGCGTCGACCATGGAGTCCCCCCGGACCCGGAGCATGAAGAGCTGGCCTGAGCCGGTGAAGTCGGCCGGGAAGGGCAGCAGTTCCTCCACGTTTTCCTGGGCCAGCACGTCGGTGCCGGCGGCCACGTCGCCCACCAACGGAACGTGCTGGGCCGGTCGGCGCTCGATGGCCGCTCCGGAGGACTCGTCGTAGAAGACCTCGATGGCCCGGGGCTTCGAGGGATCTCGGCGTAGGTACCCCTGCTTCTGCAATGTGTTCAGATGAGCGTGCACCGTGGACGAAGAGTTCAGGCCGACCGCCTCGCCGATCTCGCGCACCGAGGGCGGGTAGCCCCGCGTGCGCAGTTCGGTGGCGATGAAGTTGAGGATCTGGCGGCGCTTGCCGGTGAGAATCGTGAGGTCGAGAGGCGGAGCCATGGACACATTCCCTCCTGAGGGGTTCGGGCGACACCGGCGACCGTACCAGGGTAGGGGCGGGAAAACAAACATCTGTTCGTCGGGCCTTGACAGGGAACGAACGTTCGTGCTTTCGTACGGGAACGAACGAGAGTTCGAGTTCTTGTCACACCCTCCCGTCATCATGGAGCCATGCCGATGCCCTGCAGATCTCCCGCTCCCGCCGGCGCCATGTGCTCACCGTCGGCCCTCTCCTCCCGGCGGCACGCTCCCGCCTTCGCCGTCCTGGCCGCCGCTGTGCTCGTGGCTGCTGGGTCGGCGCTGGGCCGGCTCGGAGGCGGATCCCTCTCCGCCCCGCAGCCCGTGCCGCCGGGCCAGGATCGTCCCGCTCCCGACCACGAAGGGCTCGATGGGCGATTGCTTCGGCCGGTGGCCCAGCTCAGCCATGTCGTCCGACCGGGCGACACGCTGTGGTCCATTGCCCGTGATCTCGTGCCGCAGGGAGACATCCGGCCGGTCGTCGACCGTCTCGCTGCGGCCCGCGGCGACCTGCCCCTGCAGCCAGGTGAATCCGTCGTCCTGACCGAATGACGATGGACGTTTCGTCGCTTCACGCTGGGCTTTTTCGTGGTCATGGGCGCTAGCGTGACGGGGTGCAGAAGGCGCGACGCCATTCCCGCCGGCGTCGGTCCGTGGCGATTTCGGGGCGGGCCTGATGCGGTGTCCGGCCTGTTCGTCCGGGGACGACAAGGTCGTGGATTCGCGCCTGGCCGAAGAGGGTGGCGCCATCCGCCGACGGCGAGAGTGCCTGGCCTGTGGCCGGCGATTTACCACCTTCGAGCGCATTGAAGAGTCGCCGCTCATGGTGGTCAAGCGATCGGGCCAGCGCGAGCCCTGGGTTCGGGCCAAGCTGGCGGCGGGGCTGCGGGCGGCCACCAAGAACCGTCCCCGGGCGGCCGAGCAGGTGGATCGGCTGGTGGGTGAGCTCGAAGAGTCCTTTCGGCTCGACGGACCGGATCTGACGACTCAGCGCATCGGACTCGCCGTCCTCGAGCGCCTGGCCGTCCTCGACGAGGTGGCCTATCTGCGATTCGCCAGCGTCTACAAGGGCTTCGAGGACCGGGACGACTTTGCCAGAGAGGTCGGTCTGCTGCTGAAAGCCACCGAACCGAAGCGCAAGACCTAGGAACTACTGACGCGTTCGCCCCTGCTCGCCGAGCCATCGCCGAGAGCCGGGTCAGTCGTGGCAAACGCGTCAGCAGTTCCGTCGGCTTGCGCGAAGGGCCTGGAACAGAACTACTTGCGCGGCGGGACGCCGAAAGGCCCTCTGCGGCAACGGTGGGGTTGTCGATGCCGCGCAAGTAGTTTTGTTCCGGTCCCCAAGCGTCGGGACGACACCGCTCGGTAGCCTGCGGGCATGCGAGTCGGTGTCCTGACGGGAGGCGGCGACTGCCCGGGCCTCAACGCGGTGATCAGGGCCGTGGTCCGCAAGGGCGAACGCCACTACGGCGACCAGCTGGTGGGCTTCGTCGACGGCTGGCGGGGTGTCATCGAGGGCTCCACCAAGGACCTCGACGTGGGTCGCTGCCGAGGGATCCTGCCCCGAGGGGGAACGATCCTCGGGTCGTCGCGCACCAACCCCTACAAGGTCGACGGCGGCGTCGACGCCGTGAAAGCCAGCATGGCGACGGCGAGGATCGACGCCCTGATCGCCATCGGCGGCGAGGACACCCTGGGCGTGGCTCACAAGCTGGGGGCTGAGAAGCTCAACGTGGTGGGGGTTCCGAAGACGATCGACAACGACCTGTCGGCTACCGAGCTGACCTTCGGCTTTCACACCGCTGTGCAGATCTGCGTCGATGCCATCGATCGCCTTCACACCACCGCCGAGTCACACGACCGGGTGATGGTGTGCGAGGTCATGGGTCGTCACGCCGGCTGGATCGCCACGTACGCGGGCATCGCCGGCGGGGCGGCCGAGATTCTCATTCCGGAACAGCCCTTCGACATCGCCGATGTGGCCGAGCGCATCAGGCGCCGTCATGAGCAGGGTCGATTCGCCACCATCGTGGTCGTGGCCGAGGGGGCTTCGCCCAAGGAGGGCACGCTCGAGTTGGCCTCGGGTGACGTCGACCAGTTCGGCCATGTCCGCCTGGGCGGGGTGGGCAACGTGGTGGCCCAGGAGATCGAGCGGCGCACCGGATTCGAGACCCGCGTCACCATCCTCGGCCACATCCAGCGGGGCGGGACGCCGACGGCGTTCGACCGCGTCCTGGCCACCCGCTTCGGTATCGCCGCCATCGACGCCGTGCACGACGGCGCCTTCGGCCACATGGTCGCCCTGCAGGCGGGCGAGATCGTGCCGGTCCCCCTAGCCGACGCGGTGGGCGAACTCAAAACCGTCCCGCCAGACCACTTCGCCAACGTGGCTCTGCCCTTCTTCGGCTAGGCGCCGACGCCGATCGAGCGGAGTAACTCCACCAGCTGGTCATGCAAAGGTGGCGCGGCGGCGACCAGCGTGGAATCGGGGAGCGTTGAAACCACCGCCCCCGCCTCGGTGGCCACGAGCGTGCCGGCGGCCCAGTCCCAGGGCTGGAGGCCCCGCTCGTAGTAGGCGTCGAGGCGACCCGTGGCCACCCAGCACAGGTCGAGCGACGCCGCCCCTGCCCGGCGGACGTCTCGGACCAACGGCAGGACCCGAGCCAGATCGGCCCCCTGCCGGCCTCGGGTGGCGGCGTCGTAACCGAAGCCGGTGGCCACCAGCGCACGATCGGGGGCAGGGGGCGGCCCGAGCAGGAGGGGGCCGCCGTTGCAGCTCGCTCCCCGGCCCACCACGGCGGTGAAGGTCTCGTCGTGGGTGGGGTCGACGACCACGCCGACCACGGTGGCGCCATTCACCTCGGCGGCCACCGAAACCGCCCACGACGGGAAGGCGTAGAGGTAGTTGGTGGTGCCGTCGAGGGGATCGACCACCCAGCGCACCCGGGCGTCGGCCGACCCCAGGCCGGCCACTCCCTCTTCGGCCAGGAAGGCGTCGTCGGGTCGCTCGGCCCGGATGATCCCGGCGATCGTGGCCTCGGCGGCCCGGTCCATCTCGCTGACCATGTCGGTCCCGCTGGTCTTGGTGGTCACGTCGGTGCGGGCGCGGTGCAGCCCATCGAGGAGCAGGTCGCCGGCCGCCTCGGCGGCCGTGACGGCCAGGCGCAGGAGCTGATCGAGGTCGGGTTGCATGGTTGCGGTCTAGTTCAGCCGCCAGGCCAGCCGGTCTGGTGCGGCCGGCACCGGGCGGCCCGTGGCTATCCTGCGGCCGTGTCCGAACCGGTTCCCACGAGCGCGCTGGCCATCTACGCCCACCCCGACGATCCCGAGGTGTCCTGCGGCGGGACGCTGGCTGGTTGGGCGGCTGCCGGCGCCGAGGTGCACGTGGTGGTCTGTGCCCGGGGCGACAAGGGCTCATCGGATCCCTTGGCCGATCCCCAGGCCCTGGCCGTGCGTCGGGGCGAGGAGATGGCGTCCGCCGCGGCCGCCCTTGGTGTCGCCAGCCACCTCCGACTCGCTCACCTCGACGGGGAACTCGAGAACACCATCGAGTTGCGGGGCGAGCTGGTGGAGATCGTCCGACGACTACGGCCTCAGGTCGTCATCTGCCCCGATCCCACGGCCGTGCTCTTCGGATCTCGCTACTTCAACCACCGTGACCACCGGATGGTGGGCTGGGCCACCCTCGACGCCGTGGCACCCGCGGCCAGCAGTCCTCACTACTTCGCAGATCGCGGCGTCGCCCACCAGGTGGAGTCGGTCTATCTGTCCGGCACCTTGGAGCCGGACCTGTGGATCGACATCACCGGGTCGGTTGACGCCAAGGCGGCAGCGCTGATGTGTCATCGCAGCCAGATGGGCGAGACGGGCGAGTGGCTCCGACAGGTCGTCCGCCAACGCGCCGAGGAGGGTGGCCGGACGGCGGGCGTGGAATTCGCCGAGGGCTTCCGCCTCCTCCGTCTCGTGGGCTGAACCGCAGACTCCCGCCGAACCGGTGACGATTCAACCGGCTGGAGCGGCTCAAACGTCACCGGTTGGGCGCGGCGGCGCGGCGCCCTCGTCGGCCGCGGCGCCCTCGTCGGCCGCCTGGGACTCGGCGATGCGTTGCCATTCGCCCATGGCGCGAAGTACCAGAACGGCCACGACGGCCACACCCGCCGCCCCTACCAGTGCGCCCACGATTCCGCCGACGCCGGCGCGGGTGGTGCAGTCCTGTTCGCACTGCAGGCGCACGAACGACGAGCCGATGAGGCCGCCGCAGATCCCCGCCAGCAGGATGGCAGCAAAGGCCCAGGCCCGGGCCCGGCGGGAGGGCAGGGCGCTGAGTGGTCGTGCCTCGCCGGGGCGCCGTTCGGGAGGGGCCCCCTCTGAAGTCGGCACTGCGGAATCGTATGCTGCGATCGGTGCGAGCCGTCGTCGTCCTGCCCACCTACCAGGAGGCGGCCAACATCGGTCCCGTCCTGCAACGCATCCGGGCCACCGGCGCCGCCGAGGTGCTCGTCGTCGACGATGCCAGCCCGGACGGCACCGCTGATCTGGCCGACGCGCTCAACGTGGAACTCGGGGGGATCCACGTCCTGCGCCGCCCGGGCAAGGCCGGCTTCGGCCCCGCCGTGCGAGCCGGCATGGCCTGGGCCCTGGACCAGGACTACGAGGTGGTGGTCGGCATGGACGCCGACCTGTCGCACGATCCGGCGTCGCTGCCCGCGCTGATCACGGCCGTCACCGCCGGAGCGGATCTGGCCGTCGGTTCGCGCTACGTGGCCGGCGGCTCGATCCCCGACTGGCCGGCCCATCGGCGCGCGCTCTCGCGGTTCGGCAACCGGTTCGCCAACGCGGCCCTGCGCCTCGGTCTGTCCGATGCCACCTCGGGCTACCGGGCCTATCGGGCCGATGCACTCCGCCGGATCGACTTCGGCCACGTGCGGGCCGACGGCTACGGGTTCCTCATCGAGATGGCCTACCGGGTGACACGCAGTGGGGGGACGGTGGCCGAGGTACCGATCATTTTCGTCGACCGCCAACGCGACGAGTCGAAGATGTCCTTCGGCATCGTGGTCGAGGCCTTTGCCCTGGTCACCGTGTGGGGAATCCGCGATCGTCTCGTGGCCCTCACCGGGCGGCACCGGTCCGGTGGGGGAGCGGCCAGGACGGGCTGAGGGACCGGTCACAGCCGACTGGCAGACTCGACCGGTGCCTGCGTCATCGTCGGGATCGTCTCCCGCCTCGTCGGGCCGCCCGGAGGCGACCATCCTGCACGTCGACATGGACGCCTTCTTCGCCGCCGTCGAGGTGCTCGACGACCCCTCCCTGGCCGGGCGTCCGCTCATCGTGGGTGGGTCGGGAAACCGGGGCGTGGTGGCGTCGTGTTCGTATGAGGCCCGGGTGTTCGGGATCCGATCGGCCATGCCGTCCGCCCGGGCTCGGCGCCTTTGTCCCCACGCCGTGTTCGTCGAGGGCCACCACGCCCGCTACGGCGAGTACAGCCGGCGCATCCATGCGGTGTTCACAGCGTTCA
>Ga0187893_10011858_pt1 | contig 12529 bp, 13 predicted proteins | sample MA1701074metaG_FD_139574 | JGI IMG/M metagenome (GOLD analysis project Ga0187893, IMG submission 139574) | White microbial mat communities from a basaltic lava cave in the Kipuka Kanohina Cave System on the Island of Hawaii, USA - MA170107-4 metaG ...
GCAGTTTGGCAACCCGCTGAGACACGAGGGGCGTCGGTGCGGGGGCCGGGGGTGTGGCAACGGCTGGCATGGCGAACTGACCTCACATGATCCGCTCAGTCGGAAGCGGAAACATCCTAAATCCTTCGGGCAGGTCGAAAGTGGCGTTTCCGGTAGCCAGCAGAAGCGCCTCGGCGTCATCCAACGCCTCTTGTAGATCTCGCGGCATCCGAGTCGGGACAGCCGGCTCATCCAGTTCGAGCCCAAGATCGGGTTCTCCGGTTTCGTCAGGGGCGGCGGCAATCAGCGCCGCGTCATCCAAAAGGGCGCAGACGTCCTCATCATCCCGGCCCATGCCAGGAGGCGCTCCGCAAGCCGGGCAGACGGGCTGCGACTCGTTCAGTTCGTCAAACTCAGCACCGCACTCCAAGCAACGCATCATTCATACTCCGGCCTCAGTGTAAACGGGAAGCACGGGTTTCTCCAAAAGTCTCGAAAATCGGACGCAGCGAAGCGAGGGTGGGCAGAACGCTGGTTTGACTGGAAGTATCTCTTTTTCTGCACTTTATAGATGCCCTGGAGGAGCGATGTCCGATGCAGCTCTGTCTGTTTAGTCAACGATGGCGAGATCGCCGCGAGAGCTACCGGCCGGCGGGCGATCCGATCAATCCACGGCTCTACGAGGTGGCGGAACTGGCGGGAGACCGGGAGGCCAAAGCGTTCATTCTGGAGCACCATTACTCGCTTTCCTATCCGAGTGCGCGTGTCCGTTTCGGGCTGTTCACAAAAGGCTGCCTGGTCGGTGTCGCCGTCTTCAGCCACCCATGCAACGACCGGGTTCTCACCTCCGTGTTCCCTCTGAGCCCTTTGGACAGCGTGGAACTGGGACGGTTCGTGCTGCTCGACAGCGTGCCGGCGAATGGAGAGAGCTGGTTTCTGGCTAGAACGTTCGAGTGCCTGCGACGCAAGGGCTTGTCAGGCGTGGTGAGCTTCAGCGACCCCGTGCCACGGACGAAGACGGATGGCACGATCGTACACCGAGGACACATTGGGATCTGCTACCAGGCAACTTCAGCGACGTTCCTCGGCCGGACCGAGCCACGAACCATCCGGCTGTTGCCGGACGGTACCCTGCTGAACGACCGGACGATCCAGAAGATCCGATCAGGGGAGCAAGGCTGGCGTTATGCAGCGGCGCTGCTCGAAACGTTCGGAGCGCAACCCATGCCGAGCGGCGACCGCGAGGACTGGCTGAAAACGTGGCTACCCAAATTGACCCGGCGTCTGAAGCACTCGGGAAATTACAAGTACGGCTGGGCGATCGCTAAGAGCGCGCGCCGGTTTCTACCCGATTCGCTGCCTTATCCGAAACACGGAGGACTGCTCGATGGCCCACCCGTTTCCGCTATTCGAGCCGATCTGGAGTCCAAGCCGTGAAGTGCTGGTTACTCCCGAAATCACTTCCGCTCTTGAAGTCGGGGCGGCAGTTGCGATCGGGGTGTCCGGAGGCAAGGACTCGGCGGCTACTGCGTTGGCGACCATGGACTACCTGGAAGATGTCGGGCACCGCGGCCCCCGCGTGCTGATCCACAGCGACCTTGGGCGGGTGAAATGGCGTCAATCGCTTCCGGCGTGCCACCGGCTCGCCGTCCGGCTCGGATTGGAGTTGATAGTAGTTCGGCGGGAGACCGGGGATCTTGTGGACCGCTGGCGTTCGCGTTGGGAGAATAACGTGCGGCGGTACGCAGAACTGAGTTGCGTGAAGCTCATCCTGCCGTGGTCGACGGCTTCGATGAGATTCTGCACCTCAGAACTCAAGACCTCGATCATATGCCGGGCGTTGGTTCAGCGGTTTCCAGGTCAGACCATTCTGTCGGCCACCGGCATCCGCGGGCAAGAAAGTCCGAACCGTGCCAAAGCGCCGGTGGCGAAACCGCAACCGAGACGGACCAGCGCTTTTCGGCGGACCAAGGGGCTGGACTGGCACCCCATTCTCGATTGGACTACACAGCAGGTGTTTGGGTACCTCGAAGAGAAAGAATTCCCGCTGCACGAAGCCTACACGCGGTATGGCTCTACCCGGGTTTCATGCTGTTTCTGCATTCTGAGTTCGCAAAGCGACCTCACAGCAGCAACCAGATGCGCGGAAAACCAAGCGGTATATCGCGACCTGGTCGGTTTGGAGGCGGTGTCGACGTTTCCGTTTCAGCCGACGCGCTGGTTGGGTGACGTTGCACCGCATTGGCTTACCGGGGAGCTACGCCAGGCGGTAATTGGCGCCAAGGCGAGCGCGCGGCGCCGCATAGCGGCGGAGGCGAAGATTCCTGAACACCTGCTGTACACCGATGGCTGGCCGAGAACGATCCCGACGCCAGCCGAGGCTTCACTGCTGTGCGACGTCCGTCGGGAGGTCGCTAGCATTGTCGGCATTCAAGTGGGCTATACAGAACCTCTGGAAGTGATTCGCAGATACGAGGAACTCCTCTGTAGCGACGTCGGAACGGCAGCGTGATTAAGGTCCCCGGTACGGGGGCACCTCGTCTGTAGCTGACTCTGCGGAGGACCCGCACGGCCAGATTCACACCTGAACAATTCCAAACGAGGAGTCATGAGCATGGCCAAAACAGTGGCTACCATACTGTCCTACGGCATGGGCGTCGAATCCTCAGCGATCCTGCTGCGCTGGATCATGAGTCCAATGACGAGACCGTGTCTGTTGGAAGAACTGGTCGTCATTACATCCCAGGTCGGGGACGAATACGGCGACACCGGTCGCGACGTAGAGGCTCACATCCTTCCACTGATGCGTGCGCACGGGATTCGGTACGTGCAGGTCGCGCGACATGGTCATTTCGAAGCTGAAGGCATTACGGTACTCGACGATTCCCGAACGCCTGCAAAGGTGTTCCTCGAAGGCGACTACAAGCTCTCGGATGAGCTGAAGCGGAACGGAACGGTCCCGCAGTATGGCGGTGTCCACCGCTGCGCCCTGAAGTTCAAGGCTTGGGTGATCGAACAGTGGCTAGAGGAAAACGTGCGCGGCCGTGCACGCCATGCGATTGGATATAACGCGGACGAAACCGGGCGGATCGCCAGAAGCGAGCACGCATTCGGCGAACGAATAGCGTTCGGTTTCAATGCCGACGAAAAGAGCCGTATCAGCCGCAGTTGCGAGTACAACACACTTAGCCGGGAAGCGTTCTATCCCCTGCTTGAATGGGGTTGGGACCGGCGGGCCTGCATTGAATACATCCGCTCTGTCCTGGGAATCACCTGGAAGAAATCGGCGTGCGTTTATTGCCCGTTCAATGCCCTGCGCGATGACGCGATCGAGCGGCAGCGACAACATCCGCACCAGGTCGCCGATGCGATGAGGATCGAACACCTTTCACTGGCCCTCAACCCCCGCGGAACGGTCTACAAAGGTCGCTCTTTGATCCAGATCACTATCGAGGCTGGCAACGACGCGGCCATCGAGGTGTACCGAAAGAGCATCGAGTCGGAGGAGTGGGCCCTGTATCGCATCCGCCGCATCTACTCAGGCAAAGGCAAGGCCGACCGGGCAGTCGAAAAGCTCCACGTTTTCGAGGGCCCGACCGAAGCGCGAACGGCCTTGAACACCATTTCGGCTCGTAGCGGTGTCGCTGTCGAAGAGCTGCGCGGAATCCCGTACGTCTGGCATGAGCGCCGCAGCGAGACGGCCTTTCCCACCCGAGAAGAGTTCATCACCATCGCGCCGGCTGCTGTCGAAACCAAAGCCCGATATGGACTGGATTGGTTCGAAGGGCGCTGGTCCGCCCTGCAGCTTCCCCTGTTTTGATACCGCCCCAGCGCGGATCGGGAAGTAGGGTTCGTTCTAAACAAATCGGCGTCAGGGAGAATCGGAGGGTCAAGCCCGCTCAGATTTCCGTCATGGCCCTAATGTCCAGCATCAGCAGCGAGGCGAAGTGCCGGGATGTGCGATAAAGTCGCGGCGTTCATGCGACGGCATCCGGTCTTGCCAAATGCGGAAACTCGGGCAACTCATCATCTGAAAAGCCCCCCAGCGTCATCGCGGCACGCCAAAGTTGATCGAAGACGTTGGGCCCTACGGGTTGGAACCCATGTGCGAGGATCGACTGGTTACGAGCCGTCAAGGGAGAGCGTTGGGGATCATGTAGTCGAAGAGCTTTGAATGCCTTCCCAGTGTGATCGTCTAGTTCGTCCAAAAGGGCGAATGCATCCTGCAGCCCGAGAACGAGCTTTTCATCCTCAGCACGAAGCGCCCAATGACCGCGTATTGACTCTGGGACGCGCTCCAGAGGCACGTCGTCGGTGCTCGGAATCTCGTGGCGTTCGGCTAGGGCAAGCTGAGCGAGCGACTCGATTGCCCGATACAGGCGGGCAACCCCGTCGTCATAACGGGCCTCGTATTTTCGCCTGCGAGCATTGGCCAGTAGATCGGCAATCATCTCGCGGGAACGTGGCTGAGCAACGAGCTGTTGCAAAGCCTGCTGATCTCGCTTGATGCTGCGGACTACTGTTTCGGAGCGATGTGAGCCGAGTACAGCTTGGATGTCGGTGGCGTTTTTCAGCACGCTAGCAATTCGCTGGATCGCATCCTTGTGCTGAAACCGATCCCAGAACCCATACCCCTCGCAGAGCTGATGGAACGTGGAGAGGCTCCTCTTGACAGTGTCGTCGTCCACGGCCTTGCGTGCGTCATCTAGTCGGTTCGCAGCAGGCATGAACGCGTGTTGATCGAACAGCAGGCAGGCATCCTCTATGGCCTGGTAGCCCAGCGCATTCCAGGGATTTTGGGTGACGAGCGTCTGCTCCTTCCCTGACACTACAATACCGGTACCGCCCTTGGTGCGCTCTGTTCCACCCACGTAGGAGAACGCGCAAGGCCACCGCCGCGAAACGAGCGACAACGCGGCGGACATGCACTTGGTTCCGCCGGTGAAATCCACGATGACGTCATACTCGGGCCCCTTTCGTCGCCAATCCCCAATCTGTTCATCAAGGCTCCGCATCCGGCGAACGCAGTCGCCGAAGTCCTGCGCGTCGTGAAGATCCACAGTGTCCCAGCTACCGGGCTGCAGAAGTTCGGGCTCTTTCACTACGGCTTCGGCGGTCGTTCTCGTCTCAGCGCTGGGCACAAGGAGCACCCGAGACGGCTTCCAGTGCCGGACTGCAGCGACGACCGGCTCGGGAGTGCCGCCCACCGTGCAGATGAGGAGATAATGCTTGTCGCCCGCCATGCTTCAGGTCCTCCGGCCACCTCTTCCCGAACCGCCGTGGCCCTTGCCTTTGCTCGGTGCTCGCTCCTCGTCGGCGGGCATGGGGTAGCGAAACGCGATTTCACGTTCGTTTGCGATAGCGACGATGAGCCTCAGCGTGTCGCCCACGTTCTTGGCCGCAGGGACGTCGCCACTGTTCTGGATCGCACCACGCAACCCAGACGGCTCGTGCATCGCTTTCCAACCGCCTTTTTTCGTGCGCGCTTCGAGTAGCTGCCCGTCGACCATCTCTCCGGGAGTTGGCAGCGCTACCTGATTGGCCCGCAAGGCCGCCTGCTGACTTCGAGTTCGAGACGAGTCAGGGGACACAAGCCGGCCGTATCCACTGCTGGTCTTGCCGCCGACTCCCCACTCGGCCAACGCTTCGCGCAGAAGCTTCATCGCCAGCGCGGTCCAGGCTTCGGCCTGGTCTGACGGCGCGGTAGTCGGCCCCGACCAGGACAGCCGCACGTCAAAGGCTCCGGAAACCGAAAGGAATGAAACGGGAACGGGACTATCGAAGTCGGTGGGCGGAGCTTCGTTCGTCTGCCACTTCGGATGATGCGGGGTCATGACGTCGAGGCGCAATGCGCCCTCGTGCAATGACTCCGGCGTGAGCCACGCGTCGTAGAACGTGATCACACCGCCATCCTCGGTGGTTCCGAACAGCAGGGAATGGTAAGGTCCACCTCGCCGGAACAACCGATTCTCCTCGGGTACCGTCTTGGTGTGGCGCTGTCCCCAAACATCATGGCAGTAATGGGACGCCAAACCCTTAAGCGCCGATCCCGGTATGATCGGAAGCCCGTACGTGTGGTGAAGCCGTAGCCCAGTCTCCAGCACGTTCTCCGACCCGAGGCCAACCGCGAGTCGGCTGGTCGTAGCAAGTTGCGCCGACTGATGTGCCTCGCCCCCCGGAAAGGACCGGGTCCAGCGCACGAACGCCTCCAAGTATATGGTACGCAGCGACTCGCTTCGCGCGGCTCTCAGGGCCGCGTCAAAGAGCGCGCGTCGTTCCACAGGATCCGCCTGTTTGGTGAGATATTTCTGAAGGATCACCCCCGGATGGTCTCCGTGGCCGCGTCGGTCAGCAAGGTCTATGATTGCCTGCCGCACCTTTCACTCCTGCTCCACGGCTTCGACGTACCGTTTCAGCCAGCTTGCGGCCTGAAGTGCGTTCCGGCTCAGGCGGACATACGCCAGCACCGAATCTTCGCGCGTGGCTCGCTCAAGAGCGTCCGGCGAAGCAGCCTCGGCATGGCCGATGGCGGAGAGCACGGCGGAAAGATCCTCCAAATACTGCCTATGATGTCTCTCCTTGGCGTTCGCAAAAGCGACTGCCTGCGCGAGCCCGCATGAATGAACCAACGAGGGAAACTCGCGCGCGAAGGTCTGGAACTTCTCGCTCGGCTTTCGTTCCACAATTCGTCGATAGGCGGTTTGCGCCATCTTCTGGCTGTTCGTTTGGATGGCCATCAGCGGCTCTCCGTCGTACGTGTAAAGACGCACCTAATTCGCCCGCGCCCGATGGTTGCCTTGCCACCGATCTGCAGTGATAGAGTCGATGTAGCGAACTCGCCAAGGAGATCGTTTACGGTCACTCCGTTGGCTTCACGAGAATAGATGCGATCACAGCAGACGAGCCCAGCCAGAATCGTCTCTGCTGGCAGCGACTCCTCGTTCCAGAGCTGACTTTGCTGCACCGTCTTGAGATCGTCGTCGATTCTCACGCGTGCGGACACTTCGGTCCCCGTTTCCGTGAGGAAATCGAAGATTGAGTCAGGCACCACGGCGAACCTATCAACGAAGAGGTCCCGCCACGTCTTCTTCTCGTCACCGGGGAACACCCACTCGGCGAGCCGCTTGGCCCACATCGTGGCTGTCGCGCATTCCCTGCCGGCAAAATCGAGGTCCTCAAGGAAGATACGTCCGCTGTCCTTGTCCTCAATCTTCGCCGTTGTGGTTCGGTGAACCATCCCTTCGTCCAGATCTGGAACCGCGGGGAGATCAGTCATCCCTGCGAGGGAGAGATCCCGGTGCAACATCTGCAACACAAGAGGAGACGTGCACCAGGCGAAGGTCGCCCGAAAACTACGAATCGGGAGGCAGACGAGACGAGCATCGGTAGGTATCAACGCGCCAGCATTCGATGCGTTAGTCGCCTGATCGGATGCACGCCCGAACGCCAAGCCAAGCTTCGGATTGGACCGGCGATTCTCCTCCGTCGCACCAAAGTGATCAGCCCACACACCCTTGAATGCCGAGCCCGGGATCAGGGGCCAGCCTGTGACCTTGTCCCGGTGGATTGGAAGGTCGATGTACCCGACGCCGCGACCCGTCCCGACGTGGGTCGGCGACAACGTATGCAGCCAGTAAACCCGCGTGTTCTCCACCTGTGTATTCTCCATGGAAGATGCCCTCCGGTTCTCTTGGTTCACCAGACTCCCCAGGTAGCTAAGCCGAACCCATCACGCTGGTCTTGCTCGTCATCGCTGACCGGCTCAAGCCACCGATCTGCCAGCACTGATGGATTCCCGTCAACGATCTCGAAGAAGTAAACGCCTCCCGATGGAACGATGCGCTTCACGGGCTTCGGGCCACAGGGTTGGCCGGGCAGGTTGGCCAGCGACCAGCCTGAAACGGCTCGCCAGCGTTGAATGCTGACCCCTACAAGCCGTAACGTGACGTTCACGCCTGGCCGTGTTCCGACGAGCTCATCGCTCAGCCACCCTGGTTTCCAGCCATCACGGAAGACGGCGGGCGTGACCAACATCATCCTGACCTTCGCTGCCGTGGCCAACGCCTCTCGGATTCGCGGTGGGCAACTCCAGGCGCTCGCTTCCGTGATCGACTTCCAGTGAGCCAATCGCCGCTCGCCTCCAAGCGGGTGGAGCGTGTCGAGTTTGGCCGCCGTTTCACCGCACCATCCCTTGGACCGAAGGCGAACAGCCAACCTTATGGCAGCAAATCGGGATAAATGAGTTCCCGCGGATGGAGCGCCGTGCCGGGGCAGATGGGTCAGAGGCAGCGCGGAGGTCGTGAACAGTTTGGTATCCTCTGCCGCGCCGGCATCGGGATCGAGCTGAACGTGTGTCCGGGTCTCGATCTCGGGCGTCCGCAGAAATTGTCGATCGAAGGCGATCTCCTCGCCGGTCAGCCATGCCGCGTATCGATCAACGGGCCACCACGCGGGAACATCTTCTGGCTTAAAGTCGTCGGGAACTTGCGCCTTCGTCAGGCAAACGGGCCGCAGGCCCGCCGCTGGCCAATCGCATCCGCCTTGATCGACTGGTTGCGGCACAGCACGAAGAGGCCCCTGCTGTGGATGGACGACACAGTCATGCGGTGCGGGAAGGTACAATTGCTCATCTGCTAGCGGGAAAGGGCCGACGATTTCGACTTGAAGTAGGTCCTGGGAGATTCCGATCGAGAAGTCGCGACCCGCCGATCTCCCAAGAGCCGAGCGCAGAGATCCGGCCACCATTGAAGGAAGCGGCCATCCTAGACTCCGCATCCGGTTGCCTTGGCCGGCGCCGAAAGGTCGGCCGTCTCGAGATACGATGGGGTCACGACAGGCGATCTCCAGCAGTGTCGTCATACCGAATCCTTTCCAACTCGAGAGTTGCCAGATGCTTGCCCCAGCGCTATGGCGATTTGGCGCGCGACCAGGAGGTCGTTCGCGAGACTGCGAAGGGAGTCAGGTCCCACCACACGGCCTTGAATGAGCCTTTTGATGTCATCCATCCTGCTTGCGCCTCGTGGTTGCTTGCCCTTCATTATCGAGAAGGTGTCGCGCTGGATCGCGTCCTTGACGGTGCCGGCGGGCCAGGATTCGTACACATCAGCGATCTTGTGCATATCGTAGGCGACACGACCGGAGAACGCGCGGGAAGCGATCCACTCCGCGAGCTGCTGTAGGTACTTCTCGGGATCGGTGGACCAGTTGGCGCGGACCGCAACAGGGCCTCCGCGGCGCTTCAGGACGTGCACTGCGAGACCGTTGCGGTCTTCTTGCTCCCCGTCCTCGGATCGGGGCCGCTTTGCGTGCTTCTCTGCAGCGCGCCCGTACTCCAACAGGTCTTCCAGCGGCTCCATGAAGTGCGCGATAGCAAGGCCTACGGACAAGGTCAGGTCGGATCTGGTCCTCGTGGACCAGATCGCCAAGGCGTCACCAAAGCTATCGTGAAGCGCACGTGAGCAGGCCAAGCATCGATCGACCGGCACGAAGGCCAGCACATCATCGCCACCAGCGTAGACAAGCACGCCATTGTGGACATTAACGATCCGCCGAGCGTCACCAGCAAAGCTTGCAAGAGCCTGGGAGAATGCCCTGTGGTCATCAGGCGACTGAAGCCCGGAGAGTGCTTGGCCCATATGATCGCCGTCGGCAACCAGCACGCAAAGATACGGGGTCGGTTCTCCACAGTCGCACGTCAAATCTGCCAAGGCTCGGGCAAGTGGCTCAAGCTCGGCCTGCGAGATCCCGGTCTCTTCCTGGAATTCGTGATACCGAGACCGAAACACCGCAGTGCCTTCGAAAGGGAAGGCCGCGTACGGCGGACTGCCTCGGCCTTCCGATGTGTCGATCTCATGAAGGGCTTCATTTCCAAGATCGCGGCACGCTTTCACCAGCGCTTCAAGTCGCGATACGCCTGCACCTCGAAGCCAGGGATCGGCAGCGACGCGCGCGACAGAAGGATAACCTTGAGCGCCACTTTGAGGTACCCAAACACGTTTCACCATGCCAACGACATCAAGCTGTTCCCCCTCGCGGACATGGAGGCGCCGACGCGACCGTCCGGGCCAACCTCCTGGAGGACGCAGCACGCTCTCGCGCTGACCGTCCAGCGACGATTTTGGAACACCGGCGCGGCCCTTGGCTGGCAGAAAATCGCGACATCGCTTACGAGCATCGAGTAGCCTCATCAAGGCCGCACGGTCGGATCGATAGGTCTGCCGCGAGTAAACACGCCACGCGGCGTAGCATTCGATCACGTCATTGACTTGATCGTTCCAAATATCGGATTGAATGACGCCCGGATTGCCGCCGAACACCCGGTCCGCGAACGAGATCCAGCGAGCTCGAGCAGCCTCCTTCGCCGCACGAGCGACATCCGCGGGATTGGACCCGTTCACCTCGGCCACAATTACGTTGGCAACATTGAGATGCGAATCGGGTTCGAGATCCGCGCCGTCGCTGGACGCGGGGAAGATCAATGTGGCGCCGCTGTCTTGCACCGACTTGGCCGTGGCCTTGCTGATCTCGGACAGCAGGTATGATCCGAACCACAGATCTCGCGTGCGCCGCGCCGCGGCGATAAATTCTTGGACTGGGCCGATGGTGAGTGCGAGAAGATGAGCGGTCACCGCGTGACCTCGCGAAAGCCGTGGTTGCTCTGGCGCGCATGGAGAAGAAAGGCTTCAATAGCTGAGCCGGATGCAGCACCAGCGAGGGGCGAGTTTTCGTATGTAGCCAACCTGCCATCCCGGACCCTAGTGGTCGCAGGAAGCGTCAGGGACCGACTGCCTTGCTTCAGCTCGACCGCTGCCAGGGGCGGCGTCACCAGCTGCAAGATGAGCGGGACCGCCTGACCGTTTGCCAGCGCCAGAGGCTTCAGGACAAGCGGGCTAGCCATGCGTTCACGAGCGTCTCCATTTGCCGCGCTCGAGGGATAGAGTACCGTGTCAAACGGTTCGCCTTGGCCCTGGAAATGGAACACGATCGGAAGGCCGAATTCCGCCCGGGGAAAGGCATCGTCGGGAATATGCACCAGACGTCCGTGTTGCCTGGAGCGCATCTTCGTCACTTGGCGGATCGTCTCGGGTTCAGGGTACCGCGAGCGGCCAGGCCGTTTGCTCTGCTGCCCGGTGTTCCGCGCGATTCCTACGCCCTGACGAAACTGCTGCAACAACCCGATGACTCTCTTCCATACATCGACGGCGGCTTCAATCTGGGTGCCGACCAGCACAGCAGAAGGCATTGTGGGCCAGTCACACGCATTGCCCCCACCGCTGAACGATCCGGTTCGAAACCAGCTTTGGAGATCATTGATCTCATGTGGGGCCAACTCCTTACAGAGCAAGGCGCCGCAACCACGTCGCGTTCGTGCCCCGAGTCCGCCGAAATTCACCCATGCCCAAACGGCAGTCTCGACATCCTGGCGGAGTGCTTCGGGATACCGAAGTCGCAGTTTGAACGATGCGGTCTCTATGAACTGCGCAGGCGACTCCTCGGGATCTGCCTGACGGGATAGTGCCTGTTTGCCCTGGAATGGGAAGAGGGCGTAGGCCAGCGGCGAGTCAGCGAAGTGCGAGTCCCACACGAGTCGCCATCCACCTTGTCCCCCGCGCGCCCGCTGGTTCCATTCGTAGCGCGCACATGATCGTGCCTGCCCTGCGGTCACATCGCGAACATCGATTTCGATTGGACTTACTCTGTCGGTCGTCCCCCAAACGTCGGCATGACGCGCGAAGAGGTCTGTTTGAGTGGTAAAGACTGCGCCTCGCGTGGCGCGCCACCAGAACTGGAGTTGCCCGCGGATAGACGTCCCACGGATCGGCAGCGTCTCATCGGGTGCGCCAGCCTCAACTCCACCGCCGAACAAAGGGGTGATCAGTGAGATCTGGTATTCTCTGATCACTCGATCCGACGAGCGCGACGGGGGCGCCACAGGACAAGGAGGTATGTCGCTTGGCTTCGGCATCAGCTCAACTCTCCTGTTCTTCTCGTATTTCCACGTGGTTTACCTCTGGCCAACCGTGGGGGTCAGCATCTGTGTGGTGCGTGCCCAAGCCGTCGACGACCTGATGCTCAGCCGCTAGTGGCCGGTATTGGAGTACTTCCGGGCCAGAGCGTCCGGCGGCGGACCTTTGTCTCCGTCCACTCTTCACATCCGCTTCATGCTGCTGGCACATGCGCCGTGGGTGATCCTTGGGTACTTCGAGGAGTCCTCGGCAGCATACTGCGCGACCTTTCTGACCCGTCCATGTAGGCATTTTCAATACAGTGGCTATAGCGCCAGATACGCAGAACTCTTACCGTGCAGTCGTAGAGCTTCCGCAGCGGCTGACCAGGGAACAACCCCGGTCGCGAACGGCGACACACTGCGGACCTGCTCATAAATACTGGGCTCCACTAAGTATATTGCGGTTCAACAGCAGCTGCTTGTGGTTTAAAGCATATCCTTGCCGGTCCTAAACCATAACTTTGCCGCAGGATTTCCTTAAGGGTGTTGATTTCTGCGCGAGGTCGGCTTCGCTAGCGTTTGCTCCTAATTAACTAAAGCATA
>Ga0187893_10011859_pt1 | contig 12529 bp, 7 predicted proteins | sample MA1701074metaG_FD_139574 | JGI IMG/M metagenome (GOLD analysis project Ga0187893, IMG submission 139574) | White microbial mat communities from a basaltic lava cave in the Kipuka Kanohina Cave System on the Island of Hawaii, USA - MA170107-4 metaG ...
CATGAATACATGGCACCAAATCCAAACCGGCGCTCAGCCGTCTCGACACCCAGCCACGGGGGTGTCTCAACGCCTGAAAACTCAAACAATCGACAGCGTCACCGAGTTTTCGTCACCCACAACAATTTGCTCTCCCGCCATGCGGCTTCGAGCGGGCATTCAGCTAGCATAGCTGAAAACTTCATTGCCGCTGTGTGGCTTGCGGCGATAACCTATTCGCCTAAGGCGCTCGAAGGGCGCGAAAATGCGACGAATCTTTTTACGCGACAGAGTCTGGCGGGTGGAATCAGCGACGAGGGTCGCCGAGGACAAGACCCTGTTTAGGCTTTTTGATCCAAGCAATGCCGAACGTCTGGAGGCCCTGTGCCCGCCCGAGGAATTCGAACCGCTGGCGGAGGAAGCGCCAACATTTTCAAGAAGCGCAATCGCCCCATTCGAGGCGTGGCAATCGGCCAACCTCGCCCTGAAATTGTCTTGCGTGGACGCAGGGGAGTTCGCGGCATTTTACGGCGGGCGGATTTCTCCCGAGCATTACCAGTTTGCGCCTGTGGCAAGAATGCTGCAACTGCCACGCCCGAGCCTCTTGATCGCCGACGATGTCGGCCTTGGGAAAACCATCGAGGCAGGCATCTGTCTTCTGGAGATGATCGCCCGAGGGCGCGGCAAGCGCATTCTCCTCGTGGTTCCGCCTGGCCTGATTCCGCAATGGCAGGAGGAAATGCTGACCAAATTCGGATTGAAGTTCGAGGCCATTGAAAATGCAGCGGCGCTAGAACGGGCACAGACACGGCTCTCGGAAGGCGTGAAGCCGTGGGTTTTCCTGAATCGCGTCATCACGTCCATCGAGTATCTGAAAAAGCGTGAAATCCTGACCAGCGCGCTTGAACCCCAGTGGGACGTGATTGTGGTGGACGAGGCACATTATCTCGCCGAGTCCGGCACGCCGAAAAATCCCTATTTGACTGCCCGTGCCCGTCTCGGCCCGAAGCTCCGCGACAACGCCAAATCGTTGATCATCCTCAGCGCGACGCCGCACAACGGCTACAGCCACAGCTTCCGTTCGCTGGTCGAAATCGTCGAACCAACGGACGCGAGCTTCCGCGGTGACAAGAACGTGATCGCTCGGCGTGTTGGTCGCAGCATGATTCGCCGCCTCAAGGGCGAGATCACCAAGTCCGGTGCAAACGGTGAAAGAATTTCCGCGTTCAAGGTTCGCGAACCGGTGAAAGCCATCAGTGTGACCAGCCTCGCCGATGCCGAAAAGGCCATCTTCAAAAAAATCTCCTCTTACTGCGCAAAGACCGCTGCCGCTGCCGCTCAAACTGACGACGCTGAACTGGTGTCGTTCGCCATGCAAATCATCAAGAAACGGATGTTGTCCAGCCGGACGGCACTCGCAAACACAGTCAAAAGGCGTCTTGATGCCCTAACCAGCCGCACGCAGCAGGAGGAAGCGCCGACCCGATCTGAAGTGCGCGAGTTACAGGGCGACCTTCCGCTGAATGAGAAGGCACATGAACGCATCGCCACGCGCATCGTCCGTGCGGCGACCTCGAAGGACACCAGGCGCCGCAACGCGGAGAAGAAGCAGCTTCAGGATATCCAAAAGCTGATTGATCAGGTCCAGGCGCTCCCCGATCCCAAAATTGAGGCGCTCATCGCCGACTTGAAAGCGGATGTGCTGTCACAACCGGACGAGAAGGCCATCATCTTTACGGAATATCTGGACACGTTGGGCGCGATAAAAACTGCTCTGGCATCAAGACCAGAGTTCAAGGACTGCTTCGTGGAGTTGACCGGCGGCTTGTCCTCGAAGAAGCGCCAGGCACGGCTTGCCGAATTTGAGATCAGGGAAAAGCGCTTGCTGCTGGCGACGGATGCAGCGAGTGAGGGCCTCAACCTTCAGCGGGCCTGCCGGCGCGTTTACCATTTCGAGTTGAGCTGGAATCCGAACCGGATGGAGCAGCGCAACGGTCGCGTGGATCGCCACGGCCAAACTCGAAATCCGATCATTCGCTATCTGTTTTACCCCGACTCTCCGGAGGACAACATTCTCGATCGACTGGTGAAACGAATCGCGCAGATGCAGTCCGACAAGGTATCTACGCCGGACATTCTTGGCATCCTGGCCGGCCAACGCATCGAGGACGCCTTGACTGAGATGGATGCTGAAGGAGATGCAACTGCGGCTGGCGACAAAATCCTGAGCAAGCTCGACGAAGGGCGCGACCTGTTCCTGCGGGAAGTCGCTCCACTACTAATGAGCACCAGCGCCAGCTACGGTGCGAAGATTGACTCGAACAGCATGTCCGCCGACCAGGTGATGCAGGATGACGATGCCTTCGAGCGGTTCATGCTTTCTCGGCTTCGTCCCTATCTGAAGGCTGACCAGATTCTCCACACGTTCTCGTTGCGAACGCCACGCGAGTTCCAAGGTCCACAGGTGGCCGATTCGTATTCGTGCCTGACATTTCGTCGGACGGTGGCCATTCAGTATCCCGCGCGCGATGTCGAGTTCGTCACCAGACTCCACCCGTTGTTCCAGGCGATGTCGAAGAATGCCTTCCGCCATTTGGCCGCACCACGCGACCCGAACGCTTCTTCTGCTCGTATCGCAGTTCGCCGTCACCCATTTGCCGACATTGGGCCATACGCTGTGTTCACTTACCTGTGCCTGGACGATCACGAGCATGGGCAGTTCCTCTCTGTCCCGATTGATCCGTCGGGCAAAGTGCTGCCTTCCGACCAAGTGATTCCGATCTTCGACACCAATCTTCCGCCAGGCGAAGTGGCGTGGGGGGATGTCGCGAAGGCGTTCGAAGGCAGATTTGACCAGATGCAGGCCGCAGCAGCCGAAGCCGCGATGAAGTCGCTAAATGAAGAGGCCGCAAAGGATGCGAACGCGTGCCAGGAATTCGCCGTCGTGCTTCGTGAGGACGCGGAGCGATACCGCTCCGATCGCTTGGCGGAGATTGATCTGGAGGAGAAGCAGGCTCAGTCTGTCGAGGAACAACAGAGCCAGCAGTTGCTGCTCGACCACCGCGAGGTTTACGGCTTCAAGGCCAAGCGTGCCGCCGCAGACACCTTCCTCAAGCGTCGTCTGGAGGAGATCGCCAAATTCGAGCAAGGCACAAAACCCGGCACACCGCAGCCGCTCGGCGTCCTTTTTGTTTTCCCACCGGAGGGCCTGAATGGCGCTTAACTCGATCCGCAACGTTCGCGGCTTCTTCTCCGATTACTGGCTCGGCTCGATCCTAAGCGCCAAGAAGGGTGTTGGCTCAAAGTTAAGCAAAGCGCAGGCGGAGAAGACGCTCTGGCGTCTGACGCAGCTCAGGAATCGCATCGAGGGCTTCGAGAATCCCGACCTCACACGATTCCGAGAACACTTTGCGCGGCCACTACTCGGCCAGGTGTTCGGGTTCAAAATCGAAGAACATCCCGAAGAAACCCGCGTTCGCTTGTTGACGCGGCAAGCCGAGGAGGGCGCCGAGGCCAAGACCAGCGAACCGATTGCCGCCCTCTACCTGTGCCCGGATGAGGATGAAATCGAAAGCAGGCAGACGCGTGGATCGTTGGAACGCTTCCTGGCCGACAAGGGACTGGGCTACGGATTCATCATCACGCCGGGCCTGCTGCGTCTGGTCCGGCGACTGGGTGACGGTGCAAAAGGCGCGTCCTTCGATTTCAGCATCGCGAGCGCCGTCGAGACCGAGGACATCGAGTCGCTCGCCGCCGCCTTCCGAGTGCTGCACGCGGAGAATTTTGTCACAACCGATGGAGGTCCAAAGCCCATCGAACTTTTGGAGGCTGAATCGCGGAAGCACAGTGCGCGGGTCTCGGAGGATCTGAAGGCAGCCGTCTTCCGTGCGGCCGAGATTTTGATTCGTGGTTTCCTGGAAGATATTCAGGCCCGTCCCGAAGCCTTTGATCCGAATCCCTCGCTTCTTCAATTGCGCGACACCGCCCTGCAAACGCTGTATCGGCTGCTGTTCATTCTCTACGCCGAAGCACGCGACGAGCGGTTGCAGCGCCACCGCCTTTACCAAAAATCTTACTCGCTGGAGCAACTGGTGGATCGGCTGTTGCGCGTGCCCGAGGAGGAACTCCCCGGCAACCGCTTCGGTTTTTGGCAGGCAATCCAAGCGCTGTTCCGAATCTACGACGAAGGACTGCCTCCAACACCAGATCTGGAAAACATCCCGCCCCGAGGCGGCCGGCTCTTCAGCGACAAAATGCCCGAGGGTCTACTCATTGCCAGACTGAAGTTGTCCGACCGTGTCGCCGGAAAACTCGTTCTCACCTTGGCCACAACGAAGCCACGGCGTGGCGTGGGCCGCGAACGCGTTTCCTATCGCGAACTCGAAATCGAACAACTTGGCTCGGTTTACGAAGGGCTGCTGGAATACGAACCGCGCACAGCGAGCGACACGATGATCGAAGTCGTCGTCCAGGGCCGCGACTTTGTTCTGACGCCAGTCGAGTTGAATCGGCTCTGCGAGCAAAAGCAGCTCGCGCTCAAAGGCGACGTAGCCATCGTCGCCGACACTGACGCTGCCAGCCTGCATCCCGACAACATAGAGGAAGACGAAGGCGCTGCGGATATCGGGGAAGACGACGATGACGAAGATGAAAACGAAGAAGCCGCCGAGGGTGAGGAGGACGAGGACAAAGGCGTCAAGAAAGGCGCAACGGCCAAGCTGATTCGGCGGCTGGAGAAGGACGAGTTCTATTTCGTTCCGGGTTCAGCCCGCAAATCCAGCGGTTCATTCTACACGCGGGAGGAGATCGTTGAGTACCTTGTGCGCAAGGCGCTCGAAGGATTGGTCGAAGACAAAACGCCGGCGGAAATTGAGTCTCTGCGAGTCATTGACCTGGCCTGCGGTTCGGCGCATTTCCTCGTCGGCGCAGCGCGATACTTGGGAAGGAAGCTCCTCGACGCCTACCACCGTCAGTTCAAAAACGATCCGTCGCCTGAGTTCCATCCGGATCGCCCGTTGACCGACGAAGTCCGAAAACGCTGGCTGAGCGAAGGTGAAGCCTGGTGCAAACGGCGCATTGTCGAGAGATGCCTGTTCGGCGTGGACCTGAATCCGACCGCCGTGCAACTCGCGCAGGTCGCGCTCTGGATTGAGTCGCTGGCCGGAGATCGCCCGCTCGGCTTTTTTGCTCACCACATTCGCCCAGGCAATTCGCTACTGGGGACGTGGCTGGATCGTTTGCACGAACCACCGCATCCGGCGCTCGACGACAAAAAGGGGAAGGATCAAGGCGGTCTCTTTGAACTTCAAGTGAAGCGAATGATCCAGGAAGCGATTGATCAGCGCCTGCTGATTGACAAACCGTTGCCGCCCGAAATTCGCAAGGACACTCCGCAGGAATATGAATACAAGGCGGATCGCCTGAAGGCCGCTGAGAAAACACTCGAAAACGCGAAGCTCCTGTTCGATCTGCGGAGCGCCGCCGCTTTCATACCGGAAATCTGGGGTGTGTGGCCGACACTTCTCTCGACGGACAACGTGGCCGAATACGCCGCAAAACAGAAATGGTGGCCGAAGTTCGAGGAATTATGCCGGCATGACGGCGAGCGAACAGATCACCGGCAGCGGTTTTTCCATTGGGAACTGGAATTCCCGGAGGTGTTCTTTGGCGAACGGCGTGGCTTTGATGTCATTCTGGGAAATCCACCGTGGGACAAAGTTCTGCCAGGCCGCAAGGAGTTTTACGGCCGCGACGACATTTTCATCCGCGCTCTCTCCGGCAACGAACTCGACGCGCGCATCCGCGAGCTTCACCAACTGAAGCCCACGCTTGCCGACGAATTCAAGGCTTACGAGAAGCGTGTCAAAACCATCATGCAGATGCTGCGCGGAGGCGGCGACTTCCCGCTTTCGGAAGGCAGAACGCAGGCGGCGCACGAAGACCTCTCGAAGTATTTTGCCGACCGCTCAATTCAGGTTGCGCGGAAGGGCGGTGGCGTCGGTCTGCTGCTACCGTCCGTCTTCTACAACGGTGACGGCTGCACGACACTGAGAAAATGGTTGGTTCAGGAAGCGCAAATCATTTCGGTCTTCGGATTCGAGAATCGGCACAAGTTGTTCCCGATTGACTCGCGCTACAAATTCGCCTGCTTCGTCTGGCGCAAAGACAAGCCCGTGGAAAGACGATTCCCGGCAATCTTCATGCGCCATGATGTTAGCGAACTGCTCGGCGAAAAAGTCGTGCAGACCGTGACGATCACCGCCGAGGAAGTTGAGAGGCTTTCGCCGGAAAGCTACGCGCTTCTGGAATATCGCAGCCCTCGCGATCAGGAAATCATCCACAAGATGTATCGCAACTGCGTCGCTCTGGGGGACGACGGGGCGGAATCGTGGCGCACGCGGTTCATAAGCTGGCGGGCGCACGAAATGATTTTTAACGCGGCGGAGGACAAAGACCTCTGGACTGATCCCGCCACGAAAAAGTTCTTCACGCCGGAGGGTGTCCTTGGCCAAAAGGTCGAAGATCCTCTGGAATTGATGAAAGCCATGCAGGCGGCGGGGTTCATGCCGGTTTACGAGGGAAAGCACGTCGAGCAATTCGTGTATGGGATGAAGCCCATCCGATGGTGGCTCAAGCGCGACCAAGCAAAAGCGAAGTATGGTCGCGAGCCGTATGGCCAATCGTTCCTTGTGTATCGGGAGACGGCCAGCAACACCAATCAACGCACCTGCATCGCTGCAATTCTCCCCAAAGGTTCAGCCGCATCTCACAAGCTCTCAGGCTTTTTGCCCGAGCGAGTCGAACAGGAGACGGCGCTCACAGTTCTGAACTCGTTTTGTTTCGACTACGCTTTACGCCTGCGTACAGCCGGCACGAACATCAGCTTCACCTACATGCGCCCGATGCCCGTGCCGCCCGCGTCCGTGACGAATTCCCTGCCGCGCGTCCCGACGGTCTGTGCATGGGAACACGGCATTGAACGCATCACTGAACTCAAAGAGCATTGGGAATCGTTGTGGACGGCAAACAAAGCCGTGGCCAAGGCCTACGGTTTGTCGCGGGAAGATTTCGCCCACATCCTCGCCTCGTTCCCCGTTTTCGCGAGAAAGCACCCGGAGTTCTTGCCGTTCCTGACTTCGAAGCTGGACAGCGAGATTTGGTAGGCCATCGCCCTCACGTCGGAAGGGAGGATTCCAAACATATTCCGGACATCGCTACGTTACATCAGACACAATCATTTGGTAAAAAGCAACTTGCATCACTTTGATTGCATTTGTAGTTTTGCAATAACATCTTGCATTTCGTATTTAGCTGAGTAGATTCTCCCCGAACGAGTGAGAGACCTCGCAGGAGCAGGTGGTGAATGCAGAGCTCCTGAACGGCAAAATCCTCGTGAAGACATGAGCACCGCTGACAATAAGCCATTCAAGCTAACGCGCGCCATCAAGCGCGAGGTTGAGCGCGAACTGTGGGGACGTGCCGCCGCGCGCTGCGAGTTCAACGATTGCAACAAGCTCCTCTACAAGTCGCCGGTAACACAGGAGTTAGTTCACCTCGCGGAGAAGGCACATATTTACTCGTTCTCGAAGGATGGTCCGCGCGGATGGGGAGTGTTTTGGAAGAATCCCATCGGGCTGAACGATGTGCCAAACCTTATGCTCGTCTGCCATGACTGCCACCTGAAAATCGACCAGGACGAAAAGGGTGAGCGTTATTCCGCAGATTTGCTGAAAAAGTGGAAGTTGGAACATGAGGCGCGGGTTCGCATCGCGACCGGGATTTCGCCTAACAAGAAGTCTCATGTTGTTCTGTACGGGTCGCGTATCGGTGACGAGAACAGCCCGCTGCAAACGGCAGTCGCATTCGACGCCATGTTCCCGGATTGGAATCCGGCGGATGACCGATCGGTGAATCTGTCCATGCAGTCGGCTTTGGACGACTCGACGAAGGAATTCTGGATTACCGAAGCAGCGCATCTCCGGAAGCAATTTGACCGGCACATTCGTGTTCGTATCAGTGAGGCCCAACCCAATCACTTTACTGTTTTCGCTCTGGCATCGCAACCTTTGCTGATCCTGCTCGGCTCGCTGATCACCGACAAAGTACCGGCGGTCGTTTACCAGCCGCACCGCGAACCGAAGACTTGGAAATGGCAACCTCACCCTGACGGCTTCCAGTTCCGAATCAGTGAGCCTGCGGACAAAAGCGGAATTCCCGTGCTGGTTTTCTCGTTGAGCGCGAAGATTGGATCGGAACGCATCGAGTCCGTGCTCGGCGGTAAGGTCTCCATCTGGGAGGTGACGATTGACCAGCCACACAATGATTTCCTTCGCTCGGAGGCTCAACTCTCCATGTTTCGCGAGACTGTGAGAAAACTCATGGTGGCGATCAAAGCTGCACACTCGAACGCCTCAGACCTCAAGGTCTTCCCAGCGATGCCTGTTTCATGCGCTGTTGAATTGGGACGCGTGCGCATGCCGAAGGCTGACCTGCCGTGGGTCATCTACGACCAGAACCACAAGCACCAGAGGTTTATTGAAACCATAACCATAGGAGTTGGCAATGAGTGACAAGACGCACCTTATCATTGAAGAAATCGCCACATGCGTTGATATCCCTGAGACGGCCTACGACAAGGCCGAAGCCCGCTACAAAGACTTAGGCGATTGGTTCGGGCGTGCCGAATCTGCGTGCTACCAGTATGATCCGCACATCTATCCGCAGGGCTCGTTTCGCCTCGGCACGGTTGTGCGCGGAGAGGAGTATGACTTGGATTTCGGCTGTCGGCTGCGCAGGGGAATCTACAAGTCAACGCACACTCAAAAGCAACTCAAAGTGCTGGTGGGTTCTGACATGGAGGCGTATCGCCAGGCACGCCGCATTGAGAGCGCGTTAAAGGAGAAACCCCGTTGCTGGCGATTGCAATATCAGGAAGACGGGAGCTTCAAATTCCACATGGACGGAGTGCCGTCCATCCCAATGGACGACCCACAACGTCAGCTTCTCGCTGAAGCGATGATCAAAGCGGGTTCGGCAGACTTTCTTGCCAAAGCCGTCGCAAAACACGCCGGCTCGATCACCGACAACCGGCTGCCGAATTACGCGATCATCAGCCCGGACTGGCGAATCAGTAATTCAGAAGGTTATGCGCTTTGGTTCGAGTCGCGGATGAAGCTTGCCATGACGTTGCTGGAAAAGCGGGCGCTGGAGGCCCGCGCGGCGAAGGTTGACGACCTTCCGGCACGAAAGTGGAAATCGCCGCTTCAGCGGTGCGTGCAGGCATTGAAGTGTCATCGTGACGTGATGTTTGCCGACGATCCAGACGGGAAACCGATTTCCGTTATCATCACCACACTGGCGGCCGAAGCGTACCAAGGGGAACAAGATGTCGGCAGCGCCATGCAGAACATTCTTGCCACGATGGGCAATTTTGTGAACCGCTTCCGGCCACGCGTTCCCAATCCCGTCAATCCAGCGGAAGATTTTGCAGACAAGTGGTATGACCCGGCCTACCAGCATCTGAACTTGGAGCAAAACTTCTGGCTGTGGCTGAGACAGGCCCAAAACGATTTCCAAGTGATCGGCCAGTCACGTGATGCCGACTTCATCGCGGAACAAGTTCAGACAAAGTTTGGCGCGGTGATTGATGCCCGAAGTCTCAAGGACAAACTCGGACTCGGCACGGTCAGCATCATCACTTCACCCAAGAGCCACACGATTGTCCAACCCCCCGCAAAACCGTGGATGCGCAAGTAAACAATGGCAGCAGTGGAAACACCCGGACTGCGCGAGTTCCTGCGCGACTATCCGCAAATGGCAGTCAGGCCGGCGGCGGGTCAGAACTTGCGTTTGAAGGGGCAGTTCGTTTTCGCGGCACACCATACGAAGGAAGGAGACATCCAAGACTCGTTTGCATTGGAGATAATCGTTCGAAGAGGCTTTCCAAAAGAACTGCCGCGCGTGACCGAGACGGGACGGCGCATACCCCGCACCGGAGAATATCACGTCAATCAGACAGACAACACGCTATGCTTGGGTTCTCCTCTTTCCCTGCTGCTGAAGCTCTCGAAAAAGCCAACGCTCGAAGGATTCGCCGAGAATTGTCTCGTTCCCTATCTGTTCGCGATTTCTCACAAGCTCAAGAATGGAGGTCCGCTGCCGTTTGGCGAACTCGATCACGGCGTGGATGGACTATTTGCCGATTACTTGCAGTTGTTTGGACTGAAGACGAGGGAGCAACTGATTTACGCCTTCAGGTTGCTTGGCATGAAGAAGCGTCGTGCGAACAAACTTCCGTGCCCCTGTGGATGCGGAATTCGGCTAGGCCGCTGCCGGTACAATCTTCGCCTTCGAGAGTTCCGCAAGGTTGCAAGCCGAACATGGTTCAGATCACGAGTTAAATAGACGACAATGGCAACGTCACCAAAGACAATTTCGGTCGTCTTCATCTCCTATTCAAGAATCACGTCATGACAAATACACAGGAACAGTTTCAGCGGATCGTCGGGCAGAGGGTGAAGCTCGCCCGGGAAGAGGCCAACCTAAGCCAAGAGGAGCTGGCCTCCCGGTTGGGTTTCAACGACCGACAAACGCTTTCCAACATCGAAGCGGGCAAGCGCAAGCTCAGCGCCGAGGAACTGCTCAAGCTGATGAGCCTGCTGGGAAAGGACATGGAGTATTTCACCGACACATTCTCATTGGCCGGCGAAGGCGCGTTCTCATGGCGCGCGGTCGGCGCTGCTCCTGCGTCCTTGGATGATTTCGAGGCCAAGGCAGGGAAGTGGATCGCCACGTTTCGTCGGTTGGGTGAAATCAAGGGCGAACCGTTCAATCCCCTCTCGCAACGGCTCATGCTGACGGAGCGTAGTTCTTTCGAAGAGGCTCAAGCTGCGGGAGAAGCGCTCGTGGCGGATTGGGAACTCGGAAACGTGCCTGCCAACAATCTGAGTAACGTCATCGAGGATCGTTTGAAGATTTTGGTTCTTTACGTGGACGCGCCTGCGGGAATTTCCGGCGCTGCGTGTCAGCTTCCGCAATTCAACACGATTCTGATTAACCGCCGCGAGCCGGACGGGCGCAGGAACTACGATTTCGCCCACGAGATTTTTCACATCCTCACTTGGAGCGCCATGCCGCCGCGTCCGTACGATCAAGCGGACAAAGTTGAAGGCACGAAGGCGAAGCGCGTCGAGCAGTTGGCTAACAACTTCGCGGCGGCTTTGCTCATGCCGTCCGCGAGTCTGAAGCCGCGATGGGAGAAACGCGGCGACCAGGACCTTCATGATTGGCTGAACGAAACCGCATCCGAATTATTGGTGACTTCGGATGCGCTTTATTGGCGGCTACGTCAAATCGGCTGGCTGACCCAAGCTGCTTCACTCGAAATCAATCGAGATCGTCTGACTTGGAACGGTCGTTCCCCTTCGGCACAGACCCTTCCCAAGCTGTTTTCGCGTCGTTTTGTTGAACGGTTGCATTGGGCACTGGAGCGCGGTGAATTGTCGGTTCGTCGCGCGGCCGAGTTGCTGGATTGCACGGTGGAAGACCTTGACGATTTGTTCAAGAGCCACGAGTTGCTCATTCCGTTCGACTTGTGACGAGGAAACAGCATGACCAAAGGGGACACTGTCGTGATGGACACCAACGTAATTATCGAAGCGCACCGCACCAGATGCTGGCGAGCGGTCGTGAAAGCATTCAAGGTCGAGACTGTGGAGAAGTGTTGCGAGGAGGCCGCGACCGGCGACAAGCGGCGGGCGGATTACGTGTCGATTGATGTGGAGGAGATGAAAAAATCGGTGGTGATTCATCCGGTGAGTCTTCTGGAATTGGCGGAGGTCGAAACCCGATTAGCCGAGCCTGACCGGATTGATCCCGGAGAAAAGCATTTGCTGGCGCATGCCCTGAAAAAGGCTGGCGTCTGGCATGTCAGCGCGTCCGATCGCGCCGCCGTGAGGGCGGGCAATGAGCTGGGGCTGCTGGAGCGATTCATTTCGTTGGAAGCCTTAGCACGAGCGGTGGGAATGTCGCCGCAGTTCAAAAAGCATTTCACCGAGAAGTGGCTGAGTGCGTTGCGGACGGAGATCCTGATGGGAGGGACGCTATGAGTTTCTCTGTCGTAGGCAGCGTCAACCATCTGATTTCCGAGTATCGGCGTTTTCTCCTAAGCACCTACCGGCTGGCGGACCAGAAGCTGCGCGATCAGTTCGAGGATCACATTAAGCAGGCTGACGTGCTGGTGAAAGGCCCGTATGTGACGCTCGCCAACGACTTCGCTCGGGAACACACGCTCAAGCAGCTTCACGACGAGGGCATCGGGCACAAAGACCTCCAGCGGCTGAACTGGAGCTTCGGCGAGAATAAACTTTATCTGCACCAGGAGCAGGCGCTTCGCCGGATGGAATCGTTGCTCCGCAATTTCATTGTCAAGACGGGCACAGGTAGCGGCAAAACTGAAGCGTTCCTGCTGCCGGTCCTGTCGGGGATTCTGAGATTGCGGGCAGATGGCGTCAAAGGCACGAAGGCCATCTTGCTTTACCCGATGAACGCG
>Ga0187893_10011860_pt1 | contig 12528 bp, 11 predicted proteins | sample MA1701074metaG_FD_139574 | JGI IMG/M metagenome (GOLD analysis project Ga0187893, IMG submission 139574) | White microbial mat communities from a basaltic lava cave in the Kipuka Kanohina Cave System on the Island of Hawaii, USA - MA170107-4 metaG ...
TACAGAATGCCGGCTACCAGCGAAAACGTTCGCCATCGTCTCCGATCCAGGGATTTCCGCGCATGTGATAGCCACCTTGTTCCCAGTACCCAGCCTGGTCCTGCTCAAGAAACCGCACGCCTTTGATCCACTTGGCCGACTTCCAGGCGTAGAGCTGAGGCACGATCAGGCGGACTGGGCCACCGTGGTCCGGAGGAATTGGCTCTCCGTCGTGGGCCCAGGCGAAAAGTGAATCCTCGGCAAGAAAGTGCTCGATGGGAATGTTGGTGGTCCAACCTTGGTCATAGGCCCGGGCGACTACGAACCGGGCTGTAGGTTTGACTCCGGCGATTCGGGCGACCTCTCGGCAGGACACCCCACTCCAGACGTTGTCCAGCCGCGACCAGCGAGTGACACAATGAAAGTCAGCATAAACTCGCACTGCTGGCAGTTGAAGAAATTCCTCCAACGCCCACCGTTGGGGCTTTTCGACCAGACCGTCAACTTCAAAAGTCCACGTTGCCAGATCGATGTTCGGGGTGCCATGAGCGTCCAGCACCGGCCATTTTTTGGTGCGAGATTGACCTGGGGGCATCCGCCTCTCGCGCCGGGTGTCCGGGCTTATGATCACTTCGGAATCCTCGATCTCATCCGGGTGACGAGGATTAGTGGTTTGATACTTGGAATCCTGTAGGAGATTATTCAAGAAGCTCATAACCGTTACCGGAAAAACTCAACGCCCTCAACAATCTACTTCCGCACCTGTTTTTCGGCCAGCTTCATTAACTCATCCGGCATCCACTTCCCGACAGCCTTTTCAGTTGCTTCATTGATTCCCGCTGAGCGGTCGTGCCACTTATCACGTGTGCCTTCCGGGCCTCGCTCTCGTTCATAGTTTTCCGTCTGTTCCAGGCTAAGCAGGATACCCTCGATGATCTCATTCCAGTCCTGGAATTGAATGCCGCGTCGTATAATCGACAAGCCAGCCGACCAGTCCTCTTCAGGGGCACGCGCATCCTGTTCGGGAATAGCCAGATTGTAGAGTGGCGGAAGGGGCTTACCGCGATAATCTCTTGCCAGCTGCTCGCCAATCTGTTTATAAGTTGCTTGCGGAAGCTCTTTCCGAATCGCCTGTGCGCGGCGGAAAATATCCGCCACCGTCGGCTGCTCTGAAGCCATATGCCACCACCTTCAAATGTCGCTGCTTGACGACCATACCTTACACAGACAGAGTTCGAAAGCACAAGGATGCCGCGGGCCAAATCCTTTCTAAGCCGGAACTAACTAGTGACTAACGAGACCATTTCCGGGGAAACAACCTTTCACGAAGCCGAGTCAGGGACGGTCTGCCCGGTTTGCGCTCGAGCGAGCGAGTCGCTTATTCAAGTCGAAGACCTGGGCCCCGATTTGCAGGAAATCGTTCGTGCGAACTCGACAGCGAGCGAACAACCAAATCAGGTTTGCGGCCAATGTGTGGCGCTTTTCAGTAGGGCTAAATCGCAGCTCGATTCCCACGCGGCAATCTTCGCCCAAACAGATCATGTTCTGCCGACCCCGTTGCGCCTGGATGTCGATGAGCGATTTACAGGACGCGGTGTAACCATCGCCTTTCTGGATTCGGGCTTTTTTGCCCACGCGGATCTGACCGAACCTGACAACCGGATAGTCGCATATAAAAACATCTTCGAAGCCGGCGCAACTAATATCCTCGAAACACCCGATGTGGCCAGCTGGCACGGAATGATGACCTCAGTTGTCGCCGTGGGGAATGGCCATCTTTCGGACGGCTTCTATCGAGGGATTGCCCCGGAAGCAAAAGTCTGTCTGGTAAAGATTGGAAAGACAGGCAGGATTCCCGAGCCGGACATTGACCTGGGCCTGCGCTGGGTGCTGGAAAATCGTGAGAAGTACAACATCCAGGTTGTAAATATTTCCGCCGGTGGTGACTTCGAACAAACTTACCTTGAGAATCCGCTTTGTCAGACTGTGGAAGAGGCGGTAAAACAAGGTCTAATTGTTGTTTGCGCGGTGGGCAATGCTGGACTTTCACCGGGACATCCGGTGTTACCTCCAGCGAGTTCGCCAGCGGCGATATCGGTGGGTGGACTGGACGATCAGAACTCCCGCGATCGGGCGCGTCGGGGCATGTATCGTTCTTCTTATGGACCAACGATCGATGGCTTGCAGAAGCCCGAGTTAATCGCACCCGGCATTTGGGTTGCGGCTCCAATTCTCCCGCAAACGCCAACCGCTGCCGAAGCGCACCTTTACTCAGCGCTCGACGCCGCGCGGGATGAGGAGCTAAAGAAAATTATTGAGGCCAACCCGAGGGTGGATCGAGATCTGGACGAAGCGCGAACACTGCCCACAGCCTTACTGCGACAGTTGATTACCATCAAGCTGCATGAGGGAAATGTAATCAATCAGCACTACAAGTTTGTCGACGGCACTTCTTTTGCGGCGCCGATTGTGTCCTCAATAGTTGCCTGCATGTTGCAAGCGAACCCAAGGTTAAGACCCCAGGAAGTTAAAAGAATTCTCATTGACACTGCTGAAAGAGTAGCCGGTGTAGCGGTCGAGCGTCAGGGGTGGGGTGTAGTATCACCCAGACGAGCGGTTGAAGCGGCCCTGGCTCGTCGTCATTAATCGTTCATTTTGCTTGCCCACCAAAAGTTTGGCCTGCTTGCCAATAGTTTGCTAGACACCGGCCTTGCCGTATGCCACAATTCTAAAAATCCAACCACCATGAAAAAGCTTTGAGAGGAGATCTCCTGATTTCGTATGTCTGAAAATGAAAGCGCGCCCGACGACGCAACCGTGTCGAGCGAAGCCAGCGGCGAACGGCCGGCTGCTACCGGCACTGAGGAAATTACGTATCACGCTGTGGAGAAAGACGGAGTAGTAACAGCCATCTGGGAAATGCAGGGACGGAAACACCTGCGCACAATCGATCCGAGATCCCGCCAGGGGCAGGATATCCTCAGACTTTACACCACTGAACATCATGAGGAAGGATCCTCGGCTGGTGCCACGGAAGCTGCTTCTTCTACTTAAGATATTCTTCCGCCCGGGACTACATTCATGGGCTCGCCGCGAACAAAAGCTTCTAAATGCTGAACCAGCTGATTTGCAAGCGACATCATCGCCTCGCGGCTAGCCCAGGCGATGTGTGGGGTTACGATTAAGTTAGGCAAGTTTGCATCAAGCAAGGGGTTTCCCTGACGAGGCGGCTCGTTGCTCAAAACATCAAAGCCCGCACCGCCAATTTGTGCTTCACGCAATGCTTCCACTAGGGCCGTCTCGTTCACGAGGCCGCCTCTAGCGGTATTTATCAGAATGGCCGATCGCTTCATTTGACCGAGCTCGCGGGCACCAATCAAATCCTTTGTCTCATCGTTAAGCGGGCAATGCAGAGTAATTACATCACTTTGTTCGAGAACCTCATCGAATAAAGTTCTTCCTTCCCGGACTGAGGTGGCATGCCGCCGCTCGGCAATCAGGATCCGCATTCCCAGTGAAGAGGCTAATTTTCCGATAGCCTGTCCCAGAGAGCCATAACCAATAATGCCCAGGGTGCTTCCATGCAAGTCGCTTATGGAATGCTTGAGTAAACAAAACTGGGCAGCTTTTTGCCAGGCGCCTGCTTCTACTTCCTTTCTGTAGGACAGCAGATTTCTTCTCAAAGCCAGCATCAGCAGCAGCACATGCTCCCCAACCGAATGAATTGCGTAGCCCGCAGTGTTGCAAACGGCAATTCCCTGGCGACGACAGAAGTCCAAATCAATGTTGTCAACACCCGTGGCCGCTACGGCGATTAGTTTCAGTTTCGGTAGTTGTGTAAGTTCGGCTTCACGAAATGATAGTTTGTTTGCGATCACGATAGTAGCCGAACTCAGTTTCGGAACAATTTCTTCCTGCCGTGTTTCAGGATACTCAATCCATTTGTGTTCAAAGTGTGGCCTGGGAAAATCAATCGTGAAAGTTTTTCGCTCGAGAAATACAATGATTTCCATACGTGGCATCTCTTCTAATTTTGACTCCTGAGCATAGCGTAAAAAAGCATGCTCTGAGTGTATCGTTTTTATTTGTAGTTGTATCGATTTCGAGGAAGTCAGAATTCAAGGTGCGCGGTTTTTCAAGTAATCAGGTTGCGGCACAGAGGTTGAATTCAGGAATTACCGGCAAGCCGGAGTGGCTGTTAGTCGCCTTGACTCCGGTGAACCCAGAAACATCGAACATTGGAGGGAACTGAAATGGCAGACGACAGAATGAAACATCAGGACAAAAACCTCGGCGGTAAGACTGGCTCTGAGGGACAAGGTGGCCAGTATGGTGGCGGTCAGCAGGCTCCTGGGCGGAACCCGCAGGACGATCAGTCAACCGGTCGGCGGCCAGGCCAGGGTGACCGTGAAAACAAGGGCGGTCGCGAGGATGAGGATTTTGATATTCGACCAGGTCAGGGACAAGGCGACATGAAGGAAGGAGCCAAATAACTTTCCTGGGAAACGAGTTACTTTCCAAGGCGCGGAATCAATTGTGAAGATTGGTTCCGTGCCTTTTTTTCTTCCTGTGAATAAGTAGTTCAGTTTATCCGCTTTACACTCCCCTCTGCGCTCAAAGTTTTGCGAGACTTTTGCGCCACTGTTTCGGCTTCGGCGAAAGCTCGAAGAAAATTTTCCCCAAGTATTTTGCGAACATCCCGCTCACTGTAACCACGCTTTAAGAGCTCATAAGTCAGGTTGGGCAGTTGTGCGATGTCCTCCATCCCTACAGGTAGACTTGAAACACCGTCAAAGTCCGAGCCAATGCCAACGTTGTCGACACCCGCAACCTTGGCTATATGATCGAAATGGTCGAGCAGGACTGAAAGAGGCGTGGACGGCAACGGTTGTGTGGCGCGTAATTTCCTCTGTTCTTCTTCAAGCTTTTTGAGATCGTCCTTGTATTGCTCTTTAAGCGCATCGAGCTGTGGTTTGAGCCGCGCTTCTCTGGCTCTGGACGCTTCAATCACATTCTTATCAATGAATCCGGGATAGAAGTTGATCATTACCACACCACGGTTGTGCGCAAAGCGACGTAAGAGTTCATCGGGAATATTGCGCGGGCGGTCGCCAAGAGCTCGAGCGGAGGAATGCGACGCAATTACCGGTGCAGTTGAGATGTCCAGCACATCACTCATCGTTTTGTCTGAAACATGAGAGACATCTACTAGCATTCCGATGCGGTTCATCTCGCGTACGACCTCTTTGCCGAATTCTGACAGGCCATTGTGCCGGGATTGGTCACAACAAGAGTCGGCCCAGTTGTTGGTGTTATTGTGAGTCAGGGTCATGTAACGAATACCAAGCCGGTAAAAGTCGCGCAGGGCCATTAAAGAGTCCTCAATCGCATGACCACCTTCAATTCCCATCAACGCGGCGATTCGGCCTTGCCTCTTGGCCCGGCGAATATCAACAGTTGAATACGCCATCATCAGCTCGTACGGATGTTTTTCTACCGCGCGATAGACATAATCGATCATGTCCAGAGCCCTTCGCGCGGCACCTCCGTTAGTCGCATATTTCGCATCCACATAGACGGAAAAGAATTCAGCAGTTAGCCCTCCCTGCTTCATACGGGCCAGATCGGTGTGATACTTGCCGACAGAAGAAACGCCCAGATCGTAATTATCATCGGTCATCATCGACAGGATGTCGTTGTGCGTATCGACTACGATGGCCTTGCGATGGATTGCCAGGGCTCGTTTCCAAAGCCGTTCGTCACGCGGGGTAGGTGCTGTCTGATTTTCGGCGGGTGTTTGCGCAAAGCCTGGAACGAGCAAACCAGCGAAAAAACAGACGATTACCAGTGAAGCAGCAACTCGAAAAAGCATCGGTAGAGACCTTTCGGGGAGATAGGCAGTGGCAGTGCTTAAAGCGCTTTAATAGTGCCGACTAGCGACTCATCACGTCAAGTAAAGGAATTGCGAATTCGAAATTGCGAATTTCCGGAGACGCCAGTCGGAGTGGCAAGCTCTAAGGAACCGAGGTTCGGAGTCGTTTGTAGGCCCAAACCACAATCGCCAGGAACGCTGAGGGAAGCCAGAGCCAGACGAGTTCACTGCGAATCACCCCCAGGCCCTCTGGTCCAAAGAAGTCCAGGCCAATTGGTGAAACTTCGATCGGTCGCCACGGGAGAAAATACCGGGTCTCATCAAAAGGGGCGAAAAAAGCAACTCCGAGTCCGCCGTTGGTGATCGCGTCCAGCAGGCCATGCGAGGCGGTGACGACAAAGAAGTATCCGAACAGCATCCACCAGTCCCTGGATTGCCTCTTCATTTCCAGGAACAGAGTTGCGACTAACAGAGCGATGGCCAGTGCGAAGCTTAGCGAATGAGTTAGCCCACGATGCCCAAGCATGTCACGGTAGGGAATTCCCAGAAAGAAAGTTACGACATCGGCATCAGGGAGGACAGAGCAGGAGACCGAAAGTGCCCAGAGTTTGACTTTAGACGATTTCTGGGTAGGGACTTGACTGAGAGCGATCGCCACTACCGCGTGCGAAAAAACCGAGGGCAAGGTTGGCCTCCGTAGCTGTAGATTTCAACCGCGGCTGCTAGCCTAACCGAGGAAACCACTGAGGCAAATGTGGCCAGCCACATTGTCTGGATCCGTACAAACAAGAACAATGCCTTCATGAAATGGCTGAAATGCGTTTTGGCGGCCACAATTACTTTCTTAATTGGTATCGGTATAGCAAGGATCCTGACCGAGCGCGTAACTACATCTAGCACTCTTTCAGGCTACAGCTGTTTCGCCCGGCAGATAGATAATCGGGATGAGATCACCAGTTCGAATTCCGTTCAGCCGGTTGCAGAAATAACTGACATCTTCCTCGCAGACAAAGAACTGAGTTATAACGGTTATAGGGTTGAAATACTCTACAAAGATGTCACTATCGATAAGCGTCGGGAGGAAGTCTCCTACTGTGTTCTGCGGCGTAACGGGCTCACGCTTCTCAAGTTCGATGGCGTCTATAGCGGAATAGGCAACGGTACCAGATTCGGATTGTTATCGCTTCTGGGAAACGAGGAAAAGCAACTCGTGGTCTCACAAGACATCTACCGCGGGGGTAATCAGTGGATTGTTACACTCGGTAAGTCGCCTCGCAAAATTTACGATGGTGCAGTGTGGGAGACCGGACGTGAAGGGGACGATTTAGGGATTATGGATATCGACGCCGATGGCACTTATGAGATATTTGTGCCGATTACCAGCTTCTACAATTTTGCTGATCATCGCTTGTCGATGATGAATGTGCCCTTACCGAGTGTAGTATTCAAATTTGATCGAAGGGCACAACGCTACGTGCCGGCCAACCCACTTTTTGCGGAGTACTTACTCTCTAACCATAAAGATCGAGAAATCTCGCCTCCCTCGAACGCCGACAATCATCTCGGGGATGTAATGAAAGCCACCCTCGATTATCTCCTCGCGCGCCGCGAAGCTGAGGCCTGGTTATTTTTTGAGCGCGAGTGTAAGTTACCTGATAAAGCCCAGATAAAACGAAAAATAAAATCTGTTTTAGCCGCTCATCCAGTTTATCGCCACCTCAAGCCGGGCGTTACTGGTTTCCAATGAATTCTGCAGAAGTCTGTTTCCTTCATACCAAAGCGGCGACCAGGCGCCGCACTTCAAAAACAGCGCCGCCATCCTTCCTGGTTTGGCCGGGAGGGCTATAATCTATGTCAATGTCTATCCTAATAGCTGAAGACAACGTCGCCCAGAGGCATTATCTGAAAGAAATCCTGGAAAAAGAGTTTTCCGCTCACACTCCAATAATTGAAGCCTCTGATGGTGAAGAGACCGTTAAGCTGGCACTCGAGCACCGTCCGGAGGTCTGTATCCTCGACATCCAGATGCCCAAACTTTCCGGAGTAAAGGCTGCGCGAGCCATCTGGCGTGACTTTTCTGCCGCCCGCATAATTTTCTGGACACAGTTTCCCCACGAAATTTATATCAACGAGATTCGCAAGATCGTAAAGTCAGTGGACCCGCCACCGGCTTACGGCTTTATTCACAAGAACAACCCTGAGTCGAGGTTTCTCCGTTTTGTGGCAGCAGTGCTTGAGGATGGCGCCGACATGATCGATCCGGCTTTTAAGGACTCGTTCAAACGGCCATTGCTTACAGAATTCGAAGCCGAGGCGCTTTACTACCTGGCCCTGGGCCTTTCCAACTGGAGTATTGCTCGCAAGTGCAGCCTGAGTTTACGGGGTGTAGAAAGTCGCCTGGCAACTCTATATGAAAAGCTTTTCGTTTCAATTGCTGAAGGCACCGAGCATGAGGCTTATGACAAGCTTGCGTATAACATTCGCACCCGAGCTTTCTTTGAGGCTCTTCGGCGGGGCTTGCTGAACAACGATGAACTCGAGAAGGCTTCCGCCGAGCTCGAATCGTGGATTGAGCGCGACCGTAAAAAGTTCATTGAAGAGCAAAAACGTGAAGCGAGCCGAAACCGGAAGTAAAAGGAACTGGCTAGTCAGTGGTCAGTAGTCAGTGGTCAGTAGTCAGTGGTCAGTAGTCAGTGGTCAGTAGTCAGTGGTCAGTAGTTGGTCAGTAGTCAGTGGTCAGTAGGTCAGTAGTCAGTAGTCAGTGGTCAGTAGTTAGTGGTCAGTAGTCAGTGGTCAGTAGTCAATTGGTTTGGCAAACATTCAGCTGTGGCTAAAGAGCTCAAGCTCAGCAAATTTGCAGGAAGGTGGGCTTGCCCCCGCTCAACTCACAAAGAGTTCAAAACCAGATTCAGCTTTACCTCCAAAAGGGCACTCAGCAAGGGTGACTACTGACTACTGACCACTGACCACTGACCACTGACTACTGACTACTGACTACTGACTACTGACTACTGACCTGACTACTGACCACTGACATCCGTCTTGCTATGACGAATCACCCGCTTCCCAAAATCATCCTCTTAATTTTCGCCATAATGGTCGCGATTGATCTCCGGAGCGCTTCCACGCAAGCCCCTCAATCCAGCCCCACTCCGGAAGCGAGTCCTTCCCCTTCCCCTTCACCATCCCCTTCGCCCTCTCCAACGCCTGTCACCGGACTGCATCAGTGGGGTGCGGTGACACTATTTCATGGTCTGCCATCTGACCGCGTTTATGCCATCGAGCAGCTGAATGATGGCTCAATGTGGTTTGGCACCGAAGCAGGGCTGGCCAGGTTTGATGGCCGGCGCATTCAGACCTTTAACGATCCGGCCTTGCCGGCGGGGCGTGTCCTGTCACTGGAAATCGATCAGAAAGGCGCTCTCTGGATCGGTACCGATAATGGAGCGGCCCGTTTTTGGGCCGGTAAGTTTGAATCCATCCGCGAGATCTCCGGCAAAGTAGTTACGGCCATCCTGGCTCAGGAGAATGGTTTAGTACTTCTGGCCACCGAGCAGGGCCAGATCTTCAAATCCCAGACCATACCGGCAAGCTCGTCCCGGGGAAGTGCAATCGGAAACACCCTGGAGATTCAACCCTTGTTAGATCAGCCCCTCCAAAGTGCCGATCGAGATCGCCCTGGACCCCTGCCATTTACTTCGCTTGCGGAGTTACCCGGAAGGATTATTGCCGGCTCTCTTGGGAACGGATTATTGGAGCTTGAAGAGCCCAAAGCGAGAGGAATTGCCAGGCGCCCAACTGCCTACTTTATCCGGGCCCTGGAGCTCGATTCCAAAGGGGAGATTTGGGTCGGAGCACGAAGCAGAAGAAATGAACCAGCCCTTTACCGGGGAACCGATCCCACACGGCTTTCAAAAGTCGAAACCCCAACCGGCACAGTTCAGGCGATTCGGGCCGGCAGCGAAGCCGTTTGGGTTGGAACCGACGGTAACGGGGTTTTCCATTTTGCTACGGGTAAGAAACCACAACACTTCACCTTCGACGGCACCGCAGGAGGCTTGCGTTCGGATCGAGTCTACTCAATCTTCATTGATCGTGAAGATGTAGTCTGGTTTGGGACAGACCGGGGAGTATGTCGCTACGACAGCCAGGCACCCCGGGTGGAAACGATCGGCGACAATCCGGAAAGCAACTTTGTGCGCGCACTTTTTCAAACCTCTGACGGACGGCTGCTGGCAGGAACCAATCGCGGGCTGTTCGTTTACGATCAGTCAGCTACCAACTGGCTGCCGGTGGCTTCGCTCGAGCGAATCATCGTCTACTCCATCGCCGAGGATAAGCTAGGTCGTTTGCTGGTTGGTTCAGCGAGCGGGTTTTATGTGGGGCAGCTTTCCGAGGAACCCCAGTCACAAACATTCACTCGAGTTGAAACGAGCTCAGGCAGCCCGGATGCTATTGGAAGTATTCGGGCCATCGCTGACTTTCGTGGGAGCACCTATATCGCCAGTTTTGGGCGCGGCCTCGAGCAGTTCGAGAATGGTCGCCCAAGGTTGATTGGGCCCAACGACGCCGACGGCTCGCGCGAGGTTATAAGTTTGCTCGCCGACGGAGACAATCGCCTCTTGATTGGCACGACCAACGATGGCGTGCTTGTGTTTGACGGGAAAAGTGTCTCCAGCGATCCGGCTTTTAGCAGTCTAAAAGGCTCCGCAGTTCGCTCGCTGGAGAAAACTGCCGATGGATCCATCTGGATTGCGTCTGGACGTGGCATCTACCTCTGCCGTCCAGATAGTGAATGTTCTTTGGCCGTGGCAGGTTTTGACACGCGCGCATTGCGGGCAAACAGGCAAAGGAGTGAGATATGGTGCGCGACTACTGGCGCAGGGTTGTTAAAGGTTTTGCTGGATCCGCTGGTGGGCCCAGTGGTTTCACAACTGGACGTGGAACAAGGCCTGCCTTCGCAAAATGCTTTCGCTGTTTTACAAGCAAATGAACCCTTTGCGGGCATCTTATTTGGAACCAATCGAGGAGTAGTACGCTATGAACCGGGGCGCCTGGCGCCAATCCTTTTTGCCACTCGTATTCTCAGTAAACGTGTGCATCAGCCAGCGGAACTACCCGCCGGATTGAATCTTGAGTACCCACAGAATTCTCTGCTGCTGGAAGTGGCAGCGATAAGCAGCCGGACCTTCCCGGAACAATTCCAGTATGCCTTTGTGCTGACCGATAAGGCAGGCAAAGTGATAAAAGAAAAGCTTTCACGCGAATCGCAGTTTGCGATGGAAACTTTGGCCCCTGGAGATTATCAAGTTACCGCCCGAGGCTTTACAAAGGACCTGATCGCCTCTGAACCCTTAACTTTTAATTTTAATGTAGCCAGCGCCCCTTTTCCGTGGACCTCAACGGCCCTGGCTGTGCTGCTGGCGCTGGCGCTACTGGCTTTGCTCTGGGCCATCCTGGAACGCCGGCGCATTGTAGCCACTAGTGCAGCGCTGGTGGATGCAAATCGCAATTTGGCAACTGCGCGTATGGACCTGGCGAATGAGGCAGAACGCGAGCGCCGTCGGATTGCCCGTGACTTGCACGACCAGACGCTGGCAGACCTGCGCCATTTGTTGCTGGTTGCAGATCAACTACCGGCGAATGGCAATCAGGGCTTTGACACCGCCTCCTTTCGTCGCGAGATCGAGTCGATCTCGCAGGAAGTGCGACGGATCTGTGAAGACCTTAGTCCCTCGGTCCTGCAAAATGTGGGTTTTGCAGCGGCACTTGAGTTTGCGCTGGCTAATGCCGTGCTTCATGCGCCGGTTGAAAAACGCTTTAAGTATGAGTTTGTTTGCGACGAATTGCTGGAAGAGCGAGCCAAATTCCCGGCAAACATGCAAATGCAGATTTATCGCATTGTTCAAGAGGCGATCAGCAATATCTCTCGTCATTCCGGCGCCTCAAGCGTGAGTATGAATGTGCAATGTTCAGACCAAGGAGACTTTCTCCTGACGATCAAGGACGATGGACGCCCTTTTGAAGTAGCTGAAACCAATAAGAGTGAAGGGCGCGGCCTGGCCAATATTCGAGCTCGCGCCAGTCTGGTGGATGCACAAGTGTCCTGGGCAAAGCGAGACGAAGGTGGAATGGTATTCACTTTGAGGTGCGCAGGCACAAAAGGGGAGTTGGTATCCTAAACAATATCGACAAAAAAGACTGCTCGTAAGATGCCGGGTATTTGATAAATTGGTCAGTTTTTGAAGAAGTTACATTTCCCGATTAGCTAACATTTATGACGGATTTAGAGCGAGCGCGAAATGGAGTAGATCTGGCTTTTCTCCATATAAGTCCACAAGTCGAGTCGGCGTTGCGTAAGGGTGGTGCGGTGGTTGCCCTTGAATCCACCGTCATCGCCCAGGGCCTGCCTCGCACTCTGAATCTCGAGATCGCACATCGCCTCGAGAAGATTGTCACCACCGCCGGCGCAACTCCCGCTACTATTGCTCTGCTGGACGGTCGTCCCCAGGTTGGCCTAAACGACGAACAGCTTCGCTTCATCGCCGAAAGCAAAGATGTGCTGAAAATCAGCACGCGCGATCTTCCGATTGCTTTTGCCAAGCGCTCGCACGGTGCTACTACTGTGGCCTCCACGCTCTGGATTGCGTATCGAGCCGGAATTCGAGTCATGGCCA
>Ga0187893_10011861_pt1 | contig 12528 bp, 11 predicted proteins | sample MA1701074metaG_FD_139574 | JGI IMG/M metagenome (GOLD analysis project Ga0187893, IMG submission 139574) | White microbial mat communities from a basaltic lava cave in the Kipuka Kanohina Cave System on the Island of Hawaii, USA - MA170107-4 metaG ...
TCAAGAGCGCTTCGAATCACTCATGGCCAACAAAAACGCCAACGGTGCAGCCTACAACGAACTCGTCAAACGTGCCGCCATCATGCAATACGGTGATGACAGCAAACAATCGAAGAGCAACGCAGAAGGCAGTCTCGGTGATTGCACCTGGGTCGGCTTCAACGGCAACGTGCAATTCTTCACCGGCAAGGGAACAAGCCGCAGCTTTGCACAGTTGAACAGCGAAATCCAACCGGAGTTCCGCGCGCTCGGACTGATCAAGGGTTCGCCCAAACTCACCGCCGCCCACTGGGACTACAACCAGCTTGCCGTCGGTTTGAAAAACGCTGACGTCAACGCTCTGCCGAAACCGGTACTTACGGCCGCTCAAAAAGCTGCCGTGCAGGACAAAGCGGCCAAAGCAATTGCTGCCGAGCCGACAAAGTGGCAACAAGACGGCACATTGTATTCGTTTGAGATTCGTTTCAAGCCGAATGTACCCACATTCGACATCGATGAATACAAAGGCTACTTCAAGCAAGCCTACAACATCTCGCAACCTTTAGCCGGCGCTCTCGTGTTCGTCGAAGGACACAGCGCACCGACATACGTTGTGGATTTGCAGGACCAAATTGCTGCAGCGAAAGCTGGCGGCAAATCGGCTGCTGAAGTTGCCGTGCTGTCCACCAAGTTGGCCGACAAACAACGCGCTGCCAATAAACTTGGCCTCGACCGCGCCCGAGCCGTCTGCACTGCGTACATCCAGTACTGCAAACAGAACGGATTGCCCGTGGATGAAAGTCAGTTTCAGCCTGTGAGCATGGGTGCAAACGCTCCCAAGTATCGCAAGCCCTCCAGCGAGTCAGAATTCTACGAGAATTTCCGCGTAGTCTTCCGCATCAAAGAAGAGCAAGCTGAACCGACTACCTTCCAAGGCAAGTAATAGGGAGAAGCACCATGAAAAATCCAATCAGAAATTTGATGGCTTTTGCCCTATGCCTAATGGCAGTTTCGTTGACCGCCTGCACCACAACGACCGAGGCCCCAGGAGGACCGACTCCGGTTGATAACAATGGCTACATGCAATTGCGAGATCCGCTGACAGTACAAGGAGCACTTCAGGGCGAACCTTCCGACGCCAGAAACTTCATGATTGTCCTTGACGGATCAGGCTCAATGGCAGGCTCGCCGATTGAACAAGCCAAGCAAGCATTGCACGCATACGTTGACCAACTACCAAAAGATCGAGAAATCAATCTCGGTCTGGTGGTATTCGATGGAAGCGGCATTCGCACAGCAGTCGAACTTGGTTCGGCCGCTTCAAAGAATCGCAGTCAATTTCTGGAACAGGTTGACAGCGTCCAAGCAGGCGGAAGCACACCACTAGCCAATGCGATGAATGAAGGCACAGACAGTTTGCTCAAACAGGCGCAGCGCCAACTCAATTACGGCGACTATCGCATGATAGTAGTCACAGATGGCGCTCCCGACCCTGGGCAAGATCTCGATGCTGCCTGCTCTGCTGCCGCCTCATATGGCTTCGGCATCTATACAATCGGCTTCAACATAGACGATGGACACCCGTTGAAAAACTGGGCAACATCCTATGAAACGGCCGATTCAGCTGAGTCATTGGCGACCAAGTTGCAAAACACCCTGGCTGAACCGGACAAGTACGTCGCCCCAACGTACTCGCCGACCAAGTAATCACTCACCGCGCAACAGCAGCGCTTTGTCATTCCGAGGGCGGCACGCCCCTTTGTCATTTCGAGCGAAGCGCTGAAGGCGCGAAGTCGAGAAATCTCGCAACTTTCCAAAGTTCAACTTGAACCCTGGATCGTTGCGGGATCTCTCCACTCGCCTAACGGCTCGGTCGAGATGACAAAAATAAACGGCTCGGTCGAGATGAAACGGCTCGGTCGAGATGACAAACGCGCTGCCAGTTGCCGCGGATTCCCAATTAAGGAGAAAACATGAATCGCATACACGGAATTATTGCGACTGTGCTTTTGTTTGTAGTTCTTGGCGGCATCTGGTTTTTCAAATTCCAAGAGGCCGGTAAAGACATCAAAGTAGCGGGCGACGACTATCAGGGCTATGCCTACATACGCTCAGCCGAGATGAAGAAACAAGCATCGCAACGCGGACTAAAAGTCACCTTCATCAATGACAAGGGCGACTATGCCGCTCGTCTGAAAAACTTCGCTGATGGCAAGTACGACGCCATCGTCCTTCCAGTCAACAGCTACCTGCAGCACGGATTACAGTACAACTATCCTGGTGTCATAGTCGCCGCAATCGCCAAATCAAATGGTGCGGATGCCATTCTTGCGTTCTCGCCAATTGAAAAGGTGAAAGACCTCGACAACGACAAGCTCAAGTTTGTCTACACCAAGGATTCGCCATCCAGCTTTCTCGTCAATCTGACAAGAACAGACTTCGGCATGGACACACTTGAGACAAGCAAAGCATGGCAACACGAAGTCACTGGTGGCTCGCCGGAAGTTTTTGAACTGGCGAAAAAGCACCAGGGCAACGCGTTTGTCATGTGGGAGCCTGATGTGACACGCGCTGTCAATGAGATACCGGGCATCAAAGTCGTCTGGGATTCCAGCAAGTTTAACGGCTACATTGAAGACGTTTTCGTCTTCCGCCGCGACTACGTGCAGAATCACCACAGTGACTGCGTTAAATTCTTTGAGGCGTACTTCACAGCGATGCAATCGTATAGATCCAGCAACGCTAGTCACGCGCGGCTCATTAAGGAAATGCAGGACATGACCGGCTGCAAGGAAGATCTCGTGGAAGCAATGACCAAAAAGATCGACTGGCATGATCTGCAGTCCAACTATGCCCGCCAATTCGGTCTGGCAACCGAGGGCAAAATGGACGGCGTGGTCAACTGCATTGCCGCCTGCACAAACGTGATGGTGCGTACAAAAGAGCTTGACAAAGATCCGTTAAACGATCCCAAAAGCATCGTAGACGCATCCATCATCAAAGAAGTACGCGAACACATGCTGGCTGAAATCGGCAACGCCGATGCAGCACCGCGTGAGTTTCGAGAACTTACAGTCGACGAATGGAAATCCCTAAAGGAAATCGGTGCCATGCGAGTGGATCCAATCGACTTCCTGCAAGGAGAGTCCGAACTTGACTCTGACTCCCAGAAGCAAATCGACGAATACGCCAAGCTTCTGGCTAACAACTACCCGGATGCCCGCGTAGTTATAAAAGGTCATACCGGACCATCTGTTGACGGTGACGATACGGAAAACATCAAGTTGTCGCAAGCACGTGCTGATGCAGTCGTCCAACGACTAATCACAGAACACGTGTCAGGCGACGGCAAGACCCCCATTCCGGCATTGTTGCCCAACAGATTTCATGCTGTCGGCTGCGGCTCATCGGAACCACCGGCTCGCAAAGCCGGTGAAAATCGCTTGTCCTTCAACCGCAGAAAGCAACGCGTAGAATTCGTCCTCTACAACGACGTAGATCTCTAACTCGGCTTTGTCATCTCGAGCGACCGAGCCCTAGCGAGGGAGTCGAGAGATCTCGCACTTCAACTTGTGAGATTTCTCCACTTCGCTGCGCTTTGCGCAGCTTCGGTCGAAATGACAAAAGGAAGGGCGCTCGGTCGACATGACAAACCAAGTTCAATCAGTCTCCCTAGTCACACGGAGGTGACATATCGATGACTTACGAAAGAAGGATTCGCGGCAGCAAGAGCACGAACAAACGTGACGGTCCTGCTGTATCCAAGCCAAATCCGGAGGATTTCAAGCCGGTCAATGTAGTGAATAGCATTCGCGCTGATGTACTGTGCCATCCCGCCACCGTTTATCCACTGGTTGGCGCTATCGGTGCAGTTGTGTTTGCAGTTGCAATTCCTGCCACCTTACCGCTCTCAGCGGGACTGGCCGGTCTTGGATTGCTGACCAGCGGCGCTTCCTGGTATTACAACTACGTGGTGAAAGGTGAGGAGAAAGTAGTCGAACGCTATGAGTATCTTCGCGAACAACGTCGGCTATACGAAACGCAAGAATTGGGAAACCTAATTGAATCCTGCCAACGGGCTGGATTCGAGAAAGGCTGCGAAGCAGCGAACAAGCTTGAACAGGCATATCAGCCTCTCCTCGATTACTTCAAGGAGAAGCTAACCGGCAAGTCAAACGCAATAATCGCGTACCAATGTTTTGTTGCCGATGCGTACAGGCAAGGCGTATCGGTAATAGGAAAAGCTCTGGAAATTTCCAAAACGCTTAATTCGGTCGACCTCGAAAGTCTCGAAAGAGATCTTGAAGAATGGAAGAGCGACTTGAGCAAAGCGGAAAAGGACAGCACTGAGGCCGAAGCACTGGAGGATCAAATCTCCATCGCAAAGCAAGGGATTGAGCTATACAACAAGCAACGAGACCAGTTGCTTGAGCTGCTTGCTCTAGCGAAAAGAATTCACTCCGAGCTGCGAGTTACTCGCCTTAACTTGTCCGACTTGGGCAACCAGGATATCGACAAGTTCCTCGCCGACGATGGCGATGCAGTAACGCGGTTGCGAACAGCCGTGGAAGCCGCACGCAAAGTCGAACAGAATCTCCGGGGTAACAACAAGGAACAAAAAGAGTCCGACAAACGATATCGCGAAGCCGCTCGGCGTCGCAACTCGGTTCAAGAATAAGTCCACGTTCAAAAGTATCAAAAACGGTTATGTCTGTGCGGGTGCACAGGCAAACCATCCTACGCAGGAGTATCAATCATGTCACAAGAAAAAATTGGCTTTTTCGCAGCTGCCTGGCGCTTGCTCACCTTCTACAAACTTCGTCAAGCGCTTGGACTGGTACGCAAGGCGGACCAAATGTTCACGGGCAGCGTCGAGGGCATTCGTGACGGTTTTGCGTTGTACAAAGATGATCTTATAGATAACTTCAACAAGATGACTCAAGCTGTAACCCAAGCAGTCCAAGCTCAGCAAATGCAGGAAGATCAGCTTGAGAAACTCGTTGCGCAGATCAAGGATACAGAGATGCGTCAATCCGGCGCCGATATTCTGTATGACGAAGCGGAAGAAAAGGGTGACCAAGCAGGCATGGCGCGAGCTCGCAAGGATAGCGAACGCTTCTCGGTTGAATTGGAGAGACTGCAACAAGAGAAGAAGGCTCTCGAAGAGCAAATCGCCCAGGACGAGATCAACAACGCGGAGTTGAAAGCTCAGCTCAGCTCAATGTTGAGCGAGATAGAAGCCCTCAAAGGCGAAGAGGCTAAGCAAATAGCCCAGTTCATCACCAGCAACGCGAAGATCAGTGCTTACGAAACTGCCAAAGGCCTGAAGTCGGCTATCGACTCCTCGCCAATCGATGCGATAAGAGAGGCCAACAAAGAGCGCGCAGCGAAAGCGAAGGTTCTTGGTGAGGTCACTCGTGCCACGTCAGAAGGACAGGACGATAAGTACCGCAAAGCTGCCGCCAACACCAACGCCTCCGACGCCTTCGCGAAGCGCAAAGCTGCTCGTGAAGTGGAGAAGGCACAGAAGGAAGCCGCGAAGAACAATCTGGACACGACAACTGAAAAGGAATCGCGTCCGAAAAACTTCTAGGTCGCTCCACGGCCCACGCTTCCCTCAACCGATGCAGGCGAAATCGCCTGCATCGGTGTTCATAGTATTTCGTTTTTCCAGTGAAGACTCATGCCTCGTGGCTTGAGTCATGTCTTAACTCACAAAGGACTTATGTAATGAAAAATAACGCTAAACTCAGTATGCTCATTTCCGGTCTCGTTGCTTGCTCAGTTCTCGTCGGTTGCGGCAACGCCCAGAAGTCCACACAAACGGCAGCTCCTATCTCAGCAAAGCCCGTTCCGAAAATGACCCTTCTGTGGTCCGACTATGTCGGATGGGAATTTTATCCACTTATGGATAAACTCGGTATTCTCAAGAAATGGGCTGACAAAAAGCACTGCGAGATCAACTTGCTGAAAATGTCCTATGGTCCGTCCATCGACGCCCTCAACAGCTCGAAAGACGCTCAAGCTCTCAGCGTTGCCAACTTCGATGCGTTGATTTCCCATGCCGGCACCGGACTTGATCTAACCGTATTGTACGTGGGTGACTACTCTAACGACAACGACAAGGTCATCGCTAAGCTCGGAAGAAATCTGAAAAACGGAAAGAAGATCACAATTGCTCTTGTGAAAAATACCGTATCAGAATACGCACTGAGGCGTTACTGCGAAATGAACGGAATCGATGAGTCGAAGTTGGACATCATGTCCGTCGATGAGAAAGATATCGTCACAGCGTTCCAGACCACGCCAACTCTCGATGCGGTCTGCACCTTTAACCCCTACGCTATGATGATTCTCAAGGAGAAAAACACCGAGCGCAAATTCGGCTCCAGTGAAATTCCCGGTGAAATCCAGGACTTGCTTGTAATGAAGACACAAGCCGTCAAGGATCATCCGGAATTTGCAGAAGCACTCACCGGTGCGTGGTACGAAACACTTTCCATCATTAAGGAAGGTGGACAAAGAGCTGAAGAAGCCATCGCAATCATGGCACAGGAAGCTAACTGCACACCGGATGAATTCAAAGCACAACTGAAAACGACAAAGATGTTCTACACGCCGCAGGAAGCCCTCGAGTTCACAAACTCTAAGGACCTAATGCAGGGTAGCATGCAACGCATGAGCCAATTCTGCGTAAAACGTCAGTTCGTTACTGGCAAGGGCCCAGGAATTAGCTTCCCTGACGGCACCGTACAAAACGACGCCACAAACGTCAAGCTGCGCTACGAAAGTCGCTTTATGCAAGAGGCCGCTGAAGGCTCCTTGTAAGCTGCTTGAAAGAGGGCACTTAGCGTTCTAAGTAGACCAAGGCACCATGGCTGGCATTGCCTCCATGGTGCCTTTTCTTTCCTTACACAGACAAGGAGCACATCATGCTTGCAATATCTCGCGCATTTCGCACAGACACTAAGTTGCCCACTTGGTTAAGAGTCGCCCTAAACCTCGCTCCATTCATACTGATAGCCATCTCATACGTTGCCTTTGCCATACTCATCCGTTATCAGGATGCGCACGGGATTCCCACCGCCAATCCACGCTGCGTCCCACTTCCGGGCGACATTTGGCAGGCATTTTTAAACTCAATTACTCCTAATTCAGGGGGGCAAATAATGCTCCTCGACGACTTGTCTGCCACCGGACAAAGATTCGGCATTGGGTTGTTCATCTCTGCCCTGCTTGGTGGTCCACTGGGGATTTACATCGGACTATTTCCAACTTTCACTGCCTTTGGTAAACCTATCGGAGATTGGCTGAGCAAAATACAACCGCTCCTTCTATTGCCAATTCTGTTCATCTTCTTTGGCATCGGCGAAGAATCCAAAATTGCGCTTATAGTGCTTGGTGTCTTGCCTGGTTATATTCTTGAGGTTGCTCGAATGACCAAGCAAATTCGAGTCGAACAAATACACAAAGCCCAAACACTTGGCGCAAGCGAATCAGAAATTGCCTGGAGCATTGTCTTCCCGCAAATCTTTCCGTCGATGCTTGCCTCAATCCGCGCCAACCTGTCAATAGCGTTCGGTCTGGTAATTGCCGCCGAAAGTAATGCAGCATCTGCAGGACTTGGCTATCGGATCTTTTTGGTTCGTCGATTTATGGACATGTCCACCATTCTGGAATACGTAATGCTGGCAATGCTCATCATGTTTGCCGCAGATCTGCTTTTCCAAACATGGGAACATCGCTACCGCTGGAACAACAAATAAGGAGGCTCCTGTGAAATACATAATCGATACACAACATTGCACGGTGAGCTATCCTGCATCCAACAAAGGCGGCACAAGCTCTACTGTTCTCAACGACATTTCGCTGCAGGTACAGCCAGGCGAATTCATTACGGTCGTCGGCACATCAGGCTGCGGTAAGTCAACCATTCTTCGCCTGGTGCTGGGGTCTCAATTTCCCACCACAGGCGTTGTTACGGTTAACGACAAATCGGTGACACGCGTAACTCGTGACACTGGCATCGTCTATCAAAACTACTCTCTTTTCCCACATCTGACGATGTTGGAGAACATCGCCGCCGGGCCAATACTGGAAGGGACAGGGCTTCTCGAACGCCTCCTCTGCAAACCAATAGTCGCCGTTCTGGATTTGCTGAAAGCAAATGCTTTGCTCAAGCGCATTCGCTACTCGCGTATTCGCGACAACGCCCGCGCTCAAGCTAGAGAGCTTGCCAAACGCTGTGGACTGGAGCCGGAAAAGAATGGCAACAAATATCCATTCGAACTCTCTGGTGGCATGCGTCAGCGCGTCGCCATTGCACAGTCATTGGCGATGAAACCAAGCATCTTGCTTATGGACGAAGCTTTCAGCGGTCTCGATGTCCACTGCAAACAGGAAATGCGCGACTTCATCCACGAACAATGGAAGGAAAATAAGACAACTGTCTTCTTTGTCACGCACGACTTGGACGAAGCCGTCATGCTTGGCACCCGCCTCATCTGCCTGTCACAACACTGGACGGATGAAGAAGGTAAACCAGGTGTGGGCGCCAAAATCGTCATCGACAGAAAAGTCGCCGGCGGTGACGAACTTCCTTCTAAGTTTGTGGACTCGGAGGAATTCACACAGTTGGTAGAACGCATCAGTGCCACCGCTATGCAAAAAACCAACCCAATATCGATAACTGCTTTCGAACTCACCCACCCGGATGCGTGCAAAGCAAAGGAGCAACTCAATGCCAGCTAACAAAAGGAAAAAGAGCAGCAAAGAAGTTGCTCCCTCGCCCGCAACAATGACAACGATTGATACTGCCGGCTATGAAAAACCGCTCTTTCTGCAAGAGTTGAGTCAAGCCTACCTGTTGGAGGGGAAAAACGTAGTCACCCTCTCAGGGCAGACTCACGACCACTCCTTTTCAAAAGAGAGCAAGTCCTTTCAAGACCTGGGACAGAATCTGTATGAAACCCTAAAGAATACCTTCACGATGGTAAGGGTAGATGCCAGCAGCGGTATCGACTTCTACACGAAGGACAAGCAGGAGCTTGCTACGCTGTCTAAAATTGCCAAGGAAGCGGAAGCCATCGACAAGGTGCATACACTCGGAGACTTGAAGGAAGCCTTCAAGTCCACGATGTTTCAACCTCTTGAGGCGCTCGTCAATCTTGAACTAGTGCTGGAAGCAGTGACCACTGTTCGCCAGAACCAGAAGAAGAGTGGAAAGCCGGAAGACAAGCCTGTCTGTGTTGTGATTGAGTTTGCCGACGCAATCCTGCCCAGAGGCGACTTCGACGGAATGGAACAAGTTGACAGACAGAGGGTCGTTAAATTTCTGAAGCTCATAGAGTCGTCATGGTTCCGGGAAAGTTCTCACCTAATCATCCTTGTCTCCGAAAATGCGGGTGCCCTTAACTCTCGCATAACAAATCTGCCGTCTGTCTATCCGATTCAAATTGCTCTGCCGACTGATATCGAAAGAGCAAAATTTATCGAATGGTTCCAAACAACAGATAAATCAGGCATCAAGGTTGAATATGAAAAAGGACTGGACAAGCTTGTTGTCGATAGCGCCGGCTTGACACTCAAGGCCCTGGAAGCCTTGCTGAAATCAGCCGGCCGATCGGGCTCGCCGTTAATCACGCGCGCCGCTCTCATCCAGCAGGTAAACCGCGTGGTCAAAGCCCAGCTTGGCGAAGCCGTATCAATCGAACTGCCTAGTCATGGTCCGGAGGACATAATTGGTTATGAAGAAAACAAGAAACTGCTTGCATATACATTCGAGCGTTCTGAAACTCCGAAGACCGCAGCCTCCGTAATCATCGCCACTGGACCAAATGGTGCAGGTAAATCCTACCAATTTGAAGCATATGCCAAAGCATCCGGACGAGTAATCATTCGGCTAGCGAATCTTCGCGGCAAGTACTTTGGCGAAACAGAAGCGCAAGTTGAAAAACTGCGCATGCTGCTTCGAACATTGGGCAAAGCTCTCATTATCATAGATGAAGCAGATACTTTCTTCGGCGACGCTCGTGGTGAAAACACACACGAAGTTGAGAAGAGACTGTCCGGCACATTTATTCAAATGATGAGCAATGCCGATGGCAAGGCACTTTATCTCCTCATCACATCGCGCGCCGACTTGTTGCCTCCCGACATCAAGAGCAGAGCTGCCGTACAAGTGCCTGTGTTCGATCTGCAAGCAGAAGAACGAAAGGAATTTGTCAAAGCAATGTTCGTTCGCGCCGGACTTATGCTTCCCGAAGAAGATTGGGAACAAGTGTTTCTAAAAACGGAAAACTACGGTGCCCGCGACTTCGCCAACTTGATCAAGGAGGTAAAGTCTCGAGGACACAAGTCCGCCTTGGACACACTAAAAGTCTGGCGTTCATCCAGTTGCACCATCAAGAAAGATCGCCGCATGCAAACGCTCATTGCAGCCATGCATTGCAGCGAGCTTCCACTTCTTCCAAAAGAATTTCGGGAGGCAATTGAAAACGATACGACAATTGAACTGGAAAGAGAGTTAGAACAGCTAAAGCGAGAGCTTAAGCGCTAACTCCCACCGCAACCGAACGACTTGATCGGAGGTGGCAGTCCTATGTCCAAGGCAATAATCTCAATAGAGGATAAATACTTTGATAGCCGCAAGTAGCTTTAGCTCTCCGGCAAAGTAGTTATCTCGGTGTCCATACAAGGAGGACCTGCCACAAGCAGGTCCTCCTTCGTTTGTGGTGGTGGTTTTTATGTGGCTGAGAAAGACGCGTGGTTCTCAGCTGATTTCTGTTGGAACGCGCCCCGACCTCGCAAGAGGCAGGAGAAATACTCATGTCCAATTCGAAGAAAGCTTCTAATCGTGAAAAGATGAATCGCCAAGCGCTGATGAATGTGATCAACGAAGAGCAGAAACGCGTGCAAGACGCCTACAACCGTCGTGCCAAGAAAGTAGATTCCAGTGCTGGAGCTGAACAGCCAAAAGCAGTTCCGGCTGGTCAAGTCTTCGGTCTTACGTTCCACGCGAACAATCCCAAGAAGGGACCGGATCAACCCAAACATGTGCTTCGCACCATGGCCTGCCGCTTCGGCGTCACCGCCGGACAAACAGGTGAAGGCATGAGCTACACGCATTCTGATCACGGGCTCATCGGCGTGTTTGAAATGGTCAACCAGAAAACACTGCTGAGGCGCAGACTTCGCCAGCTTACTGCTGAAATCGCAGAGCGGGAAGAAAAGCTCGCTGCCGAGAAAAGCGAAAAGAAAGCTGCTCGACAGAAAGAAACATTGGCAAAGAGACAGACCGAGAAAGAAACTCTCGATCGCTTCGATGCTGCTCTGCGCTGCGAGGAAAGACTGCTGAAAGCCATACCAGACAAGGATGCAAGAGCGGAGTTGAAGAAACAACGAAACGAAATCAAAGCCGAACTATCAACAGTCTTGAAGCCTCCATACAAGAGCATCAAGAGAACGAGTATCAAAAGTGCTGCAATTCGCGGCCGCCTCATCGAGAACACTACTCCCTGTCCGGAAGACAACGAGTAAAACACGGAGGGAAGTGGATGGTCAATCAAACGTTTGTACACACTTCCCGGCGCGCCTGATTCAACATCCAAACTCGTCGTAGGACTCTACTACGATTTGAGAACCGCGAGGTTGCTCGTTTATAAGGACTGGTCTAAGCAAAAGCCGAAGTGGCTTTCCGCTGATCGAGTCCTAAAACAGCTACGCAAATAGCATTTGTCATCACAAAGCATCGCAATGGGCGATGAAAGGAGATTTCCAAATGAACGAAGACAGTGATAACAACAAATCGAATCGTCCAGCTGATCCATCAATCAATCGAGGCGGCTGGGGTTATCCATGGGGCTATCACATTCCATGTTTCCGAAAAGCAGATAGCACCGAACACCTGTGTCAAGAGACACAAATTCTTCAATGCAAGGACGGAAGCACCTACCTCCTCAACGACAAGGTAAGCCATTTCGACGACTAGACAAACACCGGAGACGTTTCACATGCAAGAAAAACAAGTAAGCGATCTCACCATTTCGCGAGAGTCACTTATCGACTTTATGGCCACAGCCGTCATGGAATCCGAACTCGAACAATCAGGCAAGCGCTGGAGAAATGACCTGCTGTTTGCTCCACTAGATACGCAAACCTTCCGCGATTTTATCGAGTTCTCCGACTACCAAGGCGAATAACCGCCTCAACTTTGTCATCTCGAGCGACCGAGCGCTAGCGAGGGAGTCGAGAGATCTCACAACTCAACACGCGAGATGTCTCCACTTCGCCCTACGCGCTTGGTCGACATGACGAACACAGTATTTAGGAATCTCAGCAGGCAGGCGTCCTGCACATGCGCACCTGTGCATGTGCAGGCCTCCTGCTTGCAATTTCCACACCATTACTACAAAAGCTTTTAGAGGAGTATCTGTATGATACGCAAATTCTTATTGGGTCTCGTTTTTGCAGCGACAGTCGCTTGCAGCGCGCCGGCACCATCCGATGCGCAACTTCCCCCACCGCCTCCTTCTGGCGGCGGCGGTGGCA
>Ga0187893_10011863_pt1 | contig 12526 bp, 7 predicted proteins | sample MA1701074metaG_FD_139574 | JGI IMG/M metagenome (GOLD analysis project Ga0187893, IMG submission 139574) | White microbial mat communities from a basaltic lava cave in the Kipuka Kanohina Cave System on the Island of Hawaii, USA - MA170107-4 metaG ...
AGGCAAGAGGTCGTGAAATTTTGCACCAGGCAATTTTCCCCAACTGAGATGGTCGGATATCCAGGGCGTCTTGGTCTTCTGTGCCAGTTTTTTGAGCTTTTGTAGGTAGTCAAAATCGAGAGGATCAGGACTTCCTATGGCAAGACTTACGCCATGCTGCACAACCGGATAGCACTCGAGAATGCGCTCGAGATTTCTGAGAGGCAGCCCATCCTCGATCATAAAATTCTCACTTATGATCTCAAACCAATCGATAGCAGGCTGTTTGGTAAATATCTCTTCGTAGTGCGGAATCCTCAGCCCGATGCCGATGCCAAGGTTTGGAATTTGGCTGTTTTTTCTCACAAAATCCTAATTAGGTTGGAATGGGGGCGTATGCCCCCATAAGATTACATGGCACCATTGCGCTTGGCAGCCATGTTGCAAGCATCACTGGCACTGACCTTACAGGCGCCTTGGCCTTTACAGGCATTTTGGCCTTTGCAGGCGTTGTTTTCAGTTTTGCAGCCACCTTGACCTTTACAGGCATTTTTGCCCTTGCAGTCATGACTTGCAATCTTCATGGCCATGCCACGCTGGTCGTGGTTCATTTTCATAAAAGCTTCTTTTGCGCTATTTGTCAGCTTATCTGCAAAAACTTGTTCATCAGAAGTCATTGGCATGCTGGCAGAATGGTCTGCTTGTGGCATGTTGTCGGCAAAAGCTAGCACTTGCGCGCTCATAAAAGCCGCGCTTGCTACACCCAAAATCATTTTTTTGCGTAAATTTTTTTTCATCATAACACCCAGGTTGTGAGTTTTTTTTCCACACACTTTTCTTACTGAGCGGCGCCTTTTTTGTCATGAAATTTTATTAAAAATATTCCAAAAAGAATAAATGGGAGGCTGAGCAGCTGTCCCATGGAAAGGCCTTGACCGTCTACAATACTTTGGGGAAGTTTGAGAAACTCAATGAAAAAGCGGAAGGTAAAGAGAAGAATAAAAAAGAGGCCACTTGTCATACCCACTTTTAGTTTCGGATAGAATTTATAGAGGAAATAGGAGCTGGCAAAGTAGAAGATCGCTTCATACAGTTGCACTGGATGGCACGGCATTTTTGCGCCAAAGTCTGCAGGATGGCCAAACCAGACAGCAAAAGGCAGATCGCTTGGCGTGCCCAAAATCTCTTGGTTGAAAAAGTTGCCGATGCGGATCGATCCGGCGACAAAGGCCGTCGCGATAGAGAGATAGTCAAGCAGCCTAGAAAAGGAGAGCTCTGGCAGGCGTCGTTGGGGATTAGACCAAAAGAGCCAAAGTGCTATGAGTATCCCAAGACCTCCACCATGGCTCGAAAGGCCACCTTCCCATACCAATAAAATTTTTGCTGGGTCTGCTTGGTAGTAAGGCCAGTCATAAAAAAAGACATGGCCAAGGCGCGCGCCAATGATCATGCCAGTAAACAGATACCAAGCAAGCTTGTCTAAAAAGTGGAAAGTTGCCTGCTTGATCTCTGGTGATGATCCCTCTCGTTGTTGCAACAGATACTTATACAAAAGTCGGGCAACGATCAGGTAACCGAGAAAAAAACCCCCGGCAAAAAAGAGGCTGTACCACAAGATGGGGTAATCGATTCCTGGAATGAAGAATGCTTCGCGGCTAGGGTCCCAAGTAAAATAAGAAAAGAACATACTACCTGGTATACAAACGTAAAGTGGCAGTAATCGATTGATTACTGCCACTTATGGGATCGGAGCAGAGGGATTTGAACCCCCGACCTACTGCTCCCAAAGCAGCCGCGCTAGCCAAACTGCGCTATGCTCCGATAATTTCCAGCCACTATATAAGAAGCGTTGCTTTTTTTCAACTACCATGAGAAAAAGAGTGTATGAAACTGAAACATATTGATTTTTTTAAAAATACAAAAAGCCAGTATGGCGTGCTGCCAGCCTTCAGTGTTGGGCTGAGACGAGCTCTAGAGCGCCAAAAAGTGCATACCAACGACTTTGACATGGAAGCGTTAAGTCATGGTGAAATCGTGGCAAAGCTTGCCAAAAATAGGCCTGACTGCACGGCAGGCTTCAATGTAGTAATACCCAAGCATTCTGCAATTGAGCCTTTAGGCATTCCTCACCTTTCGCTCATCGTCGATTGCGCCACTTACTATCCTGAGCTTTTGCAAACCGATCATGTAGTGGCAAGCTTTGTTGAAGAGGACTCTTGCGGCTTTTTGCGGATGCTTGGATTTAGCAATGTGCTCTTTTTGCCGCATGCCATCGATCGCGAACTTGTCTCCCCAAAAAATCTCAAAGAAATAACGTCTGAAAAGCGCGACTTAGATGTGGTGATGTGTGGCTCATACTACAGTGCAGATGAGATAGTGAGTGCTTGGAAAGAGCTTTTATCTCCAAGCGCAGTCACGCATCTTATCGAGTTGGCCGAAGAGGTGATGTCAAGCACTCACCGAACGCATCTACAAGCCTTTGTGGAGCTTGTCGAAAAGCAGGGGCCATTTGAAAAAGAGCTGTTGAAAAAGAAGATCGAATACTTTGACCTCATGAACTCGCTAGAGCTATACATCCGCAGCATCGATCGCGTGCGCTTTTTACAGGCCATTGATGGCTATGACCTGCACATCTTTGGAGCCAAGCAGTATGAAGAGGGCTGGATGCGCGAACTCAAAGGCAAAAAGAGGCTCTTTTTTCATCCAGAAGTGCTCCACGATGAGTTGCCGAAGGTCTTTCGGCGCGCTCGCTGCGTCTTAAATAGTTTGCCTACGATCAAACGAGGCTTTCACGAACGGCTGCTTGTGGCGCTCTCACAAGGCGCAAGCGTGCTTGGCAACGACAATGTCTATATCCAAAGCCAATTTCCCCTCAGCAAGGCCCTTCTTAACATCATGCCGCCAAACTACTCTCGTGCTAACGCACTACTGGATGCTGCCTTTAAAGACGAAGCGACACGCCTTGAAGATGTGATTGCGACTCACACCACAATCCGCGAACATCACACGTGGGACGAACGTGCCAAAACCCTCCTCAAAAAACTTCCTCCCCTTTTGCAACAGCTCCAAGGCCAAAACAAACAGGTAGTCCCCTCCTTCTTCTCCCGCAAAAAGTAGTAGCAATTCAGCAGGATTGTGAATTATAGTTCAGCCGTTTTATTTTGTTTTAATTATTTTATAACTAAATTATTTATTGGTGTTTCTTCAATGTCGAGTCTAGTAGTAGTTGATGATTTAAGTCGTAAAATGGGGGCGTTAGCTCTTGAAAATGGCACACATCCAGCGAGCCATGCGCCGCCTCCAGCACAAAATGGGTTGGTAGATTTTGCCTATCTGCAAGGGCACGAGATCGTCGATGCTACGGGGAAATTGGCAACAGGTCACACCTCTTGCTTTCAATCTAAGCTTACGCCTGAAGCTGAAGCGCGCGGTTCGCAATTTCTCAATAAACCAAGAACTCTTGCGGGCAAAAACGTTACACTTCACGAGCTCCTATTTACACACCTTGCTGGGGTTGGCTGCAATCCGGCCTTTGTGGGAGAGGAGATTTCGCATATTGTTGGTCCAACGCAGTTCATCAGTGGCCTTACTGCCCTCACGAATGTAAAGGCAGTTTCAAAGGATCTTCGAAGTAATCTTGCTCAGCGATTGAACAACTTTCCCGAAACGCTCACGATACGCTTTACACTCAATGAAACAATGCCGAAAGAAAAACGACACCTGCTGGCAGAAAGCTATCAGCAAAATATTGTGGCACGCTTTGGATCAAATTCTGCGTCGCGTTGCTATGGCCAGGACCATCTTTCAAACTTTTGTATGGAGCTCAACTCCAATGAGGGAAATCTGCGTCTCAATATCGTCTTTTTTGCCACAAAGCTACAAAGCAATTTTGTGGCCACACTCGATGCTGTGCAGCTTGTCATCCCACAAAATGGGGACAAGCCCTACTTACTTGATGATGGCAATGGAGATCAGTGGGTGATTGATACCGCTCTTCAACTTCTTCGCATTCCCCAAGGGGGAGATAATTTGTCCAAACTCCTCTTTCGCTACTTACTCGAAGGAAATCGGGTCACAGGAAGTGAACTTGACATTTTCAAAAGCGAGTATTTGAAAGAGCCAAATGCTATAAACCTTTTAGCCCTTTACTCACAACTTACGAAAGCTCCTCGCTGCAGCCAAGATCAGGCCCTTTTTGCTGTCTACCTCATAGCGACAATTACTGACCGCATGGGCCACTCTGCAATTGCCTCCAGCTTTATCACAGAGGCTCTAAAGGTGCAAGGGGCGCGATTTGCGCCTCGCGAGAGCATGCTTCAAAAGGGATTGGAACTAGTTGTTCAAAATAAAATTTCTGCAAAAGAGCTTGAAGCCTGCTTTTTTGTTTTTGGGAAGGTTCGCTTCACTCTCCAATATGATTTTCAGAGTAGCGAAAGATCGGGCTGTAGCACACTTATTGGCTTTTTGGGCCATCTTCTCATCTACCGTCAAACCAAAAGCTCTGCCACAAAAGAGCTTCTTGTTAGTAGTTTTTATCCACGAGCCTCATCTTTGCCAGCGGTTCTACAAAGCCAATTCCTAGTGGCAATGAATGAAGTTCTCGATCCCGAAAGGCTCCCGGCAGCACTCCATGACAGCGAAATAGAGTGGATTGAAAGCCTCATGAAGATGCAATCTGCAGATTTACAAAGAATAGGCTACGACCTACTCTACAGGCAAAAAGAGCATGTCGATGTAAAGAAAAAATGGATCCGCGCGCTCTTGAGTGAGCCTTCAGGGCAGGCTCTCAGATTTATCATGCAGCTTCAAGGGGTTGCGACAGTTGATGAGATGACATCCTGGATGCAAGGGTCAACGCGGCGCTCTTATCTCTTTTATCAACTGCTTGCTGCGGATGAGAAAAAATGGCTTCCGGTCTGTATCAAGGTAGATCCTCAAGAAATTCTTTCCTACTACCAGCAGGTAAAAAAATCAGATAAAGCCAAAGCCCAAAGGGCATTTGTGGCTCTGTTTAATCAGACGGATACAACGAAGCTTTCTCAAGCTTTTCTTTCTGCCTTGGCAGAGGTTCTTAGAGATGGGGTTACAGTGGCTCCAGTCCCGCAAGTGTTGGCATCCTTGGCGCATCATGCGCCAGAGCGCGAGTCGGTTTGGTCTGAAGATCTGGTTATGTGCCTCAGAAGTTGCCTTCCTCAACTTTCAGATCCAGAGCGCGAAAACTTGGTAAAAACACATTTTGCCTTTGTGATCCACCCACAAGTGGCCAAAGAATCTATCGTCTTTTTTGCAAGATCTCTCAAATACCTTGTAGACTCTCAATATGAGCTAAAGGCACAACAAAAAACGCACTTTCGGGTGATGTGTAAAGAGATTGTGAGGGTGGTAGCACCGGTGCAGCTGACCTCGGCAACGCGCCTGATCGATCTGCATCTTGCCTCTTGTGGCCATCTGCAAGATGAAGAGACAATGCGGATTCTGCTTTCAGCCTATGAAACGGCGGTGACTCTTACAAAGGAGCAGATCGAGTGGTATATCAATAATAGAGCGGTCATTTCGCCAAGAGTCGTGCCATTATCTCAGCTTCGCCTCATCCTTAGTTTTTGCGAAAGGGCACCAAGTGCTGTCACTTCTGCCTTAGCAGCAACTGTGGCCCAACTGCAGGCAAGAGCGCAAAACCTTCCTGAATTTCCCGGATTTGCGTCAGAAGTTGGAGCAGTACGTGTAAAGGCGTTGGCCAAGGTAAGCTGTTTTGATGAGGTGTTTGGGGCTCTTCTGCCAAAGAAAAAGACTGCCACAGCGACAGTAACGACAAAAAGGCCGGCGGCAAATCATGTCGAGCTCAAAAAGCTTTTTCGCGAAGGCAACTTGCAGGAGCTCATCCAAAAATTGCTTCTTTGCAAAGCAGATGATCAAGAGGCAAAAAAAATGGTGCCTGCCTTGGTCCAGGAGCTAGTAAAGCGCAAGCCGATTGATCCACAGCGCACGATCTTTTCCCTTTTTGAGCATTTTCAAATCGTCGAGTTTGAGCCATGGAAGCAGCTCATTTTGTCACTTGCTGAACAGCTTGAATTTGAGAGCCTCACGGTTGGTGTTGGAATACTTGCAAAGTTCAGAACTACCCCAATGTCATTAGAACACAAGGCACTCTGGTTTGCTATTATGGCAAACCCCTACTGGTTCTGTCATAAAAATTTCTTTGAGCTGCTTAACGAAAAAGATTTCTTTAAGGGCGTTGTGCAGGATGTTCGGGGTGACGAGTGGCTGAAATTCTGGGGGGACTTTACCTTCCTTCTGGTGCGTTCGCTCCTAAAAGCTTTTGCAAACAGTCCTGAACGAAACCAATTTCTTCCCGTCATGCATATGTGGGTAGACGAAATTCTTCATGATGGGGCCAAATTTGAGATGGTCTGTGAGCTGTTAAAGATCGCCAATCCCAAGGGCTCATACGATGATTTTCAACGAGTCGCAAAGCTTTTAAAAACCTTTGCAGCACTTGCACAACAGCATGTTTTGCCCGAGGCGCATCAGAAAAAACAGAGTAATGAGCGCTTTAGACTTCCAATAGAGGGTTTTTTGCGCGCCGCGAAAACGCGACTGGATGAAACGCGTGCCGTAGATGAGGCCTGTCAAGTTGTGCAAGTACTTGGCAAGGCTGCGGTTTTACCTATTGATACATTGCTAGTTGTTGAGCTTGAGCACTATCCCTGTGAAAGAGTGCGGGAGGCACTATCCGCTACTCTTGGGCGCTTGGTAAAAAATGCAAGTTCGCGCGAGAAATCTTATCAAGATAAACTCATTGCCTCTATAGATCGAATAGCGACTCTTGGATCGACACAAGCTCTAAGTGACCTTTATGGGCACTTCTTCTGTAACGCCAAAATGATGCCTTCAGAATTTCCTGTTTCAACGCTCATACAAACTGGAAGTGAGAAGATCCATAATGAGACCTCACTTCTGGGTGGTTTTGCAACACGAGTGTATGAGGTCTTGGCACGAGGCTATCCTCGATTTCTTGCAAACGCTCTTTCTAGCCCCAATCCTCTCCATACAAGATGTGCGCTCAATGTTGAGATTGCGCTCTCTATGCAAGGATCAACTGGAATGCAAGCGTTCATGCGTAGGGCTGTACCTCGCGTAAAGCAACTGCAGTTTGAGCTCTATGTAAAGCATGTAGAAGAGTATGGCTGGACTGAGGAGACGGTACGTTTTCAGACCAATTTTCACTATCTCAATCTGCATCCAGCACGTCTTAGCCCTGACAACAATCCTGATGGAGTCAACCTTTTAAAGGTCATAGAAGAAAATTGCGAAATGATCTTTTCGCTCATTGATCACGAGCGCTTCTATTTTGCTGCATACAACAGGCTGCATCCTCCCCAAACCCCAGCACTTGTGCCTGATATTATTTCCTATGGAAGACCTATTGTGCGAAAAACAATTTCTGCCTTTCTTCCGTCAGAGAAAAAGTATTATGAGATAACCTGCAGGTTTATCAATGTTGCCTTTGATCGCCTGTCACGCCCAAACCTCTCGCTTCTTGTCCGTTCGCGTCTTTTAGACCACATTGTAGCACATCTCAGAGTTCTGATTGAGCTTTATCCACAAACATCTTTGGCAAATTTTTTACTTAAGTTTTCTTCTGCGTGTGCAGTGGATGACCCGCTCTTTGAAACGCATAGGAGGGTTGTTTTTGGCTTGATGCGCCTTGCCATGTACAAGAAGGTGATTTCAAGGGATACACACGAGCTTGGAAAATGGATTGGCCAGTTTGGAAAATCAGTCGAGGATTTATCGAGTAAATCTGATGGGATACTTTTACGAATAGAGGCAGAGATTCTCCGCGCTCGGAGAGCGCCTGAAGAATTTCAGCCTCATCGATTGATAGAGTGGAACATGCAGATGCGCTCCTGGATTGATGAACACTTAGTCGATAACTTTGAAGTCCTTGGACGTACCATGAAACAGCTCTTTACTCTCTGGACCGAACATCCCGAAATGATTAGCGCAAGTTCGATCTTACGTACGATGGATTGTTTGGTGGTACCCAACTCGGTCTTTATAGGCCTTGATAGGGGAGAGGAGGGCCAGAAATTTGCGTTTAACTTGATGACGCGCTATCTTGAGGCGCTGCATGTTATCTACGCAAAATCTCCTGCACCGCAGGCGCCTATGCTTATACAGTTGTTGAATGGACTATTTCTTCCCCAGTTCAACCCGCAGGACATTGCCTGCAAGCGGGCCTGTGAAGCCCTGATCTATACGCTAAAGCGCGCCCAACTATTTGGTGTCTATGAAGGACACTTTGAGGCCTATAAAGAGCAAGTACAAAAACTCATCCCACTTCTTACTCAGGACGTCAAAGTGCCAGTTCCACAAATTGAGGATTTGGTGGTTCAATTTGTCCATGTATGTACTGTACGCCATGCGGATAGTAATACAGACAGTGGTCGTGTGGACCTCGTAAATGAGTGGGTTAAGGCACTTTTAGTGGCTATTCCAAAACTTGGCATGGTTATTGTTAAAAAAGCGATTTATCAGTTGTTCTCTTCCAGATTTATCATGGAAGTGCCCTATGAAAAAAAAGAGATCGTGCTCTTTTGGCTCACCATAATCGATGGTTATGATGCGGCTGAAAAGAGGGAATGGCAAAATGAGCTTCTCCACCAGCTTTCTTTTTTCAAATTTCGAATTCAAGATCCCAATGAGCGACTCGAGTTTAATCGCAAGCTTCCTAAGTTTTTGCAGGTTGAAATTTAATGGAAACTACTGCTTGATAGATGGCGGTTCAAGAATATTAAACGAGGAATTGCGCACATGAGCCTTCTTTTTGCCTCTCTCTTTCTTACACTTGCTACCTGTCCTTGTGCCTCAAACGCTCCAGAACCACTTCGTCAAACGCCGCAGGAGACCTTAGATATCCGCATTCCTGTGGTGGATATGCGCGACTTTTATGATCAAGAAAAGCGCAGTAAGTTCTTAGACACTCTTTATATGGCAATGAACAAAATCGGCTTTTTTGCCGTAAGAAATACGGGAGTCAATCGAGAAACCATCCGCCAGGCCTACCAAGAAGCTGAAGTCTTCTTCAAAAGTCCGATGGACTATAAAAGCAAGTGCCAAATCCAAAAGTCCAAGGGCCAGCGTGGCTTTGTGCCGGGAGAAATTGCCAAGGGCCAGCAGGCAAAGGATTTTAAAGAGTTTTATCACATAGGACGCGAGCTTTCTGCCAAAGATCGCCAGAGATTTAACCTTCCAGAAAATATCTGGCCATCCACTCCTGCTTTCAAAGAGAGCATGCTGAATCTCTATAAAGAGCTAGACCAGTATGTGCAGCCATTGCAAGAGGCGATCATTGCGACCATCAATAAACATGCGCGAGCAAAACTGCCCCTTGATTACTTTAAGGTGATGATGAAGGGTGGCGATACCCTACTTCGCGCGCTTTACTATCCCGCACTTACTCAACAGCAAATGCAAGAGATGCAAAAGCCACTCTATTGGGCTGCGGCTCACACCGACATTGATCTTTTAGCCATCCTTCCCTATTCGACAGCAAAAGGGTTGCAAGTCGAAATGAATGGACAGTGGCTTAACGTCGTCGTTCCGGAAGATGCCTTTATAGTAAACGTTGGCGATATGCTCGAAAACCTTACCAATGGCCTGTTCGTCAGCGCGCGCCATCGAGTGCTCGCTCAAGAGCCAAATAAAGATCGCTTTTCTATGGTGCTCTTCGTGCATCCCATCGATGATGCTGATCTTACACCTCTTGCAAACTGCATTGAGCAGACAGGTGGTACCCAGCGCTACGCTCCAGGTACAAGACAAGAATTTCTCTGGGAGCGCCTTTTAGAACTAAACATTGCACCGGGCCTCCTTGCGCTCTATTCCAAAACGGGTCACACGGAACGGCAGATCCAGTTTGGCCGCGAAAGCCCACAGGTGGTTGAGATGCTGATCTCCAATGGCTTAGCCACTCCTCGCGTACTTGAAAAGGGGAAGCGCTCTAGCGTTGAATAAGCCTGTCGGCCTCTTTCAGCGCTTTTGCAAGAGCCAAACGAGCTCTCGGGGACTCCTGGATCATCGCTAGTGCTAAATGCTCAATTGCTTGAATGGTCCTTGGTGATGCTGGAAGCGATTGGACGAGTTGCACCCAATGTTCTTCTTGTATTTTTAGCTCTTGCTTATCGAGTGCCAGATCTAATTTTACTTCACTAGCACACGCGAAGGTATCGAGTGAATAGACTCTTTGGGGCCTATAGTTTTGCAGACGCGCAAAGCTCCTGTCTAATCGCTGTTGCTGCTCAAAACTTGGATTCCAAAAACGAATATACTGCAAAACTGTTTCTGCTGCCTTAATGTTGGCTTGCAGCCTTTCTATCTGAAAGAGGCACTCCTGCACCGGAGCGAGCTTTCCGTTGCATAGTATATAGAGCACAAGGCCGAGTGCCCAGATATCATTTCCGATGCCGATAGGATCTACTATAAAATTTCCTCTTGCGCGATGAATAATTTCTGGAGATGCCCAGGCGTAGCTGCCGAGAAGCTCTTTAAGGGCGGTTTGATCGGTTGCGTTGCAGGCAAAGCCAAAGTCTGAGATTTTGACATGCATTTCTTCTTGACCTAAGGGCAAGCGTTCAAAAAACACGAGGATATTTTCCAGTTTGACATCTCTATGAAGTAGCCCCTGTGCCTCCATTTCGCATAAAGCTCCGATAAGCTCCTTGCAGACTCGTCGCTTCGTGAGTTCGTCGAGCGCATTCAGAGACATTATCTCGTTGTGATAGGTGAGTAGATTGCAGCTTGCCTTTTCCTGAAAGATGCGAACCTTGCTTTGATGCTTAATATAGGCAAAATTTTTGGGAAAATAGGGACTGTAATCAAGTCTTTGCATCACAGAGATTCGGCGCTTGGTAAATACAGAATAGGCGCTAGATGGAGCTAAGTAGGCAGATAAACTTACCACAGCGCCGACGGCATCGGGCGTGTTAAGGAGGCGCTGATTTTCATCAAAGGTGAACATGATGACATTTTTTATGCGAAAGCCTTGAGTTCCCTCACTGTCATAGACCATTTGGCGCGTCATGACAAAGACGCGCTTGGTTTTTTCAACTGGCAAGATAAAAAGTGAGTAGTTGAGAGAGTGCTTTAGGTCGAGCATCGAAAGGTCAGGACTTTTGCGACTGATGTATATTGGCGATTTTACGACCACTTTTTGTACAACTTCGATTACTCCTTTCAGACTCTCTTCATTTACGAGTGCTGTTCTAGAATAAATGCTCTTGGCATCAGCATTCAATCCGGCTTTATCTGGTGTGCAAATGTTGACCCCAAAGGGAGCGTGAAAAAGGTCGTTAGCTTGGGTAAGTAAATAGGGGTATTCGTTTATGTTCATAAACTAACCACTATCATTTAATTAATTATTATTTCAATAATTAATTATTAATAGGTTTGTAATTTATCAGATTTCACGAATGGCTTTGTTAGAATTTTGCCTGACTTCGGGTACTTGGCGACGTTTGGATCTTTCGGTGATCTCATAGAGCGCTTCAAACTCTAAATTTGCTGAATAAAGTGCCAGGTTGAAGGAACTTTTGGCAAATGCATGGCCCGCAAGACAAAATAGGCGCCATTGCTCCTTCGTTTTAAAGAGAGTTTCATCATTTTGAGCGTGTGCTAATTCATTGAGAGAGGAAATAAATTTTGAGTACTCAGTAAGTAAAGATCTTGCTGGAAGGGTTACTTTTTGATCCTTAGCAAAATTTTGTTGAATACACTGGGATAAAATTGGATCAATACACGAAATTGGCACTTGGGGGCTGCGAGCCTTTGACAGGTGGTCAAAGGCAACTGAAAGCAAGATTTCAAGTGCCTCTCCACTGGAAAGAGTCTTTGGCACGAGACAGGTTGTAAAAGTTCCCACATCCATATGCAAATGGCGAAAAAATTTCGTATCGCAGAGGATTTCTAAGGATTTTTTAGCGACCTCATCTTTTAATTGCGTTTGAATACCGGTAAGCTTTTCCCCGGGAATATTGTTAAAAACTTTGTTTAGAGTAACAAAAAGTGCCGCTTTGCCTTTACTTTCGAGATTGGTATTAGTAAATTGTCGCAGCACGGCATTGTGTACTTTGGGAACGACAACCTCTTCAAAGCAGATGGACTTTTTGTGAAGAAAGGGAGAATACTCGTTTTTTTGTAGTGCCACTATGCGTAGATAGTCTTCTGTCAATATTCTTGAGAATTCTGCAAATGAAACTGTCATTGCTTTTCCTAAATTTAGTAAGCTTATTATAACAAAATCAAGCGTAAATGTAAAATAGTAATTATATAATTTTATCTTTGCGCCTTTGCGATTTTGCGTCTTTGCGTTGAATCTTGCTTTTCATACACGTAACTGAGGCCTCAGGTTGTTTATCGAAACGAAAAATTCAACGCAAAGACGCAAAATCGCAAAGTGCGACAAGAAGCACTTATTCTCTAGCAGGTGCAAGTCCTGCTGGAAAAGTAGGATCGAATACGTTCCATATCGAGTCTTGGATCCCCGTAG
>Ga0187893_10011864_pt1 | contig 12526 bp, 11 predicted proteins | sample MA1701074metaG_FD_139574 | JGI IMG/M metagenome (GOLD analysis project Ga0187893, IMG submission 139574) | White microbial mat communities from a basaltic lava cave in the Kipuka Kanohina Cave System on the Island of Hawaii, USA - MA170107-4 metaG ...
GACCTTCCAGGCGCTGCCCAACGGTCGGGGCTGGTTTGTGGCCAAGGAAGCGGTCGCCCACCTGAAAACCGGCGATCCCTTCCGCTCACCCTATTTCGCTCAGCTGCGGTGAGCAAAATGCCGATGATGTTGAAACGATTGAGTGCTCTCGAAACTCGGATGCCCCTCGCTCGGCTTCGAGGTCGTCATGACGCTTGACAGAGCGACGAGGAAGATGCTCGAGGAGATGGCGACCACCTGGAAGCCGATGCACGAAAGTACGCTTGAAGAAGCGCGCTCCCTCGGAGAGATGCATGCTGCGCTCATGGGCACGGCACCAGCGATGGGGCGCATCGAGAACCACAAGATCGCAGTTCCGGGCGGAGCGGTGGCAATCCGCGTGCTGGTGCCCAAGCAGCCAGTTCGAGGCGTCATGGTGTATTACCACGGTGGCGGCTGGGTCATGGGCAGCATCGACGAGTACGAGACGATTGCCAGGAAGCTGGCTGAGCGTACGTCCTGTGCCGTGGTGCTGGTCGGCTATCGTCTGGCCCCGGAGCATCGCTACCCGGTAGCGGTCGACGACTCCTATGCTGCTCTTGAGTGGGTTGCCGAACGGCTCAACGCCATCGCCGGGCGTACCGACGTGCCGCTCATCGTGGCGGGCGACAGTGCGGGTAGCAACCTCGCTGCAGTAATGGCCATCCGCGCTCGTGATCGAGATGGTCCGCGCATTGCCCTGCAGGTACTCGTGTATCCGGCCACCGATGCGACCTTCGATCGGCCGTCTCACGGCGACCCCGAGAATCAGCTCCTACTCCCGCGCGAGGACATCATCTGGTGCTGGGATCACTACGTCCCCGACCGGTCCCGACGAACGGAAGTGGATGCCTCGCCGCTACGATGTGCGGACCTTTCGCGCCTTCCTCCGGCCGTCATGCTCACGGCAGAACACGATGTCTTGCGGGACGAAGGCGAGGCTTACGCCGCCCGGCTGACAGCGGCAGGTGTGCCAGTCGATCTCAAGCGACACGTCGGACAACTGCACGGGTTCTTCACGCTGTTGGTGCTGCCAGGGAGCGAAGCGGGTTTTCAACAGGTCGTGAAGGCAGTGCGCGCGTGCATCGTCCACCACTCCAAAGTCAATCTGCTATGCGAGCAGGCTGACTCCCAAGGAGCTTGCACTGCTTTAGGCGCCACGCGAAGTCTAATAATCCAGGCAAGAGAAACCCAAACGAATGGCTGCGATCGCGAAATCGACTGAATTCGACGCCGTGGTCATCGGTGCGGGGTTCACGGGGCTCTACATGCTCCGTCGCCTGCGCGACGTGCTTGGGCTGTCAGTTCGACTGTACGAGGCAGGCGGTGGGGTCGGCGGCACGTGGTACTGGAATCCTTATCCGGGCGCGCGGTGCGACACCGACTCTTACATGTACAACTACTCATTCGACAAGGATTTGCTGCAGGAGTGGCAGTGGAGCGGCAGGTACCCGGAGCAACCGGAGATCCTCAGGTATCTCAACCACGTTGCCGACCGCTTCGACCTCCGCCGGAACATCCAGTTCGACACCCGAGTGGCGGCGGCGAGGTTCCTCGAGGGAAAGAGTCGCTGGGAGATCGAGACCGAACGGGGCGAGAAGGTTGTGGCGCAGTTCCTGATCACCGCCATCGGCGCTTTGTCGGCCGGGCAAGTGCCCGCTATCAAAGGCCGCGACTCGTTCGCGGGCGAAAGCTATTACACCAACGCTTGGCCACACGGCGGCGTGGACCTCGTCGGCAAGCGTGTGGGCGTCATCGGCACCGGTTCGAGCGGCGTCCAGTCGATTCCGGTGATGGCCGCTCAGGCCCGGCATCTTTACGTTTTCCAGCGGACGCCGAACTTCAGCATCCCGGCGCGCCATCAAGTGATGGACCGTGAATTTTTCCAGGACATCAAGACCCGCTATGACGCGATCTGGGAGAAGAGTCGCTGGTCACCATCAGGGTACCCGTTCGAGTCCTCCGATCGATCGCTGCTCGAGCTCAGCGCCGAGGAGCGTCGAGAGTACTTGGAACGCGGATGGGCTAGAGGCGGATTCGAATTCGTGTATGCGTTCCAGGACATCTTCCTCGATCGGCGGGCAAACGACATCGTCTCAGAGTTCATCCGTTCGAAGATCCGCGAGGCCGTCAAGGATCCGGAAACGGCGGAGAAGCTCGTCCCGACGGACCATCCGTTTGCTTCGAAGCGCCCGCTGATCGACACGAACTACTTCGAGACTTACAACCGCGACAATGTGACTCTCGTCGATATTCGCCATTTTCCAATCCAAGAGATCACGCCGAAGGGCATCCGCACCGCCGATTCAGAATACGAACTCGACATCATCGTGTTCGCCACGGGCTTCGACGCAATAACGGGGCCGTTCAACAGAATCGACATTCGCGGCAGGGGCGGACTCTCTCTGAAAGAGAAGTGGGCCGAAGGGCCTAAGGCATATCTTGGCCTCGCGAGCGCCGGCTTCCCGAACCTCTTCATGATGACGGGTCCGGGCAGCCCGTCTGTGCTGCACAGCTATCCCTTGTGTTCGGAGCAGCACGCCGAGTGGATCTCGGCTGTCATCGAGCACATGCGCGAACGTGGCGTATCGGTCATCGAGGCCGAAGCGGCCGCAGAGGCGGAATGGGTGACCCACGTTAACGAGCTTGCCGAGCAGACATTGTTCATGCTGGCGGACTCCTGGTACGTCGGCGCGAACATTCCAGGCAAACCGCGCGTATTCCCGGTGTACGTTGGAGGAGGAGGCGCCTATCGAGCCAAGTGTGATGAAGTGGCGGCCATGGGTTACATCGGATTCACTATTGGTGATCGCGCCGCCGACCTGCAGAAGCTCAAGCACGACCATCAGATGGCATGAGCGTTCCGAAGATTCCAGGAGTTTAGGAATGCCTGAAGCCTTTATCTACGATCATGTGCGTACTCCGCGCGGCCGCGGCAAGTTCGACGGTGCGCTGCACGAGATTACGCCGATTCAGCTCGCCGCGCAGACGCTTGCCGCGCTGCGCGACCGCAGCCAGCTCGACACCAGCCTTCTCGATGACATCGTCATGGGCTGCGTCGCGCCGATCGGCGAGCAGGGCTCGAATATCGCGCGTGTCGCGGCCCTGGTGGCCCACTACGTGGAGACGGTACCGGGCCAGCAGTTGAATCGATTCTGCGCTTCGGGCCTCGAGGCGATCAACAACGCTTCGGCCCAGGTGATGTCCGGGCAGTCGGATGGGGTCGTCGGTGGCGGAGTTGAATCCATGTCGAGAATACCTATGGGCAGCGACGGGGGCGCTTGGTATTCGGATCCGGCGGTGGCTTTCGCCACATACTACGTTCCGCAGGGCATTGGCGCAGATCTCATCGCGACGCTCGACGGCTACAGCCGCGAGGACGTAGATGCCTTCGCCGCCGAGAGTCAACGACGCGCGGCCGCAGCGTGGCGGGAAGGGCGTTTCGACAGATCCGTGATCCCTGTGCGAGATGCTATCGGCGACACCGTGCTCGAGCGCGATGAACACGTACGTCCCGACACTACACTGCAGAGCCTATCTGCGCTCAAGCCGGCTTTTGCCGGCCCAGGCGAACAGGGCGGATTCGATACGGTGGCGCAGTTGCGCTACCCCCGGATCGAAAGCATCCACCATGTGCACACCGCGGGCAGTTCCAGTGGCATCGTCGATGGCGCGGCCGCCGTCCTCATCGGCAGCAAACGTTTCGCGCACCAGACGGGACTCAAGCCGCGGGCGCGGGTGCGCGCCTTCACCTCCATCGGCAGCGAGCCAGTCATCATGCTCACAGGGCCGACGCGGGTCACAGAAAAACTGCTTAAGCGTGCGGGCATGAAGATCGAGGACATCGACTTGTTCGAGATCAACGAGGCATTCGCATCCGTGGTGCTGCGCTTCATGCGAAGCTTTGACCTGCCTCACGAGAAAGTGAACGTGAACGGTGGAGCCATTGCGATGGGTCATCCGCTCGGCGCCACCGGTGCCATGATTCTTGGCACCGTTCTCGATGAGCTTGAGAGGCGCGATCTGAGCACCGCCCTGATCACGCTATGCGTTGGCGCCGGAATGGGTACGGCCACGATCATCGAACGCGTCTGACGGCGGCCGCCGAAAGAGATCCGTATGTCGAACATCAGGCTCGAAATCGGCAGCGACCGCATCGCTGTCATCACTCTGGATGTCGCGGGCGTCGCGATGAACATGCTTTCGTCCGGGGTGGTCCAGGAAATGGCGCATGCGATCGAAAGCACGGTCTCTCGCGCGGATGTGTCCGGCATCCTCATCGCTTCGGCCAAGGCGGTCTTCGCAGCAGGTTGGGATCTGACCGAGTTGCTCGGCATACTCGATGCGAAGCTTTCGGCGCACGATGCATTGGAGCGGACCCGATCCTATTCGCAAGTCCTGCGTCGGCTCGAAACTTGCGGCAAGCCAGTTGCCACGGCCATCAATGGTCTTGCGCTCGGCGGCGGGCTCGAGCTCGCGCTTGCCACGCATTACCGCGTGCTCACCGACGATCCGAAAGCCGTAGTCGGCCTGCCGGAAGTCAAAGTCGGGTTGTTACCGGGTGCCGGGGGCACGCAACGCTTGCCGCGCCTGATCGGCCTTGAGAGGGCGCTTCCGTTATTGCTCGAAGGCAAGAGCGTCTCGCCACAAGAGGCGCTGCAGCTCGGCATCGTTCATGAAATTGCGCCCGCGGCGCAGGTCGTGGAATGTGCGCGTGAATGGTTGATTGGAGCATCAGCGCAGACCGCGCCGCAATCCGTGCAACTGCAGGCGTCAGCGACGCAGCAGGACTCTACAGCTTCTGCCTCAAGGGGCGGCGGGGAAGCGGCGACCGCAGCATCGGCCGCGCAGGCTCCGTGGGATCGTCAAGGCTATCGCGTGCCAGGGGGCTCGAGTCTTCTGGTGCCAGCGGTCAGCTTCGGCTTCATGGCGGGTGCGGCGCACGTGACGAGAAGTACGCTGGGCAACTTCCCGGCGCCGAACGCCATCCTCTCCGCGGTGTTCGAGGGTATCCAGCTGCCCATCGATCGCGCGCTGGCGGTCGAAAGTAGGTATTTCGCGAAACTCATCGCGGGCACGACGGCGCGCAATCTGGTGCGTACGTTGTTCGTGAACAAGGGCAGGGCGGACAAGCTCGCCCGCCGTCCCGCGGGTGTGCCGAAGAGCAGGGTGTGCAAGCTCGGCATCCTCGGGGCTGGCATGATGGGCGCGGGGATAGCACACGTCTCGGCAGTGGCTGGCATGGAATGCATCCTGCTGGACAGCACTCAGGACGCGGCCGATCGTGGTAAACAGCACGCCGCTGGCCTGCTCGCCAAAGAGATCAGCAAGGGATCGACCACACCGGAGCAGGCCGAGGCTGTGCTGGCCCGCATCACACCAACTACGGTGTACGCCGATCTCGCCGGCTGCGAGCTCGTCATTGAGGCGGTTTTCGAGCAACGAGAGATCAAGGCACAGGTCACCTGGCACGCGGAGGAAGTGATTGCGCAGGCCGCAGTGTTTGCCAGCAATACCTCGGCCCTACCGATCACAGGTCTTGCCACGGCCTCGAAGCGGCCGGAACAGTTCATCGGTATCCACTTCTTTTCGCCAGTGCACCGCATGCCGCTGGTGGAGATCATCGTCGGCGAGAAGACCAGCCGGGACACGCTCGCACGCGCACTCGATTACATCGGACAGCTGCGCAAAACGCCGATCGTGGTGAACGACAGCCGCGGCTTCTACACGAGCCGCGTCTTCGGCACTTACTGCTACGAAGGGCAGCGCATGCTGGAGGAGGGCATCGAGCCAGCACTTATCGAGAACGCAGGGCGCTTCGCCGGCATGCCCGTAGGACCGCTCGCGGTGTCGGACGAGGTCTCGATAGAGCTGCTATACAAGGTGATCCGGCAGAGCCAGAGAGATCTTGGCGCGAAGTACCAGGAGCCGGTTGGCTGGAACGTGCTACGGCATTTCGTTGAAGACTTGAGGCGCCTCGGGCGAAAGTCCGCCGGCGGCTTCTATGAGTATCCTGAAGGTGGGAAGAAGTTCCTCTGGCCCGGCCTCGCTCGCGAGTATCCGCTCGCTGCGCAGCAGCCCTCGCTCGAGGAAGCGAAGCAGCGGTTGCTCTACATCCAAGCACTGGAGACGGTGCGCTGTTTGGAAGAAGGTGTGCTTACCAGCGTCGAGGAAGCGGATCTCGGCTCCGTGCTGGGCTGGGGTTTCCCGACCTTCACCGGTGGCACGCTATCGTTCATCGATACATTGGGCCTGGCAACTTTTGTCGCAGGCTGTCAGCGTCTTGCGAAACGCCACGGATCGCGCTTCGAGCCCACTCCGGGACTGATTGAGCGTGCAGGATCAGGCGGTAGCTTCCATCCGCATGCCCCTTGGCCCGCGGGAGAAGCTGCTGCAGCGAGGGACGCCTAATCATGCGCCGCCTGATATTTGAGTCCGAGCACGAAATGTTCCGCGAGCAGGCGCGGCGTTTCTTCCAGAACGAGGTGGCGCCGCATGCTGAACGATGGCGTGCGGCCGGGCAGGTCGATCGAGAGATCTACCGCAAGGCAGGCGAGCAAGGTTATCTCCTGATGTGGGCCGACGAGCAGTACGGCGGCGCGGCCATCGCCGACTTCCGCTTCGAGCAGATCCTCATCGAGGAGAACGTGCGGTACGGCGAGCCCGGTTTCTACCATCATCTGCATTCGCGGCTGGTCGGGCCTTATCTAGGTGTGCTAGGGACAGAGGAGCAGAAGCAACGCTTCCTGCCTAAGTGCGTGCGTGGCGAGCTCATCCTGGCGATCGCGATGACGGAGCCAGATGCGGGCAGCGATCTCGCCGGTATCCGTACGCGCGCCGAGAAACGGGGCGACCGCTGGGTACTTAACGGGTCAAAGACCTATATATCCAATGGGCAGATCGGTGATCTGTTCGTGGTCGCCGCGCGCACGGTGCCGGATCACCGGCACGGACTGGGCTTGTTCCTGATCGAGAGCGACATGCAAGGCTTCCGGCGCGGGCGCAATCTCGCAAAGATGGGAGTGAAGGCCCAGGACACCTCGGAACTGTTTTTTGAGGATGTTGTGGTGCCGGAGTCGAACGTGCTCGGCGATCCAGCCAAGGGTTTCACCTATCTCTCAAATTTTCTGGTCGAGGAGCGACTCATCGCAGCGGTCGGGGCGCTCGCCTCGGCGCAGACTGGCTTCGATATCACGCTCGATTACATCAAAGACCGCCGCGCATTCGGCAAGCCGATCGGCGCGTTCCAGAACTCACGGTTCATAATGGCCGAGGCGCGCGCGCAACTCGATGCCGTGCAAACCTTCGTGGACCAGTGCGTAATCGAGCGCAACGCCGGCCGCCTCACCGCAGACGATGCCGCTCGAGCGAAACTGCTCTCGAGCGATCTCGAAGGCCAGGTCCTGGACGACTGCGTGCAGCTGCATGGGGGTGCAGGTTATATGCAGGAATTTCGCATTTGCCGACTGTATGCTGATGCGCGTCTGACACGCATCTACGCCGGCAGTAACGAGATCATGAAAGAGATGATCGGCCGCTCGCTGGGGCTCGATGAGCGCAAGATGAGCTGAGATAAGCCCTTCGAGGCGATATCCTTTTACGATGGGCCAAGCGAAAGCGGAGCGACTCAACGATGCGGCTGGGCCGAGCTTGCAGCGTAAACAACATGTTCGACTGGGTCCCAATCGCAAATCGCGGCGACATCTTACTCAGAATCGCGTTCGCGGCCCCGAGAGTTGCTGGGTTGCGCGCCTTGGATTCCGCGCGCTTGGTCACTGGCAGACGCTGGTGTTGGACGGCGGCGCGATTCTCATGCCGTTAGAATGACCGCCCCTGTACTTATCGACGTGCTGCCGCAGCACAGGTTTCCCCAGTCCGCTCTCTGGCGATACCTCGCTGAGCATCTTGATGGATTCGAAGAGCCGGCTCAACTAGAACAATTTCAGGGCGGGCAGTCGAACCCAACGTTCCTCATTTTTACCCCCGCACGGCGCTTCGTTCTGCGTAAGAAGCCGCCCGGGCCGCTACTACCCTCCGCGCACCTGGTAGAGCGCGAGTTTCGCGTGCTGCGAGCCCTGCAATCACAAGCGCTGCCGGTACCGGCCGCTCGGCTTCTGTGCGAGGACAGCTCGATCATCGGTACGGCGTTCCATGTGACGGATTACATCGAGGGGCGTGTATTCCGGGACGTGTCGTTGCCGGAATGCTCGCGCGAGCACCGAGCCGCCATCTATGACGATTTCGCGCGTGTGCTGGCGGCGATGCATGCGGTCAATTGGCGGGCGATCGGCCTCACCGACTTCGGCAAACCCGAACGCTACGTCGCGCGCCAGCTAGAACGATGGATCGGGCAGTACCGAGCCTCGCGGACTGAAGACGACCCGAACATGACCCGGCTAATCGATTGGTTGCCGCTCCATGCGCCCGCGGAGGATGAAACGACGCTGGTCCACGGTGACTATCGCATCGGCAACTTGATCCTGCACCCTAGAGAACCGCGTATCGTCGCTGTGCTCGACTGGGAACTGTCGACGCTCGGGCACCCGCTCGGCGATCTTGCCTATGCATGCATGTTCTACCGACTTCCGCAGAATCAGCTGCTGAGTGGCCTGGCGGGGCGAGAGCTCGCCCACTTCGGCATTCCCGCCGAGCAACAGTTCATCGATGCGTATCGCTGCCACGCGCAGCGGCCTGTGCTCGGCAATCTCGATTTCTTTCTTGCGTTCTCGCTCTTTCGCTTGGCGGCGATCACGCAAGGGGTGTACGCGCGCGCATTGCAAGGCAATGCGGCCGACCGGCGCGCAATCGAGCACGGTCAGATCGCACGAGTGGCCGCCCAATTCGGCTGGGAGATTGCAAATGGCGCAGACCGACGCTGAAATCGTTAAGGCACTCGACGGTAACGCGCGGGTGCTACAACTGCACTCGCAACTGACGGCGTTCATGGAAGAACACGTCTTTCCCAACGAGGCACGCTTTGCGGCACAGGTCGCCGAAGGTCCAACGCGTTGGAAGGTGTTGCCACTGATGGAAGAACTCAAGGTGAAGGCGCGCGCGCAACGACTTTGGAATTTATTCCTCCCCAAGAGCGACTACGGAGCTGGGCTCACCAATCTTGAGTATGCTCCGCTCTGTGAGATCATGGGCGGCTCGCTCTGGGCCCCGGAGGTGTTCAACTGCAGCGCGCCGGATACTGGAAACATGGACGTATTGGTACGGCATGGCACGCCGGAACAGAAAAGGCGCTGGCTTGAGCCCTTACTTGCCGGCGAGATTCGCTCTGCGTTCGCGATGACGGAACCGACGGTCGCATCCTCCGATGCTACCAACATCACCACACAGATCCGTCGCGATGGCGATGACTATGTGATCAATGGCCACAAATGGTGGATCTCCGGCGCGCTCGATCCGCGCTGTCGTCTACTGATCGTAATGGGTAAGACCGACGCGGCTCATCCAGATCGGCACCGGCAGCAGTCGATGATCTTGGTGCCACGCGACACCCCCGGGGTGACTGTGTTACGCGCGCTGCCGGTGCTTGGATTCGACGATGCGCCGCACGGACACTGCGAGGTGTTGTTTGAGGACGTACGCGTGCCAGTGACTAACATTCTGCTCGGCGAGGCCGCGGCTTTGAGATCGCACAAGGGCGCCTAGGACCCGGCCGCATTCATCATTGCATGCGCACGATCGGTATTGCGGAGCGAGCCTTGGCGCTCATGTGCCGGCGCCTGCGCGACCGTAAGTCCTTCGGTCGCGCGCTCGCCGAGCAGACCGTGTGGCATGAGCGCATAGCCGAATCGCGCATTGCGATCGATCAGTCACGACTGCTGACGCTCAAGGCCGCTCACATGATGGACACGGTCGGCAACCAGGCGGCGCGCGCGGAGATCTCGATGATCAAGGTCGTTGCGCCCAACATGGTCTGCCGCGTCATCGATCGGGCGATCCAGTCATTCGGTGCAGCCGGTCTGAGCCAGGACTTTCCGCTGGCAGCGCTGTATGCTCACGCGCGCGCGCTCCGCATCGCGGATGGCCCGGATGAAGTGCATCGTAACCTGATCGCTAAACTGGAGCTGGCGCGTCATGCTTAAGACTTGACTCAGAGGCCGGCTTCTTCGGCTGGACGATCGAGTGTACGAGCTTTCCGGAAGCGTCGTGCATGTCGGCGTTGATGTCGGCAGTAGTGGCATGATGCCGCGAGTAGGGGAATGATTGAAGGTGTATCTGCACCGGGCGCCGATTGACATGAGGCGCGGCGGGGTCGCCACTGAGCACTCCTGCGGCGAGTATAGTGCGGGCGAGAAACTGGAAAGCGTGAGCACATCGGATAGAGCGCGAACCGACATTCTCCTAAAATTGATTGCGGGGAAGTCGGTTATGAGTGAGCGTGTGGCCCTGGCCCATTGAACATGTCACAATGCGAGGCGGTCACTCCCGGAGACCCGCAGCGGCGGGACTCACTCAGAACTGGTATCCCTTGCGCCGCCAGTAGTGCCAGTCGGCTATGGCTTCGGCAGTATCGGCATTGACCTGGATTGGCTCCAGCTGTGAGAGCGAGACAGCGATAGAGCGCCGATCCAGACGCGTGAGCACGTTCATATCGCTGTCGCAGTCCTCTTCGGCGGCCATGCCGGTGATCGTGATGATCTGCCCGACTCGCAGCGGCGAGGTCGCGGTGAACCTCGTGCACTTTGCCCTGAACGGGAAGCGCAACCGCTGCTCGAGGTGGTAGTACCAGCTCAGTGCGCGCTCCTGCGGACTGTAGGCGTCGACAATGATTTCCTGATCGATACGCTCTTCCCGGCGTGGCTCCTTGCGCGATGAGAGCCGAGTAGGATGGCGCCGGGAACTCATTGCAGCCGATCGAGTCGGCCGTGCGGATTGATCTGCGACATCGAAGCGCGAAGCACTTCGTCGATTTCGTAGTCGTCACTCGGGGTGGCCCGGTGATGCACGTGAAACAGGCATGGCCGGCCACGCGGAGCCGATGACCCAGAGGGGCGCGCCACACTCGCAGTGTTCTCCGCGCAGCGCCGCCGCGACACACTCCTGCAGGCGTGCCCGCAGCTCTTCCGGCTTCCCGGTGGGATTGGTGCGAATGTGTTTCTGACGTACTGCTCGATGCTGATCGGGGCGAACCCACGATGTTGCCTGCGGCGCATGTGCATAGATCAGGTCGAGCGTCGCTTGATCTCGGGCAGCACTTCGTCTATCATGATGTCGTCAGCCATTGCCTTGCCGAGTGCTGCGTCCAGGCATTGCAGCAGTTCTGCAATGCTCTCCCGATCCCGCCCGACCAGTGCCACGCGAGCTTTCTTGCCCACCGCAGCGAGCACAGCGGATCGGTGGGATCTCCCCGATCGTAATCTGGCCTCGCGTGGCATCCAGGAAGGGCCTGGATGCGATCGAGCGTCGAGGCACGTGAGGACAACTTGCTCATGCTTCGCAGTCAGGCCGCAAGCGTTTTGGCTCACCTGCTCGAGTTGGGCGAGTTGGTCCGCGACGTTCCACGGCAGCAGCTCCTCGATGCGGTTGATCGGATGCTCCGCGATGCGCGTCAGAACGTACTCGAGGTACCGCTGCGGATCGATGCGATTGAGCTTGCAGGTCTCGATGAGGCTGTAAATGATCGCGGCCCGAGTCCGAGCCGAAGAACAGGTAATTTTTGCGATTATGCATGTACGTTCATAATGCAGAGCATTTCAATGCAGAGCATTTTTAGCTCAGCGCCGCGGTCGGGCTCCCCTCTCCCCACACTCTTTCTGCTGCGCCGCTAGCCGATCTTCGCCGATTGGCGGGGTAGACGAGGGTCAAGTGATTGATTTTTCATGAGTCGATCCCCGCAGGTCTGCACTACAGGGCGGTCGCGGCCTCGGCGCTCGTGATGCGCGGTTTGGGCTGCGGCGGCAGCGTCAGATCGAGCTGCTCGAGCAGCAGCGCGAGTTCGCGTTCGGGCTCGGTGTAGCGGGTCAGCAGTAGCTCGCGGCCGTCGGTGGTCGGCAGGTGTACGTCGACCATCTGCATCGCCGCGAACTTCTCGAGCGCGCTTCGTGCCGTCAGCCCGGGCGCGAGCGGATGCAGAGTGCGCGCCAGCGTCACGTACAGGCAGTACGCGAGGAACGACAGGAACACGTGCGCCTCGATGCGCGCCGGCTGCTGGTGATAGATCGGGCGGATCGCCAGATCGCTCTTCAGCGTGCGGAACGCGTCCTCGACCCGCACCAGCTGCAGGTAGTACTCCCACAGCTTCACCGGATCGGTCTCGGTCAAGTTCGTGCGCAGCAGATAGCGGCCTTCGCGGCGTCGCACCTGCCTGAGCTTCGCGCGGTTCAGCCGGGCCGTGAACGTGGCCTCGGTGGCGTGCACCCGCACGTCGATCAGTCGTAACCGGTAACTACGCGGCGTAATGGATCAAGTTAGAAAATCGTGCAAATCTGAGCGCATCGGTGCGTCCGCGAAATGCTGTTTCCACAGCCGCGGGGTGAGTTCGGCGACGCGGCAGGCC
>Ga0187893_10011865_pt1 | contig 12525 bp, 11 predicted proteins | sample MA1701074metaG_FD_139574 | JGI IMG/M metagenome (GOLD analysis project Ga0187893, IMG submission 139574) | White microbial mat communities from a basaltic lava cave in the Kipuka Kanohina Cave System on the Island of Hawaii, USA - MA170107-4 metaG ...
GCTCAAGAGGTGGGTGACGTCGAGCAGATCATCGGGTTGCGGAATGTCCTGATTCACGGATATGCGATCGTGGACTCTGACCTGATCCGGCGATCTGTGCAGGAGGACTTGCCTGCCTTGAAGCAGACCGCCGAGCGGCTGTTGGCGAGCGCTTGAGAGTCGACGAACCACGAGGTGCGTATCAGAAACGGCGTCGTGGGAGTTAGTTCCCACGGCCGAGCGTCACTGTGGAGTACCGGATCGGGTCGCAACCAGCTAGGTTTGGTCCCACGCCACCGTAGCTCAGTGGTAGAGCTCTCGATTCGTAATCGAGCGGTCGTCGGTTCAAATCCGACCGGTGGCTCTTTTGGGACAACGACTTACGCGCGGGCGTTTTGGCGGGAACGTCTCTTGTTTGCCGTTGGTTTGCCGAAGCGCTTGGCGAGCGCCTGCGCTACGTCGGCCTCGTTCACAATGTGCGCACTGACCCGGTTACGCCGGAACAGATGCAGGCTATAGCCGACCGCGTGCTCCGTGATCTCGGCCTTTCGGAGCACCAGGCTCTCCTAGTCGCCCACCAGGACCGCTCCCATCCGCACGTGCATGTCATGGTGAACCGCGTCCATCCCGAGACCGGCGTTGCGTGGGATCGCTGGAAGGACCGGCCGCGGATCGAGCAGACGCTGCGCGAGCTAGAGCGCGAGCTCGGGCTTCGCGAGGTTGAGGGCCGCCTGTACCAACTGAACGGTCAGGAGCCCCCCGAGCGCGCGGCACTGACCAACGGGGAGCGTCGGCAGACGGAGCGCACCGGCGATCCGGCGTTCCCCGACCGCGTCCGCGCCCACCTGCAGGAGCTGCGGGCAGCTCGCTCCTGGGCCGAGCTAGAGGAGCGGCTCGCCGCGCACGGACTCCGGCTTGAGCGGAAGGGGCAGGGGCTCGTCATCACGGACGGCACGCACCAGGTGAAGGCGTCGCGCGTGGCACGCGACCTCTCACTGCGTCGGCTCGAGGCGCGCTTCGGCATGGCCTATCCCGAGCGAGAACCGTCACCAGGGGAACCTGAACGGTCACGTCAATCGCTCAGCCCCGCCGTGGAGCAGGTGAGGAGTGCGATCGACGAGCATGAGCGGGTGGCTGCTCTCAAGACGGAGCGCGTTCGCGCCGAGCAGGACCTTCTCACCGCCCGCGACCGGCTGCAGCGCATCGACGCGGCAATGGAGCGGGTCAAGCACACGTCGCAGAAATTCGACGCGGCGCTGTCCCGTGTGTACGCGGAGCCGGCTACCGTGAGTGCGGGCTTCGCGCGTGCCAGCGCGAAACTCGGAACTGATCGAGCCAGCGCCCTGCTCGGCACCGAGCCTGAGCGGTTCGGCGCCCTAAAGACTGTCAGGCGACCCCGTGCTCTGGGCCTCGTGGTCACGCACGATGACTCTCAGGCTCGCTCGGCCGCGCCGAGTGCAGCAGCCCGCGCGCGAGAACTGGCCGAAGCCGAGCACGCCCTGCGGGCCCTAGCCCGCGAGCAGCTGGATCGCGGCGGAGCGCAGTTGGAGCTGACAGGGGCACCCGCGCAACCCTCGCCCGAGGCGGCTCGCACCGAGGCGGCGGCCGTCGCGACGCGGGCGGCCGAGCGGCTGCGCCGGCTCCAGCAACAGATCAAGCGAGCCCCGAGCCTCAGCCTGTTAGAGCGCAGTATTGGTCGAGTGGTAGACCGACTGCTCCCGCGAGAGCTCGCGCAGCTCCGCCGCGTGCTCACCGCTCCACAGGCCGTGATCGCGTTCAAGGCCAGAGAAGCTGTGAAAGACATCGTGCTCGGCCGCGCGGAGAACGAAGGGTAGTCCTGCGAAAGGAACAGGAGGATGTATGGCTCTCATCAAATGCCCGGAGTGTGGTCGCAGCGTGTCCGAGAATGCGACGGTGTGTCCCAATTGCGCGCGACCCTTCGCCTGGACTCCGGACGGGCAGCGAGCCGTTCAGGTGATCGAGCGAACGCGGAAGAGGTGGAAGGGAATCCGAGTGCTGGGCTGGATCCTAGTTCTCGTCGCGGGCTTGGTGCTCTTTACCCAGTGGGCAGCGGATGATTCCCGCGGCGTGGCAGCCGGTTGGTGGATTGGGCTGGCGGGCGTGACGTGCCTTGGGATCAGTAGGGCGGGGGCCTGGTGGTACCACGGGTGAGCGTGGCGTTAATAGTGGTGCCGATTCTTTATGGCTCGTGGTTGACTGGGTGACCCTGAGTGGAATGGAGCCGCGGTGACGAGACTGAAGATTGCGGAAGTGTTCGCTGGGATTGGCGGCGTGACCGGGGGGTTCCTTGACGCCGGTGGCTACGACCCCGTCCTTCTGAACGACAACGATCGGGCCGCCCGCGACGCGTTCGCGCTCAACTTTCCGCAGTTCGCGCACCGGTACCATGTGCGCTCAGTGGGGAGACTGACTGGGCCGGCGCTTGTAGGCCTAGCGGGCGGCACCGTGGACGGATTGCTCGGCTGCCCGCCATGCCAGGGCCTAAGCCCCGCTGGGCCGCGGAGCGAGGACGACGACCGAAACGAGCTGCTGCACGAGATGCACCGACTCATCTGGAGCATCGAACCGAAGTTCTTTGTCATCGAGAACGTACCGAGCTTACTGCAGACCCTGCTATACCACGACTTCGCGGAGTCGCTCAACCGTCGCTACAGGCTCATCGGCGTCGTCCTAAACGCCGCGGAATACGGCGTCCCACAGCTTCGGCGCCGGGCGGTCATCATCGGGTTCCGCAAGGACCTCGAGGTCGAGCCGTCCTTGCCGCCGCCAACACACGGCGGCCGCGGCACCGTCTACCACTACCAGACGGGGACATACGTCTCGCCGGGCCAGCCGAAGGGACGCCGCCTGCTCCAACTCCGGCCGGGCATCCGGCTCCCCTCCACGCGGTCCCTGGTCACGCTTGGACGAGCCCTTGGCGATCTCCCGGCTGAGGTTCCGGCCGGCGAAGACGTACGGGAATACGGCCGGCCGGCGGCGACAGCCTACCAGCGACGCATGCGCTCAGGCTCGCCCCCCCTGCGAAACCACCGCGCCTGGGACCATTGCCCAGAAATTGTGGAGCTCCTCACGTCGGTCAGGCCAGGCGACAGCCCGCGCAGGTACGGCGGTCGGGGGCGCAACACGACGTACTTCTCCCAAGCCTACGCCCGTCTCCACCGAGGCGGCCTTGCGCGCACCATCACGACGAACTTCCACAACCCTGGGAGCGGACGGTTCACCCACTATGCTGCCCCGCGCACCCTCACGGTTCGTGAGGCGCTGCGTATCCAGGGCTTCCCAGACGCCTTTCACTTTGAAGGCTTAACATCGTCGGAGGCTGAGCGGCTGGTGGGCAACGCCTTCCCCCGGCCGCTCGCCCGTGCGTTGGCACGGCACATCCGCCGCCTGCTCGGCACCTGACCCCCCTACTCCTCGCTCGGCGGCACCTGTAGCCGCTTCAGGCGCGCCCGGAACTGCTCAAGCGGCACGGGCTCGATCTCGACGCGGGGGACCGGCAGGCCGCGGAGCGCCTTAAGGTCGCTCAGCCGCTGCGTGATCGCCTGCATCAGCTCCGCCTCCAGCTTGTGGCCGAGCGCCTTGCACTTTTCGTGCGCCTCGTAAACGACGTACGGGACGAGCCGCGGCATCCGGCGGGCAGTCATGAAGTTGTGCTCGCGGTCCAGGGTCCACTTCGTCACGTGCACGCCGGTGATGATCAGCTCGACCGCGCGCTCGACCCGGGGCGCCCGCGCCTCCGGGGGGCGCTTACGGAGCGAGTCGAGGAACTCAAACCGCGGGAGCGTCACCTCCGGCTCCCCGCCCGGCTTGCCGAAGTAGAACGCTGCGTAGTCGGCCTGCTGGCACATCCGGACGTACGGGTCGTCCTCCAACGTCTGGCCCAAGAGCCAGGAGGGCTCGCCGCCGTGCTGGTCGTAATCCCGCTGCTGCTGATCGCGGCGTCGCGTGAAGTACTCCAGCCACTCCGTGTCCGACTCGCACCGCAGGGACCTAAGGTCGGTGACCAGCGCGTGGAACGGGCGCACGACTACGCACGTGCGGTAGTACTCGTGCGGCGCGCACTCCGGCAGGGCGGCGATGAGGCGGGTGATCGCCACGGAGTCGGTCACGTGGGATGCCTTGCTGAGGTCCCAGCTCTCGTCGATCGTCCGCTTTATGAACCAGTTTAGGACCTTCGAGAAGGTCTTGAGCTGAGTCTGCTTCACCGCCCCGCTGTAGAGGCGGGACTGCGAGTCCCTCACGGACCGCAGGATGGTGTAGCTAAGACCGATGCCCTCGCGCACTACGTCGCCGTACGAGGAGCGGTGGCAGTAGTGCTGGAACTCACGCTCCTGCGGCGTCACCGTGCCGTCGCGGATCAGCAGATTCGGCTTCGGCAACAGCCCGCCCTCGCCCCCGGCCGGGCTGCTGCCGAAGGCTCGCGCGATGCCCGCGAGCAAACGCTCATCGACTCGGAACTGCACCACGTCTAGGGCGGCCTTCTTCATGTGCTCGAACTGGCTGTCTGTCAGGTCCTCGAACCATGGTCGCGAGACGATCATGCCCCTGTTGCCGGGGTCCTCGATCGCCGCACGGGTCATGGGCACGCCGTGGTACGGGAACGGGATCTTGTGCGGATGGCCGGCAGGCAGGTCGAGGTAGGCGACGCTGTTGTTGAAGGTGAGCAGCATCCGGCCCTCCTCCTCGACGTACTGCGGCGCGGGCACGCCCCGCACGTAGCCCGTGTGGCTGCTACCGTCGCTCCCGGCGACGAGCAGCGCGGTCTCCCTCGGCTGCACTTCTGGGACGCCCGCGAGCTCCACGAATGCCGCGCCGAACACGTGCTCGGCGAGGGCGGCACTCACCGATGCCCAATCCGGCGCAGTGTACTTCGCCAGTCCCTTCTCGATCTGTTCGAAGGCCAGGAAGTTCCACACCTTCGCGCTGATCCCGAGCTCGCTGTTGACGAAGTAGCGCAGGTCCTCCAGCCGCCGCCTGGTCTGAGCACGGTGCGCGCGGTCGTCTGCGCTGGGGTCCTCTAGGATGCCGAGGTCCTCCTCGAGCTCCGCCGACCGATCCCTCAGCATCCGCAGTACTAGCTCGCGAGGATCCTCCTTGAGGAGCCGGCGCGCCGCCTCCCGCAACACCCCCTGCGCCTGCTTCTCGTAGTAGTCGACGGCGTCGAGGTACTGAGACATCGCCTCGACGGCCGACAGCTCCCAGAGCGCCGCGTTGAGGTCTGCCAGGGTGTACGTGCTGAACGGCGACAGCTGCGCGACGGCGCGGTACAGCGTCGCGCCGTCCGGCGCCACTCCGGCCTCCTCCACCTGGCCCTGGCGAACCAGCTTGGCCACCGTCCGATGGTACGTAGGAAGCGTCGCCGTGTCGCCGAGGCCGCCGGTGCCGTCCTCGTTCCGCGGCTTGCTCGCCTCCTCCCACATGTGGCGGATCGTTCGATCCGGGCCTTCCGCCACGCGGCGGAGGTAGTCCACGATCCAGATCGACCGCTCGTGGACGGCGACGGGCTTGCTCACTTGTCGGCCCACCCCGCCTTGAGGTCCTCGATCGCCTTGCGCCCCGTCCAGCCCCGCGCCGCCAGATCGGCGAAGATGTCGGGAGTCTGGCCGCCCACGCGCGTCTTCCGCTCGCGCACGTCTACCACCGTGGCGTGCTTCACGGTCTCGGACACGCCGGTGAGCACGCAGGTGCCGATCGGCAGCTTGGGGAGGTGGCGGATGATCGCCTCGGGGGCGTCGGCGAACACCCCCCGCAGCGACTCCAGTTGGTCGGGCTCGATGGCGAAGATGAAGCGCGTAAGGAGTCGCTTGAGCACTGAGCGGTCCATGTCCGCAGGGCTCTGCGTGGTCATGATCAGGCCGATGCGGTAGTGACGGCCGATGCGCGCGATTTCCCGCATCACTTGCGTGGTCACGACGTCGTCGTTGTTGGGCGCGATCAGGTGCGCCTCGTCCATCGACAGGACGACGAACGAGAGCTTCCGGGCCTTCGCCAGGCGCTGGATGTCCCGCGCCACAGAGGCGGCGATCAGCCGGAGCTCCGGGACGAGCCGGCCGCGGCAGTCGATGTTGATGATCCGCCCCGGCTTCAGCTCCTGCTCCCACGGGAACGGCTGGCCGATGAAGTCGATGTGCTCCAGGCTGCTCGCCCGCTGGACCGCCGGCATCAGCGTGTTCGGCTTCTGCATCTCGAGGTCCGGCGCGACCTCCTTGATGCGCTCCACCAGCTCCTTCACGCCGAAGTGCTCGCCCTTCGCCAGCACCTTGCGGTGCAGGAGGCTGTTGTGGGCGTAGGCGATGAGCGTCGCGATGTTCGTCGAGCGGTTGATGCCCGGGATCGCGTCGAGCACATCTTCCGCTTCGAGCGCGCTGAGCGGCAGCGCGAACTTTTTACCGGGCACCACGTTGATCCCGCCGAGGTCTTCGGTGGCCTCGACCATCTCGCCCATCGGATCGATATTGATTTGGGGGACGCCGTGGACCGCCAACTCTTCCGCGATAACGCCGCGCGCGAACGACTTCCCGCGCCCGATCCCGCCCGCGAGGAACATATGGGTCTGCACGATGCTGCGCTGCGGCATGGCCCTCACGCCCGGCAGTCCGTGCACGGTGCCGAGGTCCAGACCAGTGTCGGGGCTCGGGGCGAAGTTGAGGGCCTTGGCGATGAAGTCCGGCGGCACGTCCACGACGGGGCTGCCAGAGAGGGGCAGCGTCTCCGGACTCTCGATCCGGCTCAGGCTGCCGTCCGGGTTGAGCAGCGCCTCTTCGAGGAGCTCGCCCTGGGCCGCTCTGTAGATGACCGTCGAGCGCCCCTCCGGCGCGTAGCGCGTCTCGAACGGGATGACGTCCGAGACGGTGGAGCTGGCCGCGTCCTCGTGTGGGTTGAATTCGTGCATCTCCTCCACGCGCACGAGCGTCATGACCGGCTCGCGAGTGGGCCGCCGATGTCGGATGCCGACGATGCGCCCGACGGCGGTGTGCCGTCCGGGCAGGATGCGGAATTGCACGCGTTCCATGTTCGGGCTGCCGTCTTCGCAGACGACGCGCCCGAGCACGGCCTCGTCCGCGTCCATATCGGTGCCAACGAGGGGTGGCGGAATCGGAGTCTCAGTCTGGGGCTGTCTCGCGGGGTCCATCGTCCTGCTCCTTCTGGGGCTGGATTGCGCCCGTGGGGGCCTGCCATTTCGCTGATCGCCAAACGACGAAATGGAAAATCATGATGCGCAACCGCCACGTCAAGAGGGCGTTGCGTCGCATGGACAACCTGACCCCGAACGAACGCCGTAAGGCGATGCGCGCCGTGAAGGATCGAGACACGTCTCCGGAGCGGCGCGTCGCGTCCATTCTCAAGGAGATGGGAATACGGTTCCGCAGTCAGGCAGGGGATCTCCCGGGTAGCCCGGACTTCGTCCTGCCCAGGCTGCGGGCTGCCCTGTTCGTACAGGGCTGCTTTTGGCACGGGCATGGGTGCCGGTCGAGGACCCCACACACCCACCGGGCCTATTGGCTCGCGAAACTCGCCCGTAACCGACGGCGGGATCGACGCGTACGGCGCTCGCTGAACCGCCTTGGCTGGACGGTTGTGGTCGTGTGGGAGTGTCAGGTGCAGAACCACAACCGAAGCGTGGCCGCCATCGCGCGCGCCCTCGCCAGAGCTTCAGCGCCGACAGCTGTCGGGCGGAGATCCCATCTTGTTGGCGTTCGCCCGGGTCCGCGTGCCACCTACGCAACGCTTCACGAATAGCCCTCGCCAGTTCGTCCGCCCAGTCAAGCCGGGGCCCAGCGGCTGATCGAGCCGGAGTCGTGAGCGCCCGTACAACAGCGGCGCCGCTACAGCGGGTCACACAGATCTGCGATCTTCGATACGACTACCTGAATCTGTCCATAATACGCCGTCACCCGGGTGATCGTCACTCCAACAGAGCGACCGTGGGCAATCGTGTTCTTTAGATCGACGATGCTATCGACCGCTTCCTTGGTTCCTCCCGTTACAAAGAACGCGGTCATGCCCTTTCCCCAGTCCGGGTCGAAGCTTCCCAGCAACTCGATCAGCTTCTGGGCCTTTGCATTGGTGAAGCGCCGCATCTGGGATTCGACGTACTCTTGCACCGAGGGCCCTGAGCGCTTTCTAGCATGCTCGAGAATCAGCTCGACGACGGCCTGTTCAAGGAAGCCTGATAGTAGGACGCAGAGGTATCGTGCGAAATCCGATCTTAGCTCGATGCTATCGCCGAGAGTGGCGGCCCTAGCGAATGTCGAGTCGAGCTGCTGTTTTAGACGATGAACCTCGCCTCTACCAGTCATCTGACTTTCGCAAACGACTCTTCGGCGCGAGTCAATCTGTTTCGAACATTCGCCTCCTGTGAAGTGCCCGTTTCGACCGCCGCCATGTATCTCTCATCCCCCAAGAGACGGTCGTACGCCTGCTTCATTCCCTCCCCATCCTTGATCGGACCCTTGGCTAGTCGCTTTGCCACACCGACCATCACTGAGTCCACCACCGCGGCGTTAATGGCGCGTATGGGGCGGAAGGCCTTCGTACCGATCGCATCGTGAATCACCTGCGCCGTACTCTCGAAGACCGACGTTAGTTGGGCCTCGCTCTGTCTTCGCAGGTTTGTATTGCTCGCCATGTAACGGTTCAGGAAGTCCTTCATCGGGCTTCTGTAGCTGTCCGCGTAGTAGTGGAACGCCAAGAAGCGCAGTACAAGCTCCATGTCCTTCAATCGCCTAGACTTCCTACCGTAAAGGGCACGCCACGCGGCATGCTCGTTCAGGTTTCGCAGCACGCGTACAAGTTCTCCATGATACAGCGCGACTCGAATCTCCTGCGGCTGCAAATTGACACCGCCGGTGTTCAACCGTTCAAAGATCACGTAGATGCTGCTTTGGTCTTCTGAGGGCTCGTCTTGACGTACAACCGTCGCATGGATGATGCTGTCGTCGAGCCGGCGACGATCCTCTACATCCAAGTCCTTGTAGCGTTTTCCGACGAACCGCTGTTGCACGGAGGCGAGTCTATACTCCTCCCCATGTATGACTCCCTCATAGAAGGCATGCAGCGTGTAGAGCCGTTGGTGGCCATCGAGAACGAGGAGCCGCCCTGTCTCCTCCTTGACCAGAAAGATCCCTGGAACGGGCAGGCCCAGTAGCAACGACTCGATGAACCTGTCAGCCTTGGGCCTTGGCCAGACATATTCGCGCTGGAAGCCGACGATCTCCGACCGCTCCGTTGGCTCCCAACTGAACCTTGGAACGATGACGTCTCCTTCCTCGATCCGCTTCACCAGAGAGTCCACAGGGTAATCGGCGCCGTACGACGTGATCGCGTAGGTGAACGGTATTGTCTCAGTGGCCTCGTCGAGGTCGTCCACCGGCTCTTCATCATCAGCCGTGGGGTTCACTGGAGCATCTTTCCGTGCTCCCTTCTTTGCGGCCATTCCTCCTCCCGGGGTTTCTATGAGCACCGAATCATCGACGTTCTGCAAAGTGGTACCCGCGAGGGAGCTTCCCCCGCCAGCTCCAAGCGCCGGTTAGGCGGCGCAAACACGTAAGATACGTGGACGTGATGCGTGAACATTCGGTCAGGGCGGCCGGTGCACAACGCAATTGTACCTTAGCTGGAGGCGCCCGCCAGCTCCGAGCGCCGGTTGGACCGCTCGCCCTCGCGATTACTGGTTCGCCTTGATCCAGCCCATTAATGCTCTGGGATCGACCCTCGGAGTCTTGATGGTGTTTACCGTTAGATAGGCAATGAATTGATCGTTCTTGTAGATCCGCGGTGGCGTGCTGGTGATGGAATTGAACGGGGACATCCGGGAGATTTCGCCCCCGTAGCGACCGATCTCGTTGAAGATTGAGGTGCTGCTTATGCTGCTTCCGTAGCGGCCTATCGCGTTGCCGATTGATTGGGAGTCGAATGGGTTGGTCGTGATCGTCCCCAGAAACTGGCCGTCCTCGGCGACGATAATGGCCCCCTCAAGGTTGGAGAAATCGAGCGCCCGCTGGCCTGGCGAGAAGGGGGGTGATGTGGTTCCAGAAAGGAGGGCAAGGGCCGTCCTTGTGAACCAAGCATCGAGAACGGCTAGCTCTTCAGAGTTCAGCTTGTGCAGTCCGGCCTGCTGAAACTCGTCAGTCGTCATGAGGTTGCGGACGCTGATGGCTGGTCGTTGCTGCGCCCCGATTTGCCCCGCGAGGAGCAGCAGGCAAAACGGTAGGACCATTCGAGAGAAGCAAGCCATAGGACTGCCCTCGCTGGTTGCGTCGCGGTCTAACGCATCGCGCCTCAGCTGCGGCGCGATCCAGGCAGGCGCTCGGAGCTTGAGAATACACGAGCATCGCTGGGGCACGACCGCCGCTTCCATTGTTCACACGGCGCCGCGAGCTGCAGGCGCAAGTTACGCGGTTGCCAAACTCTACTCCTCGAACTATTCGTCTTCCAGGTCCCCGAGTATGTCGAGCGCAGCCTGTATGCGGATACGCTCAGCTTTCGCCCCCGCTATCTGCCTGAGACACCCGCCGACGGCGACAAGAGTGCCGAGAATGAGAACGAGGCGCGGCCGAGATTCAGCGACGCTCGGTATCGCCTTCGACCCGCTGGCGTGGATGCAAATGCAGCGATACTTGTGGTGAAGGATGACAGTTCACCGGGCTGCATTGCCGCAAGATGATCCACAAGCGGAAAGCGAACGTTGTGGATTCTGTAAACGAGGTGGTTGCGCAGCGAGCCGAGAGCTCGAATGAAGCGACACTCTCCTGAGCGGCGATCCGTGTGTTCCCCGACAGCCAACATCCTGCTCTTATGCGCCGGCATCGACGCAGCGAGACCACTTGTCCGGTTAATGCGTTTGCGATCAGAAGTAGTCTTGGGCTCCCGTAATACGGGGACGACACGAGATATGCTTAACACCGAGCCTTGCTCCTAATGCCTGCGCCGAGTCCCATGTGGCTGGTGCCGATCTCGAGTTGACAAGTGTGTTTGCTTCGGATACGATGGAGGACAACGAGAGCAGAAACGTGACCAACCTGTCGGCGATCCGCGACGCACTCATGCCGCCCCTTGAGTCCGTGCTTATTGAGCAAGGGAAGAGAAAAGCAGAGCTGTATGGTTCAGAATACGGGATCGACCGCGTCGGCTTCTTGGAGGACCCGCAGGAACCGGACGTGACCTTTTACGCTCACGCAACCGGAGGTCCAAAAGTAGTCGAGCTGTATTTGTGCTCCTGGGAACGCCGCGCCGATTCCATTGAAGTAGCGATTAAGATTACCCATGGTGTTGATGTGGAGACGGTTGCCTATGGCGCTGAAGGGCACGGGATCGGCAACACGTGGTTTCTAGCGGGGGTATTAAGGGCTATGTTTCCCGTGCTAGCGAACTTGCGTGTCGCAGAATTGGTGGCGCGTCCCGAGGGATCGACACCGAAGCGCACAAGGTACTTGGCGGACCTTTATAAGGTGATCGGGTTCAGAGATCTCGAACCTCGTAGTTTAGGTGCGGAGAGCCTAGACCCGGTTTTGGTGTTGCAGCTCAGCAGCGAGGACTCAGTGCGAAGAGCGATCTCGCTGGCAGAGCGCTGGCTCAGCAAGCCCGACAAATAACGGGGGAAACTTGACTTCGCGTCGGTGGTACCACTCGACCGGGCAAATAACCGATATGGCCCCCGGGTTCCTTGAGGTCGCCAGGGACTTCTACCACTCTGCGCGGCCTGAGGCGAGGTCCGATGCACTTGAGAAATGGTTAGGGGCGGTCAATGCGCTTGGAGGTATCGTTGAGGATGTTGGGGTCGACGAGGTCCCAGAAGAAACGCGCCGCCTGCTCGAGACTCACCTCGTAGAGTGTTTGGGCGTGCTGGAGGTCGGTCCTGTGAAGAGTACAGATTTGCCGGCCACGCTTGTCGCGAATGCGAAGCAACTCGCAGAATCCCTGGACATTCGTGCCGGAGCCGTCGACACCAAGGCGTATCTGGTGCCGAGACGCAAGTCAGCTCTTGTGGAGACGGTCTCGAGAACAGCGGCGCGCGGGCTGGTTCACGCTGTCACCGGACCCGTACTTGCCTTAATGGACGTGTTGAGCGGCATCCTCCACCGACTGATGCGGTGGTCTCGCCGCGGCCTCTAGGCTTCCTCTTGTTGATGGTGCCTGGAAAACAGTGCCGGTGCTTGCGAGCCAATCGCCGCGAGATTGACGGGTCGCTGGTTCGCGCCGTACCCGGGCGCATGTGTTTCAGCCATCGAGGCCGAGCAGAGGGGCTGCATGCGCCAATCCATTGGACGCATTCTTGCCGTCGGTCGACGGCGATCTTGGGCGACCGACGTGTTTGCCGTACGTTTGCCCTTGCCCTTATGCCAACGGCGTCCGGTGGGGTCAGGCCGCGCCCGTGGAGCCGCTCAAACCAACGGCCCCGCATGGGGGCCGTTGATTCGTAATCGAGCGGTCGTCGGTTCAAATCCGACCGGTGGCTCTGGATGAAGCGCTCCACTCTCGCCACCCTCGCCGTCATCGCCGCCATCATCGCCGCGTTCTTCTTCA
>Ga0187893_10011866_pt1 | contig 12523 bp, 12 predicted proteins | sample MA1701074metaG_FD_139574 | JGI IMG/M metagenome (GOLD analysis project Ga0187893, IMG submission 139574) | White microbial mat communities from a basaltic lava cave in the Kipuka Kanohina Cave System on the Island of Hawaii, USA - MA170107-4 metaG ...
GCACGCGCGAGATGCGATTGCGCGCGTTGACCGAAGCGATGCTGGAACAACAACGGAGCGAAGCGCCCGTCTCTAGTTGGGCGCTGGCCACATTCGGCAGATCGGCCAGTTGGAGTCATAGTTATCGAACCGTGGCTCAATTGATGTCAACCGACCTGTTCACAGTGCGACCGGACGATCTGGTTGACCTGGCCGCCAGCGTGATGGATTGGCGACACATCCGCCACGTGCCCGTGGAAGACGACGAGGGCCGGCTGGTCGGGCTGATTTCGCACCGCGACCTTCTGCGATTGTTGGCGCAAGGGCTGCTGAGCCGCAGCGCAAAGGAAGTCACCGTGAAAGAAATTATGGTCCGCGACCTGGTGATCGTCGCGCCCGAAACGCCCGCGCTTGAAGCCCTGGCGATGATGCGCCGCCGCAAAGTCGGTTGCCTGCCGGTGGTGGAAAACGGCCGGTTGGTCGGCGTCGTCACCGCCTACGATTTCCTGTCGCTTTCGGCGGAGATCATCGAAAAATGGCTGAAGTGAACCCGAATGAAGTCGAGCAGAAAACTGACATGGCCGCCTGGCTGAAGATGGTCGAGCAGTTGCGGCGCGCGTCCGAATGGCCGGAGGATGAACTGCCGATTGAAATGAAACAGACTCACATCTCGGTCTTGCTGCTGGGGCGCAAACACGTCATCAAGCTCAAAAAACCGGTTGACTTCGGCTTCCTCGATTACACCACGCTCGAAAAACGCTTGAAGGCCTGCGAAGACGAAGTGCGTTTGAACCGCCGGTTGTGCCCTGACGCATACATCGGATGTGGCGGCGTGATCGAGACTGACGGCCAGATCGGTTTCTCAGGCAGGCAGGGAAAGATCGTTGATTACTGCGTCTGGATGCATCGTCTGCCCGACGACCGGATGCTGGATCGAATGGTCGTTGAGGGCACAGTCACCGAAGCGATCATTGACCGAGTGGCGGAGCGGCTCAGCGAATTTCACGCCGGCGCGGCGCGCGGACCTGAGATCGCCAAATGGGGCAGCCTCGACGAGATTCGCCACAACTGGGAAGAGAACTTCGAACAGACCGCAGACTTCGCCGACCGAACGATCAGCGCGACGGATTACGAAGCGATCCGCGCGTGGGTGAACCAATGGCTGGAAGAGAAGGCCGAGTTGTTCCACAGCCGCGTGCGTCAGGGCCGGATCGTTGACGGCCACGGCGATGTGCGCTGCGAAAGCATCTGCGTCAGAGACGACATGATCTGCATTTACGACTGCATCGAATTCAACGACCGCTTCCGCTGCGACGACGTGGCGAGCGAAGCCGCGTTCCTGGCGATGGACCTGGACGCGCGCGGGCGACCCGACCTGGGTTATTACTTCACCGAACAATATCAGCGGCGCGCGGGCGACGAAGACCTCTTCACGTTGCTGCCGTTTTATCGCTGCTATCGCGCGTATGTGCGCGGCAAGGTGCTGAGCTTCAGGTTGAACGAGCCTGAATTCAGCGAAGCGGAACGTCAGTCGGCGGCGACGAGGGCGGCGAGTTATTTCGATTTGGCTCGGCGTTACGCCACGCGGCTGCCAGAGCCAACGATCATCGCCGTCGGAGGCTTGCCGGGCACAGGCAAGACTTCGATTGCGCGCGCCATCGCCGGTGAACTGGGTTTGCGCGTGGTTTCGGCTGACCAGGTACGTCAGTCGTTGTTCGGCGAAGCCAAACGGCCATCGGGTTACGGCGAAGGCGCATACACAGTCGAGGCGAACCGAGCCACTTATCAAAAACTGTTCGAGTTGAGCCGCGAACGGCTCACGCAAAACGGCGGCGTGATTCTCGATGCGACTTTCCGTCACGCCGAAGACCTGGCGCTGGCGCGTGAAACGGCCAGTGAAGCAGGCGCGCAATTCCGATTGATCGAATGCCGTCTGGCGCTCGAACAGGTACGCGCCAGGCTCCTGCAACGCGCGGCGCGAAAAGAAGGGCTTTCCGACGCTGACTGGGAAATCTATTTGAAACAGCGAGAGGAAGGTGAAGAGTTGAAGGTCGAAGCCGGAACCGCGCATTTGATCCTCGACACTGGCGGTGAGTTGGGGGAGACGGCGCACCATGCCTCCGATTGGCTGCGAACTGTTGAGTGAAAACCGAGCTTACAACTATTTGACTTATTACAGTTGTTTACAGATAGTGGCATCCACTGTATGATCAAGCTGAGTCTGCGAGGTCAAATCTGCAAAGATTGGATCGCAGCAGCATTACTGCATCATTGTATCGGGAGATTATTATGAGGGATGAAGTCAAATACAGATCAGACCTGCGCGTGCTCAGTCAGCAAATGCGGCAACAGATTGAGCAGGACCTAAAGCGGCTCAGTGAATCTTTGGCTGCCGGCAAGTCAATTAAGCTCAGGCTAGGCGATGACCTGGGAACCGAGATTGCGCTCCCAGTAACCACTGTCGAACTAATTCGGGAGGCGTTGACGCTTGAGCGCGATGGCAAGGGCTTTCTGCTCCTCGAAGAAGATGCCGAGGTCTCGCCCGAAAAGGCGGCGGAGATGTTGCGCATCTCCAGACCTACGCTGCTCAAAAAACTGGACAGCGGAGAAATCCCATTCCACTATGTCGGCTCCCACAGGCGCATCGCCGTCGCTGACGTGCTGGCTTATCGGAGCAAACAAAAAGAGCGCGCTCAGGCGGCGCTTCAGCAGATGCGGGATGAGGCCGACGAACTTGGCATCTACGAATAGGGAGGTCAAATGCCCGACCCTCTGGTTCTTTGTGACGCTAACGTCTTCTACTCGATTCTGATGACCGATCTGATCCTCTCGCTTGGCGAGGCCGGGTTGTTCCGTCCACGCTGGACGAACAAGATTCACGAAGAATGGATCAGGAATGTCTTGGAAGATCAGCCGGAACGAAAACGCGAAGAACTGGAAAGAAGGCGCGCTTTTATGGATCAGGCGATTAACCACGACTTGATCGAAAGCTATGAGCATCACATCGCAAACCTGAACCTGCCCGACCCGGACGACCGTCATGTTCTTGCGGCAGCGATTGAGGCTGGAGCGGAGATCGTTCTCACGTACAACCTGCGCGACTTTCCTGCCGCAGTCCTGACAGCTTATGGAATCAGCCCGCTGCACCCGGATGAATTTCTCTGCCAGCAGATGACGGCAGAACCGATTCTGGTGATGGAAGTGATTGAGAAGATGAGGATGAAACGAAAGCGCCCGGAAATATCGCAGGAGCAACTCCTCAGCAAGCTCGCTCGACTAAGCATTCCTGAATTCGCCAGGATGCTGCGAGAAGCGGGCTACGGAAGTCAGGGCTGAAGGTGTTCATTGCATAATCCATCCAGGCGTTCAGGATAAAGTTCGATTGATTTCGAGGTGACCTTGGACCAGAGTTAGCTATGCCCAAACTAATCTCGGCGGTTGATATATTTTGCGGAGTAGGTGGACTCACTTACGGTTTCGTTTTGGAGGGAATTCGCGTTACCGCAGGCATAGATGTCGATCCTGCCTGTCAGTTCCCTTTCGAGAACAATAATCCGAGTTGCTTTTTCAAGCGCGATGTAGAGGTCTTGGACTCCGAAGAAGTTTTATCATACTTTCCTCGAAGCGATTTGAAGCTGTTGGCGGGTTGTGCACCTTGTCAGCCCTTCTCGACTTATACGCAGGGACGGGAAAACTACAATGACGAAAAGTGGGGACTGCTTTACTCGTTCGGGCGAATAATCAAATCCGTTCGCCCTGAGATCGTTACGATGGAAAACGTTCCTAAGCTCGTCAAACATCAAGTGTTCATTGACTTTGTGAACATGCTGAAAAGTCTCGACTACCATGTCACGATTTATCCTGAAGTAGATTGCCCCAGCTATGGTATTCCTCAAACACGAACGCGCCTCGTTCTTTTCGCCTCAATCTTCGGCGAAATAAAAATTGAGTCGCCTTCTCTTCTCGATTCTTCATCTTTCAAAACTGTTCGTGAGACTATAGGGCATTTGCCGCCGATCAAGGCAGGGGAAGTCTCTACAACTGATCCGTTGCATCGGACGAGCAAGCTCTCTGAAAAGAATCTGAAAAGAATGCAAACGTCGAGACCTGGGGGAACGTGGAGAGACTGGGATAAACGCTTGCGGGCAAACTGCCATAAGAAAGAAAGTGGCAGAAGCTATCCGAGTGTTTACGGAAGAATGAAATGGGATGAGCCAGCCCCTACCGTAACGACTCAATTTTACGGATTCGGCAATGGGCGATTCGGACATCCAGAACAAGATCGCGCACTCTCGTTAAGAGAGGGTGCAATGTTGCAAACTTTCCCGGAGGATTACGCTTTCGTTGCGCCGGACCAGCCTGTTCATATCAAGAGGATTGGGCGATTGATCGGTAATGCGGTTCCAGTCGAGTTGGCTCGCGTAATCGCAAGAAGCATCACCAAACACGTGGAAAAGTACAATGTCTGAAGACAAACCTTACAAAATGAGTTTGAGCTTGAACGTGCTCAATCATCTAGGTCTGACTCTCTACAGCAACATTCCAGCCGTCCTGTCTGAAGTGGTCGCCAACGCCTGGGACGCAGATGCCGAAGTCGTGGACGTGGAGATAGATGCAGACAACAATAAGATCGTCATCAGTGATGACGGCCACGGAATGAGCCTCGAAGACATCAACAGCAAATATCTTCACGTCGGATATAGGCGCCGCGATAACCCAGAAGAATGCATCACCCCGCATTTCAATCGCCCAGTGATGGGGCGCAAAGGAATCGGCAAGCTCTCTCTCTTTTCGATAGCTCAAACAGTGGAAATCTACACGGTCAAGAATGGAGAGAGGCACGGCTTCCTGATGGTTCTGAAAGATATTCAAGATAAGATCAAGGACAAGGAAGGCGGGGACACTTACTATCCGCGGCCAATAAGTGTCTCCGACAAGGATATTTACAAAGGAACGAAGATCGTCCTTACTGATCTCAAAAAGACCTTGCATCTGGCCGTCCTGGCACTGAGAAAACGGCTGGCGCGACGTTTCAGCATCATCGGAGAAGAGCATCGCTTTAAGGTGAACATCAACGGCGAGCTAATCGGCATCGCTGACCGCGACTACTTTTACAAGTTACAGCATATCTGGTACTACGGCGATGACAGCGAGAAGTACGCTAAACAAACCACTAAAGCCACTGCTGATCAACGCTCGCCAAAGTTGCCCGAAAGTGAATTTCGAATATCCGGCTGGATTGGAACGGTCGAGAATGCCGGTGATTTGAAAGACGGGAATGAAAACCTCAACAAGATCGTCCTGATGGTCAGAGGCAAGCTGGCGCAGGAAGATATACTCGAAGACTTCAACGAAGGTGGTCTCTACTCGAAATACTTGATAGGCGAAATCCACGCGGACTTCCTTGATCTCGATAAAGAGGAAGACATCGCGACAAGCAATCGCCAAAGAATCATCGAAAGCGATCCTCGATATGAAGCTCTCAAGAAATTCATCTATCAAGAACTGAAACAAATTCAGGGTTCGTGGGACGACCTGCGAGACAAAGCGGGGGTGAAAAAGGCCCTCGAACATCCTGCCATAAAAGAATGGTTCAAAGAGCTTCCATCGGATGCTAAGAAACGAGCGCGGAAACTGTTCGGCAAAATTAACCGCCTCACGATTGATTCTCCTGAAGAGAAACGCCGATTGCTCAAATACGGTATCCTCGCTTTCGAGAGTCTGAGATACAAAGGTAATCTGGATGCTCTCGAAAACATCTCGCCGGAGAACCTGGATGCTCTCATCGAGATTTTCGCGTCGTTAGATGACATCGAAGCCACCCTTTATCACCAGATTGTTAGCGAGCGAGTCGAGGTAATCAAAGTTCTGCAGGAGAAAGTGGAAGAAAACGCTCGTGAAAAAGCCATCCAGCAGCACTTATTCACTCACCTTTGGTTGCTTGATCCATCCTGGGAGAGAGCGACTGAAACCCCGATCATGGAACAAAGAGTGGAAACTGAGTTCGGCGAGATTGATGCCGACCTCAAAGATGAAGAACGCAAAGGCAGAGTGGACATCAAGTACAAAACTGCGTCTGGCAAACACATCATCGTCGAGTTAAAGAGGGCTGATCGGAAGATGAAGGACACTGGTATCGTGGATCAACTCGATAAGTACAAGAATGCCCTCGCCAGGGTTCTTGAAGAGGTCGGAAGAGACACCGAGCCTATCGAATGCGTTTGCGTTGTAGGAAGGAAGTTGACTAACTGGTCTGATTCAAGGAGCAGAAAAGAGTCGGAAGATATGCTTAAAGCTAAGCACATAAGGGTCGTCTTGTACCAGGAGTTGATTGACAACGCCTACAAGTCTTATCAGAAGTATCTCGAAAAGAGTCAGGAAGCTGGTCGCATTTCGCAAATTCTCAAGAGTCTTGATGATGACGACCTTCTGCTTTGAGTCAGAACCACTTGATGATTGCAATCTCCGAAGATGGTCGACACCGTTACATCCGAAGTCCGAAGCCGGATAATGTCGAAAGTGCCGCAGAAGCATACGAGCGCGGAACGGATCGTTAGATCGTGTCTGCATCGTCTCGGTTACCGCTTTCGCCTGAATCGCCGCGATCTGCCTGGCAGCCCCGACATCGTTCTTCCGCGTTACCAAACTGTGATTTTCGTGCACGGATGCTTCTGGCATCAACATCGAAGATGTCCGAAATCGCGCAGGCCTTCGAGCAACACGGATTATTGGAATCGCAAACTGTCCGAAAACGTAGTCAGGGACAAGAGGAAAATCAAGCAATTGAAGAAACTCGGCTGGCATGTTGTCGTAGTATGGGAGTGCGAAACGCGGAATGTAGAATCTCTGGCTGAAAAACTCCCGCCGCTGCTACTCGATAATATCTGAATCGAACTTGGGAGACATGACAGCACGAAGCGGAGATGCCATGGCTACTCTCAAACTCACCGACGCCATCATCCGCGCAGGCGCAACCGAAAAGAGCTTCGCGCGCGGCCAGGAACTTTACCGCAACGGCGCGGTCTCGGACGTGACGATTCAAGGCAATATTCTGACGGGCCATTGCGAAGACGCACAGTCGCCTTTCCACAAGGCGCGCGCCAAACTCGACGGCGGCGAAGCGATAGAAGGTCAAACAACGCCATCTATGGATGATCACGTCTTCCTCTTCACACAGCCTCTGGCAGTCGCCTGAACGGCAGTCAGAAAGGGTAAACGATCAAGCGAATCTGGTTTACAATATCCTCCTGTCTGTCGAAACCGTTTCAGTTTTGTTAGCGTCAAAGTCCCTGTAAACAGGCGAAATATCACTAGTGGTCTGACGCAAAAGTTTTGACAGGTCGAGAATCGTGTAACCTATTCAGCAAGAACGAGTATTTTGGGATGCAACCTGTCAAAACTTTTGCGTCAGACCACTAGAAGAGAGAACCGGAGTGACCCTCGTCTCAGTCAAAACCAGAGAGGAAGCGTTCGACCTGCTTGACGGCTACGCAGTGGAGCGCAGGGAGGAACTCGAGCGGCAACACACTCGCAGACCGTTGGTCAAGAGCTATCTGCTCGAGACCGCTCCACACGGACACGCCGAGCCCTCACTCGAAACTGTGTTTGCCAAAGCGGGATGCGACCTCAAACAGCTTGACGACACGCTCTTCAAAATCTTCGACGCGAATCAGGGAAAATATATCGGATTGCTGGAAAAGCTGATTCAGCGACATCCGGTGATCTACACCACCGAGAAATCGGATGTGATGGGGCGATGGGTGCGCAAACTGGTGGCTTCGACGACTGCGCTCGATCATTTGTGGCTGAGCGGACGGGCTTTCGAGGAGTTGCTTAAAACGATCATCAAAGTTACGCCTGATCAACGTTATGTGCGGATGGTCTTCCAGCACGAGAATTTCTTCGATGTGGAGGAGTCAACCCGCTTCGCGCGGCACACGACTGAGGCGAGCAACGGCGATGACGATGAATCGGCGGAGATGGATGGCGAAGAGAACAGCGGTGAAACATTTGAACAAAGATTCATCGAAGAGTCCGATGATGATTACGTGCCGGAGCGAAGGAAGACGACATTCACTTTGACGGATCGTCTGGGAGTGATTAAGCGTCTGTTGCCGCAAATGCAGGAGCTTTACAGCCCGTTCTATTCGATCTCGGCTTTGCGTTTCCCCGCGCAGGGACGACCGGGCGGTCATGATTTTTATTTCGACGGGAAAGTAACCAATCGCAGCAATAGCTTTGCCGACCACCGCCTTCATCTGCAATTCGTGCTGAGACTGTACAAGCGCGCCACCGAGACTACCGAGCAGGTAGTCTGTCGCGGCGTGGAAAGGAATAAGATTTTGACCGGCGCGCGGCAACAGACCTTTGTCGGCGCTCCTGTGACGCTGCAGTTCCAGGAGCCGCTTTCACAAGAAGTCTTCGATAACTTCATCGAATCAACATTCAATCGCCCGAACGGCAAGTTCCGGTTGTGGGGGAATCCGATTTTCCTCGGCCCGCGCAAGGCGCATGTCTATGGCATTGATCGCCATTTATGGCAGCCAATCTTTCTGGAAATCACAGACCGGCAGATCGTCGCTATCATCCCGCAGGGCACTTGCGGCAATAGCGTTCACCGCCTTGTGACCAACGTCCAGCAGTACCTCGATCCCGGCGTCCGCGTCTGGGTAGGCGACACGGATTATTCTGAATTGATACGGACTGACCCGGACATCAGGAGCATCTACGATGAGCTATGAGAAATCTTTCTCTCCGCTGCCACCCACCAGACTAATCGCCAACCCGCTTTATCAGGTCAATCTGTTGATCTGGATGCTTCAGCCTTCTACCGGAGCGGTCGTTGAGCCAGTGTTGCAGAAAGCGGGTTACAGGCTTTTCCAGATCGAACCGGAGTTGTCATTGCCAATCGAATTGGTCGAAAGCTTGCAAAAGAATGGCTTTGCTCACAGCAATCCGGTCAACCCCGATCTGTTAATTTGCTCGCCGGCAAATGATTACATTCCGGTTGAATGCAAAAGCAGGATGTTCGGCAGCCAACCCCAGCCTGGAGGAGGAGAGAGTCAGATCAAACAGGCGCGCTCACTCCTTTTATTGATCTCGCCTTTTCTTGCTTCGGCATTAGCTCTTCAACCACGCAGTGTCGCCTCGTCTCACGTTGTTTATCTGGCGCAGCACGAACCAAAGGTTGCGCAAGCTGAGGGGCTTTCAAATCTCTCTGCCGAGTTGAAGAAGAGTGGTTATCGAACCATCCCGTTTGGCTTGCTTGGATTGAGCGTCAAAGGCAACGCCATTGCGCTACGCGGGAAGTATCAACATGCGACGCTGCCTGGCGCCCTTGATAAACGATTAGGGAGAAGGCGCATTACGGTTCAGAAGATAACCGACGACCAGACCGACCCACGCCCGCTTTATTATCTTCCCTGGATGCCTGATAACCCGTCCGAAGATGACGAATATGGCCAGCAAGCCTTTGCCAATCGGATTTTGGCTGCGGCAGTTTCACAAATAGGTCCTCGCAAGATCCCCTGCGAAATCGCACTCAATGTTGAAACGCTGCTCGGCGCAGCCACATATAATCTCTACAGCCAGTGGCGCGATAAAGATGTTCGCAAGCGTCTACAAAAGCGAGCAAAGGAACTGCTCAAAAAGAGCCTCAACAAAGCGGTCGCTGACCTGAAATTGACTTCGCTTGAATTTCCCGAAAAGGGCTGGAAGTTTGAAATCCCTGATCAGAAGACCTATAGCAGGGTGATTGAAGGGCTGCGTAAAGGCGAACACAAGGATTGGAATAATCCGATTCCCCAGCGCAGCCTGTTTGATGAAGAAGACGAGTGATTGATTACCTTACTCACGTTCTCGGTTCGCGCAGGCGTATTCGAGCAGGCCGGCCTGGGGCAGTTGTCGTATGACAAAGGTAGGCGCATCCTGACGGCGACCTGAGGCCGACAACGTCGCGTTGGAAGCGAACCAGACGTGGCAGGGCTTGCTGATTTACGCGCTGATCGAGGACGGGCTGGCGTCGTGGCTGGCCGATTACAAGCCGCGCGACAAATCCATCCTGCTGACCGAATGGTTGGGCTACGGCGTGGAGCGTGTGCCGCGCCTCTACGAAGAGATGAAGGGCGGGCGCATCCGCGGCACGTTCGACCCGCGCGGGTTGGAGAACGACAAAACCCAACAACCCTCGCTCTTCGACTTTGCGCGACGGCGGCGGGAAGTGGTCCTGGCGCGGCAGCCGTAGCCCGGACGCTCAGGAGATCGCACGAGCTACGCATCGTATTTGCCGGCATACAACTTACCGTCATAATCCACGATCCCGAGCTTCAGTTGCTGGATCCAGCCGTGCCGACCGAGTACATCACGGTTGAATGATTCATCAGGGGCGAAGAAGACCGTCACGTCGAGTTGAAATCCCAGCCCCGAGAGCGTGGCTTCGTGGCCATAGGCGAGAAAAGAGCCGGTGGCGGTCGAGATCCATTGCGGCGTCCCGCTTTCGATGTCGAAGCTGAGCGCCTCACCTCGCGCCCGCCGGAAGACACAAAAGGTCGAACCGCTATCCAGCTTCGCCGTCACTTTCACCGACTCTTCACCCGCGCTCAGTTCCACAGGCACAGTAATGCCCGGATCTCCGGCGTCGTATTCGTGCAGCGCCTCGAAAGTCCGCGTGTACATTACCACCCTCCAAACGGCAGCTCATCCGCCGCGGAAATAAACTCGACGAACGGCGACTTCACGCCTGCTGCGCGCGCCGCCGCGTACACTTCACGCGCATTCGGCCCGTGGCCAACCAGCCGGTCTTCATCCAACGCAACCCATTGCTCCATGTATTCATGACGATGCTCTTTCAACCATTGCAACTCCCGAGACAGGTCAATCGGCGGAACCCGCCGGACTTGCGGTCTCGGTTGCTCCGCCCCTGCCGGCGCAAAGACGCCGGCCTGATCCAGCCCGTTGACGATTTGGTCTCTCAGGCCGAAGAGTTTTCGGGGAATGAACGCCCCGGCTTCATTGACGACAATTTGATCTCTGTATTCCTGCATCGGCGTGCTCCTTTCCGCTCTGCTGTAGTTTACCAACAGTCAGCATATCGGCGCATCGCCACAGAAGCAACTGAAGCGTATGCCGCGCCTCTACGAAGAGATGAAGGGCGGGCGCACCCGCGGCACGTTCGACCCGCGCGAGTTGGAGAACGACAAAACCCAACAACCCTCGCTCTTCTATTACACGCGCAACGACCGAACTGTTCGGACGGTCGTTTTGTGAACAGTCGGCGAGAGGCAGAATCGCTCGCCCAGCTTCTTCGCCTGTTCCTTGCTATCGCGCGCTTGCCCCACGGCTGCGGAGGCGCGCGCAGCGCGAGCCGAAGACGTCGAGCAGGTCGGCTTGGCGCAGGCCGTTTGAGCGCCTTCTGTTCTTGCCTTTTTGGTTATAAACTAAATGGTTATAAACCGTTTGGTAAATCAAACACAGGGCAGGTTCGGATATGGCTAAAAACCCCTTCCGCTTCGGTGAAAAGCTGCTCCTGCGCGAGGTCATTGACCGCCAGGATGAGATCGCTCAGCTCGTGCAAACGATTGAAGACGGCAAGAAGCTCTTTCTGATCGGGCCGCGCCGCCACGGCAAGACCGTCATTCTGCACGCGGCTGAGGAACAGGCGCAGGCGAAGGGCTGGCACGTCTTCTACTTCAACGCCGAGGCTGCGACCAACCTCGGCGAATTGAGCGAGAGGATTTTTGCCGCCGCCACCGAGCGACTCGTCAAACCAACCCGCAAGCTCAAGAAAACGGCGCGGGATATTCTGAAACGCATCAGCCCGAATTTCGAAATTGACCTGACAAGTGGAACGATCTCCGGCTCGCTCAGCGTCTCCGAGCCGCCTGGCCCGCCGCAGGTGCCGATCCTGGTGGACGTGCTGAACACGCTGGAATCGCTCGCCCGCGAGCAGGAGCAGCCCGTCGGCCTGATCGTTGATGAGTTCCAGGCCGTCATTTTGGAAGGCGGGGAGAAGGCCGAGGGACAAATTCGCGCGGCGATCCAGGATCACCGGCACGTCAGTTATATCTTCGCGGGTTCGCGCACCCGGATGCTGGCCGAGATGACCAGCGACCAGGCGCGTCCGTTCTGGCGGCTGGGCGCGCGATTGTTTCTGGGCCGCATCCCCGAAGCCGAGTTGAGCGCCTGGCTGGAGCGGCAGTTCAAGACCGGCGCCTACAGCATTGCTGAGGATGCTTTACGCGAGTTGGTCAGCGTGGTCGAGCATGTGCCTTATGACATTCAGCGGCTGGCGCACGCGGTCTGGCAAATTCTGCAACGCCGGCAAGCCCGCCAAGTCACGCCGAAGACCATCCGGGAGGCGATTGAGTTATTGATCCGGCAGGACGCGGAGTTTTATTTGCGGGCGTGGAATCAACTGAGCGCTTATCAGAAAATCGCGCTCGTCGCGGTGGACAGGCACGACGGCGCTGGGATGACGGCGGCGCGCGCGTTGAAAGAAATCAAAATGAGCGGGCCGACTCTGCTCAAGAGCCTCGCGGCGCTCGAA
>Ga0187893_10011868_pt1 | contig 12521 bp, 8 predicted proteins | sample MA1701074metaG_FD_139574 | JGI IMG/M metagenome (GOLD analysis project Ga0187893, IMG submission 139574) | White microbial mat communities from a basaltic lava cave in the Kipuka Kanohina Cave System on the Island of Hawaii, USA - MA170107-4 metaG ...
CCCACCAGCTGGCCGATGCGTGCGACGCGCGAAGACAGCTTCGTGCTCGCGAGCCGCAGCGACGCATTGGGTTGCGAAGCGAGGTAGCCGTCGAGCAGCGCCACACCGGAGTACTCGATCAAGCGCTCGGCCCCGACCCGGAGCCCCTGCGCGAGCCCCTTGATGCGGCCCCACTGACGCAACACCGACGCGTAGCTGTTGTAGCCGCTGAAGAGCTCGTCGCCGCCGTCGGCCGAGAGCACCACCTTGACCTGCTCGGCTGCGACCTGCGACACCATCAAGGTTGCGAGGCCGGACTCGTCGGCGAACGGCTCGTCGTAGAGGTCGCCCCAGCCGGGCAGCAGTTGCTTCGCATCGTTTACCTTCAGAACTCGGCAGTGATGCTCGGTACCGAGATGCCGCGCGACGTCGCCGGCATGGGGCGATTCATCGAACTGCGGGTCGTCGAAGCCGATCGTGTAAGTCTTGATTTGCTGCGTGCCGTGCTTCTGCAGGATCGCAGCCACCATCGACGAATCGACGCCGCCGGAGAGGAACACGCCCACCGGCACGTCGGAGATCAGGCGGTACTTGAAGGCGTCGATCATCAACGCCTCGAGCTCCTCGCACAGCTCGTCTTCGCCGCGGTGCTGTCTGCGGCCCTGGTGATCGGTGACGTTCCAGTAGCGGACGAGCTGCATGCGCCCGTCGGCCTCGAGCACGAGGCGGTGCGCCGGCGGCAGCTTGTACACCCGCCGGTAGATCGAGAGCGGGTCGTTGATGTAGCCGTAACGCAGATAGTCGCCAAGTGCGTCCAGGTCGATCTCGGGTTGCCACTGCGTGAAAGCGCGCAGCGCCTTGAGCTCGGAGCCGAAGCAAAGCGCCTTGCCGTCCCACCGGTAGTACAGCGGCTTCACGCCGAGGCGGTCGCGCAGCAGATGCAGGCGTTGCGCCCGCTCCTGCCATAGAGCGATGGCGAACATACCGACGAAGCGGCTCACCGCTTCGGGGCCCCACTGCGAGAACGCGGCGAGGATCACCTCGGAATCCCCCGTCCCTTCGAAGCGGTGACCGAGCGAGCGCAACTCGGCGCGGATCTCCTTGTAGTTGTAGACCTCGCCGTTGTAGATCATCACCCAGCCGCCGCACGCCGAAGTCATGGGCTGGCGGCCACGCGTGCTCAGGTCGAGAATCGACAAGCGCCGGTGACCGAACCCTGTGCGCTGCCCGGCGCCGTACCACGTTCCTTCGTCGTCGGGTCCGCGATGGCGGACAGATCGGACGGCGGCCGGCAGGTCCGCCGCCCACCGCCCGGCGTTGCCGTCGATCAACCGATACCCAGTGATGCCACACATGCGAGGCTCTTGCCCAAGCGATCACCCCGTCACGTGGCCCGCCACCAGCAACCGGATGATCCTCAGAAGTTGTTGACGATCACGCCCGCCAGCTTGCCCGGAGCGCTCGCCACGGAGGAGACCAGATCCTGAAGCGCGCTGATACGCGATGCGTTCCGGCGCGCGACCACCAGCGCCACGCCGCAGCGCGAAGCGATGACCGAAGCATCGGAGCCGTAGACAGCCGCGGGCGTATCGACGATGACATGCTCGAACTTCGACTTCAGCTCCGTCATCAGCATTCGAAATGCGGGCCGCTCGATCAGTTCGAGCGGGTTCGGCGGAGTGATCCCGACTGGAAGCACGTAGAGCGTGGGGATGTGCGTGATCTGCTGGATCACCTTGTTCACGGAGCGCCCGGACAGGATGGCCGACAGCCCGGCGTCGTTCGAGATGCCGAACACCTCGTGCTGGCGCGGCCCGCGCATATCGGCGTCGATGAGCAAGGTGCTTTCGCCGAGCTGGGCGTGCGAGACGGCGAGGTTGGCGGCCAGGAAGGTCTTACCGTCTCCGGCGTCAGGGCTAATCACCGCGATGGCGTGCTGGCCCTCGTCTGCCTTCAGCCGGGCCGCGATCTGGCTGCGGATGACTCGGAACGCCTCGGCCTGGTGCGAGTACGGCTGATTCAGCGCGATCAGCTCGGGTGTGAGCCGCCGCGATTCCTGCGGCGCGTACGGATAGTGGAACTGCTGCGACAGCGCCCACAGCACGTCGTCGACGGTCGCAAGACCAAGCGCGATCGCCGCCTCGCCGAAGCGCACGCCGTGCTCGCGCTGATGCGCGAGGATCGCCTCGATCCGCTCGGGGCTGAGCGCCTTGCGCTCGCTGAGGATGCTGCCGATGGAGCGGTCATGCACGGAGGTCTCGTCCCGCGGCTGCGAATCGGCTCTGTATGCGGCCATTTCCTGCACCACCGAACCGTTCACCCGGGCCACTACGCGCTCCTTCGGGAGATGGCCGCGTGCTGGCGGAGCAGAGGCAGACTGCGAGTGCTCAACCTGACGCGTTGTCCGGGTTTCGGCAGCACGCCGATCAACGGCAATCCGAGCGAAGCCGAAACGTCGTCGAGGGCGCGCAAGCGTTGGTCCTGCACCTCCATCCCCAACGCCGCGCCCCCGGCGAGCAGCGCACCGAGCACGACCGACAGTGCCGTGTTCAGCAGTACGTTCGGCGACGACGGCTTGATCGGTACGCTGGCGTCGGCCAGCACGTAGATGTTGCTCTGCCTGGTCTGGCTCTCGAGGCTCGTCTGGTTCAGCCTCGCGAGCACGGCGTCGTAGGAACGTCGCGCGCTTTCGACGTCGCGCAGCAGCACGCCGCCTTCATCGCGCAGCAGCTTCATCTGCTGCACCTTGGCGCGCTGCGATTCGAGCGCCGCGCGCACCTGGTTCTCGCGCTGCCGGTTGATGGTCGCGGTGACGCCGACGCTGCCGGTCACGCGCCGCGTTTCGGTTGTAAGCCGATTGCGCAGCGAGGCGATATTCGCGCGCGCCTCGATCACCTGCGGATGGTTGTCGCCGAGGCGCGAAGTCATCTCCTGAAAGCGGGCCTCGGCGCGCGACAGATCGCCCTTCAGCGTGGCGATCAAGGGGTTGTTCAACACCTCCTGCAAGCGTTCGGCGCCGTCTCCCTCGGCCTGGTTCTGTCGGCTGCCGGATTCGGTGGCGATCGCCTGCAGCATCACCAACTGGGTCGACAGCTCGTTCAGTCGGGCGGCCTCGACGTCGTAGCGCTCCTCGCTGATCACCACGCCCTTTTCCTTCTGGTACGCTGACAGCCGCGTCTGCGCCTTTTCAAGCGCCTCTCGCGCCTCCTTCGATTGCACCTCGAAGAACTTCGCCACCTGCTTCGCCGGATCGACCTTCAGCTCGAGCGTCACGTCGAGATAGGCCTGCACGAAGGCGTTCGCCGCGCTCGCCGCGAACGTGGGATCGGGCGCGGTGACGGCGACCGTGATCACGTTGCTCTCGAGCGAAGGCTTGATGTCGACGGCCTTGCGCAGGCTCTCTGCGATCCAGCCCTCGAAATGACCTTCGCCGCCCGTCGCCTCGGCCCATTCCTGGCGCAGGCGCGGGTTCTCGGTCAGTTTCAAGATGCGCACGACGCGCTGCACGACGCGTGCGCTCTTCAGCACGTCGACCTGCGTCGCCATGAACTGCGGCGTTCCCAAACCGGGATAGGCAAGGCCCGACACCGGATCGGGCTTCAAGTCGGCGACGATCGACGCGCTCGCCGTGTACTTCTTCGGCAGTAGCACGCTGACGGCAAGCGCTGCCCCGACGGTCAGCAGCAGCATCGACACGGCGAGGAACCACCGGCCCCGCAATATTGATAGAAACTGCGTGAACGTCATCGACTCGACTCCCTCAGAACAAGCTCTCGCGCACGAACACGACGTCGTCCTGCTGGAGGAGATCGTTCATCGCGGGAGTCAATACCTGTACCTGCCCATCACCCCCGCGGCGGTGCACGCGGATGCCTTTCTCGGTGCCTCGCGGCGTGAGGCCGCCCCCGGCGGCGAGCGCCTGCAGTACCGTGAGGCCGCGCTCGAGACGGATCGTGCCGGGCTTCTGCACTTCCCCATAGATGTAGACCATCGGCACCCGGTCGACGTAGAGCACGTCGTTGTTCTGCACCTGGATGTCCTGCGTCGGGTTGCGCGCCGCGAAGATCGTCGGCACGTCGAGCTGCACGCGGTACGGCTTGCCGTTGCGCGTGCCGACCAGGGTCAGCACGTCGCTGCCGGTGGGCGCGATGCCGCCCGCCATCGCGAGCAGATCGCTGACGCGCACGTCGGTCTGTTCGAGCGGATAGCGGCCCGGCTTGTTGACCTGTCCGAGCACCGACGCCTGGTTGCCCCGCAATTGCGTGACCAGGATCGAGACCTGCGGCGAGCGCAGGAAGTTGCCTTCGCGCAATCCGTCGGCGAGGCGCTTCTCGGCCTGTCCGACCGACAGGCCACCGAGCTTCACAGGGCCGAGCAGCGGATAGGTGACCACGCCGGTTTCAGAGATACGCGTTTCCAGAGAGAGCTCGGGGCTTTGAAAGACGGTGACCTTGACCACGTCGCCCGCGCCGAGCACGTAGTCGCGCGGCGCGGCTGTCTGCGCGCCGGCAGCGCCGGCCAGCAGCAGCAACGAGACGATGAAGATGCACCACCGATTCCAGATCCGTTTCATGACACAGCCTTGGCGAACCGGGCTTGGCGCGGCGCTCGCGCCGGCGGTGCCTGGTCTTCGTGGTTGCCCAGGCACCTTTGCGCCGAAGGCGAACCTCCCGACAGAGACGAATCGAGTGTAGCGGCGCGGACCGAGCGAATCGCACCCCCCGAATCCCGGGGAGGTAAGGCGCATCCGTAACGAAGCGTCTGGGCCGAGCGGCGGTCGCTTCAGCAGCGGATTCCGACGTGCAAGGCGACCACGCCGGCGGCGAGGTTATGCACGTCGACGTGGCCGAAGCCGGCTGCTTTCAGCATCGCTTTCAGTTCGGCCTGCGCCGGGTGGATGCGGATCGACTCGGCAAGGTAGCGGTAACTCTCCGCGTCGCCGGCAACCCATTTGCCGAGCCGCGGCAACACGTTGAACGAATACCAGTCGTAGGCCTTCTCGAGCGGCGGCGCGACCTTCGAGAACTCGAGCACCACGAGCCGCCCGCGGTCGCGCAGCACGCGGTGCATCTCGGCCAGCGCTCGCGCCTTGTCGGTCATGTTGCGCAAGCCGAACGCCACGCTGACGACATCGAAGCTCGAGTTCCGAAACGGCAGCCGCTCGGCGTCGCACAGCAAGGTCGGCAGGACGACACCGGCGTCGAGCAGGCGGTCGCGGCCGCGCCGCAGCATGGCCTCGTTGATGTCGCTGTGCACGACCGTCCCGGTCGCACCGGCACGCCTTGCGAGCGCGCGCGCGAGGTCGCCCGTTCCGCCCGCGAGGTCGAGCACCTCGTCGCCCTCGCGCACCCGCGCCGCGGCCGCCGCGTAGGCCTTCCACGCCCGGTGCAGGCCGAGCGACATCAGGTCGTTCATCAAGTCGTAGCGTTCGGCCACCGAGTCGAACACGCCGCGCACGCGCGACTGCTTCGCCGCGTCGTCGACCCGCTGGTAGCCGAAGTGCGTGTCGGCCACGCCTGTCTCAATGCTGATGATGGTGACCGCAGGCGCCGCTCGCACCCTGCTCGCTCATCGCCGCGTCGCGCTCGACGCCGGCTTCGGCAAGGCGCCGTTCGTAGCGTGCCCACAGCTCGTCCTGCCTGGAGCCGAGGAAGTACAGGTAGTCCCACGAGTAGATGCCCGAGCTGTGCCCGTCGGAGAACGTCGGCTGGACCGCGTAGTTGCCGACCGCTTCGAGCGCGACGATGCCGACCTCGCGCTTGCCGGTCTGCAGCACCTCCTGCCCAGGCCCATGCCCCTGCACCTCGGCCGACGGCGAGTGCACGCGCAGCAACTCGAACGGCAGCCGGAACGCCGCTCCGTCGCTGAACGAGACCTCGAGCACGCGCGACTGCTGGTGCACGACGATGCTGGTCGGCTGCGGGGTGTTTTCCATCCTGCGACTTATACCAGCACCCGTTCGATGCCCCCCGCGTTGGCGCGGCGCACGTAGTCGGGCAGCCAGTCGTTGCCGAGGACGCGGCTGGCCATCTCGACGACGATGTAGTCGGCTTCGAGCAGCCCGTTGGCGAGATCGCCGCGGTAGCGGTTCAGCCCCTGCAAGCAGCTCGGACACGTGGTCAGGATCTTGACCGGGCCCAACGCCTTCGCCGACGTCGTCGCGCGCAGGTCGGCTTCGCCCTTTCTCAGCTCCTCCTCCTTGCGGAAGCGCACCTGCGTCGCGATGTCGGGACGGTTGACGCCGAAGGTGCCGCTTTCGCCGCAGCAGCGGTCGTTCCTGCGCACCTCGTCGCCGAGCAGCGCGGTCACGGTCTTCATCGGCTCCTGCATCTTGAGCGGGCTGTGGCACGGGTCGTGGTAGAGGTAGGGGCGCCCGCCGTCGAGCGTGATGCCCTTTTGCAGTAGGAACTCGTGGATGTCGATGATGCGCGAGCCGGGGAAGATGTCTTCGAAACGGTAGCTCTGCAGCTGGTCGTAGCAGGTCCCGCAGCTGACGACCACGGTCTTGATGTCGAGGTAGTTGAGCGTATTGGCGACACGGTGGAACAGCACGCGGTTGTCGGTGATGATCTGGTTGGCCTTGTCGAACTGACCGCTGCCGCGCTGCGGATAGCCGCAGCACAGGTAGCCGGGTGGCAGCACCGTCTGCACGCCGGCGTGCCACAGCATCGCCTGCGTCGCCAGGCCGACCTGCGAGAACAGGCGCTCCGAGCCACAGCCCGGGAAGTAGAACACCGCCTCGGTCTCGCTCGTCGTGGTCTTCGGGTCGCGGATGATCGGCACGTAGAGCCGGTCCTCGATGTCGAGCAGCGCGCGCGCGGTGCGTTTCGGCAGGCCGCCCGGCAGCTTCTTGTTGACGAAGTGGATCACCTGCTCCTTGAGCGGAGCCTCGCCGGTGGTCGCCCGCGGGGCCGCGGTCTGCCGGTTGGCAAGCCCGCGCAGCAGGTCGTTGGCCGCGCGTTGCGCGGCAAAGCCCAGGTCGACCATCGCACGCCGCGCGAGGCGGATCGTCTGCGGATTGGTCGCGTTCAGGAACAGCATCGCCGCCGCGTTCGCGGGGCGGAAGCTGTTCTTGCCCATTCTGCGCAGCAGGTTGCGCATGTTCATCGACACGTCGCCGAAGTCGATCGACACCGGGCATGGCGTCTTGCACTTGTGGCACACGGTGCAGTGGTCGGCGACGTCCTCGAATTCTTCCCAGTGCCGGATGCCGACGCCGCGTCGTGTCTGCTCCTCGTACAGGAAGGCTTCGATCAAGAGCGAGGTGGCGAGGATCTTGTCGCGCGGGCTGTAGTAGAGGTTGGCGCGTGGCACGTGCGTCGCACACGCCGGCTTGCACTTGCCGCAGCGCAGGCAGTCCTTGATGCTGTCGGCGATCGCGCCGATGTCGCTCTGCTGCATGATCAGCGATTCGTGCCCGAGCAGGCTGAAGCTCGGCGTGTACGCGTTGCGCAGATCGGCCGCCGGCAGACCGTCGCGCAGCAGCTTGCCGCGGTTGAAGCGGCCTTCCGGATCGACCTTCTGCTTGTAGCCGGCGAAGCCGGCCAGCTCGGCGTCGGTCAGGAACTCGAGCTTGGTGATGCCGATGCCGTGCTCGCCCGAGATCACGCCGCCCAGCTCGCGCGCCAGCTGCATGATGCGCACCACCGCCTCGTGCGCCGTCGTGAGCATCGCGTAGTCGTCGCTGTTGACCGGGATGTTGGTGTGCACGTTGCCGTCACCGGCGTGCATGTGCAGCGCGACGAACACGCGCCCGCGCAGCACCTGCTTGTGGATCGCGACGCACGCAGCCAGGATCGGCTCGAGCGGCGCGCCGGCGAAGATCTTCCCGAGCCGGGCGCGCAGCTGCGTCTTCCACGAGGCGCGCAGGCTCCCGTCCTGCAACTGCGTGAAGAAGGTGCGCCCCGCGCGCGGGTCGATCACGTCGAGGTGAGCCAGCCAGTGCTGCCACAGCGCGCGCACCTCGCGCACCAGCGCGAGCGCTTCCTGCACGTGGCCTTCGAGCAGCTCGGCGCTCGCGATCTCGCTCGCGTCGTCGCTCTTCACGAGCGGCAGATTGCCCGACGCGAAGTACGCCTCGAGCGCGTCGGCGAGCGCGATCTTGTTGGCGAGCGAGAGCTCGATGTTGATGCGCTCGATGCCCTCGGTGTACTCGCCCATGCGCGCGAGCGGGATCACCACGTCCTCGTTGATCTTGAACGCGTTGGTGTGCTTGCTGATCGCCGCGGTGCGCTTCCTGTCGAGCCAGAAGCGCTTGCGCGCGTCGGCGTTGACCGCGACGAATCCTTCGCCCGAGCGCGCGTTCGCGATGCGCACGACGTCGGACGTCGCGCGCGCGACCCGGTCGGCGTCGTCGCCTGCGATATCGCCGATCAGCACCATCTTCGGCAACCCGCCGCGCTTGGACTTGGTCGCGTAGCCGACCGCCTTCAGGTAGCGGTCGTCGAGGTGTTCGAGGCCGGCCAGCAGCACGCCCTCGCGCGCAAACAGCATGTCCCTGATCTCGACGATCGACGGCACGGCGTCCTTCGGGTTGCCGAAGAATTCGAGGCAGACGGTGCGCACCTCCTGCGGCATGCGGTGCAGGATCCAGCGCGCGCTGGTGACGACGCCGTCGCACCCCTCCTTCTGCACCCCAGGCAGGCCGGCGAGGAACTTGTCGGTGACGTCCTTGCCGAGGCCTTCCCTGCGGAACGCCGCGCCGGGAATCTCGAGCCGCTCGATGCGCACCAGCGTCCTGCCGTCGAAGCCGTAGTGGCGCAGCTCGAAGCGCGCGACCGGCGCGTCGTGGATCTTGCCGAGGTTGTGGTCGAGGCGCACCACTTCGAGCCATGTCGCGTCGGGCGTCACCATGCGCCACGACGCGAGGTTGTCGAGCGCGGTACCCCATAGCACCGCTTTCTTGCCGCCCGCGTTCATCGCGATGTTGCCGCCGATGCACGAGGCCTCGGCCGACGTCGGGTCGACGGCGAACACGAGGCCGTGTCGCTCGGCCAGGTCGGCGACGCGCTGCGTGACGACGCCGGCCTCCGTCCACACCGTCGGCACCTCGCGCCCGACGCCGGGCAGCGCGACCATCTCGACCGCGGAGAGCGCCTGCAGCTTCTCGGTATTGACGACCGCGCTCTTCCAGTCGAGCGGCACCGCGCCGCCGGTGTAACCCGTGCCGCCGCCGCGCGGCACGATCGTCAAGCCGAGCTCGATGCAGCCCTCGACGAGCGCCGCGATCTCGGCTTCGCTGTCGGGCTTCAGCACGACGAACGGCGTCTCGACCCGCCAGTCGGTGGCGTCGGTGACGTGCGAGACGCGCGAGATGCCGTCGAACGCGATGTTGTCGCGCGCGGTGTGGCGGCCGAGCGTGCGCCGCGTGCGACGCCTCAGGTCGGCGACCAGGTCGAAGCGGCTCGCGAACGTCGCCACCGCGGCCTGCGCCGCGTCGAGCAACTCGCCGACCATCGCGTCGCGGCCCGCGTCCTCGGGGGTGCGCCGCTTTTCGATCTCGCGCAGGCGGTGGTGCAGCGCCTCGACGAGCAGCTTGCGCCGGCGCGGGCTGTCGAGCAGGTCGTCCTCGAGATACGGATTGCGCTGAACGACCCAGATGTCGCCGAGCACCTCGTAGAGCATGCGCGCCGAGCGGCCGGTGCGGCGCTCCTCGCGCAACCGGTTCAGCACGTCCCAGGCGCGCGCGCCGAGCAGGCGGATCACGATCTCGCGGTCGGAGAACGAGGTGTAGTTGTAGGGGATTTCGCGCAGCCGGGGAGCGGCGACATCCGCGTCGGCTCCGGCAGCAATCCGGATCGACGGAAGCGGTGCATTCATGGGCTCGGTGACGATGCTACCGCACGCGCGGCGGGTATTCCCCGTTGCCCGGGACCGACCTTCGTGCCAGAAACGCGGCTGTCACGGAGCGTCGCGACAATCGCGCGCTTTTCGCTGAGTCCGTTCAATCCTGGAGTCGTCATGAAACTGAAACTGCTCGCCGTCCCCGCCGCCGCGCTCGCCATCGCGCTCGCCGCTCCCGCCCGCGCCCAGACCGAGGTTCAGTGGTGGCACTCGATGGGCGGGGCGCTCGGAGAATGGGTCAACGACCTGGCAAAGGACTTCAACGCGAGCCAGACCGAGTACAAGGTCGTGCCGACCTTCAAGGGTACGTACGACGAATCGATGACGGCGGCGATCGCCGCGTTCCGCGCCGGCAACGCGCCGCACGTCCTGCAGGTGTTCGAGGTCGGCACGGCGACGATGATGGCGAGCAAGGGCGCGATCGTCCCGGTGGCCAAGGTGATGGCCGACGCGGGCCTGAAGTTCGACCCGTCGATCTACGTGCCCGCGGTGGCCGGCTACTACACGGCGCCGAACGGCCAGATGCTGAGCTTTCCGTTCAACAGCTCGACCACCGTCTTCCACTACAACAAGGACGCGTTCAAGGCCGCCGGGCTCGACCCGGAGAGCCCGCCCAAGACGTGGCCCGAAGTCGTGCGCGCGGCAGCGTCGCTGAAAGCGGCCGGGCACAAGTGTCCGTTCACGACCAGCTGGATCAGTTGGACCCAATTGGAGAGCTTCTCGGCCTGGCACAACGTCGAGTTCGCGACCAAGCGCAACGGCTTCAACGGGCTCGACGCTCGACTCGCGTTCAACACGCCGCTGCACGTGCGCCACATCGAGAACCTGTCCAACATGGCCAAGCAGGGGTTGTTCGTCTACAAGGGCCGCGGCAACGCCGCCGACGCGACCTTCGTCTCCGGCGAGTGCGCGATGATCACCGGCAGTTCGGCGCTGTACGGCAACATCAAGCGCAACTCCAAGTTCGCATCGGGCATCTCGACCCTGCCCTACTACCCGGACGTGCAGGGCGCACCGCAGAACACCGTGATCGGCGGCGCGAGCCTGTGGGTGATGTCGGGCAAGAAGCCGGCCGAGTACAAGGGGGTCGCGCAGTTCTTCAGCCACCTGTCGAAGGCCGAGGAGGCCGCCAAGAGTCACCAGCGCACCGGCTACCTGCCGGTGACCCTGCCCTCGTTCCAGCTCACCGAGAAGAGCGGCTTCTACAAGCAGAACCCGGGCACCGACGTGTCGGTGACGCAGATGATCCGCAAGACCACCGACAAGTCGCGCGGCATCCGGCTCGGCAACTTCGTGCAGATCCGCACCATCATCGACGAGGAGATGGAGCTGGTGTGGAGCGGCAAGAAGACGGCGCAGGAAGGACTCGATTCGGCCGTCAAGCGCGGCAACGAGCAGTTGGAGCGGTTCGAAAAGGCGAACAAGGCGTAGCCTCGTTCGCCTGCGGCGCCTGCCGCGCCGCGGCGAGCGCCGACCGCACTACTCCCCATCCCTCCCCGCCGCGCGGGGCCGGGCCGGCCCGGCCCCGCTGCGCGGTGTCATGATGCACCCCTCCCCATCCCTCCCCGCCGCGCGGGGCCGGCCGGGCCGGCCCCGCTGCGCGGTGTCATGATGCACCCCTCCCCATCCCTCCCCGCCGCGCGGGGAGGGGCTTAGTCAGAAGAACGAGATGGCGGTTGAAAAGAGGGTTCGCTTCAAGAGCTGGTGGCTGCCTTGGGTGCTGATCGCGCCGCAGATGGCGATCATCCTCGTCTTCTTCTTCTGGCCGGCGACCCAGGCCGTCTATCAGAGCGTCCTGCAGCAGGACGCGTTCGGCACCTCGATCGAGTTCGTCGGTGCCCAGAACTTCCAGCGCCTGTGGAACGACGCGACGTACCTGAACTCGTTCGCGACGACGGCACTGTTCTCGGTGCTGGTCGCGGTGAGCGGCCTGGCGATCGCGCTGCTCCTGGCGGTGATGGCCGATCGCGTGCTGCGCGGAGCGACCGCGTACAGGACGCTGCTGATCTGGCCCTACGCCGTCGCACCGGCTATCGCCGGCGTATTGTGGCTGTTCATGTTCGCGCCGTCGGTCGGCATCGTCAGCTACGCGCTGCGGACGGTCGGCGCCGATTGGAACCACCTGCTGAACGAGAACCACGCGATGGCGCTGATCGTGATGGCCGCGGTGTGGAAGCAGATCTCCTACAACTTCCTGTTCTTCCTCGCCGGGCTGCAGTCGATTCCCAAGTCGCTGGTCGAGGCGGCGGCGATCGACGGTGCGCAGCCGTGGCGGCGCTTCTGGTCGATCGTGTTCCCGCTGCTGTCGCCGGTGACCTTCTTCCTGCTCGTCATCAACATCGTCTATGCGTTCTTCGACACCTTCGCGATCGTCGATACCGCGACGCAAGGCGGTCCGGGCAAGGAGACGGCGATCCTGGTCTACCTGCTCTACTACGACGCGTTCAAGGCTCTCGACCTCGGCGCGTCGGCCGCGCAGTCGGTGGTGCTGATGGTGGTGGTGGTCACGCTCACCGTGGTCCAGTTCCGCTACGTCGAGCGCAAGGTGCAGTACTGAAATGGCTGCCCCCCAGCTCACTGCGTTCGCGGCCCCCCGAGGGGGCGCAGCGCGCTTGGGGCGGCCCGGCGCGCGCTGACATGACCGCCCCCCAGCTCACCGCGTTCGCGGCCCCCCGAGGGGGCGCAGCGCGCTTGGGGCG
>Ga0187893_10011870_pt1 | contig 12519 bp, 10 predicted proteins | sample MA1701074metaG_FD_139574 | JGI IMG/M metagenome (GOLD analysis project Ga0187893, IMG submission 139574) | White microbial mat communities from a basaltic lava cave in the Kipuka Kanohina Cave System on the Island of Hawaii, USA - MA170107-4 metaG ...
CAGGTGGAGGTCGATACGGAAGCGGCTCAGGCAATGGTCTTGCGGCTGGCTCGCGAGGAAGGATTGCTCGTGGGCATTTCCGCCGGGGCAAACGTTCAGGCGGCCTTGGAGGTAGGAAAGAACTTGAAGGAAGGCGTCATTGTGACGGTGCTTTGCGACGGAGGTATGAAGTATTTGAACGAGCGATTCTGGGAGGGGGCTGATCTTGGCGGTTAAGTTGACGGCCCAGCATCTGGAGCAGATTCGAAAGCACGGAGAAGGCACCTATCCGCACGAGTGCTGCGGCTTGCTGCTCGGCCACGTCATCGCGGGTGAGAAACAGGTGGCCGAAACCTATGCAGCGCAAAATACCCGTGAGGAAGGCGCCAAACACAATCGGTTCTTGATTCCGCCAGACGCCGTCCGCGAGGCCGAACAGTACGCGCGAAAAGAGAAGCTGGAGATTGTGGGCTTTTACCATTCGCACCCAAATGCTCCGGCGCGGCCCTCCCAGTTTGACCTGGATCATGCCTGGCCGTTCTATTCTTATGTTATTGTGTCTGTACGCGACCAGAAGTCAGAAGAGCTGACTTGCTGGCAGATGCGGGACGACCGGTCGTGCTTTGATCCGGAGGAAATGAAAAGCTAGGCGTTGGAATCAAGCCGTAATTACTGGAGCAAGGAGATGAGGTATGGCTTTGAGGGTTTTATTGCCGACGGCGCTGCGCCATCTGGTTGGAAATCAAGAAGAAGTGCAGCTGACGGGGGGGACGGTCGCAGAAGTGATGAGCGACCTCGTAACCAAGTTTCCCGAATTGAAGAAGCATCTTTTTAACGCCGAAGGAAAGCTGCGCAATTTCGTCAACGTTTATGTGAATGACGAAGATGTGCGCTACCTCCAGGACGACAAAACGTCGGTCAAGGAAAGCGACGTGGTGAGCATCGTGCCTTCGATTGCAGGAGGCAACATCGCGGCGATTGAGGAAACCTTTGCCGGCGTGGAACTGAGTAACGACGAGATCGCGCGCTACAGCCGCCATCTGATCATGCCGGAAGTAGGCATGGAGGGGCAAAAGAAGCTCAAGGCCGCCAAAGTGCTCCTGATCGGCACGGGCGGGTTGGGGGCTCCGCTGGGGCTGTACCTGGCAGCGGCCGGAATTGGCCGCATCGGCTTGGTCGACTTCGATGTAGTGGACTTCAGCAACTTGCAGCGGCAGGTGATTCACAGCACCAAAGACGTCGGACGGCCCAAGCTGTTTTCCGCGAAGGAAAAAATTCTCGGTATCAATCCGCACATTCAGGTGGATACCTACGAGACGATGCTTCGCTCCGACAACGCGATGGACATCATCAAAGATTACGACATCGTCATCGATGGCACGGATAACTTCCAGACGCGGTATTTGGTAAACGATGCGTGTGTGCTCCTGGACAAGCCGAACGTTTACGGCAGCATCTTCCGGTTTGAGGGGCAAGCTTCCGTGTTCTATGCCAAAGAGGGACCATGCTACCGATGCCTCTATCCGGAACCTCCTCCACCTGGGCTGGTGCCGAGCTGCGCTGAGGGTGGAGTGCTGGGCATTCTGCCTGGGACGATCGGGCTTGTGCAGGCCACTGAAGCCGTGAAACTGATTCTCGGTCGCGGGCGCACCCTCATTGGAAGGCTGCTGCTTTACGACGCACTGGAAATGAAATTCCGGGAGCTCAAGCTGCGGAAGAACCCGAAGTGCCCGCTCTGCGGAGAGAACCCAACCATTAAGGCGTTAATTGATTACGATCAATTTTGCGGCATCACGCCGCCAGCGGCCGTTGTTGCGGCCCACAAGGAGGAAGCAGTGGAGATGACACCGGAGGAACTGAAGGCTCGAATCGACGGCGGGACAGCGCCGATCATTGTCGATGTTCGCGAACCCCACGAGTTTGATATTTGCCGGATTCCGAATTCAGTTCTCATCCCGCTCGGCCAGATTCCGACGCGACTGAATGAGCTGGATAAGAACGCTGAAATTGTGGTGCATTGCAAGATGGGCGGCCGGAGCGCCAAGGCTGTAGATCATATGCGCAAGGCTGGTTTCACGAATGTCCTGAATCTCACCGGCGGCATCACCCGCTGGGCGGACAAAGTAGATCCCAAGATGCCGAAGTATTAGTTCCGGCACGCTGGCTGCTGTTACAAGGCTCGAGGGAGTGACTCCTTCGAGCCTTTTTCGTTGTTCAGAGTTCAAGCTTTAGCTTGCCTAACATCAAGCTAAAGCTTGAACTCTAAACTGAACTCACGGCGAGTCCATGTACGAATGGCGCAGGATGACTGCGGAACAAAAGGCATCCGTGTTGAAGTTCCGCCAATCCCAGCGTCGTCCCTGGCATTCGCCCCCGCATCTAGACTTCGAGGTTGAGCTTCAGTATTTGGTGACTGCGGCCTGTTACGAACATAAAGGCATGATCGGAAAGTGCTCCGACAGAATGACTGGGTGTGAGGATGAACTGCTGAAGGTTATGCATGAACTGTGTTCGGCGACATATGCTTGGTGTGTCCTGCCGAACCACTACCATTTGCTCCTGAAGACGGAGTGCATCAAGGACATGCGCCAAGCCTTAGCCCGGTTTCACGGACGGTCATCCTATCGCTGGAATGGTGAGGAGACGGCGAGAGGGCGAAAGGTTTGGTTTAACTGTTTTGAACGTCCTATGAAATCCGAACGACACTTGTGGGCACATCACAATCCGGTCCACCATGGCTATGTCGAACGCTGGTAAGACTGGCCGTGGTCGAGCGCTGCTGACTTCTTGCGTGAGATCGGGCGGGAGAAGGCCGAAGCGATCTGGAGGAAGTACCCGATTCATGAGTATGGAAAGAAATGGGATGTGTATTGAAGTTCAGAGTTCAAGCTTCAGCTTGGGTTCCCTTTTCTTCAGCAAGCTAAAGCTTGAACTCTGAACTGAACTCTGAACTTTGTTTCTGCCTCGTTTGTCAGTACAGTAACGCCCCTAAACTTAGGTCGATCACTTCGTAAGGAGCACCGTCATGCAAGCAGCGTTTCCAGGTGTGGGCCAGATTGCCTACGAGGGCCCGAAGTCCAAGAGCTCTCTGTCGTTCAAGCACTACAACGCGACCGAAGTGGTTGACGGCAAGACCATGCGGGAGCACCTGCGATTTTCGGTGGCTTACTGGCACAGCTTCAGAAACATGAATGCTGATCCTTTCGGCGTGGGCACGCGGCAGATGCCCTGGGACGATGGCTCCAATTCCGTTGAGAACGCTCAGAATCGTGCCCGTGTGGCATTTGAGTTCATGGAAAAGCTGGGTGTGCCGTTTTATTGTTTCCATGACCGCGACGTGGCGCCTGAAGGAAGCACGCTGGCTGAGACGAACAAGAATTTGGACGCAGTCGTCAAGGTCCTGAAAGAAGAGCAGCAACGAACGGGCATCAAGCCCCTCTGGGGAACAGCGAATCTTTTTTCGAATCCACGCTTCCTCCACGGCGCGTCGACTTCCTGCAACGCTGAGGTATTTGCCTATGCGGCAGCTCAGGTGGCCAAGGCGATGGAAGTCACGCTAGAGCTTGGGGGCGCAGGCTATGTGTTTTGGGGTGGGCGGGAAGGTTACAAGACGCTCCTGAATACCGACATGCGACGCGAAATGGATCATCTTGGCAAGTTTTTGCAGATGGCGGTGGACTACAAAAAGGAGATCGGCTTTAAGGGACCGTTCTATATCGAGCCCAAGCCCAAGGAACCGACGAAACACCAATACGATTCCGATGCCGCCGCCTGCTACGCATTCCTGCAACGCTACGGTTTAACCGAAAATTTCAGGCTGAATATTGAGGCCAACCACGCCACTCTGGCCGGTCACACGTTTCAGCACGAGATGGAATATGCGTCAGCGGTCGGCCTGTTCGGGTCAGTCGACGCGAACCGCGGTGATGTGATGCTGGGGTGGGATACCGACCAATTTCCAACCGATCTCTATGATACCGTTTTGGTGATGCTAACGATTCTGGGCGCCGGCGGGTTCACGACGGGTGGGTTGAACTTCGACGCGAAGGTGTCGCGCGAAAGCTTCGAGCCGATCGATCTCTTTTACGCTCACATCGGTGGGATGGATGCTTTCGCGCGCGGGTTGAAGTCGGCTGCAGCAATTCGCAAGGATGGCACTCTCGGTGGCTTCGTGAAGGAGCGCTATGCAAGTTGGGACTTCGGCATTGGCAAGGATATCGAGGCCGGAAAGCTGAACTTTGCGCGGCTGAAGCAGTACATGCTCGAAAAGGGAGAACCGGCTCCCAACGCTTCGGGCCGCGTGGAAATGTTGGAGAATTTGTTGAACGAATATTTGTAGGGAGGGCATGGACGTAGATTGTGGCCATCAAAGGAGATTGTGGCGACAGGTGCTGAAGTCCTTCGTAGAGCTGGAGAGAATGACGAATGACTAGTCCCTAATGACGAAAGAATGACGAATGTCCGAATGCCTAAATTCAGCTCTTGGACATTAGGGCTTCGGATTTCTTTTGTCATTCGTGCTTAGTCATTCGTCATTGCCGAAGCCGCGGCCTGGGGCGGCAGCCTCATTTCGCACATACTCCTGTGGTCAAACCCAACCCGCCTGTATATAATCCCGCCTTTGCTTTGGTACCGAAATTCATCACGAGGTTCTCGCATGAGTTCTTCCAACTTGCCGATTGAGGCGTTGCTCGCCGAGGAAAGAGCCTTCGAGCCCAATGTCGCGCTCCGCGAGCATGCCAACATCAGCGATCCTGGTGTATATGAGAGAGCAGGGAAGGACCCCGAAGGTTTCTGGGCCGAAGCGGCTCGCAGCCTCGACTGGTTCAAACCATGGGACAAGGTGCTTGAATGGAACCCTCCGATCGCGAAGTGGTTCGTCGGCGGTAAGCTGAATGTCTCCTACAACTGCCTCGACCGTCATGTGAAAACTTGGCGCCGTAACAAAGCAGCCTTGATTTGGGAAGGTGAGCCGGGCGAGGAACGAGTCTTGACTTACGCAGACCTGTACCGTGAAGTGAACAAGTTTGCGAACGTCATGAAGAAGTTGGGAATTCGCAAGGGCGACCGGGTGACGATTTACATGCCCATGGTGCCCGAGCTACCCATCGCTTTGCTCGCCTGTGCCCGCATCGGGGCACCCCACAGCGTGGTGTTCGGCGGCTTCAGTTCCGAGTCGCTGCGCGACCGCATTAACGACGCGCAGTCGAAGCTCGTCATCACGGCCGATGGGAGCTATCGTCGCGGCCAGATTGTTCCCCTGAAACGGAACGTCGATGCGGCTGTCAAAGACTGTCCTTGTGTAGAAAACATCATCCTCCTGAAACGCCTGGGCGACGCGGCTTCCATTCACGTGCAGGTAGGGCGTGACCATTGGTGGCACCGGTTGATGGCCGATGCCGAGGCTTATTGCGAGCCGGAGGCCATGGATGCGGAAGATCCGCTATTCATTCTCTACACGTCCGGCACAACGGCCAAGCCGAAAGGGATTCTGCACACGACGGCCGGTTATCTGCTAGGTGCTTCACTCACCCACAAGTGGGTGTTCGACATCAAGGAAGAAGATGTCTACTGGTGCACAGCCGACATCGGTTGGGTGACCGGCCATACTTACATTGTTTATGGACCGCTAGCGAATGGCACCACCGGCCTCATGTATGAGGGGTCGCCAGACTGGCCAGAGAAAGATCGCTGGTGGTCGATGATCGCGAAGTATGGTGTCAACATCCTCTACACCGCACCCACCGCGATTCGCTCTTTCATGAAGTGGGGCGAAAAGCATCCGAACCGGCACAACCTTTCCAGCTTGCGGTTGCTGGGCTCGGTGGGAGAACCCATCAATCCTGAGGCGTGGATGTGGTATCACGAGGTGATCGGGAAAGGGAAGTGCCCCATCGTCGATACCTGGTGGCAAACTGAAACGGGATCGATTCTCATTTCGCCGCTTCCCGGCATCACGACCACCAAGCCCGGCTCGGCAACGTTTCCGATGCCAGGAATCAATGCTGACGTCGTGGATGAGTCGGGCCAGTCCGTGCCTTTGGGTGGCGGGGGCTACCTTGTGCTGAAGTCTCCGTGGCCCTCGATGGCGCGCACAATCTATGGCGATCCGGATCGCTACGTTCAGACGTACTGGAACCGTTTTGGCAAGGAAGTCTATTTTGCCGGTGATGGCTGCAAGCGCGATGCCCAGGGTTACTTCTGGCTACTGGGCCGCGTCGACGATGTCATGAATGTCTCGGGGCACCGGATCAGTACCATGGAAGTGGAGAGTGCCCTGGTGGATCATCACCAAGTGGCTGAAGCGGCGGTGATCGGCAAGAAAGACGACATCAAGGGAGAGGCCATTGCCGCGTTTGTTACTTTGAAAGAGGGGACTCCTGGAGACGCGGACAAGGTGACTGAACTAAAGAAGCACGTGTCCAAAAAGATTGGTCCAATCGCACGGCCCGACGCCATCTTTTTCACGGCCGAACTTCCCAAGACCCGCAGCGGAAAGATCATGCGCCGGTTGTTGCGAGACATTGCAGAAGGGCGCGCGCTGGGTGATACCACGACCCTGGCAGATGCCAGCGTGGTTGCGAAGTTGAAGTCTCAGTACGAAGAATCTTAAAAAAGTACTGAGTATTGAGTACTGAGTGCTAATTGATAAGTGTTAAGTGCTGGTTCTCCCCCTTGCGAAGCGCATAAGGGGGAGATGAAGAGGGGGTAGTTGATTCAAAACCAAAACGAACACGAAAAAGGAGAGTTTACATATGCCGCAAGAGAGACGCGCAGGAACGACCTTGAAGGGGAACCCTTTTACTTTAGTAGGACCTGAGCTCAAGGCTGGAGACAAGGCACCCACCTTTACAGCAGTTGGCAACGATCTAAAGGAAGTCTCGTTGGCCAACACCGCTGGAAAGGTGCGGCTTATCAGCGTGGTGCCTTCGCTGGACACGCCTGTTTGCGACGCTCAGACGCGCCGGTTCAATCAGGAGGCTGCCAATCTGGGAGACGTAGCCATTCTCACGATCAGCATGGATCTGCCTTTTGCCCAAAAACGTTGGTGCGGAGCAGCAGGCGTGGACAAGGTCCAGTTGCTCTCCGACCATCGCGACGCCTCCTTCAGCCAGGCGTACGGAACACTCATCAAGGAACTACGCATTGATAGCCGAGCCATCTTCGTCGTAGATGGTAGTGACACCATCCGATACGTCGAGTACGTCAAGGAAGTGGGCGATCATCCAAACTACGATGCAGCCTTGGCGGCGACGAAGGGCGCATTGACCGCGAGAGCCTGATTCTAGGATAACAGCGGAACCGCGAAGGCGCGAAGAGCGCGAAGGAATTTGTTGGAGCATCGACTCTCGGTGGCGTTGTGTTCTCCGGCAAAAGTAATCTGCGGAAATAGTAAATAGAGATTGCCGATCACTAGTGTCCCAACGTTCGATCAGACGAGCCCATTGAAGTGGCTGAAACTCAGCGAGTAGCGCCAATTCCAGAATTTTTCGATTTGAAATTTTTTCGACTGTGCGACATGAATTCTTATGGGAAGCATGACTTGCCTCTATTTTGGACTATGGACCGTTCTCGATGTGAATTCGTTGAACTCCGCTCCCATTGCTGAATTCAGAGGAATTCATGCCGACTGCCATATGCGGCGTGCTTGTACCCAGCTTGCAAGTCCTCTATCGTGCTGACTGCTCATAGAATCTCGATTCTACGGGCTTCTTCGGGTCTGACCAGAAATGACGAATGCTGCCGTTTCTGTAACGAGTTGCAAGCATTCAGGTAACGTTGGGACAGTAGTGATTGCCGATAACCAATAGCACATGATCTCTTAGCGTTCCTCGCGTCTTCGCGGTTTGCTGTTCCTTCAGGTCGAATCCCCCGACAGGAGAATCTTCGTTGGCGCAGATTCGTGTCCGCTTCGCTCCCTCTCCAACCGGCTACCTTCACGTCGGTGGCGCCCGAACCGCTCTCTTCAATTGGCTCTTCGCGCAGCATCACCAGGGGCAGTTCATTCTTCGCATTGAAGACACGGATGTGGAGCGTTCGTCTGCCGAAATGGTGGAAGGCATTCTCCAGGGCATGCGCTGGCTCGGACTAGACTGGGACGAGGGACCTTTCTTCCAATCGCAGAGACTGGATCAGTATCGTGGCGTCGCGTCACAACTGCAGGAAGCGGGCAAAGCCTATCCATGCTTTTGTTCTGTGGAGTCGCTGGCGGCCAAGCGTGAAGCTGCGGCTCAAGCGAAGGTTCCCTGGAAATATGATGGCACTTGCCGCAGCCTTACGTCTACTGAGACACAACAACGAGAAAGCCAGGGCCAGACGAGGGTCCTTCGCTTCAAAGTGCCATCCTCAGGAAAAATCGAATTTGCGGATCAGGTATTTGGACGCATCGAGCACGACTTTGCCACTATCGAAGATTTTGTATTGCTTCGCTCGGACGGAATGCCTACCTACCATTTGGGCGTCGTCGTCGATGACATCGACATGCAGATTTCCCACGTCATCCGCGGCGCGGACCATATTTCTAACACACCCAAACAAGTTCTGCTGTACGAGGCGTTGAATGCGCAGCTCCCTGAATTTGCGCACGTCCCGCTGATTCTGGGTCCCGACAAAAGTCGCTTGAGCAAACGGCACGGCGCCACATCGGTTACAGCTTACCGCGATCAGGGCTTTCTGCCTGAGGCGTTCCGCAATTTCCTCGCACTGCTGGGCTGGTCGCCGGGAGATGATTCTGAAAAGATGTCCACGGCAGAACTGATCCAGCGCTTCTCTTTGGATGGGATCAACAAGAGCGACGCCGTTTTCAATCTGGACAAGCTAGCGTGGTTGAACAGCCAATACTTAAGCAACGCGCCCGCTGCGGAGCTCTTTGCGTCCGTTCGAGCCGAAGTCGAGAATGCTGGGCTTTGGGATGCTGCCTACGAAGGCGAGCGCAAGGCATGGTTTCTGGGGCTGATTGACCTACTGAAGACCCGAGCTCGTCTGCTTCCCGACTTCGTGGGGAATGGGCGAGCTTTCCTCAGTGACGAATACGAAATTGATGCGACGGCGCGCGAGAAGTTTCTCAAGGATTCTGCTCTGGCGGTGCTCTTGCCGGAACTGGCCCTGAGGCTGGAAGCCCTGCACGACTTCACGCTGGAGACGACCGAGGCTCCCCTTCGCAGCTTTGCCGAGGCACGCCAGGTGAAACCGGGACTCCTGATCAATGCTTCGCGCGTTCTCTTGACAGGAAAAGCTGTGGCACCCGGCATTTTTGAAGTCATGGTCGCGCTGGGGCAAACGCGGACCGTGCAAAGGTTGAGGCGGCCCTTCTAAAGTAATTCGAAGTTCAGTGCTCCAGCTCGAAACAAATTCGGGAGGGCGAGGCTCCCGCCGAGCCACTTGGTGCAAACTATTAATGCAGGATGGCTCGGCAGGAGCCTCGCCCTCCCGCTGCGACACCAACGGAATAGTCGGCTCAATTCAAAACTGCTATCCCTCAAGCCGGATGCGCCGTTCTGCCGACGTTTGAGCGACTATCCACCTGAGGAGTTAACATGACACCTGTTCGCCTGAAGCTCTCAATCATGATGTTCCTGCAGTATTTTGTCTGGGGGGCCTGGTGGGTAACAGTGGGGACCTACCTGACTCAGGCTCACAACTTCAGTGCGGTTCAAGTGGGCTTAATATCGGGCACTACGGCACTGGCTGCGGTGATTTCGCCATTCTTTGTAGGCATGATTGCGGACCGCTTCTTTGCCACTGAAAAGATTCTGGCCGTTCTGCATCTGGTCGGTGGCGGGCTGATGTATCTTGCCTCGACCTTCTCAACTTTTAACCTGGTCTATCCCACGTTGCTCGCATACACGCTCTGCTACATGCCGACGCTGGCACTTTCAAACGCTCTTTCGTTCCACAACATGAAAGATCCGGCGAAGGAATTTCCCAGCGTGCGTGTGCTTGGTACCATCGGTTGGATTGCGGTGGGCCAGTTGATTGGCTGGCTGGGGATTGAGGCGAGCGCGGCGCCGCTGAAGATCGCAGCGGGATCGTCGTTCCTGCTGGGCCTCTACTGCCTTACCCTTCCTCACACGCCACCGAAGCTGAAAGGCCAGCCCGTTTCTGTCGGAGCCATCCTGGGACTCGACGCTTTGAAGCTGATGAAGGATCCCTCCTTCGCAATTTTCGTCATCGGTTCATTTCTTATCTGTGTCCCGTTGACGTTCTACTATGCCTTTACGAACCTGTTCTTGAATGAACTGGGTATGGTCAACGCCGCAGGGAAGATGACTTTGGGGCAAATGTCCGAAATCGGCTTTATGCTCGTGATGCCTTTCTTCCTGAGCCGCGTTGGGATTAAGAAGACGATCATCCTCGGAATGACGGCCTGGGTGACCCGGTATCTACTGTTCGCCTATGGCAACATTGACGTCAACGTCTGGATGCTTTACACCGGCATCCTGCTCCACGGCATCTGCTACGATTTCTTTTTCGTGACCGGGCAGATCTACGTGGACCAGCGCGCTCCCGTGGAGATGCGTGGGGCTGCTCAAGGGTTCATCGCCTTCGTGACGCTCGGCGCCGGAATGTTCCTGGGCTCCTGGGTTTCCGGTCTGGTGGTGCAGAAGTACACCGCAGTCGGCAACACTGTGGCACATGCGTGGCCTCAGATATGGATGGTACCTGCCCTGGGCGCCGCGGCAGTGCTGGCGCTGTTTGCGTTGTTCTTCAGGCCGAAGGAAGCAAAGGCGTGAGGATCTAGGTCTTTGTTCGAGGATTGGCTCGCTGCAGTTTGTCCGTCAGCAGGCCAATGCGGTCTGCCCCAGCGCTTCTTGCGCTGTCGATCATTGTTGCTACCGCTTCAAAGGGGAGATTGAAATCCGCCTGCAGAAACACGCTACGGTCTGTCCGCGATTTCAGGATCGATCTTAAGCGATCCTGCAGCTCGTGGACTGAGACCGGTTCCTGATTGATCTGGATCGACAAGTCGTCTTTTATCGAAATCACGATGGCTTCGTCAATCTCGGCCTTCGGGTGAACTCGCTCTGAACTGGATTGGGAGATTTGACTGTCGAGTCCAACGGAAAGGGTTGGAGAAATCACCATGAAGATGATTAGAAGCACCAGCAAGACATCGATCAAGGGGGTAACGTTGATCTCTCCCTTAAGCCCATGGGCAGATCGTTCTATTTGTTTCACGTTCACCTCCTATCAAACACGTTTTGATTTTCTATCAGGTTTAGACACCCGGGCCGTGAAAGTTCCGGGCGTGCACTGTCATTGATTTGGAACGCTCTTGTCTGAGATTTTCACCAATCTTTTGTTTCTGATTGTCATTCTCGGTGGCAGTGCGCTCATCACTCAGTGGTTCACAGGAAGGATGTACAACCGTTGCTCGAAATGCAGAGGGCTCAACGCAAAACGCAGGTCGGAGTGCCGCCTCTGTGGAAATCCGCTGTGATGCAGATTCCCTCGCCGAAAAGGGGCGCTGAGAAAAATTAGGATTGGCTCCTTCGGGAAGAAGCGTGCGCAGGAGCGCCCGCTCCACCTGGTGGAACGCGCGCTCCGCGCGCGTTTTCGGTGTGGCTGCGATGGGGTCATCGTGGTTATCTGACATTCACCGAGGACGAACACGAGGACGACGACGAGGACGATGTTGGGAGGAGGCTTCGATGCGACGCATGATGTTGTATGGTTTTTTGATGGTAAGTCTGGTTTCCTTACAGCTAAAAATCTCCGGGCAATTCTCGTCTAAGGAATCCACACCGATGCGACCCAACATGACGGGCAGCTATGGGCCATGGCTGGCTGATGAGGTTTTGGGTGACGGTCCAGCCCGAATGTCTTTCCGAACGGGAAAATGGAAAAACCTGAGCGCCTGGCGAAAAGCAGCCCGACAGCGGGTGCTCGAAACGATGGCGCCGGTGAATCTGGGAGGCAAGCCAGAGGTCAAAGTAGAGTCACAAACCACTTATGATGGCTTGCATATCGAGCACCTCTCATGGCAATTGCCGGGCGGGCCGCGAACCGAGGCGGTTTTCCTAAAGCCCGCCGGCGCACAGGGACGCCTGCCGGCGGTTCTTGGCTTGCATGATCACGGTGGCAACAAGTTCATGGGCTGGCGCAAGATCGTGCGCGCCGATGACAAGCCCTGGCCAATACAGGCTACCCATCATGAGAAGTATTACGGCAGCGTCGCGTGGGCCAATGAACTGGCGCGGCGCGGCTATGCCGTGCTGGTGCATGACACGTTTCCTTTCGCGAGCCGGCGCGTGCGGGTTGCCGACGTTCCCGAGCGCTTACGCCAGGGTGCCGTCGATCCCGAACCCACGGACACGGACGGCATTGCCAAGTACAACGCGTTTGCCGGACAACACGAACACATCATGGAGAAAAGCCTGATCAGCGCGGGAACGACCTGGCCCGGGGTCTATGTGATGGAAGACCAGAGAGCCCTCGACGTCTTGTGTGCGCGTCCGGATGTCGATGCCTCAAGAGTGGGTTGTGCGGGCCTATCGGGCGGCGGCATGCGCACGGTGTTTCTAGGCGGCCTGGATGATC